>Ga0307476_10002128_pt1 | contig 11857 bp, 11 predicted proteins | sample atmos_gasesECM2C_2_FD_203314 | JGI IMG/M metagenome (GOLD analysis project Ga0307476, IMG submission 203314) | Hardwood forest soil microbial communities from Morgan-Monroe State Forest, Indiana, United States - atmos_gasesECM2C_05 | ecosystem: Environmental > Terrestrial > Soil > Temperate... | reverse complement strand
TGCAGGGCAGGGCAACGTCGCCGAGCTCGAACTGTTGCGCACATTCAATTGCGGGATCGGCATGATCGCCGTCGTCGAGGCAAATGCGGTTGAAACCGTCGCGCGCATTCTGACCGATGCCGGTGAAGGCGTGACGGTGCTGGGCGAGGTCGTTCCAGCGCAAGGCGAGCATCGCGTGGTCTATAATGGCCACCTCGACCTTTCATGGTGAGCTCTCATCCCAAACCGCGTGTCGCGATCCTGATTTCAGGGCGCGGCTCGAATATGGTCGCCTTGATCAACGCGGCGAAGGCTGAGGGTTTTCCAGCCGAGATTGCGGTCGTGATTTCAAACCGCGCCGATGCCGGCGGCGGCCTGGCGAGTGTGGCTGGCGTTCCGACGGTGACGATCGAGAGCAAGCCGTTCGGAAAGGATCGCGCCGCGTTCGAAACGGTACTGCAGTCGACGCTGGAGGCTCACGGAATCGAGCTGATTTGCCTCGGCGGCTTCATGCGGCTCTTCACGGCCGAATTCGTGCAGCGATGGTATGGCAAGATGCTCAACATCCATCCCTCGCTGCTGCCGTCTTTCCCGGGCCTCGATCCACACGGGCAGGCCTTGCAGGCCGGCGTGAAGGTGTCCGGGGCGACAGTCCACTTCGTCACGCCGGAAACCGACGCAGGACCCATTGTCATGCAGGGGGTGGTCGAAGTTCGCGACGGCGATACGCCAGCGACGCTATCGGAGCGGATTCTCACAATCGAACATCGGATCTTTCCGCAAGCGCTGCGATTGCTCGCCAGCGGACAGCTTCGTCTGGATGGGACGATCTGCCGGTTCATAGGCGATGCGAATGCCGCCGGCACATTGATCTCGCCGCTGCCTGAGCGCGAGGCATAGGCCAAAACAAAATCCCCCGGCGAGGCCGGGGGTGCATCAGGATTGCTTACGCGGATCGTGACGAGCTTTAGGAGATCTTGAGATTTTCGGCGGAAGTCTTTCCGCGATTTTCAACAAGGTCGTATTCGATAACCTGATTCTCGTTAAGGGTGCTGAGCCCGGCGCGCTCGACAGCAGAGATATGGACGAACACGTCCTTATCGCCGACCATCGGCTTGATGAACCCATAACCCTTCGTCGGGTTGAACCACTTGACGGTGCCTTTTTGCATCGCCTGTCTCCTGGTCTAGACGTAAAGAAGACGCGCCACGCGATTTGCGTGCCGCGCCACAAGCGGGCTTTCCGGATGTCTGCTGAATTTCCTAGTCGCGAAACGCACAGTCGATCGGCCTAATTCCGATTGTGGCGGGGATTGCAACACGAAAATTGCGCCTTAGCAAGCTTCTGTGGCGCTTGGGAAAATCGCCTGAGGGCCCTGTCGGCCACTGAACCACCTGTGGCCAGGGAACAACAAAGCCGCCAATTGCCCTGAAAGCGGGGCCGACAGCGGTTGACCCTGTTGCAGAACTGCGTCCAAATCCCTTTGATTGTATGCAATTTGATATTTCCGGGCTGGTCACGCCCGTCGTTGGAAATGGCGCAGATGGGCTGGCCCGAAAAGGTTCTTTTGGTCGCTTTCGCGATCGCCCTTGCGCTGTCCTCGCGGCCGGCCCAGGCCCAGGTCGCGCCACCGCCGGCCAACTCGCTACCCATCTTGCCGTCGATCCCGATGACAGACCTTTCCGCAGGCGCGGCTGTTGCCAACCTCGGCTCGACCTTTCTGGAGCGCCTCGGTGACCAGGCGAGCGGAGGCTTCGGCCGTGCGTCGCGGAGCAATCCCGGAGGCGGCGGCGCCTCAGAGGCGCTCGAGGGTCCGACGTTCCGAAGCTGGGGTGAGCTCTACGGGATTTCGAGCAAGACCGGCCCGCAGGCTAATTTCTTCGGCGATGAGCGCGTCACCTCGGGTGGCGTCGCAGGCATCGGCGCTCGCATCGCGCCGGGCGTGAATGTCGGATTTTCGATCGACCAGAGCCGGACCGGCATCGACGTGTTGCCGGCGCTGCAGACGGCGACCCTCGACCTGACCCAGCTCGGCTTCAACGCCTCGATCGACAGGGGACCATGGACCTGGGCGCTTGCCCTGGTTCACGGGTTTGGAACGATCAACTCGATGCGTGGCACGGCACTGGGTACCGCCAGCGCAAACTACAACGGACAAATCGACGGCGCGCTGACCGAGCTCAGTTACTACTGGACCATGGACCAGAGCCGGCTCGTGCCGAAAGTCGCGTTCGAATATGTGCGCGCATCGACCGGATCGTTCCAGGAGATGGGAGGCCTTGATCCGGTTTCCGCAAGCGGCGCCTCGCTCGAACGCTCGCGCATGCTGCTCGGTGCGGAGGTCGGGCACTACTGGATCGTGGATCAAAAGATCCTCGACCTCTCGGCCTACGGCAAGTTCGTCGACAATTTCGAGCAAAATATCTCGGCGGTCACCGTCAGCCTGGGTCCCGAGAGCATTCTGGTGCAGGGGATCGGTGAAAGCCGGTACGGCGCGGATGCAGGCGCGTCGCTGTCGCTGAGCCTTAGCAACACAATGCGTCTCTACCTCAACTACGACGGCAAATTTCGCTCCGCGCTGCAATCCCATCAAGCCACGATGGGTGCCGAGCTGAAATGGTAGCCGCGTGACATGCGGACGTGCGCGCCGCGCGCGGGATCGTGCTTGACTAGGCAGCCAAACAGGTTGAAAATAAAAACATATGCTCGTTAAAGTAGATGAATCTACTTTGCGAGGCGCTCGGCCAGTTCGATCAGGATGCGCCGATCCGAAGGATCGCGAATTTTCCTGAAAGCGACGACGAGCCGCAAGCCTTCGACGACGTTCAGGTCGATCTCATTGTCCCGAAGCAATTGCAGCAGTTTATCCCCGGGGTGATCGGGATCGTCGATGTTCACCGTGGGCGCTCCGGAAGACAGCGAAAATGGCGGGTAAAAATGACCTCGACGAACTGGTCGCCATGATCTCGACTGCGATCGAACAGGCACGCCAGCTTAACATGCATACCTGCGCTTATATTCTATCGATGGCGCTGGCGGAAGTATCGAAGGCCGCGAAAGCAGCCGCGGACAAACCTGACGGTAGCAGGAAGCCTTGAATTGGCGCTCGCTGTAGTCAGCCCCGCTCCACTTTTACAACTCGCCCCTTTTCGATCGCAAGCGCGAGCCGGCCCTGTTTGAGTGCGAGCGCAGCCTCGCCGAACAGTTCGCGGCGCCAGCCATGCAATGCGCCGACATCGGCATTGTCGTCGGCCGCGATCTGCTCGAGATCGTCGACCGTTGCAATCACCTTGCTGGCAACGGCATGACGTTCCGAGGTCATGCGCAGCAGCACCTTGAGCAGTTCGACGATCGCAGCTCCATTGGAGTTGCCGCGCGGCTTTTCGATCTTGGGCAACGTCGAAAGATCGCGCGCGAGACCGCGCTGCACGGCCGCGACGATATCCGCACCCCATTTCGATCGATCGAAACCTTTCGGCAGCGAGCGCAGGTTGGCGAGCTTTTCGAGGCTTGTCGGCGCGTGGGTGGCGATATCGCCAACGACATCGTCCTTCAGGATGCGGCCGCGCGGCACGTCGCGGCCTTGCGCTTCCTGCTCGCGCCATGCTGCGACTTCGATCAGGACGGCAAGCTCCTTCGGTTTGCGTACGCGCGTCTTCAACCGCTCCCAGGCGCGCTCGGGGTGGAAGTCGTAGGTTCTGGGACTGGTCAGAACTTCCATTTCCTCGCTGACCCAGTCGCTGCGGCCGCGCTTCTTGAGATCGGCGTCGAGCGCCGCAAACACGTCGCGCAAGTGCGTGACGTCGGCGAGCGCGTAATGCATCTGTTCGCTCGTCAGCGGCCGGCGCGACCAATCTGTGAAACGATGGGTCTTGTCCGGCCGATGGCCGGTGACGCGCTCGACCAATTGGTCGTAGGCGATGGAATCGCCATAGCCGAGCGCCATGGCCGCGACCTGCGTGTCGAAGATCGGATGAGGCAACATGCCGGCGCGATGCCAGACGATCTCGATGTCCTGGCGCGCGGCGTGAAAGACCTTCAGCACCTTTTCATCGGCCATCAAGTCGAAGAAAGGCTTGAGGTCGATGCCGTCCGCGAGTGCATCGATCACAGCCGCTTCGTCTGCGCTAGCCAACTGAACCACGCAGAGCAGCGGGTAATAGGTGGTCTCGCGAAGGAATTCGGTATCGACGGTGATGACCCGGTGTTTGGCGAGGCGATCACAAAGGGCGGCGAGTTCCGCAGTAGTCGTAATCAGATCCATAAACGGTCCATGACGCTTTCCCGAAGGGCGTTCGGACGAAAGCGCTGATATGTCAAGGGCCTTGCGGCAAAATCGAGACTGAATTCTATGCCTTGAACGTCATTTAAGGCAAACAGCCGCCGACATTGCGAAGCTGCCGTCGCGTCTTTTCAGATCATTTTTCAGATCAAATGGCGATCAGGCGTCGCGCGAGCGCCGTTCCGACGGCTGCCGGCTGGCTGGTGTGGCCAGCACGATGACGCACAGTCCGACAACCGCCAGACCCACGAATTCGAAAACCAACGCGTCCACGGTAAAAATCCCCCAAACAAACCGATAGGCTTGCCGGGAAGCGATTGAACGCTCCTTAATTTTGGGCGCCTGGCGTTGGCAGACCCGCCCAATGTTTGGCGGAAGGTTAATGAATTACGTGCCGCAGAAGGTCTGAAGTACGCGCTGGTCGGGCTCGGGCGGATTGGCGTAGTCCGCAAAGGCCGGCTGTTCCTCGTACGGTTTTGACAGCACCGTCAGCAGTTCTTCGAACGGCGCAAAGTCGTCGCGGCTGACCGCCGCTTGGATCACGGCTTCGATCCGGTGATTGCGCGGAATGAAGGAAGGGTTGACGGTCCGCATCACGCTCGCGCGCTCCGCCGGCGTCTGCGGTTCGCTGCCGAGGCGCTGCCGCCAGCGTGCCGCCCATGCATCGAAGACAGTTGGGTCGGCGAAAAGCTGACGCACGCCATCATCGCGAGCGACATCTTCGGCCGCATCGCCGAGCCGGCGGAAGGTCAGCGTGAAGTCCGCCTGGTTTTTCGCCATGGCATCCAGCAGGTCCTGCACCAGCGCGTCATCGCCGTCTTGCTCGGTGAAGAGGCCGATCTTGCGGCGCAAGCCGGATTGGTAGGCTGCCGTAAACTTCGCCGGGAACTCGGCGAGGATGGTTTGCGCCTGTTCGATCGCCTTGTCCTTGTCGTCGGAAAACAGCGACAGCAGACACTCCGCAAGCCGCGTCAGGTTCCAGAGCATGATCCGCGGCTGGTTGGCGTAGGCGTAGCGGCCGTGCTCATCGATCGATGAGAACACGGCAGCGGGATCATAGTGATCCATGAAAGCGCAGGGACCGTAGTCGATGGTTTCACCGGAAATCGATGTGTTGTCGGTGTTCATGACGCCGTGGATGAATCCGACCAGAAGCCATCGAGCGACAAGTTCGGCCTGCCGGACGAGCACACTTTCGAGCAAGGCGTGATAGGGGCGCTCGCTGCTCGCCAGGTCAGGATAGTGGCGGGCGATGACGTGATCGGCGAGGCGCTTGACGCCCTCGGTATCGCCGCGCGCGGCAAAATACTGAAACGTGCCGACACGGATGTGGCTCGCAGCCACACGGGTCAGGACAGCGCCGGGCAGCGGCATCTCACGGATGACATGTTCGCCGGTGATGGTTGCCGCCAGCGATCGCGTCGTCGGAATCCCGAGCGCCGCCATCGCCTCGCTGACGATATATTCGCGCAAGACCGGTCCAAGCGCCGCGCGGCCGTCGCCGCGGCGGGAAAACGGTGTTGGCCCGGAGCCCTTGAGCTGAATGTCGCGGCGGACGCCGTCGACGTCGATGACTTCTCCGAGCAGGATGGCGCGGCCGTCGCCCAGTTGAGGCACGAAATAGCCGAATTGGTGGCCGGCATAGGCCATGGCGATCGGGTCGGCCCCATTGGGAATACGTTTGCCGGCGAGGATTTCGACGCCCTCAGGGCTCTCGAGCATGTCGGGATCAAGCCCGAGCCGGACGGCCAGCGGCCGGTTCAGCTTGACCAGCCGCGGTGAGGCGACCGGTGTCGGCGCCACGCGGGCGAAAAAGCCCTCCGGTAGCGCTGCATAGGTGTTCTGGAAGGGGAAATGCACGGTCATGCCATCAAGATAGGCATATGTTGTCGCCAGGCAACCGTCGGCCACCAAAGGACAAAATTTCGCGGTTTTCGTTGCCTCCAGAAGGGCTTTGGTCGGTTGCCGCGCCTGACGGCCTCGGGTAAACCCTCAACCTCTTCGGGCAGGCTGTTGAAGTCGCCCGATTCTCCGACATGAATTGATGGAAGTTCGATGCATCGTTACCGGTCCCATACCTGCGGCGCGCTCCGTGAGAGCGATATCGGCCAGAATGTTCGTTTGTCCGGCTGGTGCCATCGCATTCGTGACCATGGCGGTGTGCTGTTCATCGATCTGCGCGACCATTACGGCCTGACGCAATGCGTGGCCGACCCGGATTCGCCGGCTTTCAAAGTGGCCGAAAAACTACGCTCGGAATGGGTCGTTCGGATCGACGGCAAATTGCGCAAGCGCCCCGCGGGTACAGAGAACACGGAACTGGCGACCGGTCTGGTCGAAGTCTACGCCACCGAGATCGAGGTGCTGGGACCGGCGGCGGAACTGCCGATGCCGGTGTTCGGCGAGCAGGAATACCCTGAGGATATCAGGCTTAAGTACCGCTTCCTCGACCTTCGCCGCGAGAAGCTGCACCAGAACATCATCAAGCGCGGCCAGATCATCGACTCGATCCGCAGGCGCATGAAAGAGCAGGGGTTCTTCGAGTTCCAGACCCCGATTCTGACCGCGTCCTCGCCCGAAGGTGCCCGCGATTTCCTGGTGCCGTCGCGGCTGCATCCGGGCAAGTTCTATGCGCTGCCGCAAGCGCCGCAGCAGTTCAAGCAGCTTACGATGGTTGCCGGCTTCGACCGCTATTTCCAGATCGCGCCATGCTTCCGTGATGAAGACGCGCGCGCCGACCGCTCGCCCGGCGAGTTCTACCAGCTCGACGTTGAAATGAGCTTTGTGACCCAGGAAGACGTGTTCAACGCCGTCGAGCCGGTGATGCGCGGCGTGTTCGAGGAGTTCGCGGAAGGCAAACCCGTCACCGCCAAATTCCCGATGATCCCCTATGCAACGGCGGTGAGCAAATACGGCACCGACAAGCCGGACCTGCGCAACCCGATCGAGATGCAGGTTGTCTCGGAGCATTTCCGCGGCTCCGGATTCAAGGTGTTCGCGCGGCTGTTGGAAGATTCGAAGAATCAGGTGTGGGCGATCCCCGGCAAAGGCGGCGGCTCGCGCGCGTTCTGTGATCGGATGAATTCATGGGCGCAGGGCGAAGGCCAGCCCGGCTTGGGCTACATCATGTGGCGCGAGGGCGGCGAGGGCGCCGGACCCCTTGCCAACAACATCGGACCCGAGCGAACCGAAGCGATCCGCGCACAGCTCGGCTTGAAGGAAGGCGATGCGGCATTCTTCGTTGCGGGCGATCCCGACAAGTTCTGGAAGTTTGCAGGCCTTGCCAGAACCAGGCTCAGTGAGGAATTGAACCTGATCGAAAAAGGTCAGTTCAAGTTCTGCTGGATCGTGGACTTTCCGATGTTTGAGTGGAACGAGGAAGAAAAGAAGATCGACTTCTCGCACAACCCGTTCTCGATGCCGAATATCGAGCCCGAGGAATTCCTGAAGCTCGATGCAAACGACCACGAGAAGCTGCTCGGCCTCAAGGCCATTCAGTATGATATTGTGTGCAACGGCACCGAACTGTCGTCTGGCGCGATCCGTAACCATCGCCCTGACGTGATGAAGAAGGCCTTTGCGATTGCAGGTTATCCCGAGGACGTGCTGGAGGCGAAGTTCGGCGGCATGTTGCGCGCACTGTCGCTGGGCGCGCCGCCGCACGGCGGCATCGCACCCGGCATCGACCGCATTGTCATGCTGTTATGCGGTGAGGAAAACCTGCGCGAGGTGGTGCTCTTCCCGATGAACCAGCGCGCCGAAGACCTGATGATGGGCGCTCCGTCCGAGGTCACGCCGAAACAGTTGCGCGAGCTTCACATCCGGCTCAATCTGCCGCAAAGCTGACAGCCAATACCTATACCTCGGGGTCGATTGTTTGGGGGCTGGGATAAGCCCCTCGTGGGGAAGCCAATGTCCTATTCCGAAGATCTTAATGCGGCAGCGCTCGCCTATCACCGGCTGCCGCGGCCCGGCAAGCTGGAGATCCAGGCGACCAAGCCGCTTGCGAACCAGCGCGACCTCGCTCTGGCCTATTCGCCCGGCGTTGCTGCCGCCTGCACCGAGATCGCCAATAATCCCGCGGAAGCCGCTTCGCTGACTTCGCGCGCCAATCTCGTCGCCGTGGTCAGTAACGGCACAGCCGTGCTCGGCCTCGGCAATATCGGACCCCTCGCGTCCAAGCCGGTGATGGAAGGCAAGGCGGTCCTGTTCAAGAAATTCGCCGGCATCGACGTTTTCGATATCGAGATCGCGGCCGACACCATCGAGCGCGTGGTCGAAACCGTTGCTGCGCTCGAGCCGACCTTCGGCGGCATCAACCTCGAGGACATCAAGGGACCGGACTGCTTCGAGATCGAGACGCAGCTCAAGGCGCGGATGAAGATTCCGGTGTTCCACGACGACCAACATGGCACCGCCATCATCGTCGGCGCCGCCATCACCAACGGGCTGCTTCTGAACGGCAAGAAGCTCCCTGACGTCAAGATCGTTTGCTCAGGCGCGGGCGCAGCCGCGCTTGCCTGCCTCAATTTGCTGGTGTCGATGGGCGCCAAGCGCGAGAACATCTGGGTCTGCGACATCGAAGGCGTCGTCTATGAGGGGCGCGCGAAATTGATGGACCGCTGGAAGTCGGTCTACGCGCAAAAGTCCGACAAGCGCGTGCTCGCCGACGTCATTCCCGGCGCCGATATTTTCTTAGGCTTGTCCGCGCCCAATGTGCTGAAGCCGGAAATGGTCAAGCAGATGGCCGATCAGCCGCTGGTGATGGCGCTTGCCAATCCCAATCCGGAAATCATGCCGGATGAGGCGCGAAAGGCGCGTCCCGATGCGATGATCTGCACCGGCCGCTCCGACTTCCCCAACCAGGTCAATAACGTCCTGTGTTTCCCGTTCATCTTCCGCGGCGCGCTCGATGTCGGGGCGACTGCCATCAACGAGGAGATGAAGAAGGCGGCTGTCGATGCCATTGCGCAACTCGCCCGCGATCCGCCGGTCGATGCGCTCGCGCCCGGGTTCGACAGCGGCCAGGCGCAAGGCTTTGGTCCGGGCTCACTCATTCCTAGTCCGTTCGATCCCCGCCTGATCCTGCGCATTGCGCCGGCGGTTGCAAAGGCTGCGATGGATTCCGGCGTAGCGACGCGGCCGATTGCGAAGTTCGAAGAGTATTGCACAGAGCTGCAGCGCTATGCATTCCGCTCCGGGCTGATCATGAAGCCGCTCTTCGCCAAGGCGAAGGCGCAACCGGTCAGGGTCATCTACGCCGAAGGCGAGGACGAGCGCGTGCTGCACGCGGCCCAAGTGGTGCTGGAAGAAAACGTAGCGCGGCCAATTCTGGTCGGCCGTCCATCGGTGGTCGAAGCGCGGATCAAGCGGTTCGGTCTCGCGATCAAGGCCGGCAAGGATTTTGACCTGATCAATCCCGAGGACGATCCGCGTTACCGCTCCTATGTCCAGTCCTATATCTCCACCGCCGGCCGACACGGCGTGACGCCGGATGCCGCGCGAACGGTGGTGCGAACCAACGCCACCGTGATCGCTGCGCTTGCGGTCAGCCGCGGCGAGGCCGATGCCATGATCTGCGGCGTCGAAGGCCGCTATATGAGCCATCTGCGCCACGTTCGCGAAATCATCGGCTTTCGGCCGGGGGTAAGTGACTATGCGGCGCTGGCGCTCCTGATCACCCGCAAAGGCTCCTATTTCATCGCCGATACCCAGGTGCGGCCCAATCCGACCGCCGAGGAGATCGCCGAGATGGCGGCGCTGGCGGCGGTTCATGTCCAGCGCTTCAACATCAAGCCCAAGATCGCCTTCGTGTCGCATTCCGATTTCGGCAGCTTTGACACGGACTCCTCGCGCAAGATGCGCCGCGCAACCGCACTGTTGCGCGAAAAGCATCCGGAACTCGAGGCTGACGGCGAAATGCAGGGCGATACCGCGCTGTCCGAAACCGCCCGCAAGCTGGTGTTGCCGCATTCGCATCTCGAGGGAGAGGCGAATGTGCTGATCATGCCCAATCTCGATACCGCCAACGTCGCCTATCAGATGATCAAGACGGTGGCCGATGCCTTGCCGGTTGGCCCGATCCTCATCGGGCCGTCACGGCCGGCGCATATTCTCACGCCGTCGGTGACGGCGCGCGGCATTCTCAACATGACGGCGATTGCCGCCGTGGAGGCGCAGGAGCGGGCCGGCCGCCAGCAGCCGTCGCTGTTTAGCTAATCCTGACGCGAATAAGGCCGTCTGGCTGCCGTGGCCAGCCGGAAATCGATTGAAAAAGTCTCTGCGGAACGCCCATAATCGGCTCCGCCATCCGCAAGTCTGCGATTAAGAGGGGCCCGTAATGCCAGCGTTTGTGACATTGGGACGAATTTTGTTCGCCGTGCTGTTTGTTTTCTCGGGGGCCTCAAAGCTCCTCGACCTGACGGCGACCGCCCAGATGACGGAGAAGATCGTTCTTCCGGCGGTCATAGCTCCCTATACCGGGCAATTGGAGACCCTCACGGGGATGTCGATGGCGCAGCTACTGGCGATCGCATCCGGCGCGCTGGAAGTGATTTGCGGCCTCATGATTGCTCTGAATTTCGGCGCACGTTTCTTTGCGATCCTGCTCATCCTGTTCGTGGCAGCCGCGACTTTCTACTTCCACGACTTCTGGAATCAGACCGGCCCTGAAGCGAGGGGCAATCTCGTCCATGCGTTGAAAAACCTGTCGCTCATCGGCGCTCTGTTCATGATCGCCGGATCGAGCCGCGGTGCCAAGGTTCGTGAGCCCGCTTACGACGTCTGAGAGGTTTGCCGCAGGTCAAGCCTTGCGTTGCCACGGCGTGACGGTGACGTCGTTGGGGGCGTCGAGGATTTGGCTCGTTCCGGCTTTGAGGCCGTGATCGGCGAAAACCTGCTGCGGCGTTTGCTGCGGCACGCCGGAGAAGGCCGGCTCGCCGCCGGGCAGGCGCACGTTTGGGGCCTGCGACAGCCAGAACGTGTCGTAGCGGTTCATGAACATGTCGAACACGTCGGGGCCGCCGATGATCGCGATCCTGCCCGCCTGAACGCCGGCGCGCGCGCAGGCGGCCTCGAATGACGTGGTGGCGGGATTCCACAGCACGGCCTTTGGATTGGATGGATCGTCGGCGAGACTATCGACTGTCCGCGTCACGACAATCCGCCGTCTTCGCGGTGAGTTTGGCTGGCCCTCATGCGAGTGTCGGCCGTGCACGATCAGATCGGCGCGATCCAGCGCAGCATTGAAGAACTGCTTGTCGCCCTCGAATTTCAAGCTTTCCGGCATCACACGGCTCGCATCCGCCAACATGCCGTCGGCGGACACGATGACATAGCCTTCGATGTGAAATCCCGTCACAGCACGTCGCGATCGGCAAGGCTATTCCGAAATCGTCTGCACCACGCTCGACACCGGCCGGGAAGTGACCGTCGGCAGCTTGACGTCCTTTTGAAGCTCTTCGTCATATTGCGGAAGGGTCTGAACGGGCGCCTTGGCCTTCATCTGCACCACCTTGTAGCCGCCTTCCTTCAGCTTGCGCAGCAAAGCGGGCAGGGCTTCCGCAGTGTGCTTGTGGAAGTCGTGCATCAGTATGA
>Ga0307476_10002126_pt1 | contig 11860 bp, 11 predicted proteins | sample atmos_gasesECM2C_2_FD_203314 | JGI IMG/M metagenome (GOLD analysis project Ga0307476, IMG submission 203314) | Hardwood forest soil microbial communities from Morgan-Monroe State Forest, Indiana, United States - atmos_gasesECM2C_05 | ecosystem: Environmental > Terrestrial > Soil > Temperate... | reverse complement strand
GGGGTGCTTCTACCTACCATGGCTTGGCGACCCAAGTGCAGCGGCGCCTGTCCAACGGCTTGATGTTCCAGGCCGCATGGACATGGAGCCATCTCATCGATAACAGCACCGCCGACTTCCACTCTACCGACATCACTCCGCGCCGCCCACAGGATTTCCAGAATCTCCCTGTCGAACGCGCCAACTCCATTCTCGATCACGCTCATCGCATCACGATGGCTGTGATCTACGACGCACCGTGGTTCTCTCATGATTCCAGCTGGATCAAGAGAAACGTCCTGGGCAACTATGAGTTTGCCCCTGTCTACACTTGGGAATCTGGTCAGTGGGGTACCGTGCAGAGTGGTGACGACGCAAACCTGAATGGCGACGCTGCTCCGGATCGGGCCATCTTCAACCCAGCGGGTCAGAGGGGTGTAGGTAGTGACGTTACAGCCCTCACGAACAGCGCTGGCTATACCGTCGCATATCAGGCAGTCAATCCGAACGCGCAGTACATCACCGCACAATTGGGTGCCTTCGCCACCTCCAGCCGCAATACGCTGGAGACGCCCCCGATCAACAACTTCGATATCTCGGCTGCCAAACACTTCAAGTTTGGCGAACGCTACAGTATCGATTTCCTGGCGCAAGCGTTCAACATGTTTAACCACCCGCAATTTGTCACAGGAAAAATCAACGACGTCGAGAGCGATGGAGTGACTGGCCCGGCCAGAAACTTCTTCATCCCGAACAACTCTGTTTTCGACAATGCCCGGCAGAACTTCAGCAGCAACCCGCGCACCATGCAATTGGCGCTGAAATTCAGCTTCTAGCTGACGTCAATTACAAACACTTTCAGGAGGCTCGAAAGAGCCTCCTGTTTTTTTGTGCTTTTAACTTTTTCGTGAAACTTATTTCCCGAACATTGGATAGTGACTGGCCGCGCCCATAAAGAACAGCAGCGGGATCGACAAGTAAGCATTGGCGCGGGAGCATAGAAACGCCTGCCGGGCCATATATTTCGCTTTGTCGGGCATGGGCGTGCCGTTGGTTGCGTTGTCTCGCGTCCATTGAATCAGCCGCTTCTGGATGCGCCAGATCACTCCCCAAACGTTGAGCATCATCACCCAGCCGATGCCACCGCCAATGCCGATCGAGAGCAGGCGGTTGCTTTCCCATCCGTGATTATTCAAGCTAAGGAAAAGCCACGCCGCAGCCACGACCACCACGGCGTAGACCACGCCGATGAATGCGCCTTTGTCGAAAATCCCTTTGCCGGGAATCAGGCACGCATACAAAATCCCCCAGACAATCGTCCAGATTAGAAAAAAGCTGCCCATGGCAGGGCCGCTCGTGGCGTGGAATCCCTGGAGCGCCAGCGCATTTTGCGCATCGGCGGCGACAATATTTCCCCAATAAGCGAGCCCAGCCAGCACAGTCAGCACCGCCGACATGCGGAACCACCACAACGCCCGCGTCATCAGCGCGGGCATCACTTTGCCCTTCGTCGCCGGATCCAGCTCTTTCATCAACGGGACATTCACCAGATTGAAAAAGTACAGCAGTCCGATCCAGGTAATGCCCGCAAGGAAATGGATCCATCGGAGCAGCATTTCGACGTTGGTTTTGACATCGGAAGGAAGATTGATTTGCGGTGCAAAATTAAAGGTGAAGAAAGTTGCCAGATCGGCGCTTGCCATGATGCCTCCTAAAATTTCAAGGTGTTACACGAGCCGGAATGCCCACGCCGGGGATTGTACACAACCGCAGCAGCCCGTGGACTTGTGTCCGTCCTGGCGCTTCGAAAACTTACCCACAGCTATAAAAAAACAGGCTGGTAAAGTTCCCGGTTGAAAAGCGCTGAGGGACGCCGTATGGTACTCGCAGCTACCTGCTGGACGCACGGCCGTGAAAGACGGCTGTGAGGAGGCAGGGTTTCCCCCCGTGTTCCTTGTGCGGAAGGTCGCGAGGAAAACGCTGTCGTTTTGGCTGTCCTGAGGCAATTGCCGAAGGCGCAAGTGGATAGGCGCAGTTCAAAGAACCTAAGGAGATCGGCTATGGAGAGCAGCAAGCCGGCACAAAACATTCAGGATTCCTTCCTCAACACGGCCCGTAAGGAAAGATTGAGCATCACCATTTATTTGCTCAGTGGCGTGAAGTTGACAGGCCGGATTCGCTCCTTCGACAAGTATTCCGTGGTTCTGGAGGCCAATGGGCAGGAGCAATTGATTTTCAAACACGCCATCTCAACCGTAGTGATGGGGCGGACGATGCCGCATAGTGTGCACGCTGCGCATTCCGACGGGAAGGTCGCGTCCGCAACCGGAACAACAACGGCCCAGGCGGCCAGCGCTTCCGGCACTGAAGGGTAAGGCGTTCAGTTATTGCGCAGTTCTCATCCCAAGAAGACTCGCGATCGTGCGTCCTTAGCCCGACGTGTCCCTCTCGGCGTACAGCCCGCCGTGGATGTGCGGGAACGTGCGTTTCTAGTAGGACTCGACGTGCGCACGCGCGGACACGGCGGCGCAAAAGTGACTGCCCAGGCGCAAGCTGCCCGCGATGCGGCGTCGGCTACGGCTGACGAGAAAGTTGGCATGCCGGCGCACGCTTCTGCCAAGCCCGCCAGCAATAAGCCGAGCATTCCAGAATTCGACGCGGACGAGTCGCTGGCCGAATTGCGCACTCTAGCCGGAAGCGCCGGCGCCCATGTTGTCGGCGGAATTCTGCAGCGCCGCGACCGTCCCGATCCCGCCACTTTGATCGGTGCGGGCAAGCTGGAGGAAATTGCCGGCGCAGCCGCCTCGGTGAATGCTGATCTTCTTCTCTTCGACCACGATCTCACTGCTTCCCAGCAGCGCAACATCGAAAGAATCGTCCAGCGCCGAGTGATCGACCGCACGCAACTCATCCTCGACATTTTTGCCCGCCACGCCCGCACCCGTGAAGGCCAGTTGCAAGTGGAGTTGGCGCAGTTGCAATACATGCTGCCGCGGCTGGCAGGGCGCGGCATCGAGATGTCGCAACTCGGTGGCGGCATCGGCACCCGCGGTCCCGGCGAAACTCAACTTGAAACCGACCGCCGAAAAATCTACCGCCGCGTGCGCCACGTCGAGCAGCAACTGGAAGATGTGCGCCGCATCCGCGCCCAACAGCGCCAGCGGCGCGAATCCGCTCCCGTCGCGACGGTGGCTCTGGTTGGATATACCAATGCCGGAAAGTCGACGCTATTCAACGCTCTCACCCGCGCCGCCGTGCTGGCCTCGCCGCGCATGTTCGCCACCCTCGATCCCACGATCCGTGCCGTGGTGTTGCCTTCGAAGCGCAAGGTGCTGCTATCCGACACCGTGGGATTCATTCGCAGCCTGCCCCACACTCTGGTCTCCGCCTTTCGCGCCACGCTCGAGGAAGTGCAGCGTGCATCATTAATTCTGCACGTGTCCGATGCCAGCAGCCGCCTATCCGCCGAGCAGGACGCGCAAGTGGAAATTGTTCTGAAAGAGCTGGAAGTGGAAAAGAAACCGCGCCTTCACGTGATGAATAAAGTCGATCTGCTGGACGTGGAAGTCGCTGAGGGTTTACATGACGATGCAAAAACGGTTTACGTTTCGGCGGCGGAAGGCCGGGGCCTGGATCGCCTGCTGGCTCGCATCGACGAGCTGATCGACGAAGACCGCGTCAGCCGCGTGCATCTGCGCATCCCGCAAAAAGAAGGAAAGACGCTGGCTACGCTTGAGGCAAAGGCGCGAATTTATTCGCGGACGTATAAAGATGGCGCCGTGGAACTGGACATCGAAGCGCCAGCCTCGGTAGTGCGGCGAGTACGTGACTGGGTAGTAAGCGCCGCAAATTTAAATGGGCCGGCAACCAAGAAGCGGTGACATTCCTTGGCTATCGGCCCATTCGATCCTGAATTGGATCGGAGGTGATATTTCTATGCTAATCCTCCTGACCGGGAAGTCAAGCCTTAGTTGCAAGTTTTTGCAAGCGATTACAAATACCTACGGCGAACTGCTTTATTCTCTGAATCAATCCTGAAATCGGCCGAAATTACAGTCCTTTACGTTGACATAAACTCCTTCGCACGTTAGACTTAACAGTTTTCAGAGCCCTCATTTTCCTGTACAGCCGCTAACCATGGATCAAACGTTACGACAACTAGGCGAATTACTGCTCGGAGCGGTGCCGACTGTAATCCTGCTGGTGTTGCTGTATGTGCTCTATACGACCATCGTGCACAAGCCTCTGGGACGCGTGCTGGATGAGCGCCGCAGTAAGACGGAGGGCGCGGTAGAAAAAGCAAAGGCTGATATTGCCGCGGCCGAAGCGCGGACATCCGAATACGAGCTGCGGTTGCGGGAGGCGCGCGCCACCTTGTTCCTCGCGCAAGAAGCGCGGCGAAAGGCGGCGCTGGATGCGCGTACTGTCGCAATGAATGAAGCTCGCGCCGAGGCTCAGGCACAGGTTCAGGCAGCCGAGGCGGACATCGAGAAAGATCGCGAAGCCGCGCAGGCTGGGCTACAGGCCCAGGTGCAGACCTTGGCGGCAGAGATCATACGGCGCGTGCTGCAGCCAGCCGGAGCGAGCCGCTGATGATTTTGCAGATGACTTCCACAAAACAAATCGCCCGCGCAATTATGCTGACGCTGCTCGCGGCGAGCGTTGTATGTACTGCAGGATCGGCGCGCGCGCAAGATCAGCCGGCATCTCCCGCGAACCAGCAGCGATCAGATGGTTCTGCCCGGCAACCCGGCTTCGGGCAGCAACTGACCCGTGAGACCAGGGAAGCCGCGGGAGAAGATAAAGAAGAAAAAGACAAGGCCGCGTTCAAGCAGTCGGCGTCAGTGCGATTCATTGCCAGGAAATTGGGAATCAGCACTGAGGCTACATCGCTTCTGTCCTTCCTGTTTAACTTCGGAGTTATCGTCGGACTTTTCATCTGGGCAACGCGCAAAATTTTGCCGGGCGCGTTCCGCGCACGCACCGCCGCGATCCAAAAAGCGATGCAGGAAGCGCAGAAGGCCAGTGAGGAAGCGCGGCGAAAACTGGCGGAGATCGAAGCTCGCCTGATGCGACTGGATGGCGAAATTGGCATGATGCGCAACGCCGCGGAAAAAGAAGCTGCTGCTGAGGAAGCGCGCATCCACGCCGGGGCTGAGGAAGATGCACGCAAGATGCTGGAATCGGCGCAGCAGGAAATCGCGACTGCGGGAAAAGCGGCGCGGCGCGAGCTCATGGCGTACGCCGCGGAGTTGGCTGTCGGGCTGGCGCAAAAGCAGATTCGCGTGGACGCCGCCACCGATCAGGCGCTGTTGCGAAATTTTGCCGGACAGTTGGGCGCATCTTCCGAGAGCTCAGCGGAGAACCAGGGAAAGGGCACACAATAGGGAATGGCTTCCGTTGCCAGCACGTATGCTCGCGCCTTCGCGGATGTAGTTCTCGATGCGCATCTTGACGCGGATCGCGCCGTCGCGGAGCTCCGCGCTATTGCAAGCTTGTTGAATGAGAGTTCCGAGTTGCGTCGCATTTTCGAAAATCCCGCGGTTCCCGCCGAGCAGAAGCGGCGTGTGCTGGATGTGATTGCGCAGCGCGATGGAATTTCGAAGCAAGTCCGAAACCTGGTTGCCGTCCTGATCGATCACCGGCGAACGCATTTTCTGGATGCGGTCATCCGGCAACTGGAGAAAGAACTCGACGCGCGCATGGGTTTCGCCGAGGCCGAAATCACCAGCGCCCGCGAACTGATCGATACGGAGAAACACGAGTTCGAGCAGCAGGTAGCAAAATTGACTGGCAAGAAAGTCCGCGCGCACTACGCCCGCGACGGTTCACTACTGGGCGGCGCGGTGGTGCGCGTCGGCAGCATAATTTACGACGGTTCCATAAAAGGGCAATTAGAAAGAATGAAGGAAGCGATTAGCTCTTAGCTACTGGCTACTGGCTTCTAGCTCTTTGGCTAGCAGCTAGAAGCTGGCAGCCAGGAGCTTAGGTTGATGAGCTGATTCTATGGCACAGATCAAGGCAGACGAAATAACTAAACTGATCCGCGAGCAGATCGAGAACTACGAATCCAAGATCTCCGTGGACGAGACCGGCACGATCATCACTCTCGGCGACGGCATTGCGCGCGTCTATGGACTCGACAAGGTCATGGCCGGTGAACTTCTTTCCTTTCCGCACGGCGTCGCCGGCATCGCTATGAACCTGGAAGAAGACCAGGTCGGCGTAGTGATCCTCGGCGAATACACCGAGCTCAAGGAGGGTGATGAAGTGAAGCGTACCGGGCGCATCATGAGCGTGCCGGTAGGTGATGCCATGATTGGCCGGGTAGTCGACTCGCTTGGCCGGCCCATTGATGACAAAGGTCCAATCGCCACCGACCAGTTCATTGCTCTCGAGCGCCTAGCTCCCGGCGTCATCGATCGTCAACCCGTTCGTGAGCCCATGGCTACCGGACTGAAGGCCATCGACAGCATGATCCCGATTGGCCGCGGCCAGCGCGAATTGATCATCGGCGACCGCCAGACCGGAAAGACCGCTGTCGCGCTCGACACCATTATCAACAGCAAGGGCAATGACCTGATTTGTATTTACAACGCGATCGGACAGAAGCGCTCGTCGATCGCGCAGGTGGTAAAGATTCTGGAAGACTACGGCGCGATGGAATACACCATCGTCGTCGCGGCATCGGCGTCGGAGCCCGCGCCCATGCAATACATTTCGCCGTACGCGGCCACGGCAATCGGCGAATACTTCCGCGACTCCAAGCGGCATGCGCTCGTCATCTACGACGATCTTTCGAAGCACGCAGCGTCGTACCGTGAAATTTCATTGCTGCTGCGCCGTCCGCCCGGTCGCGAGGCGTATCCCGGAGACGTATTTTATCTTCACTCCCGATTGCTGGAACGCTCGGCTAAGCTGAGCGACAAGAATGGCGCCGGATCACTCACCGCTCTGCCCATCATCGAAACCCAGGCCGGCGACGTTTCCGCCTACATTCCGACCAACGTAATTTCGATTACAGACGGCCAAATCTATCTGGAGACTGATCTGTTCAATCAGGGCGTGCGTCCCGCGGTGAACGTGGGACTGTCGGTAAGCCGCGTGGGCGGCAGCGCGCAGATCAAAGCCATGAGGCAGGTTGCTGGAACGCTTAAGCTGGAACTCGCTCAATACCGCGAACTAGCGGCCTTTTCGCAATTCGGCAGCGATCTCGACAAAGCCACGCAGGCGCAACTCAACCGTGGCCAGCGTCTGGTCGAACTTCTCAAGCAAAATCAATTTTCTCCGCTCCCATTCTCGAAACAAATTCTGATCATCTTCGCCGGTACCGGAGGATTTCTCGACGACCTCCCTGTGAATCAGGTCCGCGACTTTGAAAAGACGCTTTACGAGTACGTGGATGCCACCAATGCGGGGCTGCTGCGCGCAATCATGGAGAAAAAGGTTCTCGATGACAGCCTGAAGGCGCAACTAGCAGACGTTATCAAACAGGCCAAGCAGCAGTTTGTAGGTTCGCAGGAAGCAGTGGCGAAGTAGTACCGAGTACCTGGTCCCGGGTAGCGAGCGAAATACCGACTCGGTACTTGGTACTTCGTCCTCGCAACTCAGAAGATGGCAAACATTCTCGACATTCGTCGCCGTATCCGCAGCGTGGTGAACACGCGGCAGATCACTAAGGCCATGAAGGTGGTCTCGGCCGCGAAGCTGCGTCGGGCGCAAGAGCGCACTCTGGCAGCACGTCCCTATGCACAGATGTTGACCAACGTTTTGAAATCGCTGGTAGCCCGGGCTGAAATTTACGATCCAGAGACGGGCGAGCCCAAACATCCTTTACTGGCGCACCGTCCAGAAAAAACGATTCTGCTGATTGTTGTCACTGGCGACAAAGGATTGGCTGGTGCCTTCAGCGCCAATATCACCAAGGCAGCCAGCCGGTTCATTGAGTCAAAAGCCGGGAAGAATATCGACATCGAGGCAATCGGACGCAAAGGCCGCGACTTTTTGCGCAGACGCTATCCCGCCGCTCCGGTACAGACCCGCAGCCTGGCCGACGAAGAGGAATCGACCGAGACCCGCGCTGCAGCCGGCGAGCGGGCGGGAACGATCCAGATCACGGGCGAGCATGTCGGCGTTCTCGGCAAGCTCGATTTTTCGCAAGCGCGGACTTTGGCCGAGAGTGTGATCGAACGTTATGAGCGCGAAGAGATCGACTCGGTTTATCTGGTCTTCAACGAATTCAAGTCGGTGATCGCGCAGCGTCTAGTCGTGGAGCAGATTCTTCCCATCGAGCAGGTGGGCGAGCAGGTTGTGCGCCTGGCTGAAGAGATGACGGAAGAAGAAAAGAAAAAGGCCAAGGAGGCCGCAATCAGCGCCGGTGTTGGCATGCGCGGCGAGAGTCCAGCCGACCAAGTCGCGGAGAAGTTTGGCACCGCCGATGTCGATTACATTTACGAGCAACCGCCCGAGCAGTTGTTCCGGTCGCTGCTGCCCAAGTACGTCGGCATCCAGATTTTCCGCGCGCTCCTGGAGTCAGTAGCGGCTGAGCATGCCGCGCGGATGACCGCCATGGATTCCGCCACCAGTAACGCTACTGACATGATCGACTCGCTCACTCTGGCCATGAACCGCGCACGCCAGGCGAAAATCACGAAAGAGATCATCGAAATTGTCAGCGGCGCGGCGGCAATGTAGGGAGAAGCTATTAGCGTTTAGCTATTGGCTATTGCGAAAGAATGGAAATTGTTTTCTGGACTTTCAGGTGAAAACGAAACAATAGTGGAAATCTGTCGCGTAAAGTGTTGGAGAAAGCTAAGAGCCAAGAGCTAACAGCTAAGAGCTGAGGGTTTATGCCAGAGAATGTAGGACATGTAATCCAAATTGCCGGCCCGGCGGTGGATGTGCAATTTCACGAAGGCCACCTTCCGCCTATTTACGAAGCCATTCGCGTGGTGAGCGACGGCTTCACTGTGCCCAACCCAGTCAACGTAATTCTCGAAGTCCAGCAACATTTGGGCGAAGGACGCGTGCGCTGCATCGCGATGGAAGCGACCGAAGGCATGGTGCGCGGCATGAAGGCCATCGACACCGGCGGACCGATCTCCGTTCCCGTGGGCCGCGGCACTCTGGGCCGCGTGATGAACGTGATCGGCGAACCCGTCGACCAACTTGGTCCGATCGAATATAAGGAACGCATGCCGATACATCGTCCCGCGCCGGCGTTCGACGAGCAGGCCACGACCGCGGAAATGTTTGAGACCGGCGTGAAGGTCATCGATCTGATTCAGCCATTTTTGAAAGGCGGCAAGATCGGCTTGTTCGGCGGCGCAGGCGTGGGCAAAACCGTCGTCATCATGGAACTGATCAATAACGTCGCCAAGCAGCACGGCGGCTACTCCGTATTTGCTGGGGTAGGCGAGCGCACGCGCGAAGGCAACGACCTTTGGCTGGAGATGACGGAATCCGGCGTGATCAAGCCGGGTGATCCAGCGCACTCGAAAGCCGCTCTGATTTATGGGCAGATGACAGAGCCGCCCGGCGCGCGCTTGCGCGTGGCGCTGACCGGATTAACCGTCGCGGAATATTTTCGCGACGCCGAAGGTGCGGACACTCTGCTCTTCATAGATAACATTTTCCGCTTCACGCAAGCTGGTTCCGAGGTGTCAGCATTGCTCGGCCGCATGCCCAGCGCCGTAGGCTACCAGCCGAACTTGGCTACGGAAATGGGCGAATTGCAGGAGCGTATTACGTCGACCAAGAAAGGCTCGGTCACCTCGGTGCAGGCAATCTACGTTCCCGCCGACGACTTGACCGATCCCGCGCCCGCCACAACGTTCGCTCACCTCGACGCCACTACCGTGCTCTCCCGCGCCTTGACCGAGATTGGAATTTATCCAGCGGTCGATCCGCTGGCTTCGACATCGCGCATTCTCGATCCGCGCATCGTGGGCCGGGAGCATTACGACGTCGCGCAGGCGGTGAAGAAAACGCTGCAGACTTATAAAGATCTGCAGGACATTATCGCAATTCTCGGTATCGACGAACTCAGCGAGGATCAAAAACTCAGCGTGGCGCGCGCTCGAAAGATTCAACGTTTCCTGTCGCAGCCGTTCCACGTCGCCGAACAGTTCACTGGAGCGGCGGGCCGTTATGTCAAGATTGCCGACACCGTGAAGGGCTTCAAGGCGATTGTCGAAGGCAAATACGACGATATCCCTGAACAGGCGTTTTATATGAAGGGCCCAATTGAAGAAGTACTGGAAGCCGCGGAGAAGATGAAAGCAGCAGCATAAACTACGGCGTCCCGCTTCCGGAACCGCTCAGGCCGGGAGCCCGAAGCCGCGCTTGTTATGGCAGATACTTTCCAACTCGAGATTGTCACGCCGGAAAAGAAAGTGGTCGATACCGCGGCCACGGAAGTTCAGATTCCCGGCAAGAACGGCTACCTGGGCGTACTCCCGGGTCATGCTCCGCTGATCACGGAACTTGCTGTTGGCGAAATCACCTACCGCGCCGGCGCGGAAGAACAAAAACTCGCTGTGGCTTGGGGCTTCGCGGAAGTGCTGCCCGACAAAGTGACCATACTCGCCGAAACCGCCGAGCGTCCTTCCGAGATTGATGTGGAACGCGCCCGCAAAGCCAAAGAACGAGCCGAACAGCGGTTGACCAGTGGCGACACCAACGTCGACGTCGAGCGCTCGCTGAATGCTCTGCACAAGGCCGAGGCAAGACTTGACGTAGCTGGCAAAAGTTAACAGAACTCTTGTTCGCGCTCACGGAGATGGAATGCGACTTTCTCCAACTTTCCTCTTTTCTCTCTTGTTCTTCGTCGCAGCGTTCTGCGCCGCTCAAACAAATAGATCTTCGGTGCCTGCGTCTTCTCCGACTCCGCTAATTTCTCCGGATGTCCACGCAGATGGCAGTGTAACTTTTCGCTTCCGCGAGCCCAACGCCAAAGAAGTACAACTTGAGCTTGAGGGCGCCGACCCACAAGCGATGCTTCAAGATGATCAAGGCGTCTGGAGCCTTACCACAGCTCCGCTCGCGCCCGACTATTACAGTTATTCCTTCGTAGCCGATGGCGTGCGTCTGATCGATCCCTCAAATTCGGTGATCACACCGAATCTCCTCTCCACCTCAAGCGCCGTTCACGTTCCGGGTCCGCCATCGCTTCCCTGGGAAGTGAATGACATTCCGCACGGCGAAATCCATCATCACTTCTACAAGTCTTTGGTGGCCGATGACGAGCGCGATTACTACGTTTACACTCCGCCGGATTACGACACCTCGCGCAAACGTAAGTATCCGGTTCTCTATCTTCTCCACGGATACAGTGACGACGCCAGCGGATGGACCGCCGTCGGCCACGCCAACGTGATTCTCGACAATCTGATCGCGCAGAATAAAGCTAAGCCGATGATCGTGGTGATGCCACTGGGCTACGGCACCATGGATTTCGTTCGTCTGGCATGGAACGCATGGAGCCACACGGAACTGCGCGATGCCAACTTTAAAAAATTCACCGAAACGCTGCTCACGGAAGTCATGCCGCAGGTCGAGAGCGAATACCGAATCAACAAGAATCGCAACGCACGTGCAATAGCAGGACTATCCATGGGCGGCTCTGAATCCCTGCTCACGGGTCTAAATCATCTCGACAAGTTTTCCTGGGTCGGCGCATTCAGCTCGGGCGGCATCCCCGACGATTTCGAAAAAGATTTCCCCGCGCTTGACGCGAACGCCAACCATCAGATTCATCTCTTGTGGATTGCGTGCGGGACCGACGACCATCTGATCACTATCAACCGCAATCTGCGCGAATGGTTGAAGACTAAAGGCGTGGATCATACTGACATCGAAACTCCCGGGATGCACACGTGGA
>Ga0307476_10002125_pt1 | contig 11864 bp, 21 predicted proteins | sample atmos_gasesECM2C_2_FD_203314 | JGI IMG/M metagenome (GOLD analysis project Ga0307476, IMG submission 203314) | Hardwood forest soil microbial communities from Morgan-Monroe State Forest, Indiana, United States - atmos_gasesECM2C_05 | ecosystem: Environmental > Terrestrial > Soil > Temperate... | reverse complement strand
TTGCTGCCGTAGTCGCCCTCGCGATCGGAGTGATTGCTGGGATCTGGCGAGGCAAAAACCTTGCATTCTGGCTCAGAGTTCAGGCGCAGAAGATCCTTGCGCTTGTGCAGATCGAGCACAGCACCCACAAAGTCGAACTCGTCGCCAATGAGAAGTAGTTTCAAAAAATCTTCCTCAACACAATCGTTCCCGCGACAATTGCGGCCACTCCGATAAGAACCGTGTTCCAATTCAGCGTGCTGAACGTAGAGCCAAAAGTGCCAGGGGGTAGCGAGGCACCAGCCGTGCTCGGCGTCGAAACGATCGCAATCTGTGAAGCTAGCGGCATATTGCCCGTTTGCGCATAGGCCGCATGGTCCGCAATTGCCTGCACATCTTGCGGTCGCGCAAAGCCAGCGCCAGTAACCTGCAGTTGCAGCTGAACTGTGAAATTGCCAATGCCAGATGCAGATCCGGTGGACTGCCCAACCACTTGCAATCCGTTCGGAGCGAGCGAGCCCACCATCCCGCTGACTACAGCCGATGCCGAGTGAAGAATTGAACTGAGAGTGGCCTGGTAAATCAAAACGCTTCCAGTCGGCACACCTGCTGGCGTGCTCGGTCCGGCTTGTTGTGGAGCGACGACCGTCGGCCCCGGAGTCGTCGGGACGCCAGTGCCGCTCGGTTGCACCGGCGGAGTTGAGCCAGGGCACGGATTCCCGTTCACGTCGTACGGCATTAAGTTTGCGCAGTTCGGATCCGCGCCAGGGCAGAGATCGCCGTTTGTATCGAAAGGCATGCCGACGGCGCAATTGGGGTCTCGATACGGAGCAACGTAAGCCGTGACTGACTGCTGCGAGAATTGCCCGAGCCCATGCAGTGCCTTGCTCGGGTTCGAAAACACCCGGTAGCCCTGCTGTTCGCGTGCGTATCTCACGACTGGCATCAGCGTCGACGCCTCCGCCCGCCGAGAAGGGAACTGCCTAGGCCGATGACCGCCACCGCGCCGAAGATCACTTCCCAATTCGAAATGCCGGGGATCAGGTTCGAACTCTCGAGCCACAATCCGACGCTGTTCGCGCCAAGAGGAACTTGCACCGTCGGCGACGGTCCGCGGCCGGTTGCGCCGGAAGTAGCTGCAGCGATCACATTCCCCGCAGTCTGTGCGAGTGAAATCACTCCGCTCGAGGGAATCGAGGTTGGCGAAGGCGATGCGACCGGCTGATCGTTCACCACGTCAGCGACGTTGTACCCGCCCGACGGCGTAACCGCCGGCAACTCGGAATAGAGCGACGGATCGATCGGCTGCGTCGGCGATCCGGGCACGGAAAAATCCGTAATGAAACCGGTGCCGTCGCCGCTCGTGTCGAGCAGCTGCCCAAGCCGCGCGCCATGCAAAGAGACTCGACTCATCGCAGCACCAGAAAAGCGCCCAACGCCAGCGCTCCGAGCAGAAGCAGATTCGGGCTCGAGCTCGCGCCGGCAGGAGAAGGCGAAGCACCGAAAAGCGACTCGATGCCCGAAGCGACGGAACTCACGGCCGAGCTCGCCGACGCGACTGGACTCGGAAGAGTGGGCGGAGTCCACGTCAGCGAGTAAGCGCCTCGAGCTCCGAGTCCGTACTTGCTGCTCGCCACCGCGCACACCGTAATCGTGCCGCCCTGCCCGCTTTGAAATAGCGCGACCGCCTGATCGACGGCCGGCTTGATGTCTTGACAGCCGACGCAGCACGACACCGTGCAGCTCGAATCGCACTTGTGCCCGCCCGGCATGCCGGCGCATGGCGCCGCGAAGTTCGTCGGCCCGCCGCAGTTCGCCCCACAGCTCGAGGTGTCCGCGCGGCCCGGCCCTTGCGTGAACGAGCACACCCCCTGCCAAAATTTTGTATAGGCCTGCTGGCAGAGAGTCACAGCCTGCGCCGCGGAAATGTTCTGCTGAACGTTCGACGAGTTCGCCGCGGCGAAAATTGCCTTCATCGTGGAGTCGAAGGCCTGCACCGCGGAGCTCACCGCGGCATTCTCGGTTGTCGCGCCCTTCGCTCGCGCCTCGTGTGCCGACCAGAAACCAGCGATCAGCGACGTTACGAGAGCGATCCCGACGCCAATGAGAGGAACCGCAAGTGAACCGGCCGCGATCACACCCGTCGAAGTGAGTGCGCTCGGCACGATCGCCGCCGCAGCACCGCCAGCAGTCGAGACGATCGCCGGCCCGGCTTGTCCGAGCCCGCCCTGATAGAGCGGAAGATTCGGAGCATCGACGAGGTGCGCAAAGCGCCGCTTGTGCCGGATCGCGCCGATCCCTTGCTGATAGAGCGGATCCTCGCGCAACAGGATCGTGTACCGGCCGCGGCCCGGAGTCGATTCGACGATCTCGGTGTATCGTCGCCAGTTGCCCGACTCGCCCGGAATTGCGAATGCCGCGCTCATTTGCGTTTCGCCAGGAACATCAAGCCAAGAATCGCGGCGCCGGCGATGCCCCAATTCGGAAAACCAGAAATCAAAGTCGACTGCGCGAGCCACGAACCGATTCCCGCAGTGGCGGATCCGCCGACGCCGGTGTCGCTCCACGTGACTTGACCGTCGATCGTGGTACCGCCGACGTCGTTGAAGTTTGGCGCCGAAGGTCCGGAGAATCCGGCGACCAGCACCTGCTGCACGTGGCCAGCGGGATCGACCACCGCCTGCCCGACCGCGTAATGCGTGTTTGGAGTCCAGGCGCCCGGCGACGCGCCCGTAGAGCTCAAAGGCACGCCCGGAGTCAAAAGCGACGGAGCGGTTTGACTCGGAGAGACTGCAACCGTCGGCGCCGGCGCCGGCGAAAGTGGCATGACGCCGACGTTCGTCACTTCATAGCCGGGAAGTTGGCCCGGCGGGAGTTGCGGTGCCGTGGCGGTCGCGCCCGGTCCGTACGAGTACGGGAAAATACGAACCGGCGGACCTCCGCAACCCCACGCCGGACACATTTCAGGCCCGGAAAATGGACCGCGCGCGATCGGATTCGGCGAAACCATCATCACCGGAGCCGCTGCACCGATGGTGACGGTGTTGTGATTCGCATTCGGCCGTGCCGGTACGTCGTCGTCTCTGCGATAGACGTATCTCATCGCTTCATCACCGCCAGGCCCACCACCGCGATGAGGATCCAAGGGAGAGCGCTCGAGAAAATCGACTGCGACGCGAGATTGAGATTCGCGAGAGGATAGCCGGCAGCCGGCGCCGCGTACCCCGGCGTGTATTGCGTCGCAAAGCTGGAATACGGCCCGGTCGAAACCACGGTGCCGCTCGGTGTGCGCATCGACGTGGGCATTCCCTGCGCCGCGGCGATGATCTGCGGAGTTTCTGCAACGGTTTGCGCGATCAGCGTCGAGTAGTCGACCGAGTCCTGCCCGAGCCCGTGCAGCCGCGCGTAGCCGTGCAATCCGGAAAGGCGCGTGCAGCCATTCAAATCGGTGTAGGTGTTATCGGTGAGCGACCAGGCTCTTTTTCGGAAGTAGGTTTCCGGCGAGCGCCCGTACGTGGCGCCAGGGCGAGCCGCGTCGAGCGCGATCCAGTTGCCGGAACCGGGAGGGACTTCGACCTCCGTGTACACGTGACTGAAATCATCCGGATAGTTCGGATCCGCGCTCACCGTCACCAGGCGCGCCGGATAGCCGACAGCGATCGCGATCGCGCCGATCAGCATCGCCATGTCGTCGCAGTCGCCGGCGCGAAGCTTGAGCAGCTCCGCCAACGGGGTCAACTTTTCCTTGGTGACGGGATCCTTGGTGTACCGGATGTTCTGATTCACCCAGGAGAAGATCGCCGCGACTTCGCTCGCCTCGTCGTGTGCCGGAACGCTCCGCACTACGTCGATCGCAAAGCGCACAAAAGCCGGATCGACGAGCGCCTGATCGATCAGCTTGCGCATGACGGTGACGGTTTGCTCGGTGCCCGGATCCCCGGCAAGGAGTTGGGCTCGGTACCCGAGAAGGCCACTTTCACCGGTCGACACGTGGACGCGCAATTCGCACTCCAAAGTTTCGAATTCGGGGGAGAGTGTCGGCGCGAGATCCGTGTTTCCCGCACCGACGGGGAACTTTCAGTGACGCCCCCGACGATGAAGGCTTTCCCTTTTGAATGCAAGAACTTTGGTGTTACACCATCGCGCAACACTGGTGTTAACACCGGAGTGCACTCCCGAACACTCGCCAACACCAAACTCGAAAACTCTGGTGTTGCCTGTGGAAAACGTGTTACAAAGGTCACAAATCTCGTCGCCATCCGTGGGCGGCCAAGGACAGGGAACCGTGAAACCTGCAGCCGACGCCCAGGACTTAGCGAACTCTCCGCAAGTCGTCACCACCACCACCACTCGCCGCGTAGTTCCGTACGAAGAGCCGAAAACCCCCGACCTCTGGGAGTACCTCGCGAAGATCCGGCCCGAAGATTGGTCGAAGCACATCGTCTACGCGTATCGCACGCAGCCCGGCCCCAAGGTGCAGATCTTCCGCTGCACGCAACCCATGGCGACGATGCCGAGCGGAGCGACCGTACCGATCGGCGACGAGCAGGAAATCGAGTTCGCCATTACGCGCGAGTTCGGCGGAGGTGTGTACCGCTTTCTCGTGAAACGCGGATCGGAAATCAAGGTCGCCGGCGACCTCGAGATCGGCGCCCCCGCGCGAGCGATCCGGATCCCGGTGGAAAATGCGAACGGACAGCCCGGCGGAAATGGCGCAGTCGTGACTCCCTTTGGGAGCGCGAACGATCCCACGGCGCAGGTTGCCAGCCGCGCCTTCGATGCTCTGGGAAATCAGGAGCGCACGGCCGCGGAGATCGGATTCGCCGCCATGCGCACCGGGCTCGACGCCGTGAGCCGCGCCGTCGACATCGAGCGCAACGGAGGCCGAAACGGACAGGACGATCTTCTGCGTCAGGTACTCGTCGCCAAATTGAACGAAAACCCGATGCAGCAGGTTCTGCAGCTGCTCACCGTGCTCAAAGAGTTAAACGGGCTCATGGGAAACGCGAGCGCCGCGGGAGTGCCGGCGGGCATGATGGAAAAAATCCTAGCTGCGATGTTCGAGAAGTTCATGAACCCGACGCCGGCCGGCGCACCCGTCTCCGCTACCGCCGAAATTGCACGAGCCGTGCCCGGCGCCCTGTCGAATTTCGTCGAGATCATGCGCGAGCAGCGCATTTTGAGCGAGAACCAGGTGCGCGCCCTCGAACTGCAGCGCGGAGTGACGGGAGTGAGTCCCGCGTCTCGAGTCGTCGCCCCACAGCCCAACCCCCAACTCATCCCCCCGGTCACAGCACCAGCCAACGGAGCAACCAACATGCAGCAGCTCGAGTTCGCCGAGTCGAAGGTCATTGAAATTCTCACGCGCTATTGGCACCGCGAGCCGTTCGACGCCGACCAGGCTGCCGACGACGTGATCGCGTTTCTCGAGCCCTTCGACGAAAAGATCGTGCCCACGCTCGCCGCGATGGGTGAGACCGGTCTGACGCAGTACTTTCAGAAACGGCCGATCTTGCAGCAGGCCGCTGCAAATCTGCCGAAGCTGCAGCAGTTCATTCGCGCGTTTTTGAAGATGCACGCCGAAGATCAGGCCGCGCCGGCAGCCGAACCAGCAAAGCCCGTGCTGCCGAATTGAGGAGTGATGTACCAAATTTGCGAAAAGTGCGAGCACGGATACGACGATGAGAATTGTTGGACGATCTGCCCGCACGGCCCGCTGTGGGCGTCGCCTTCCGCCTATTGTCGCGAGCACGATCTCGTGTACTGCAAGCTGCACGACCAGGAGAAACGCACCATGAAATACGCTCTCGCCGTCGAAGTGAAACTCGTGCAAGTTCCCGACGACCCGGAACCGGTCGAACCGCCACGCCCGGGTGACGATCCAGTGAATGCGATCGGCGGACTCATGACGCGCGTTCTCAACGCCCCGATGGCCCGCCCTATGGTTTTCATGGGACAGCCCGCAGGTTTCGACTTCCGCAAGGAGATCACCGTCTCGGTGCACGGCTTCGCCGGTTTGGCGGGAATCATCGAGCGATTCGATAGTCTCGTTTCAGACATTGAAACCGAGAAGCTAGAAGCGCATTCTTAAAGCGGTACTCGAGAGGGAAAAAGTGCTAGCACGTGAGCAGGGAAAACTGAATGCAGCCGACACAGACCAAACTCGCACTTGTTCCGAATGTGGGGAGTCGTTTGTCTGGACCGCTGGCGAGCAACAGTTCTACGCCGAAAAAGGATTCCGGCACCCGCCCAAGCGTTGCAAGCCCTGTCGCGAAAAAAAGCGCAACGAGCGCTAGCGACGAGATCCTGCGCGCGCGCGATCTGCTGCGCGACGTGCTTCTGCGCGACGACGAATCCGACGAGCTCGCCCTGATCGGCCAGGTGTCGGCCGGGCTGAATGAGATCGTGTGCACCCTCGACTCGCTCGCCGGTCTGCAGCGCATGTTCGAAGTTTGGAGTCGATAAGAACGCCGGCCGATCGGCCGAGAAAGGAGCACGCGGAGAACGCCAGAGCAGGAAAGCCCGCCAAGGATCGGCGGGCTCGGGGTAGCTCCAAAGCAACTGAATCGCCAGGTAGGAGCACATCGTACCATGAGCGTAGAATTTAGAAAGGGTGACCGCGTTTACGATGAGGTCCTCAACCGCGAGGGAGTGATCGTTGCTTTCGCCTTCCAGCAGAGCGAGACGACGTTCGATTTCGTGAAGGTTCGCTTCGACGTACGATTTTTCCCCGAGCGCTGGCGCCCCGCCCATCGGCTCTATCTCGTGAGGGAGTCGTGACTCGAATCCCGCAGCTGATCCAATACAGATCGGTCGAAGAGATGATGGCGGATCCGTGGGGCTGCGATCTGAGCCGCGGAGACGTGCCGTGTAAGTATGTGACGCCCAACGGCGACGACGGTTTTCTGTGCTGCATGTACCGGGAAGGGCACGAGCACGATCGATGCCACCATGTGAGCTATCTGCGCGACGACGGCCGCGGCCCATGGATTCATCGCCCCGATCTGTCGATGTTTCAGAACATTCCGGGGTACTTGTGACTTTCGTAACGGTTACTTCAGGCATTCACCGTATGTGACCAAGATCACGGCAGGCATCAAACTAGAAGCTATGAAACCCTCCCCCAAACTCGCACCGCCGGCCGTGCGTCTCTTGCAGAGACTGCTCGCCGATCCCCGCTCCCTTGATCGCATGGTCGAGAACAGCAGGCAGCTCGTCGACCGCGTGCTCGCCAAGTACGCCCGACCGCGGAAGTTCGCCGCTCGCAAAACCGCCTAACTGTGGATTCCCGCAGCGCTGTGGGAAACCCGCGCCAAACGTCGCCCAACTAGCAATGTTTAAAAAGACTTCCGTAGTACCCTTGACAGACGGTACTAACCCGGTTAGAGTTGCCGCTCGATGACGGCCATTCGAAAACGGAAATGCGCAGCGCAGGGATGCAAGGAAAGCTTTACGCCCGTGCTCGCGAATCAGGTCTATCACTCCCGCAAGTGTGCCAACCGTGAGAAGCAGCGCCGACTGCGCGAGCGTGCGAAGCTGGCAACCGCCCAGGTGGTGACATCGTGATGTTACATCCCTCCATGCAACGTCCGATAACAGGTAAAGGGTCTAGGTTCGCCCGCGTTTTTGCGTCGCGGGTTCTGCTGCCCGGACCGTTCGTCACCCGCCTGCTGATCTGGGTTCTCCTCACTGCGGTTTGTCCGTTTTCCGGAACGGGGAACCGCGTCTCGTTTCGCCTCGAGGTTCGCGGTGGTATAAGACCCGGCACCGATCACCCTGTTGAGAGCGCGGAGCGCCACTTCCCCGTGTCCCTCACCGACCGCGTACTTGCGCGGCTGGAACAATTCGAGAAGCACGAGCGCGATCCGTGGCTGAGGGATGATATTCGCATCTCGTGGATCACGGTTTTGTGGGCAGCCCGTGGTGTCCCCGTTTGGTGCTGGCATAGAAACGATCCGCCCCACGTCGCTGCCACCTTCCAAGTCTTAAACCTGCACCCCGATAAAGTTTGGCCGACGATCCTCGCACGGCGAGCGGCCTTGCTCGGAAAGGAGCAAGCAAAATGGCGCACGAGTGTGAATTCTGCGGACAGTACTGCTACTGCGACGGCGACGACACCGGAGGCTTGCCGCAACCTGTCGATTGCCCCCACCTGCACGGCAAGTGCGACTCCGCCGACGATTGCGACGAGTGGGAGGAAGTCCCCGCGTAGCACGAAAGATTTTCGGAGGGAAGCCGCATGACCGAACCCACCTACACCATCACCTTCACCGAAGCCGAGCGCGTCGAGTTCGCCCGAGTGTTGAGCGGATTCGTGGCCAAGCTGATCAACGCGCGCGTCCAAATCGAGAACGAGAAATATCGCCCCGCTTCCCCTGCTCCCGAGCCCGCGGCCGTGTCCCACGTGCGCGACCGCTGGGCTCGGGATAGAAAAGGCGTCGAAGTACCGAACCCGGAAGGCTGCACTGCTCAAGAGGTGCATATCTGGAAAGTCGAAAAGAAGCCGACGAAAAACGGTAAAGCTGAATTCTACAAAGTGACATGGGCACAACCGAACGGCCAGGGTTATGTCGACGCAAATTGCTTCGATGAAAAGCTCTTCCCGTGGCTGATCCAGTCCGAAGCCATTGCAAAACAGGGCGCAAAGGCAACCATCTACACCGTACAGAAGGGCGGCTATCTCAACGTGATTGGAATCCGCGCATGACCCCGAAACAGTTTTTCTCCGCTGCGATGGTCCTGCTGGCTGCCGTGCTCGTCGGCATCATCGTCGGCATTGCTTTCGTTGCGAGGCAGATCCCATGACGCGGCGCTACGTCTCGCTCCCTCTTTTGTGCGGTCCCGCATTCGCCGTCGTAGGCAGCTTTCTTTTGGGGCACGCCATAGCTCGCCATCCCATGCTAGTCGGGCCATGGCTGCTCATCTGTTTCGGGGTTGGATATTTTTCATCAGCACTAGATCGGAGGATCCGCCGCCGTGGACACAAAATATTTTGAACAGGCCGTGACCGAGTACTGCCTGAAAAAGTCGATGCACATTCAGGTCGGGCAACTCACCATGGGCGAGCTCTCGCACTTGTTGCGGCGTGCCCAGGAGCTGAAAGAAGCCGATCAGCGGAAGTCGAAAGCCGTCATGCTGCCGTCCGCACTAGAACACTGGACCTAGACCCCATGCCGAAATTCGGAGCGCTCAACAATTCGATCGTGGGCGGTCACACCGAAGCAGAGTGGGACACATGCGTTCGCGAGCACGGCTTTCTGTGTTTTTACTGTGGACGTCCTCTGTGCGTGAACTCTCTCGACCCGGAGCTCGAGCTGGTTAAGGACCACTTATGCCCAGTGTCGCGCGGAGGTGTGGATTACATCTGGAACATCGTGCCCGCGTGCTCGCATTGCAACGGGTTGAAGGGAAACAAAATGCCCGGCCCGTTCCTCCGCGAGCGGAGAAGTTTTCGACAGGCTGTGAGCGTCGCCGACCAAAAATCAACAACTATCCCTCTTTCTAAAGCGAGGGACTCTCAGGGTCGAATCGTGCCCTGTGAGTATGTGGAAGTTTCGCCCCTCGCAGCCGCATTCGTTCGAAACCTCTCCCTCAACAAGAGCATGGAAAAGCCGACGCAGCGCGATCGCGATGACGCATGGTATGCCGCGAAACGGCAGCAGCTGCGCGACCAGTTCAATTCCATCGTGCACGTGCGCCCCGAGCTGCTCGGCCAGATGCTTTTGCCTTTCGACCGAGCGAAGCCCGTCGCGAGTGTAAGCGCCGAAAATTCCGAGGAGCGTCAAGCATGAATCTAGCCAAGATAGAAATCCAGTGGCGAGACGGAACTCAGGAAACGATCAAAGTGGTGCACGAGGAACGTCAGACCCTTCAGACCCATCTTGTCGATGGCTGGATCACTCTGCTCGGCGAGGACGGCACAACGCACCGCATCAATCTAAGTCACGTCCGCAGTCTTCGCTACGTACCGGAGTTGGAGGAGCGCCAGGCATGACTCACGCGGAATTGATCTTTCTGACTGTTGGCGCCACCTGCGGAATCTTCGCGCTCCTCGCAGTGACTTCGCTTGGAATGAAGGTCAACGAGCTCGAGCGGAGGATGAATAAGCGATAGAGGAGCGTCAAGCATGAGTGAGGAAGCAATCGCCGTCATCGAGCAGGAGCTGGAAGCAAAGCGCCGCATGCGCAGCGAAGTAGTAGCACGACTCGGTCGAGCGCGTGACGAAGTACAGCAGGAAACCGAGTCTCTTCGCCAGGTTGATGTCTCGATTGCGGAGCTTTCAGAAGCAATCGTGACCTTGAAGAAGCGAGGCTCGCGATGAGCACCCAGCCCGAAACCGTTCCCGCTCTCCCCGTCGCCGACCGCCTCACCCCGCCCCTGCCCACGGACCCGGCCGAAGTGATGCGCCGCGGCCAGCAGGTAGCCAACGCCCTGCGCCGTTTCGTAAGAAAGCATCCCGAGCAGATCGTCGCGATCGACGGCAGTCGTCACCCGCGCGCCGAGGCGTGGCAATTTGTGGCGGCGTGCTACGGACACACCGCGCTCGTGACCTCAACCGAGCAGCTCCTTGAGGAAGATCCCGGATTTATCGCCGTCGCCCACCTGCGCAACGCCGCCGGCGAAATCGTCTCCGGAGCGGAAGCCGTCTGTATGCGCTCGGAAGAGTTTTGGAGCGACAAGGAAGCATTTCAGCTCCGTTCAAACGCCCAAACCAGGGCATGCGCCAAAGTCACCCGCAACGTGTTCGCGTGGATCATGGTGTTGGCCGGATTCTCCCCGACCCCGGCCGAAGAGATGGAGTACACCCCCGGCAACCACTCCCACGCACCGATGACCGGAAAGAAGTGCTCCGAGTGCGGAAACCAGTTGAGCGATAAGCGCTGGAGAGATACCCGGCAGAAATTCGGGAAAGCGCTTTGCCTCGATCACGAGAAGATCGCGAGCCAGGCCGCGGGAGAGCAGCTCATAAACGTCGTGAACGATCCCAAGTTTGTGGAGGAGAGCGTGCGCCAGGTGAAAGCGCGCAAGGCCAACGGAGCGCAGCCGATCGCCGAGCTGCTCGACAAGGTGCCCAAGCACAAGGATGCGTACTCGCTGTGAGCGGCAAAGGGTTTATCTCGAAGAGAGAGCTTCGGGCATTCCTTGATGAGTTATCAGCTGCGCACTTCATCCGTTGCCCAGATGGCTATATGCGATGCGGATGTCAGATGGCGAAAGTTCTACGGCGGATCGAGGAAAGAACAAGACGCAAACCGGGAAGTGGCCTAGGGCCACGGATCCGCAGGAACATTGGGTGAGAAGTACAAAGTTTCCGGTTTGTGAGGTGCTCGAGCCACGCCGCGAGCGTTTCGCTTGGAACCCGGAGCGCCGCAAAGCGCCCGAGCCCAGAGCACCCACGACCGGAAAGAGTTCCGGCAGGCCGTGAGTCCTGTCCGGTTGGGGGCGCGACTGATTACCTCTACGGGAAAAAGGAAAATAAGGGGAACTATATACATAACTCCCTAATCCTTTAAGAGTGAATATGAAGCAAACCTTCTGCAAAATCCGCTACAGCGTTCGAGACTTCGCGGGGAATGGTCGCCGCACGAGCGGTTGCAGCTGCATACCCGTCTGGCGAAAGCTCCCGTTGGTGCGCGTTCCTGTGGCTCTTAATATCCCCGCCCTTCGCCAGTATCTTGACGCGCTTGTTACCGGGCAGCATTCGAGTTCCCTTGCGGATTCCTTGAGGCATGAGCGGCGGAACCGCGTTACCCCAAAACCAGAACGGGCCGGCGTGATGCTTCGCATCTCCGACGAAGAGCCTGGCCGCTTTGACGTTTTCCATCACATAGCGAACGCCGGCCTCTTCGCAAATCTGACGAACGTGGTTAAACAGGCGAATGCCG
>Ga0307476_10002124_pt1 | contig 11868 bp, 8 predicted proteins | sample atmos_gasesECM2C_2_FD_203314 | JGI IMG/M metagenome (GOLD analysis project Ga0307476, IMG submission 203314) | Hardwood forest soil microbial communities from Morgan-Monroe State Forest, Indiana, United States - atmos_gasesECM2C_05 | ecosystem: Environmental > Terrestrial > Soil > Temperate... | reverse complement strand
GTTGTCGCTTGCCGCCTCGCTTGTTTCGGCGAGGCGATCGGGACCGATAACAAAGGTAGCGCCTGCCATCAGCCCGCTTCGGCAGCTCCTGATGAGCTGTCTGACGGTCGTGGCCGCCCTCGCACTTTCCGGTTCGGACGCAAGCCCCATGGGGGGACTCTCGACATACATGGGCTGATATTTGTCCTCTGCTTTCCCTCGTTCCGGGGCGGCATTGGGAACATGGGGAAGATGTATCGAGTCTGACGCCAGCAATGTCTCGCGCGAGCGGAGTGGCACCTCGCGAGCAGGATCGCCTCCTTGCCCGCTCTTGCGCGTGGCGGGGGCCGTGGCCGACAATCCGAACTGCTCGAGGCAAACGTCGATCGCCCGGCCCACTCTGCTTTTCGGCTGGCGCCCTGGCCGCTGCGGTCGCCGACGCGCCGCCGCCTGCGCGCGGCCCCGCGCGGCGCGAGGAGGCTCCGGCGTGGCGGGCTCGTTCGGCTCGTGCGGTCCTTCGAGCTCGAACGCCCGGCGCAAACGCTGCAGTTCGAGAATGAGGGCAGCGCCCTGCGGCCCCACGCCATCGCCACTCGCCTCGCTGGCCCAGCGATGCGATGTCCCGCCGCGGCGGGATACTCGGTCCCTGTTTCTCATCGCGCAACGCTCTCGGCGATTTTCACGTCATGTGGCGCGGTGCGCTGCCTTGCCGGCGCTGCTTTTCCGGTTGCCGCGGCCTTCCCGGTTGTGGAACGAACGCGCGCGAAAATTTCCTCGCAGGAGCCGAAAGCGATCGCTTTGCCTTCGTAAAGCACCATCGCCATATCGAGCGCGGCAAGCGCGCTGGGACGGTGCGATATGACGATGACGATGCATCCGTTGCGACGAAGAATCTGGATGGCGCGGGTCAGGGCGCCCTCGCCATCCGCATCCAGATTGGCATTAGGCTCGTCGAGCACGACCAGGAACGGATCGCCGAATACCGCGCGCGCCAGTCCGATTCTTTGCCGCTGTCCCGCTGAAAGGGACATGCCAAGTTCTCCGATCCGCGTCGCGTAGCCGTCGGGCAGCCGCAGGATGAGGTCGTGCACGCCTGCGACCTGCGACGCCTTCAATATGGCTTCGGAGTTCGCCTTCTCGTCGAAGCGGCAGATGTTTTCGGCCACCGTACCGTCGAACAACGCCACGTCCTGCGGCAGGAAGCCGACATACTGGCCAAGATGGCCGCCCCATTGGTCCAGCGCGGCGCCGTCGAGCCGGATCACGCCGTGCTGGGCAGGCCAGATTCCGACCAGCGCCTTGGCGAGAGACGTCTTGCCCGAGGCACTCGCGCCCAGAAGCGCCAGACCCGTGCCTGCTCTGAGCGAAAACGAGACGTTCGAGACGATTGCCTTTGCTGTTCTGGGCGCGGAAACGAACAGGTCCTTGACCGATAACTCCCGATATGGCCGGGGCAGCACGACCGGCGGCGGCGGCGGCGCCGCGGTGACTTTGCAGATTTCGCGCAACCGCGCGATGCCCTGGCGCGCGGCCACCAGCTGTTTCCAGGAGTTGAGGGCAATTTCGATCGGGGCCAGCGCGCGGCCCATCATGATCGAGGAAGCGATCATGATGCCGCCGGAGGCTCTGTCGGCCACGACGAGATAGGCGCCGATTCCCAACAAACCGGATTGCAGCGCATAGCGCAGCACCTTGGCTAGCGATCCAAGATTGGCGTAGACGTCGGTGGCGCGAATATTTTGCTGCAGATAGTTCTCATTGGCGGAGGACCAGCGTGCGGCGAACCGATCGGTCATGCCGAGCGCGCGGATGACTTCGGCATTGCGCTGGGTCGCGTCCGCCAGCACCTGCCGCTGCGCGCTGCAATCCATCGCGGCCTTGACTGCCGCTCGCGACATCCGCTCCGTAAGCAAGGTCATGGCGATGATTCCAACTGTCCCGATCGTTGCGGTCATGCCGATTGCCGGGTGGAACAGAAACAACGCAACGAGAAAGATCGGAATCCACGGCATATCCAGAAACGCCGTCGGACCCATGCCGGACATGAAGCCACGTATCTGGTCGAGGTCGCGCAAGGGCTGCTGCATCAGCATTGGCTTGACGCCGCGAAGCGGCAGAGTTGCAAGCGCGGTGTGGATCGATCGCTGCAGGCCCGCGTCGAAGAGCGTCGCCACCCTGCACAGCATTCGTGCCCGCAGCGCATCGAAATACCCCTGCACGAGGTAGGCGAACAATACCATCAGCGAAAGACCCAGGAGGGTCGCGACGTTACGGCTCGGAATCACCCGGTCGTAAACCTGCAGCATATAGAGTGAGCCGGATAGCATCAGGACGTTGATCACGCCGCTGAACAACGCGATGCTCACCATGCGCCGCGCGCTTTCACGCAAGCCAAGCGCCACCGGGTCATCGGAAGAGAGTATCGAATGCGAGTTCGACGGGCCGAAAGTCGATGTCATCGCCGGCGCGGGAACTTGAACGATACTCATACACTGCGCCTCCCGTCGATCTCATGCGCAGTCGTCTCCTTGACCATGGATACTGACGATTTTTCGACGGGAATGCGACCACAGCGAATTGTTGCAGCGTTGACAAGGCGGCGCCGAGTGCGCGCGTGCAAACGGAAGCGGGCAGTGAGAGAATGTCACCGCGTGGAATCTCTCGGCGAGGGAGACCGCCATATTCTCTCGTGCGCGCACGGTCGGATTCGCTCCTGCGTAACACTTGCGAACCGTCACGAATTCGTCGGCCTATTACCTTGCTTCTCTCGCGCATTGGCCCCGGTGTCGGCTGAAAGCCGCCACAAGCTAAAATTAATTCGATCGCATCCAGTGCACCGACGGCAGCAGCATTGTCGCCGACAACACTGCAGACAAGGAGAAACTGGATGGCCCTGACAGCAACGGATCCGTTCAACGGCGCCACCACCTGCGAGATTGGCGGCGTCACACCGGATCAGGTGCGCATCATCCGGGCGAGATGGCGCATCATTTCCATCGCTTGTGGGGGGTAGCGGCGCTTGGACGTGACTTCCAGCGTCCCATCACCTGGTGAGACGCTGGAATCCGCTCGGATCGTTCTTGATCGCTATTGCCGCGGCCGGATGGCCGCCAGAACCAAGGGAAAATCTTTTTGTTCGCCGCCGCGGCGAATCCTGATTGGGGGGACGGCCAGTTGTGTAGCAGTAGACTTGGCTCCTTGCGGCGTATTGCGCGGGCCAAACCGGTTCGCGGCCCCACCCGATGCGTCCCGCCAAGCGGGGGGAGCGGTACCGGGACGCAATCCGCCCGCCGCGAGAACTCCGCAAGGCAGCCGCTCGGCGACGGCGGACTACCGCCATGAGGAGCCGCAAGACGGATTACGGCACGATCATTCTGCACTGGCTGCTCGTCGGCGCGATCGGCGTCGCGTTTTTCAGCGGACTGCGCATTGCGACGGAATCCCCCGATCGAGCCTGGATCAATCTGTTCGATGCGGTGCTGCCTCGCGAAAGCGTATGGATGGCGCATATGCAGGCGGCGGTGGTGCTGATCGCGGTGACGCTCGCCTATCTGGTCTATGTGACGAAGTCCGGTCTTGGCCGCCGTGTCAGGCTGGACGGCACACGGCTGAGAGGACTCTTGGGCCGCAAGCAGGCAAGGCTTGGTGCCTTGAACATCATTCTCTACTGGATCTTCTTCGTGACGATGCTGCTCCTGATCGCCAGTGGCGGCCTGCTTTATTTTGGTTTTTATGCGGGCCACGATGTTGCCAGGCTGCACTGGTGGGGAACGTGGGTGATCGCCGCCTTCGCCGGCATTCATGTCCTGACGCATTACAGGCTTGGCGGCGCATCGCAGTTGCTTCGTATCTTTAAGCCGGCGCCGCTTCCGGCCCCGCCTCCAAGGCTTGATCCGATCGAGTTGCTGACGCTACTTGCCGAGCAGTCGGCGCGCCAGGCTCAGGAGAGCGAATTTGGCGACGACGCCTGGCAGCCGCAGGTTTGGTCCCGCCCGTCGCCGGACGATCCCGCGCGGGATCGGCCGATCGCGCGACGGGTGGCAGCGCGCCGCGCGATTACACAAGTGGGCACGCGAGCAGCAGGACCCGGCCGTGTTTCAAAGCCGCGTGACCCGACCCTTCAATCCAATCCCTTCGTCGCTGCTGCTGCCGTCGCAATAACCGGCGCCTCGGTCATCGTTGCGGCCGATCGGTTGACGGTGGATCAGTTGCAGATTCGCCGCATCAATAGCGCCGACGCGCCGAGGCTTGATGGCGACACTTCCGACCGGGTCTGGCGCGACGCCGTGCCGTTTTCGCTGATGACCAGCGAGGGCGGAAATTTTGACGGCAGGGGCGAAACCAGAATCGAGATTCGCGCGGTGCATGACGGAAATTGGGCCTATTTCCTGTTTGTGTGGGAAGACCCGACGCGTTCGCTGAAGCACCTGCCGCTGATCAAGGAGGCCGACGGATGGCACGTGCTCCATCACGGTCTGGAGGCGGGAGACGAATACGATTTCAACGAAGATAAATTCTCCGTGCTTTTCACCACCGCGGAAGTGACTCTGGCAGGGGACCGAACTTTTCATGCCAGTTCCCATCCGCTTCCCAATGCGCCGTCAACCATGACCGGCCGTGGCCTGCACTTCACCACTGCAGGCTATGCCGATGTCTGGCAATGGAAGGCGACCAGCGCTTCCACCGGATGGATGGATGATGCCCACTTCGGTCCACCCCTCGATCCGACACCGCTGCAGGCGAGCAATATCGTCCCCTACAAGGGCGGCTTTGCGCCCGACCCGGGGATCGCCAACTACTCGGATAACTTTGTGATCGACGCCGATGCCGCAGGCGGCACCAGAATTGTCGCGCCGCTTCGGTTGCCCAGAAGCGTTGTGGCAACGACTGCGGCGATGGGGAGCGTCGATCTCGATCCAGGTCATGGCGAGGAGGATGGCTCGCGCTGGTTCATGACCGAAGCGGAATCGATTCCGTATTCCGTGCAAGCCGACGCCGGCATTGCAATCGGCACGGTGATTCCCGGCGTGATCATCGCCGGCGACTTCTCGGGCGATCGGGCTGACGTGCGATGCGCTGCGCGCTGGGCATCGGGGCACTGGGCACTGGAAGTTGCGCGGCGCCTTGACACCCACAGCAAATACGACGTGCCGATCAAGAGCGGCGTCTTCATGCGGGTTGCGGCTTTCGATCACAGCCAGATCAGGCATACCCGACACGTGCGGCCGATCCGCCTCGAGGTGGAGCGATGAAAAAAACCTGCAGGGTCACGTTCAACAACGAGACGTTCGCAGCGAATGCCGGCGACATTCTGCTCGACGCGGCGTTGTTGAACAGCATCGACCTGCCGCATGACTGCCGGAGCGGGATTTGCGGCGCTTGTCGTGTGCGCCTTGTCAAGGGAAGGGTGTTCGGCGGACACGAGGATGGCGAGGAGATGATCCATGCCTGCCAGGCGCGGATCATCTCCGACATCGAGGTCGTGGCCGAGCCGGTTCCGGACCAGGTTTCCATCTCGGCGCGTGTGCGGGGCATTGTTCGGCTGGCGCCGGACGTCGTGGGCGTCGACCTGGAATTGCCAAAGCCGCTTCGCTATCTTCCCGGCCAGTTCTGCAAGCTGCAATTCCAGGGGTTTCCGGCGAGGTGCTATAGTCCCTCCTATCCGCTGGAAGGGCCGCCCGACAATCGGCTGCTGCATTTCCACATCCGAAGGTTCCCCGACGGCGCCGTGTCCGCGCATTTGGGGCGCGACATCCGCATCGGGCATAGCGTCAGGCTGACCGGGCCATTCGGAACTGCCTTTCTCAGGCCAAACCATGCCGGCAGTATTGTGCTCGCCTCCAGCGGAACCGGTTTCGCTCCGATGTGGTCGATCGCCGTCGCAGCGATCATGGAACGGCCACAGCGCGAACTTGTTTTCGTGGTCGCCGCGCGAAAGGTTCAATCGTTTTACATGCACGCCGCGCTGTGCCGTCTGGCGCTGTTTCCCAACGTCACCATTATCCCGACCGTCACCGAGCCGCAGAGCGTCTCCGCCGCTGTTCGCATCGGGCGGCCGACCGATCATTTGCCGGTTCTGTCGCCAAACGATATTGTTTACGCCTCCGGCGCACCGGCAATGACCGAGCGCGTCGCGCGGATGGCAAGGGCCGCCGGCGCGAAATGTCATACCGATCCTTTCACGTCGAACGCCAGGCTAACCGAACATAAGAAACTGGCGCAGCGATTGACCGGGTGGCTCAATCACCCCGGAAGGATTTCCCCGGCTTCGCCCTACGAGCGATTGGGGCGCTAGCAGAGCGGTTTTTTCGAGCAAGTTCTGCCTTGAGAATCCGATCCAGCACTGGCGTTCCCCAAAGTCGCAACACCGACGCTATCCGCCGTGTCACCAAAGGCGTAATCTGGCGAGCCTGTCCGGCGCGACAGGCCGGTGCCACAGGAGGATGGCCATGGATTCCGCGCGTCCTTTTCGTTACCTCGACGGCGGCCGCAGCGCTTTCCTGGCGGGCGCGGCTCTGGCTCTGATCGCGCTCGGTGGTTGCGAGCAAAATACATTCGTGCCGCCACCGCCGCCGAAAGTAGATGTCGCGCTGCCCGTCCGGCGTACGATTACGCGTTATCTCGAGGTTACGGGCAATACCGCAGCCGTCAAATCCGTCGATCTGGTGGCGCGGGTGCAGGGCTTCCTGCAATCCATCGACTATCAGGATGGCAGTTTTGTCAAACAGGGCACCACGCTCTTCACGATCGAGCCCGAAACCTACAAGTTGAAACTCGACCAGGCGCAGGCGGCGGAGGCAGGCGCGCAGGCCTCGCTCAAGCAGGCCGAGATTGATTTCCAGCGGCAGACCACACTTGTCGCCCGGCAGGCGGCGTCGGAGGCGATACTCGAGACATCGACTGCCAACCGCGACAATGCTCGCGCCAACCTGCAGCAGGCCCAGGCCAATACCAGAATCGCCGAGGTCAATTACGGCTATACGAAGATTACAGCACCATTCGACGGCATCGTCAGCGCGCACCTTGCTTCCGTCGGCGAACTGGTGGGCGCGGCCTCGCCGACACAGCTTGCAACGATTGTGTCGCTGGATCCGATCTACGTGAATTTCAACGTCAACGAACGGGATGTTCTGCTGATCAGGGCAGATGCCGCCCGTCGCCACCTGACCCCGGCCGACCTCAGGCAGGTTGACGTCGAGGTCGGCCTGCAGACCGAAGACGGCTATCCGCATGTCGGCAAGCTCGACTACGCCGCGCCGACCGTCAATCAATCCACCGGTACGCTCGCCGCGCGTGGCATCATCCCCAACCCCGATCGCGTGCTGCTGCCCGGCTATTTCGTCCGCATTCGCGTGCCGATCGAGAAGCAGGCCGACGCCCTTCTCGTCCCCGACACGGCACTCGGCGCCGACCAGGGCGGCCGCTATCTGCTCGTCGTGAACGGCGACAATCTGGTCGAGCAGCGCAAGGTTACGACCGGACAACTGGATAACGGCTTGCGCGTGATCGAAAGCGGGCTCAAGCCCGAAGACCGCGTTGTGATCGCGGGGTTGTTGCGCGTCATTCCGGGTCAGAAGGTCGATCCGCAATTGCAGAAATTCGACACCCCCCAGGCGTCCGCCAAATAGGAGCGGGCCATGATATCCAAATTTTTCATCGAGCGGCCGGTCCTTTCGAACGTCATCGCGATCCTGATGATCCTGATCGGCGCGGTGGCGCTGTTGAGCCTTGCGGTTGCGCAATATCCCGACGTGGTGCCGCCGACCGTGCAGGTCGCCACGCGCTATCCCGGCGCGAGTGCGAGGACGGTCATGGATACGGTGGCGCTGCCGATCGAACAGCAGGTCAATGGCGTCGAGGACATGCTTTACATGCAGTCCTATAGCGGCGCCGACGGCAGCTACACCCTGACCGTGACGTTCAGGATCGGCGTCGACCTCAACTTCGCGCAAGTTTTGGTGCAAAACCGCGTGTCCAGCGCGCTGTCGCAACTGCCACAGGCTGTCCAGGATCAGGGCGTCACCGTTCAGAAGCGTTCGACCTCCGTACTTCTGTTCGTCACGCTGACCTCGCCGGATGACAGATATGACAGCCTGTTCCTGAGCAACTACGCCACCATCAATATCCGCGACGAGCTGGCGCGCCTTCCGGGCGTCGGCAACGTCACCGTATTCGGCGCCGGTCAATACTCGATGCGCATCTGGCTCGACCCGGACAAGCTGCAGGCGCGGGCACTGATGCCGCAGGACGTGATCCAGGCCATCCAGCAGCAGAACCAGCAGGTCGCCGCCGGCCAGATCGGCACCCCGCCGACGCCGCCGGGGCAGGCGTTTCAATACACGCTCAATGTGAATGGCCGGCTCGACGACAGAACGCAGTTCGAGAACATCATTGTCAAGACCGGCAACAATGGCGAGGTGATTCGCGTGCGCGATGTCGGCCGGGTGGAGCTCGGCGCCCAGACTTACAGCCAGGTGTTCTCGCTCAACAAGCAGCCGGCCACCGGCATCGGCGTATTCCAATCGCCCGGCGCCAACGCACTGCAGGTCGAGCAGGCGGTCGAGAAGAAAATGGCGGTACTTGCCCGATCGTTCCCGCAAGGGATCAAATACGACACCCCCTTCGATACCACTACGTTCGTCTCGGCGTCGATCCGCGAAGTCTACATGACGCTGATCGAGGCCGGCCTTCTCGTGCTCGTCGTAATCCTTTTATTCCTGCAGGACTGGCGCGCGATGCTGGTGCCGGCAACCACCGTTCCCGTGACCATCATCGGTGCGTTCGCGGCGATGGCCGCGCTCGGCTTCACCATCAACCTTTCGACGCTGTTTGCCATCGTGCTGGCGATCGGTATCGTGGTCGACGACGCCATTGTCGTGGTGGAGGGCGCTGCCCACAATATCGAGCAGGGCATGAACGGCCACGACGCCGCCATCCGGGCGATGGACGTGCTGTTCGGCCCGATCATCGGCATCACGCTCGTGCTGGTCTCGGTGTTCCTGCCGGCCTCGTTCATGGCGGGATTGACGGGGCGGATCTACGCGCAGTTCGCGCTCGTGATAGCGGCCACCGCCCTGCTCAGCGCGATCAACGCGGTTACTCTCAAGCCCACGCAATGCGCGCTGTGGCTTCGTCCGGCCGTGCCGCTGGAAAGGCGCAACTGGTTCTATCGCGGCTTCAACAGGATTTATCGCCGCCTGGAGAACGCCTATTCCCGCCTGATCGGCAGCATCGCGCGGCATGCCGGCGTCTCGGTGGCGATCGCGCTGATCCTGATCGGGATCGGCGGTTTCGGCCTTGCCCGCGTGCCGACCGGCTTCCTGCCGATCGAGGACCAGGGCTATCTGATCGCCGCGGTGCAATTGCCGGACGGTGCAGCGCTGGACCGTACCCAGAAGGTGCTCGACAGGGTTGTCGACATCGTTGCATCGACACCCGGGGTGCAGCAAGTCGTCACGATCGCCGGCATATCGGCTCTCGACAACAGCGCGAGCCTCGCCAATGCCGGCGTCGGGTATGTCATTCTGAAAGACTGGAGTTCGCGCGGTGCCGGACAAGACCTGCGCTCGCTTGTATTTGGATTGAACGACAAGCTCGCGGCCATTGCGGAGGCGCGCGTGCTGGTTTTGCCGCCGCCGCCGATCCAGGGCATCGGCAACGCGGCCGGCTTCACGATGCAGGTCGAATTGCGTGATGGCAGCAATGATTTTGCAAAACTCCAGGCAGTCACCGCCGCCGTGGTCGCAAACGCGCAAAGCCAGAGCGCCCTGCAGCGCATTCAATCGCCCTTCCGTGCGAGCGTGCCGCAATTAAACGTCGAGATCGACCGGGTGAAGACCCAGACCTTGCACGTCACCACCGACGAGGTGTTTTCCACGCTTTCGACCTATCTCGGCTCGTCCTTTGTCAACCAGTTCAACAAGTTCGGCCGCGTGTTCCAGGTCTATGCGCAGGCAGATTCGCAATTTCGGCTGACCGGCCGCGACATCGCCAACATGAAGGTGCGCAACCAGAACGGCGACATGGTCCCGATCGGCACGGTTGCCAATGTCACGCCTTCGGTCGGGCCGTCGCTGATCAGCCTGTATAACCTTTACCCCTCCTCGACGATCGTCGGCCTCCCGGCCCAGGGCTACAGCTCGGGGCAAGCGCTGCAGCTGATGGAGCAGATTGCGGGCAAGACACTGCCACGCGATACCGGTTACGAATGGACCGCCATGTCGTATCAGGAGAAGGCTGTCGGTAACGAGATCTATTTCACGTTCGGCCTCGCGATGCTGCTGGTCTATCTCGTGCTCGCCGGACAGTATGAGAGCTGGTATTCGCCGGTCTCGGTGATGCTGGCCGTGCCGCTATCGTTGCTCGGCCCGATGCTGGTGCTGACCGTACTGAAGATCGACAACAACCTTTATGTTCAGATCGGTCTTATCCTTCTGATCGCGCTCTCGGCCAAGAATGCCATTCTGATCGTGGAAGTGGCGCGCGAACTGCACGGCCGCGACGGCAGGTCGGTGATCGACGCGGCGATAGAGGCGGCCCGCGCGCGATTCCGCCCGATCCTGATGACATCGTTTGCGTTCATTCTCGGCGTGGTCCCGCTGGTGCTCGCAACCGGCGCCGGCGCCAGCGCGCGCAAATCGATCGGGATCACGGTATTTTCCGGCATGCTCGCCTCGACCTGCCTTGCCGTGCTGTTCGTCCCGGCATTTTTCGTGGTGACGCAGCGTTTTGAGGATTGGCTCGCCGAGCGAAAGAGAAAGAGCGCGGCCGGTGGAACCGTTGCCAAGCCGCAGGGCTGAGCATATCGCAGCAACTGGTGGGCCTGGCAGGACTCGAACCTGCAACCAGACCATTATAAGCGGCAGAATATCGATCAGCTTCGTTGATTTTGCTGCAACTTTACTAATTCGTGCGATGAATTGCGCGCGATCCTCGTTGGGTCGATTCAGCTTGAATCTGAGATTGTGGGACGCATAGCGAAACTTGGAGCCCCGTGCCGGCTCTGACGGATTTGGCTCGACGAAGGTGCTCCTCGCGCTCAGGAGCCCGGCAAGGTCGCCGCGTGGCGTCGCGAGCGGCATCGTTGGCATCGGCAGGCCACCTCCGGGCGTTCCGCCCCGCTCAGGTCGAGGCTGCTTGCCTTCCAAGGTGCGCCTGCCACCAAATGAAGAATGGCGCGCCGATGATTTCCAGCGCTGTGAAGCCGATGAACGGGATCGGTGGCAGCGCAAGAAAGATGATCGATAGCAGGCGGCCGATGCCGCCGATGAAAATCATACCCCACAAGACGCGAAACAGCACCATCTCGCGCTCGATTCTCGGAATTAGCCAGTAAAGGGCAATTCCCAGTCCTAACCAAACTCCGGCAAAGAACCTCAGATTACTATCGAGAATCGCGTTCGCCGGAATCCCGCTGTTGGCAAAGATCGGATCGCTAAGCCCGAACAACCCGACGATGCCGGTCGCGATTGGAATGACGCCGAGAATCGCCATCGCAATTTGGAGCCTTCGCTTATTCATGCTTTCCTCCTGGTTTGCGATCAACGATCATAGAAAACAGCGCGATGATGGAGACACATGAGTTCCTGGGGCGATTTTGTCGCGCCGGTCTCCGGCGGCAAAAACCGCGTTCCCGGCGGGAACCCAATGTACCCGTTCACCGATGACGAAGCTGAAGCCATCAAGGCCATGCGTGAGGCCTTCGATTCTGAAGGACTTGGGCTGGCGGGACATCGTGCGGTTCAAAGCTATAGCGTTTTCGAGCGAAGTGGATACCGGTTCGCGTGAAGAAAACGCGTCAAAACGAAAGATTAGAGCCTCGGTTCTGATTCAATCAGAACCAAAAAGGCTCTAGGAAAGCGTTCGGCTCGGCACCATTCCTGGACATCG
>Ga0307476_10002123_pt1 | contig 11869 bp, 10 predicted proteins | sample atmos_gasesECM2C_2_FD_203314 | JGI IMG/M metagenome (GOLD analysis project Ga0307476, IMG submission 203314) | Hardwood forest soil microbial communities from Morgan-Monroe State Forest, Indiana, United States - atmos_gasesECM2C_05 | ecosystem: Environmental > Terrestrial > Soil > Temperate... | reverse complement strand
GGTCGACGCGCTGCTGGGCGTCCGTCTTTAGTTCTCGCCTGGGCGCCTGTCAAACTCGCCGTCCGGCCCTGTGGATACCGCACCAGGTTATCCACAGTCGGTAATCGCGCGAGTGGCTTGCGTATGCCGCCAAGCCGCACGCTGGGCCGCATGAAACAAATCCACGCGGGAGACCGTTCCCAGCATCATCTGCGCAGCGTCACGATCCCGGATTCGGCAGCGGGCGCCGGCGCCCGGGTCCGGGTCGGCACGCCGGCCGCGCTCCTCGCCATCGTGCCTTACCTGCTCGGCTTCGTGCCCGAGTCCAGCCTGGTCGTGATCGGCGCCGAACCGCCCGGCGGCGCCATCAAGGTCACGATGCGCTACGACCTGCCGGATCCGCCCGATGCCGACCTCGCGGCCGACATCGCCGCGCACGCGATGGAGGTCATCGGGTCGCAGCGGCTGACGCCCGCGGTGGCCATCGGCTACGGACCCGACGCGCTGGTGGCGCCGCTGGCCGCCGCGCTCAACGAGGCCGCCGAGGACGGCGAGGCGATGACCGAAATCCTGCGCGTCGACGACGGCAGGTACTGGTCCTACACGTGCGCTAGCCAGAGCTGCTGCCCGCCGGGCGGCACCGCGTTCGACGCCGCCGGGTACGCCGAGGCGGCGGCGCTCGCGGAGGTCAGCGGGACGACGGTGCTCGCCGGCCGCGACGACGTGGCCGAGAGTATCGCGCCGCTCAACGGCGACATCGCCGCGTCGATGCGGCAGGCGACCAAGCGGGCCGAGGAGCACCTCACGCAGTTGCTGGCGAAGGTCCGCAAGTCGTCCCGGCTCGGCGCCGTGCGGCACATGATCGCGAGCGAGGGACTGGGCGCGGTCGCCCAGCTGGTGGCCGCGTACCGGGGCGGCGGGCAGTTCGCCTCGGACTACCAGGTGGCCTGGCTGACCGTCGCGCTCAAGGACATGCGGGTCAGGGACGACGCCTGGGCCAGGATGGATCCCAGGTACGGGGAGGCGCACCGGCGGATGTGGACCGATGTGGTCCGCCGAGCCCAGCCAGGCCACGTCGCCGCCCCGGCCTCGCTGCTGGCGTTCGTGGCCTGGCAGGCCGGGAACGGGGTGCTCGCGAACGTCGCGCTCGACCGCGCGCTGGCCGACAACCCGAGTTACTCGATGGCGACGCTGCTCCGTCAGGTGATCGGTGCGGGCGCTCCGCCGTCGCTGGCCAGGCTGCCGATGACCCCGGAAGAGGTCGCCGCCGCCTATGACGGCCTGGACGAAGGCGAAGATATAGACGACCAGGAGTGCTGTCCCTGCTGAGGGCTTGGATGCCAGGGGGTGCGGGGGATGGCTTCCCCCGCTGAGTAAACTGCGCGAAACACCAGGAAGGAGGGCCGGATGCCTGCCAGGCAACGCCCCGCGGCCGTGCCGGGGGACCCGCTGGACGCCCACCGGGCGGCGGTCAGCCAGCTGCGCGCGGCGTACGCGGCGCTCCCGCCCGGCCAGCCGGTCCGGCTGGCCAAGCGCACCTCCAACCTGTTCCGGTTCCGCGAGGCGAGCCAGTCCGGACGCCAGCCCGCCGGCCTGGACGTCTCCGCATTCGGCCATGTCCTGAGCGTTGACCCGGCTACCCGGACCGCCCGCGTTGGCGGTATGACGACCTATGAAGACCTCTGTGACGAAACGCTCAGGCACGGCCTGATGCCGCTGGTCGTGCCCCAGCTCAAGACCATCACGCTCGGCGGCGCGGTGACCGGGCTCGGGATCGAATCGACCTCGCTCCGCAACGGCATGCCGCACGAGTCGGTAACCGCGATGGAGATCCTCACCGGCGATGGCCGGGTGGTCACCGCCACTGACGACAACGAGCACCACGAGCTGTTCCGCGGCTTCCCTAACTCCTACGGGACATTGGGGTACAGCCTCTCGCTGACGATAGAACTCGAGCCGGTTCAGCCGTATGTGCACATCCGCCACTTTCCGTTTGAAAGCCCTGAGGCTTGTATGGAAGCGGTGGCCGAGATCGCCGGCCAGGGGAGTTATCGCGGTCATCGAGCCGACTTCGTCGACGGTACCGCGTTCGCGCCCGGGGAGCTGTACCTCACGGTCGGTTCGTACAGCGATGTCGCGCCGTGGCGCAGCGATTACAGCGGGCAGCAGATCTACTACCAGTCGATTCAGCGCGTGAAAGAAGATTTCCTTACCATCTACAACTACCTGTGGCGCTGGGACCCCGACTGGTTCTGGTGCTCGCGGCCGTTCGGAGTGCAGCAGCCGCTGGTCAGGCACATGTGGCCGCGCCGGTACCGGCGCAGCGACGTCTACCGCAGGCTGGTCGCGTTCGACCGCAGGCACCACCTCAGCGACACGCTGAATGCCAGGCGGCAGCAGCCGGCTCGCGAAGCGGTCATCCAGGACGTGGAGATCCCCGTCGAACGGGGCGGTGAATTCCTGCGGTACTTCACGCGAAATGTGGGCATGAGTCCGGTGTGGATGTGCCCACTGAGGCTGCGCGGAGAGCGAGCGTGGCCGCTGTATCCGCTCAAACCGGGCGAGGTGTACGTGAACTTCGGCTTCTGGGGCACGGTGGCGCTGCCGCCCGGTAAGGCCGACGGCTACTACAACCGCCTGGTGGAGGACGAGGTCGGTGAGCTCGGCGGGCACAAGTCGCTGTACTCCACGTCGTTCTACAGCGAGAGCGAGTTCTACCGGCTTTACAACGGGGACGCGTACAAGGCGCTGAAGCGCGCCTATGACGGCGACGGCAGGCTGCTCGGACTGTACGAGAAGTGCGTCCGGGGACGCTAGGAACAGAAAGGGAAGGGAAGTAGGGCATGTCGCTGGCGGAGGTCTTCGAGCAGGTTGTCGGTCCGGACGCACCGGTGGAATTCGCGGCCTACGACGGCTCGCACGCGGGTCCGCCGGACGCGCCGGTGAAACTCACCGTGCGCTCGCCGGTAGCGGTCGCCTACCTGGCGCAGGCGCCGGGCGCGCTGGGCCTGGCCAGGGCTTACGTGTCCGGCCACCTCGACGTGGACGGCGATATGTACGAGGCTCTCGCCCGGATGTCGCGGGCGCAGCGGCTGGACGTGAGCATCGTCGAGAAGCTGAAGCTGCTCCAGTCGCTGGGCGGCCCCAAGCTGCTCGTGCACCGCATCCCGCCGCCGCCCCAGGAGGTCCTCCAGCACCGGCGCTGGATGGTCGGCCGGCGGCACAGCAAGGGTCGCGACGCGAAGGCGATCTCGCACCACTACGACGTGTCCAACACCTTCTACGGGTGGGTGCTCGGCCCGACGATGGCGTACACCTGCGCGTGCTACCCGAAGCCCGATGCCACCCTGGAGGAGGCGCAGGTCAATAAGTTCGACCTGGTCGCGCGCAAGCTCGGGCTGCGGTCCGGAATGCGGCTGCTGGACGTCGGCTGCGGCTGGGGCGGCATGGTCAGGCACGCCGCGCGCGAGTACGGCGTCCAGGCGATCGGCGTCACGCTGTCCGCCCAGCAGGCCGCCTGGGGGCAGGCCGCCATCGAGCGCGACGGACTGGGCAAGCTCGCCGAGATCCGCCACCTCGACTACCGCGACGTTCCCGAGACCGGCTTCGACGCGGTGAGTTCGATCGGGCTCACCGAGCACATCGGCATGCGGAACCTGCCGGCTTACTTCGCGTTCCTCTACGGCAAGCTCAAGCCGGGGGCGCGGCTGCTCAACCACTGCATCACCCGTCCGGACAACACCGTGGGCGCGCACCGCGCGAAGGGCTTCATCAACCGGTATGTCTTCCCGGACGGCGAGCTGGAAGGCCCCGGCTACCTGATCTCGCTGATGCACGACACCGGCTTCGAGGTCCGGCACGAGGAAAACCTGCGCGAGCACTACGCGAAGACGCTCGCCGCCTGGTGCGCCAACCTCGACGACAACTGGGACGCCGCGGTCAAGGAGGTCGGCGAGGGCACCGCGCGGGTATGGCGGCTGTACATGGCCGGCTCCCGTCTCGGTTTCGACCGTAACCATATCGAGCTGCATCAGGTGCTCGGCGTGCGACTGCACGAGGACGGCACGTCGGACATGCCGCTGCGGCCCGACTGGGAGGCTGGGAGCGGCCGCGCGAGCTAATCCGCTAACCCGGCCGAGCGCTTCGGGTTCGGCCGGCTTGACCGTTTCCTGGCCGAGGAACGGCAGCAGTTCGCTGATCGCGCCGGCGGCGAACAGCGTGGCGACGGTGTGCGGGTCAGCGGGTCCGGCCGGTCCGGTTGTTCCGGTTGTTCCGGTCGCGGCGCGGTCCGGTCTGGTTGCCGCGCGGCTTGCCTGGATGGCCGGTATGCCGGCGGCCGCGGCGGCCAGCGCGCTCAGTGACCGCTGACCAGGCAAAGCGGCCGCGTGCGGGCTCGCCGGGTCGCCGTCCGGCCCCGCCACCACGACCAGGTCGGCGTCCGCCCCGGCCAGGGCCATGGCCTGCGCGAACAGCACCGGACGGCTCAGCTGTCCGGCGAGCAGGCCGGTGAGGTCGTCGGTGGCGGTCAGCGGCTTGCCGGTGATCGTGGAGATCAGCTGGCGGCGCGGCGGTCCGATCGCGATCCCGGCCAGCACGCCGCGCAGCGGAGCCGTGCACGCAGCCAGCGCGGGGGAGTGCACCGCCGTGGCGACCGCGAGCACGTCCACCGCGACCCCGCTCTCAGCGGCGCGCCTGGCGAGGTTCCTGATGCCGCCGCCCTGCCCCGCGACCAGGTGCGATGTGGGCGTTTCGCAGGCGGCGAGTTGCAGACCGTGTGCCATGCACAGCCGCTGGGTGAGTTCGAGGTCGGCGGTCACCCTGGCCATGGCGGTCGGCCGCGCCCCGCAGCCGCGCAGCACGTGGCCGCGGTACGCGGCCAGCCGGGCGGCTTCGGTGGCCGGCAGGCATCCGGCCCACACCAGCGCGGCGATCTCGCCGGAGCTGTATCCCACCGCGGCGCGGGCCCGGACGCCGAGCCGGTCGAGCACGCGCAGCCCGTCCAGCGAGGCGGCGAGCAGCGCGCTGTGCTCAGCCGGCGTGCTGACCAGGCCGGAGAACGCCAGCACGATCCGGCCGCGCGCACCGGCGCCGATCGCGATGCCGGGGGCCGTGGTGACGGTTGGCCAGCTTCCGGTCGTGGTTCCGGTCGTGGCTGTGGTCGCGGTCGCGGCGCCTCCCCCGGCGGTCGCCGGGGCCGCCCGCAGCAGCTGAGCGGCGCGCCGGACCTGGACGGACAGTTCCGCCGGACTCCCCGCGGTGACCGCGACGCGCAGCGGTGCGCCGCGCCGGGCGGCTTGCTGCGCGGCCGCCGCCAGCTGCCGGCCAAGGTCGCGCATGTCGGTGTCGGCCAGCTCGGCGGCGCTGCCGCCGATCACGTCCAGCGTCGCGGCGACCGCGGCCGGCTCTGCCCCGCACAACGCGAAGACCGTCGGCCGCCCGCCGCGGTCCGCGATCCGGACTGGTTTCGTGGCCACGTCATCTGGTGGGCGCCGCGGAATGGGCGCCGTGTGCCGGCCGGGCGACGACGGAGCCGCGAGCAGTGGTCCGCTGTCCGGGACGGTCATCGGCCCGGTGTGCCGGCCAGCGGCCGACGGCGGCCGGGAGTGCTCGGCGGGACGGCGACGGCGGCCGTGGGCGGCGCCCCGGTCGGGTTCGCGGCGCAACACCAGGTGGGCCACGTCGGAGCCGTTTATGCCAGCCGGGCCGAGGGAGCTGACCGCGGCCAGGCGGGTCCCGTCGGGCCAGGCCTCCGGGGCAGACGGCATGCGCAGCCGGGCGGCACCCGACTCGATCAGCGGGTGCGGATGCGGGCAGCCGGTGCCGGGCGGGATCGTCCCGGCGACCATCGCCGTGACGGTCTTGATCAGGCTCGCGACGCCGGCCGCGGCCCGCGCGTGCCCGATGCACGCGGAGACCGCGCCGAGTGCCGCTACTTCCGTGCCGCCGTGGCGCAGCCGGGTCAGCATGGCGAGCTCCGTGGCCTCCGCCTCGGTGGTGCCCGCCCCCTGCCCCTCGACCATGGCCACGTCCGAAGGACCGACTCCGGCCCGGTCATACGCTTGGCGCAGCGCGCGGGAGAGTTCCTCGCTTCCGGCCGGGTCCAGGCCCCCGCCGGTGCTTGTGCGGGCCGCGGTCGTCCAGCCCGCGATCTCCGCGTAGACCGGACGGCCGGCGGCGTGCGCGTCGGCCGCCCGGACCAGTACCACGACCCCGCAGCCGTCCCCCGGCAGGAGCCCCGCCGGCCTGGCGTCGTAGACCAGCATCGAGTCCGTGCCGAGCAGGCCGGCCGCCGCCTGTCGCGCGAGCCAGTCCGCGTCGAGGCCGAGTTCCGACCCGCCCGCGATCACCACGTCGAGTTCGCCGCGGCTCAGTGCCTCGCAGCCCGCCGCGATGGCGTCGAGCGAGCTCCGGTACGCGGCCGCCGGGAAGCCCCCGTTCGCCGGGAAGCCTCGGTTCGCCGGGAAGCCGCCGTCAGCCGGGAAGCCCCCGTTCGCCGGGATGTCCGCGGCCGTCGCGATGCCGAGCACCTGGCGCGTCGCCTCAGCCACACCCGGCACCGAGCTAGCGATGATCATCCCGGTCCGCGGCGGCCCCGATCTGGCGGGGCTCGCACCGGTAATGCCCGCGTCGGCCAGCGCGAGCGCCGCGGTCTCCGCCGTCAGCTTCCGGATCGGCTCGTGATCGTCCGCTGCGAACATCGCCCAGTCGTTCAGCAGCGCCGCCTGGGGCAGCGCCGCCGGGGCCAGTGCCGCCGGGGCCAGCGCCGCCTGGGGCAGCAGCGCCGCTCCGGGCAGGGCAGGGCTGGGCTCAGCACGGCCGGGCTCGGGCTGGCGGGAGACCGGGCGGAACATCCGACGGCCCGCGACGGCCAGGTCGTGGAGTTCCGCGGGGTCGCGCGCGCCCGGGAACTGGCATGCGATCCCCACGATCGCGATAGCCTCGCTGCGCGCCCCCCGGCTTTCCATTGCCCCCCTGTAACAGAAATGGCTATACAAATGCCCTTGTTTTTGGTCATGGGAAAAAGGCACCGACGGCGGGGGGAGGGGGCCCGCTAAGCGGTGAGTCAATGGCGGATCAGCCGCCGACTGCCTGACCTTATTGGCGTGGCATACCCTCGTCAAGGGCTACGGCGAGACGCGGTGATTCCCGCTATCTGGCCCGGTTCGCGCGCTTTTGCATCCGCTTCGCGTAGTTGGCTGCCGCCTGCGCGTTCAGTCGCGTTCGTTCCGCCTCTGGTGTGGCGTTGATCGACGCTAGCGCATCGGCGCATACTCGGCCGATCGTTTCCTCCCGCACCCCGTGCGTCTTCATGGCATCGACCATGGCGTCCCAGGTGATGGGATCCAGTTCGCAAGTTGGCTCGTCTTCCGGCATCTGGCTCACAGCCTTTCTATTCCCCCGCCGCTTTTCGGCCAAGCCCAACAGCGTGGTTGCCACAATCATGCTCACCAGACGACATCGTTGTGGCAACGATGTCGTTGGGGCGAAATGGCGGGCCGCGGTTCAGTCCTCGAAGTCCGCGACTGGCCGAGGCGGCGCGCCAGGCCGGAGAGCGGTCACTACTCTTTCATAAGCGGCGAAGTAATAAGAAAGTCCGCGCTCGAGCGATTGCAGGCAATCGGGATATCCCATACAACCGCGATCCGCATCAGTGCCTTCACGTCGGGATCGTGCGGCTGCGGGTGCAACGGATCGGTGAAGAAGACCAGGAGGTCCAACCTCCCGTCCGCGATGAGCGCGCCGATCTGCTGGTCGCCGCCGAGCGGGCCGCTCTTGAAGCAGGTGACGCGCAGGCCCAGTTCATCGTGCAGCAGCCGGCCGGTGGTGCCCGTTGCGTACAGTGAGTGATCGGAAAGCAGCTCACGGTTGTAATCCGCCCATTCCAGCAGGTCCCGCTTCTTGTGATCATGGGCGACGAGGGCGATCCGGCGGGTCTGGTTCATGCCTTCCAGCCTGGCTGCGCGATTGCTTCTGGGCCGGCGGTATACTTAGGCCGTGCGTTCCGCCCGCCTGCTTCTTACCTAGCCGCGCCGACCTACCGTCGTTGGCGCGGCTGCCCCTCGTGGACGAGGGGCATTTTTGTATGGGGCAAACGAGTCATTGCAGGCGCGAAACAGTGAGGACATCATGACAGCGGCCGAGGGCGCCGACCAGGCGCAGCGTTATGACCCCCGCGAGATCGAGGAGAAGTGGCAGGCCCGCTGGGCGGAGCTTGACCCGTTCCGGGCCACGGAGGATCCTGGCGACTCGCGGGAGCGGTACTACCTGTGCGACATGTTCCCGTACCCATCGGGTGACCTGCACATGGGGCACGCCGAGGCGTTCGCGATCGGCGACGTGCTGGCGCGCTATCAGTTCCTGCGCGGCAAGAACGTGCTGCACCCGATCGGATGGGATGCTTTCGGGCTGCCGGCCGAGAACGCGGCTATCAAGAACAACTCGCACCCGGCCGACTGGACCTACGCGAACATCGAGACGCAGGCAGCGTCGTTCCGGCGGTACGCGACGTCGTTCGACTGGTCACGTCGGCTGGCCACCTGCGACCCGGAGTACTACCGCTGGAACCAGTGGCTGTTCCTGCGGTTCTACGAGCGCGGGCTGGCCTACCGGCGGGACGGGTACGTGAACTGGTGCCCGGTGGACCAGACGGTGCTGGCCAACGAACAGGTCATCAACGGCCACTGCGAGCGATGCGGCGCCGAGGTGGTCCGCCGGATGCTGAACCAGTGGTACTTCAAGATCACCGACTACGCGGACCGGCTGCTGGCAGACGAGGCCGCGCTGGAAGGCATGTGGCCCGAGCGCGTGCTGACCATGCAGCGCAACTGGATCGGCCGGTCCACCGGTGCGGAGGTCTCGTTCGAGATCGAGGGTCGCGAGGCGCCCGTCGTCGTGTACACGACCCGGCCGGACACGCTATACGGCGCGACGTTTTTCGTGGTGGCGGCCGACTCGCCGCTGGCTTCGGAGCTGTGCGCGCCGGACCGCCGCGCCGAACTGGACGCTTACATCGCCCAGGTGCAGAAGCTGACCGACATCGAGCGGCAGTCCACTGAGCGTGAGAAGACCGGCGTTTTCCTGGGCGTGCACGCGATCAACCCGGTCAACGGCGAGCGGATCCCGGTCTGGGCGGCGGACTACGTGCTGCCCGACTACGGCACCGGCGCGATCATGGCGGTCCCCGCGCACGACCAGCGCGACCTGGACTTCGCCCGGACTTTCAACCTGCCGGTGCGGGTGGTCGTCGAAACCGGTCTGCCGGATCCGGCCGAGACGTTCGTGGCCACGCCCGGAGACGGGGAACTGGTGAACTCCGGGCCGCTGAACGGGCTGTCCAAGTCCGAGGCGATCGCGCGGATCATCGCCATCCTGGCCGAACGCGGGCTGGGCAGGGCCGCGGTCAACTACCGGCTGCGGGACTGGCTGCTGTCGCGACAGCGGTTCTGGGGCACGCCGATCCCGATCGTGCACTGCCCCGGCTGCGGCGAGGTCGCCGTGCCCGACTCCGAACTGCCGGTTGTGCTGCCCGACCTGCGCGGCCAGGATTTGCAGCCGCACGGGGTGTCGCCGCTGGCGGCGGCCACCGACTGGGTCAACGTGCCGTGTCCGAAATGCGGTGAGCCCGCCAAGCGAGACACCGACACCATGGACACGTTCGTGGACTCGTCCTGGTACATGTTCCGGTACTGCTCGCCATCGTTCACCGGCGGGCCGTTCGACGAGGACGCCGTGCGCCGGTGGATGCCGGTCGACATGTACGTCGGCGGGGTGGAGCACGCGATCCTGCACCTGCTGTACAGCCGGTTCTTCACCAAGGTGCTGTACGACATGGGGATGATCGGGTTCACCGAGCCGTTTACCCGGCTGATCAACCAGGGTCAGGTGATCAACCAGGGCAAGGCGATGTCCAAGTCCCTGGGTAATGGCGTGAACCTGGGTGAGCAGATCGCGCGGTTTGGCGTCGACGCGGTCCGGCTGACGATGATCTTCGCGTCGCCGCCCGAGGACGACATCGACTGGGCGGACATGAACCCGGACGCGATGGTCAAGTTCCTGGCCCGGGTGCACCGGATCGCCGCCGAGGTCGCCGCGAGCGGCGCCGACGCTGGCGTCGCTCCGGCCGCGGGGGATGGGGAGCTGCGGAAGGCGGCCCACCGGAGCATCGACGAGGTCACCAGGCAAGTGGACGCGTATCACCTGAACGTGGCGGTGGCGCGGCTGATGGAGCTGGTGAGCGCCACGCGTAAGGCGATCGACACGGGACCGGGCGCGGCAGATCCTGCCGTGCGCGAGGCCGCGGAAGCGCTGGCCGTGATGGTGTCGCTGTTCGCTCCCTACACGGCCGAGGAAGCCTGGGAGCTGCTAGGCCACCCGGCTTCGGTGGGACGGGCTAACTGGCCGATGGCGGAGCCCGACCTGCTGACCTTGGAGAAGGTCACCTGTGTGGTGCAGGTCAACGGCAAGGTCCGCGATCGGCTCGAGGTTTCGCCCTCGGTCGGAGATGACGAGCTAGGCGAGCTGGCTCTGGCTCAGCCCGCGGTGGTCCGCGCGATCGGGGATCAGCAGGTCCGCCGGGTCATCGTGCGGGCGCCGAAGCTGGTCAACATCGTGGTGGCCTGAGTTCGGCGTTACAGCTTCACGGCGATACAGCGGGTTCCGCGATATCGCCGTTGCCGGGGCGGAGGCGGACGCGTCCGGAATGATCGATCCGGACGCCTCCGCGCTCCCCGACCTGATATCAGCTACGCAGCTCCTGGCGCCGCGGGCGCTCAGACGCGGCGGAGCACGGCGACGACACGGCCCAGGATCGTTGCCTCGTCACCGAGGATGGGCGTGTACGTCGGGTTGTGCGGGATCAGCCATACGTGCCCGTCGCTCCGCTTGAACGTCTTCACCGTCGCCTCGCCGTCGAGCATCGCCGCGACGATGTCCCCGTTCTCCGCCACCGGCTGCTGGCGGACCACGACCCAGTCCCCGTCCGCGATCGCGGCGTTGATCATCGAGTCGCCGGCCACCTTGAGCAGGAACAGCGTGCCCTCGCCGACCAGCTGCCGTGGCAGCGGGAAGATGTCTTCGACGGATTGTTCGGCCAGGATCGGCCCGCCCGCCGCTATCCGCCCGACCAGCGGGACGTAGATCGTTTCCTGGGATGTGATGTCCATCCAGGGCGCGCCCTCGGCGTCAGCCGGCGCCGCGGGTGACGCTGCCGCCTCTTCCGCCTTCTCACCCGGCCGGACCGGCTGGTGGCCGGGCAGCCGGACCTCAACGGTCCGCGGACGGCCCACGTCCCGGTGCAGGTATCCCTTCCGTTGCAGGGTGCTGAGCTGGTACGAGACGCTGGACGTGCTGGTCAGGCCCACTGCCTCGCCGATCTCGCGCATCGACGGCGGGTAGCCGCGCTTCTGTACGGAGTCGCGGATTACCTGGAGCACCTTGCGCTGCCGCCAGGTCAGGACGTGGTCCGGATCCGGCTTGTCCGGGGTTTCCAGAATCACCGGCGGTGCCGTGCCCTTCGGCTTGCGGCCAGGCCGCCCTTTCGGTCTCGGCATGTCAGGCGTTGCCTCGCCTGCCTTGCCGGTAATGCCGTCCTCCATGGTGGTTTGCCTCCTTTGATGACCATCCGTGTTCGCACTCTTGCTTGCTGAGTAAGAGCGTAGCGGTTCTTCGTCAAAACCCCAAACATCTGTTCGACGTGTCGCGAAAATGTCAGACCCTCGCGATACAACGAAGACATGATGGTGTCGATCGAACAGGCAAGCGATCGAACGGGGGTACTATCGAACAAGCCTGTTGCCGAAAGCGGTTTTGATGAGGAGGGTCACTATGGTAGCGGCAGTGTCGCAGGCGGTGACGGCAGTACCGCAAACAGAGCCGCTAAATGGAATGCGAT
>Ga0307476_10002122_pt1 | contig 11871 bp, 8 predicted proteins | sample atmos_gasesECM2C_2_FD_203314 | JGI IMG/M metagenome (GOLD analysis project Ga0307476, IMG submission 203314) | Hardwood forest soil microbial communities from Morgan-Monroe State Forest, Indiana, United States - atmos_gasesECM2C_05 | ecosystem: Environmental > Terrestrial > Soil > Temperate... | reverse complement strand
AACTGGGGGAAAAACAAAGTTGGTCCCTGGCTGTTGTAGAACGTGGCGGAGAGCATCATGTCGATTCCTTTGTATTGGCCGCCATAACTGGCTCGCCCGTCGTAGGTGCCAAAACTGGCCGAAGCAAACGAGAGTTCCACACCCTTCAGTTGCGGGGGCTTGCGGGTAATTACGTTGATCACGGCAAAGAAGGCGTCGGCGCCGTAGAGTGAAGAACTGGGTCCGCGGATGATCTCGACGCGCTCGATCAGATCCACATCCACCAGGAACTCTGATCCCAAGTAGGGTTCACCGAAAACGTTATCGTTGATGCGGTGGCCGTCGATCAGCACCAGAATACGGTTGTTCGAGTCACCCAGGCGTCCGAAGCCGCGCACGCCAACAAAGCTGTAATCGCGGTCGGAGGTGATGTAGAAACCCCGCACACTCTGCAGAATGTCAGCCAGCGTGCGGTAGCCATATTTCTGGATCTCGTCGGCGGTAATGACTGTGACTGAGGAGGGCGCATCACTGGTGCTCTGCATGTGCTTGGAAGCGCTGTAAACCTGTATGTTCCCTAGTTCTTCCAGACTGGCATCCCCGAGATCTTTCGTTTGCTCTTGGGCGGTCGCGGTCACGGCAAATAAAAGAAATATCATCAGCCACGAACTGGCGGGAATGCGCCGGCTCGCTGTTGTCACGGGTTGGCAGTGCGAAGGTATGACGCGAGCCGTTCTGACCAAACTCATGGGACCTCCGGGGACCTGGGTGAGGGCAGACCTCGGTTTTGAAGCCTGCGTTCACGCCCCTACGGTCAACTTCGGCACGATCCTCCTTTTTCTCTAGTGGGTTTGAGGGATTACTTTGGATTTGGACCGGGGGAGATGTAGCCGGGCGCCTTGGGGCGATGGCGCGGTGAACCGCCGGGAGCCTCTGGGGCTCAGCACTTTCCAGGTGCGGAATGAAAAGGATCATCCTGCGGAATGTCCGGAGCGTCTTCCGGACTTGGAATATCGAGATTCACTACGATGGGTTCCTGCCCGCTGCGCACGATCACTGCCTCCACCGGTTCATCCTTGCGCGCGTTCAGCTCTTGATGCGGGACGTAGGGAGGGACATATACAAAGTCTCCCGGACCAGCTTCATCGACGAATTCCAAATGATCTCCCCAGCGAAAACGGGCGCGGCCGCGCACCACGTAGATCACAGTTTCCAGTTCTCCGTGATGATGAGGGCCAGTCTTGGCGTTGGGATGCACCACCACAGTTCCCGCCCACAGCTTTTGCGCTCCGACTCGGGCATGGGAGATGGCTTCGGCACGGGTCATGCCGGGCGTCTGCGGCGTGTTGGCGTCGAGCTCACCGCTGCGGATGATACGCAGGCCGTGATTTTTCCAGTCTGGGGTGCCGTGTGCTGACGCGCTGCTTGGATCGTTCATGTTCTGCCTTTTCCCGCCTGCCATTCTAGACGAATTGCGGATGCATTCCTGTTCGCGGGGAGATAAAATCGTCCGGCACAATAGTGGGTTTAGCGTATGAAAAGAATTTCTATTCGCGCCGCACTTCCGTTCATTCTCATCGCGCTGGCAGGCTCGGCTTTCGCGCAGACGCCAGCACAGCCGGGCGCGAAATCCGCGCAGTACTTCTTCGTGCTGTTGAATCGTCCAGCGAATGCGCCGCAACTGAGCAAAGAGGCGGGTGAAAAGCTTCAGGAAGAGCACATGGCCAATATCCACAAGATGTGGTCGGAACACAAACTTGTGATCGCCGGGCCTTTCCTGGATGACACGACACTGCGCGGCATCTTCGTGTTTCAAGCGGACTCGGCGGCGCAGGCGCAGGAATGGGCCGCCAGCGATCCGGCGATCAAGGCTGGGCGGCTGTCCGCTGAGCTGCATGGGCCGTGGATGATTGATGCCAGCGCGATTCACGATCCGGCGGGGGCTGAAGGACTGGAGCAGTACACGCTGGTTCTGATGAAGCGCGGCGACAAGTGGAATCCCGACGCGCCAGGGTTTATCGATGTGATGAAGCAGCACCACGCTTTCGTCGAGCAGATGACCGAGCAGGGAAAGTTGGCTGTCGCCGGGCCGTTCCCGTTTAACGATCAGGGCGAGCTGCGAGGAGTCGCGATTTTCCGCGTGGGGGCAGAACAGACTGCTAAATTGACGCAAGACGATCCAATTGTAAAAGCGGGTTTGCTCAAGCCGGAAATCCATCCGTGGGGCACAGGGAAAGGCGTGCTGGCGTCGGGACAGCCGATGCAGTAGATCGGGTGGAGGCTGAATGGCCGCTCTTCCGCGTTGCGGCACCCAGGTTACTGCGAACTGAGAACTGCCTTACCCGCCCGCTTTTAATTCAGTCAGCACCTGCTTGGCAATTTCCTTTAGCGTCTCAAACACGCCCGTGCCCTGAAATGCGACCGCTTCCACCAGAGCCTCGTTCTTCTTGCGCAGCTCTTTGCTGAGGGCATCGACGGACAAGATATTGGGCAGGTCGCGTTTGTTGAGTTGCAGCACGTAGGGAATTTTGTTGAAGTCGTAGCCGTGTTCTTTCAGGTTCGACATCAGGTTCTCGAGCGCTTCCACGTTCGCGTCCATGCGCTGCTCCTGCGAGTCGGCCACGAAGACGATGCCATCCACGCCGCGCAGAATCAGCTTGCGGCTGGCGTCGTAGAAGACCTGGCCGGGCACGGTGTAAAGATGGATGCGCGTTTTGAAGCCGCGCACCGAACCCAGATCAAGCGGCAGAAAATCGAAGAACAAGGTACGCTCGGTTTCGGTGGCGAGCGAGATCATCTTGCCTTTCTGCTGTTCCGCAGTCTTCTGGTAGATGACCTGCAAGTTCGTGGTTTTGCCGCCCAACCCGGCGCCGTAATACACGATCTTGCAATTGATCTCGCGGGCTGCGAAGTTGATGAAACTCAAGACTTTCCTCAATCGCGCGGGGTCCGCACACCTTCCGCGCACAAAAATATCCCTATAGGGGCTTCGGGCTTTTATATCATACGCGCTGGCTTCCGGGCAGGTTACTCAAGTGACTCCGGCTGAATTGGGCCTCCGTTAGTGCGCCGAGAGCGCCGGATAATATCCATTCTTGGCCGTAATCTTTAACCCCGGCTTGTGCACCACCACTTCGATTTCCCGGTAGGCCGCCGTGGTCGGCGCCTTTGGCCGGGTGGGAGTGTATCCGAGCGTGTACTCGTTGCGGGCCTCGCTCATGGCCTGGGCGTAGATATCTTCGATCGCTCCGCGGGAAAGCTCGGAATATTGCGCTCCGCCGGTGGCCGCCGTGTATCTTGGCAGGATATTGCCATAGCCTTCATGGGGAAGATGCATGCGCTCAATCCTTCCATAGAGCGGAAGCGCGGCGCTATCCACCGCTACGGCCTGCACCTGCACTTCATTCGAGAGCAGCAGGCGCAACACATCTTTGTAGCTGGCCCGGCTACCGGATTCGCGCCCGTCGCTGATCACGAAGATAATTTTGCGCCGGGTCCGGCTGCGTTTGCTGAGGTCGAGCGCCGCGCGAAGGATGGCGTCGTTCAGAACATGCGCCTCCTTGGGAGGCGTATACACCGGTTCCGTGGGACTGCCCGCTGGAACTCCGTTGATGATCGGACCGTTCGGGGCCAGCGGGCCGCTCAATATCGGCGGGCCGTTGTTGCGCCCGCGTTCGGTTTTCATCTGGTTCAACAGGGCGGTCAACTTCTGCGTCGGCTCCGCAAAGTCGCTCACCTGGCTCACCGTGCCGCTATAGGTATAGAGGGCGATTTCATCATAGGGAGCGAATGCGCCCACCAGCGCGGAAAATGTCTGATTCACTTTCTGCAGCGCCGCATCCGGCATCCCCGTGTCCAGCACAATCGCCACCGAAAGCGCGAACGGATCTGCAGTGAAAAATGTGAGCTTCTGCTCGGTCCCGTTTTCCTTGACCGTGAAGTCGGTCGAGAGCAGTCCATCCACCCTGCGCCCCTCGCGATCTTTCACCGTAACCGGAACCTGCACGAAGTTGGTATGCACTACGTAGGTGTAAAGCTCCTCTTGCCCATTCGGCTTCTTCGCTGTACCTGGGGGGACCGTTCTTACTGGCGGCATCGTTGGAGTTGGAGTTGAAGTTGAAGATGCGCCGTCACCCGGCGTCGTGTCTGACTCCGCTGGCGCTGTTTTGTTGATGGGCTGGTTCGTCCAGGGATCTCGGGCCACTGGCGCCGGTTTCTTTTCTTCCGGCGGTCGTGCCGGCGGCGGGGGCTCCGGGTTTGCCGAAGGCGGCTGGACGGATGACGGCGCATCCGGGATACTCTGCGCCGGCGGCGTCTGCGTACCGGCAGACTGGCCCTGCATGGCGGAGACAGTAGTGAGTGCCCACCCCAAGGCCAGAATCCCAGCCAGCAACTGCGTCCGGCTGAACCGCTTCCTGTTATCCGCCGCCGTCCCTATGCCCACAAACCACCGTCCGATCTTCACGCGATGCTGAGGCCTGCCGAGCGGCCCGCCGTGGCCAGCAAAATAAATCTGGCTCCAACTAGCTCGGATGCCCGAACCTGCCTATTTGGTGCATCTAACCTCAGGGATTAGACTACCAAAAAGTCCTTTAGAGGGAATTATTGCATGAGAAAGTTGTCGGCTTTCTTCCAGATTGGGATTTTAGCGTGGGTTCTGTTAATCGCTATAATCCTAACGGCGGCAGCTCCATCTGCCTGGGCTCAGAATCCCGTGCCCAGCACTACGGAGCCTCGATCGTCAGCAGCCCAGAAACCTGCCGATTCCCAGAAGCCTGATGACGATCAGGGTCCGGCTGGAACCGTCAAAGTCAATGTCAACGTGGTGGGACTTTTCTTCAACGTGAAAGATAAGCACGGCGCGCTCATTCCCAACATGACCAAAGACGACTTCCAGGTCTTCGAAGACGGCGCGCCGCAGACTATCAAGTATTTCGCCGCTGACTCGAACCTGCCGCTGACCCTTGGCATTCTGATCGACTCTTCCGGCAGCCAGCGCAACGTCCTCGATATGGAGAAGCAAGTCGGCGGCGCCTTCCTCCACCAGATTCTTACCGACAAGGACGAGGCCTACGTCATCGACTTCAACGTGGATGCCGAATTGGTGCAGGATTACACCCGCGACGTTCACCGCCTGCAGGCTGCGCTGAACAAAGTGAAGATCAATACTGGTTTCACCACCGGTCCGATTCCGGGCGCCGGGGGCGGTCCCGTGCCCACCGCCAACTCGCCGGGCACGGTTTTATACGACGCCGTATATTTGTCCGCCCATGACATGCTGGCGAAAGAGGTCGGACGGAAAGCCATGATCCTGCTGACGGACGGTGAGGACGAGGGCAGCCGTCTAAAAATCAGAGACGCCATCGAGGCCGCCCAAAAAGCGGACGCCATCGTCTACGTGCTGCTCTGCGCCGATCGCGGCTTCTACGGATCGTTCCAGGTGGGCTACTCGGGCGAGGGGGAGATGCGCAAGCTCACCGAAGCCACCGGGGGCCGGGTGATCAACGTGGGCAATAAGTTCGACAAACTGCGGGAAGCCTTCGACCAGATTGCCGCCGAGCTGCGCAGCCAGTACAACCTTGGCTATACGCCCAGCAATACCAAACTCGACGGCGGCTACCGCAAACTTGAAATCAAATGCAAGCAGAACTACAAGATTCAATCCCGCGCCGGCTACTACGCCACCGCCCGCGAGCCGCTACCGCAATAGCAAGGGCAACCACGAGTTAAAAGCGGCGAGCTGGTCGAGAGGAATCTATTCGGTCTTGCCGAAACCAGTTCTCGGCGACTCTCGCGCTCCGTCAACGATGGATTTCACGCCGCGTTCCGCCCACCTCATTCTATGGAAAAATCCGCCTGCGAATCACGGCCGGGCTCTGAGATCATCGACTCCGAACACAGTTCGCAGCTTCCGAAATGCTTTGGGCTTCTCGCTGTTTCATGGCCTGCCAATCGCCGAATGTGGCCTTTTCCCGCTCGATATCGTCCACGTTCCGGCTGATGCGTGCCATATGGTGCGCCTTGACGCGTTCCAGTTCGGCCTCAATTTGAAGATTTTCTTCCGCCTTCCAGACGCATCCAGCTTCAAGCTGTTTCCTCTGCTGCTGCTCGTAGTTATCCAGCGCCTCCAGATGCTTTCGCGCATCCTCGAATACTTGGTCGAGAAGAATGCCGGCTGCTTCGAGAGCCATCAGTACCGCGGCCCGCCTCATTTCCTTCGACAGCCCGCGGAGCCGTTCGCTGTGCAGCATCTCGACCACCTTGCCGATGCTGTATCCACCTCGCGGATTCCTGATCCCGGCTTCCCGGTAGATCTCTTCCACAGTCAACAGCTCAACCTGCGGGCTGGCAGCGTCTTCTGCCGCGGGGTCCGCGGAAGTCTCTTTTCCTTTGTGAACTAACTCGGGCGGCGGGCGCTTCCAACTCTGGCTCTTATCTTTATCTCTAGCGCTGTCATTGTGATTATCTCTAGCGCTGTCATTGTCATTCTTACTGCGATTGTCGTTCCCATTGTTCTTGTCGTTGCGGCTTCCACTGAGATTGCGATGTTTATCGCGCCAGCCTGCCAGTTCGAGCCATTTGCGTTGTACGGGTTTCTTTTCGTTGCCTGCTAGGTCTACGTTTGGAGGTTGTTTGGTCGGAGGTTGCTTGGTTGGAGGCTCCGTCCATCGCAGAGCTTCGAAATCTTCGACCTGCGAGAAGCGCGGTTCGCCCCGATGATTGAATTCGCTGTCGAGTTCGTGCGCATGCATGTGAGGAACCTCGCTGGCCAGGCGTACGATGGGCACACTTTCCACTTCCTGATGAACCACTTCCTGATGGGCCACGGGAATCTCGCTTGCCCGGCTTTCTTGCTGCCGGGGCAGGCTTGGAATAATTCCGGCTGTCGAAAATCCGAAATCGCCCCTTCTCGCGTCTTCCTGCCGTCGAACCTCCTGGGGCACGGCGGGGCTTTCACTCGGTGCCGCATCCCGCTGAATTCCTACGACAAACTCCGTCCCTTCGCTGCGGCAATACTTGGCAGTGCCAGAGAACTGCTCCCAGTGCGATTGAATTCGCAGCTTGGACCCCACCACGATTCGTGCATTGATCCGTATGCACGCCCCACTCGCGGACCTGTCCTCCATGCGTGCGGGGACAGTCTGGAAAGTTCCTCCTGGATCTTCCCACGAAACTTCCACCACGGTCATTACCAGGCTTCGTGGCTCAGGCATAGATTTACTCCTCCCAAACCTATCGGCGGCAACCGGACAAAACGCCAGATCTGGGCAATCTACGAACACGCAGTGGTGCTCTCGCATTTCCTGTTCCGGTTTCATGCCCATCTCAGAACAGTCTTGCCCTGAAAACAACTTCGAGAATTTATTGGAGAATTTAAAGGACCGGCAACTCGAAAACTTCGAACCGCGTTCGGGGCAGTCAACGTTTTATACTTTCTAATCTTGACCAGCCACTACCGCTCACGGCCGACTAGATTTACTCTGTAGGCGCTCAGTTGGTTGAACCCGGAGGGTCGTCATGCCGTCCCAAAATCTCTCGCCTTTTTCTCGCCGCTCGTTCCTTCAACTCTCCGCTGCCGCGGCGACGTACCAAATCGTCACCGAACCCATGCTCGCCGCCGCCGCCCGCACGCCCCACGGCAGCGACGGCGTGATGATTGATTCCAACGAGAATCCGCTGGGCCCCAGCCAGTCCGCGCGCGATGCCATCTCCGCCGTCATCCCGCAAGGCGGACGCTATCTCGACAACCTCACCGACGAACTCATCCACACCTTCGCCCAACAAGAAGGCCTCAATCCAGACCATGTTCACGCCTTCGCGGGCTCCACTCCCGCGCTCCGCTTCGCGGTCATCGCCTTCACTTCGCCGCAGAAAAGTTATGTCACTGCCGATCCCGGTTACGAATCTGGAGTGTTCGCCGCCGCTGCAGCCAATGCGCGCGCGGTTAAAGTTCCGCTGACTAAAACTTACGCTCACGACGTCAAGGCCATGCTCGGCGCCGCTCCCGACGCCGGACTCTTCTACATCTGCTCCCCCAACAATCCCACGGGCACACTCACTCCGCACTCCGACATTGAGTATCTCGTCGAAAACAAACCCAAGGCTGCGGTCGTCATGGTCGACGAAGCCTACATTCATTTCTGCGATGCCCCTTCCACCCTCGATCTGGTGAAGGCCGGCAAGGATGTAGTCGTCCTCCGCACCTTCTCGAAGACCTATGGCATGGCCGGATTGCGCTGCGGATTCGCCGTCGCCCGTCCCGATCTGCTCGACAGACTCATGGATCGCGCCGGTTGGAATTTCATGCCCATCACTGCTCTGGTCGCCGCCTCCGCCAGTTTGAAAGATCCAAACTTAGTTCCTGAGCGCAGGCGCATCAATGCCGCCATCCGTCAGGAAACTTTTCAGTGGCTTGACCGCAACGGATATTCCTATATCCCCTCAGAGTCGAACTGCTTCCTGCTCAACACCAAACGTCCCGGCAAAGAAGTGATCGACGCTATGGCCCAGCAGAAAGTTTTTATCGGCCGCATCTGGCCCGTCATGCCCACCTGCGTCCGCATCACCGTCGGCACGCAGGAAGAGATGCAGCAGTTCCAGACCGCGTTCCAGAAGGTGATGCGCGGGACGACCGCATTTTCGTTGCATCCGGTGCACCCGGCAAGGCCTGTGGGCCGGAACCGCGTACTTCTCTCGTAGAGCCGGAGCTCCGCCCCATAAGCTCTAAACTTAAGCAGAATCCCTTAAAAAGCTGTCCATGCACTTCCGGCCACAACCAGCACCCCTGCCCGGAATTTTGCACTTCCCAGAAGCCGACTTCTGGGAAACTGGTTGAGAAGGTTGAAAATCTGTTTTATGGACGGAAAATCGAGCCCGCGGTATCCGGCGTGACCGCCGGGCCATTCTCCAAGCGATCTCCGTAATTGAGCCTAGAAACAGTCTTGCACGGTTTCACCTACTCGCTCACCGACGTAATAATGGGCCTCGGCACTTGGAGAGCGATCCTCTGCTGAATGCTGGCTGACGAGTCGCCTAAGATTAGGTCATAGGTGCCGGCGTTCGCATGCCACGCTGCCGCACCGACATCATAAAAACTAAAGCTGCGCGAATCGAGGTCGACAGCGACATGCTTGGTTTCTCCCGGTTGCAGCATGACGCGCTCGAACTGTTTCAATTCCTTCACCGGGCGTGGCACAGTCGGCGATTCTTCGCCGACATAGAGCTGGGCGACCGTTGCTCCGGCACGCTTACCCGTATTCGATACGTCGAAGCTGACGGCGAAGTGGCCCTCGCTCGTCGGAGTAGCCCTCAGGTGAGTGAACGAGAACGTCGTATAAGAGAGTCCAAACCCAAACGGGAAGAGCGGCTCGACACGAGTGTGCTGGTAACCGCGATAGCCCACGAAGATGCCTTCCCTGTAGACGATCTTGTTGGTTCCGGGATCGGGGTAGTAGCTGGCAAAGCTGGGATTGTCGGCCGCCTTCTTCTCCCAGCTGATGGGCAGATGGCCGGAGGGATTAGTCTCTCCGAAGAGCAAGCGGGCCGCGGCTGTGCCGCCTTCTTCGCCCGCATACCAGGTGGCGAAGATACCCTGAACTTTATTTTTCCAGCCTGAGACATCGACGCTGCCGCCTGAGGTGATCACGACGATCGTTTTCTTTCCGAGTGCGGCGACTTGTTCGATGAGTTGCTCCTGCCCCACAGGGAGTTCAAAGCTCCGATCTCCACCTTCGGACTCGGACCATGCATTGAATCCGACCGCAAGCACGACCGCGTCGGCGTGAGACGCCATTTCGAGAGCATCGCTCTCGACGATGGTACTGAGAGGCGCGATGCCGACGCGCATCCCCGAGACAGAAGTAAGCTGTGTCGCGAGATGTTCCAGTACGACTTTGTGCGGACCTTTGGAGAGTTCAATGGTCGCTTGATTGAGGATCGCCTTGGGTACGACGGAACTGTCGAAGACGATGGCATCGTCGACTAGCAGCCGATATCTTCCGTCAGTCTGCACTAACACCACGAATTTGCCCGCGGCATCCACCGTGTAGTAGCCAGTCCACCGTCCGCTCGTCGTCGTTCGCAGGTAAGGGCTGGCATTCCTATGAGACGTGAGAGCGTTGAGTTCCTGCTCTTCTGGTTCGCGGCGCGTTGAGCCGGGGAACAGCATCAGTCGTTCGACGCTTGTGCCCGTCTCTCCGCCCTGCATATCGGCATTGGCAAACGTGGTGTGGGTTACGCCGGGGATTGAGCCTTGGGCATCGGTAGTGAATTGTGTGAGCCGCGATATCTGGTTGATGCTGCGAACGCCGCGTGCATAGAGCACGCTGGCTCCATCGCCCAAATAGTTGCTGATGCCAGCCAGCAGATTCGTGGCAGCGAAGCTCACGACTTCGCCGCTACCTCCGCCCGTGGTAATGGTTTGAGTTGCGGTGGGTCCGATCACGGCGATCGTTTTGATCTCTCTTCGGTCAAGCGGTAGGGCGTTGTTGTCATTTTGCAGCAACACCGCACCTTCAAGCGCGGCTTGCAGTGAGGCAGCCCGACCCCGCAGGTTGTAGCGCGGGATGCTGGTATCGAGTGCCGGGTGATCGAGCCAGCCGAACTCAATCGCCACGTGCAGAATCCGGCGCACCTTGTCATCGAGATCTGCCTGCGTGATCGCTCCAGCCCTGAGCAGCGGAAGAAGGACTTCCTGGTTGTAATGGGCTCCGAACGGCATCTCGAGATCGAGGCCCCCCTTCACGGCCGCGGTGGTGTCGTAGGTTGCGACCCAATCGGACATGATGATGCCCGGAAAGCGCCACTGCTCTTTGGCCACTTCAACGTTGAGTCGGCGATTCTGGGTCATGTGTTCGCCGTTGGTGAGATTGTAGGAGTCCATAATGGAACCGACTTTGCCTACCTTGACGGCAGATTCGAACACCGGCAGGTAGATTTCCCGTAGGGCCCGCTCGTCGATGACGGAATCGGTATCGTGCCGCAAGTACTCGGAATTATTACCGAGATAATGCTTTATGGTGGCGGAAACGCCTTCCTTCTGCACGCCCTGGATGTACGCCACGGTGATCTTGCTGGCAAGGAACGGATCTTCGCCGAAATATTCAAAGTTCCGCCCGTTCATGGGGGCGCGGTAAATGTTGACGCCTGGGCCAAGAAGGAACACTGCCCCACGGGAACGGCAATCGCGTCCTAGTTCTTCGCCGACGTGGAGCGCGAGTGCCTTGTCCCAGGAAGCTGCCAATCCAATGCCAGCCGCGTAGGCTACTGTCGGCGCTGGAATGTGAGCTCCTACCGGGCCGTCGGCCATTTGGAAGAATGGAATATGGAGGCGCGGCACTGGGTGAGTCCGAAAAGGCGTATCGCCGCCGAGGAGATCGATCTTCTCGTCGAGCGTCATCGCGTCCACCAGTTCATTGACACGCTTCTCTGTCGCCGCGGCGTCGTTCGCGGCGAATTGCGCGAAGGTGCGGATACTTGTCAACAGAATCACACCAACAAGAAAGCTGCGGCGTACACAAGGGACCGAATGCGTGGACATCGTGGCGTTCTCCTTCGAGAAATGGTACGACGAAAAGGGGGCGCGTCAAAACGGTATGCATGAACACCGCAATGGCGCGCCAATGCAACGGAGCTTCAGGGCTTCGTCTGCCGGCTCAGAAGCGGGCTTCGAGACCGGTGGGCTCGCATTTAGTGGAATCACGCTTCCTCGACGCCGACTTATCGATACCTATCATGGCTCACGAAACGATAGCTTCGGGTCGCACGGTCAAGCGTCGTTCAACACCGGCAGTGCGGATGCCGTTTAGTGTCAAAGCAGGCCGCGGTGGCCAGCGTAGTTTTGGTCGGCGTCCAGACCATGCTCCTTGATAACCTCGGCGGCAGCAGCCAATG
>Ga0307476_10002121_pt1 | contig 11872 bp, 11 predicted proteins | sample atmos_gasesECM2C_2_FD_203314 | JGI IMG/M metagenome (GOLD analysis project Ga0307476, IMG submission 203314) | Hardwood forest soil microbial communities from Morgan-Monroe State Forest, Indiana, United States - atmos_gasesECM2C_05 | ecosystem: Environmental > Terrestrial > Soil > Temperate... | reverse complement strand
GAGGAAGTATGCAGTGCTCTTTGCACTGCTGGCACCTCGCTCGGCACTTCCATCGACTGACGGGAGTCTCCCCGAGTGTCACGCGTTGGAAAGCACGGTAAGCCGGGCCACCAGCCAGGATTCCGTGTTCCGGCGATGGGACCAAACCTCTCGTCCTATTAGGTGATCCATTGGCAGCACTAGCCTCAAAAAGGGCGGTTAGCACCGCTTTCACTGGGTTCCGCACCCCATCATCGAGCAAGAACGTTCCAATTACAGCTGTTTCGTCCAAGACTGTGGAGCATGGCGCTGGCAAAATCCACCGATAGTTTTCAGCCGTCGGACTTGAAAGGAGCGTGAACTAATGGACAGTTGCGCCGCAATTCGCTTTCAGCACAAGTCAGTTGCACTCCAAGAACGAGCGTCCTTCGTGTTCATTCCCTTTTCGCTTATCTTTCTCATCGGCTTTGCTGCATCGTGGGCAGAGCTAGGCCAGAAAGCTCAGACAGGCTCGTTTCTCTTAATGTGTGGCGCGGCGGTCGGATGCTTTGCTTGGACGTGTTATCGATGGAGCCGCCGGCAAAGGATGTCTAAACTGGATTTGCAGTTCAAGGAGCGTCTTTCTGAGCGAGCGCGCATCGCTCAGGATTTGCATGACACGCTGTTGCAAGGTTTTCTGAGTGCCTCCATGCAGCTTCATCTCGCAGATGATCAACTGCCGGGGGACTCGCCGGCAAAACCGCTCGTACGCCGTGTTCTTGATCTCATGTCACACGCTATCGACGATGGAAGGGGCGTCATTCGAGGCCTCCACTCGTCCAATCGAAGTTCTGCGGATTTGGAACAGGCATTTTGCCAGATCCAACAGGAACTTACCGTTCCGCAAGGAGTCAACCAGGCTGCTGTTCGGCTCATTGTTCTGGGGGCGCCTCGCCCGTTGCGCGCCGCGATCCGCGATGAAGTCTATCTGATCGGTCGAGAGGCGTTGATAAACGCCGTCCGTCACGCCCGCGCCAGCGGAATCGAAATCGAGCTTGAGTATGGTGTTAAGTCCCTGCGCGTTTGCATACGCGATAACGGTTGCGGGATCAACTCTCAAGCGCTGTGTTCGGGACGCGATAGGCACTGGGGTTTGTCGGGGATGGGTGAGCGCGCAGAAAGAATCGGTGCGAAATTCAGAGTCTTGAGCCGCGCCGGGGCGGGTACGGAGATCGAGCTTTCAGTGCCGAACCGTATAGCCTTCGACCCGCGCAGCAGGTAGCCACAATCAACGGCGTTGCCCTCGGGCGAGTTTAACTGACACTTCGATGGAAGGTGTCTCGCACTTTAACATCCGAAGAGTGAGTACCGGCTTTGTTTCTGAACGCCTGCTTTTTTCCGTCACAAATACGGCCTTCGGCCGCCAGCAAGTTTTGCATTGGGCGCTGACGAAAATGTCGTACAGCGCGTATTGCGCCACGCCAAACCGCACGTCACCAACGATCGCTACATTAAAGTCTTCGACGCAGCCGTGCTGTCGGCGATGGCCAAGATGCAGACGACGCTCGAGACGTTGCAGCTGGGGACGTTGGATTGCTGGCCAGAACGGAGGGAAATTGGCCAGCAGGCAAAACGCAGTATCGTGGTAAACTGAAGATAACAAACCGCGGAGAGGTGGCAGAGCGGCTGAATGCGGCGGTTTGCTAAATCTACCTGCCCTGTTCGTACTCACCACGTTTCATATCTTTTGAATAACTTAGCACGCTGTCAGTTGCACTGAATCATCCCATTTGCAGGCTAGAGTGCACCAAGAGTGCACCAAAAAAGCCTTCCGCACCTGCAAGATATCCGTAATTTGCGAAGCAGGAACTCCGACACGCCTCGGTTAACAACCAAGAAACTGATTTAGAGCGTGTAACAAATCCGCTCAGGAGCCACATGCAACCCTCACGCCCGGTGTGCCGGTTAACTTCCGGCTTGCGGCGGAAGTTGGCCAGACGAGTCAATACAAGCGTGATCCGTTCTCAATCGAGGGCCAGGAAGCGCGGACATAGCTTCCAATTCCGACAAGCCGACATCGCAGCACTCATTGGACGAAAACCGCGTATATTCTGTTAGGCCGCGAGGACAAGGGTTCGTCCGATACAGCCAGCGAAACTCAAAACAGGATGGCTCCACCAACCTTAACCGCGCGTCCAAACATTTAGGTCCCTCCGAAGACTTTCGCAACATTTCCGATGTCGAGCAGTGTCGAGCGTTATTCATGCAGACAGTCAATCGCGATCGGCTCAGTGCACAATGCCGTCGGAAGTGCCCGCCGGCACTGCAACGAGGATTCCAGCCATTACGCAACCGAGAAACATCGTAGATCCGATTTTCCTCATCATGTGTGAACTCCCCATCCATCCATCCATTCAGTCACAGTCGGATGAACTGTTCTCCCTTCGCTCATGGATGGTAAATCCTGAGCGGTGCCTTTGCGTTTCTATAGAATTTCAATGAATCGGTTACCGACCGCGGCTAGCCTTACGGTTGAGGGCACTGTGACTCCTCGTGACAGTTGGCGAAAGCCTATAAGATCAGAAATCTTGTCAAGATCGGCACTACTACGAAAGCTAAACTGCGGGAATTCGGTGCGTTCAGAGCTTGAAGTAGACGCGAATCGCTTCGATCAAACTTTGCGGATTCAATTTCCGCGAGCCAAAAGTCGTCTTCAGCCCGTCTCCAATCGCTTGCCACTCATCCTTGTTCTCGACGGGAAACGCCGAAAGGAACTTTTGCAAATCTTCCTTAACGGTTCCCGGAATATCCGGCCCAGCTTCGCCGGGGAGGGTTGCGGCGATCCGGAACACGTCGGTGCGGTGCTTGGCGATGTCCTTGCTTTTTCCGGCTTCCCCTTTTGCGGCGCGCTCGGCCAAATCGATGTGTGCGCGCGCCTTGAGCGGAATCAACGCCGACGGATTCGCGAACGGAAGATTTTTCTCTTCGTTGTGCTGTCCCCGGATAAGTGCATAGTAGTCGTCGTTCAACAAGATTGCCGAAAGGCTTGCGGAATCATCGTCAAGCTTTATCGGAACAATCTCCTGCCCTTCGCTGAGATCGATATCGGATGGCTTCCTGCTGAAAGTTTCGATCATGGTCGGATATCGTTCATCCTGTGGCTTGTCGAAGCGGTAGAGCTGCCGCCCTTCCTCCGCTCTGAACCGGCCTTGGTACTTCCCGCCTTCGATGAATTCCCAGAATCGCTTCACGAACGCGGCGTCCAACGCCTCCACAATCAGTACCATGTCCATGTCTTTCGTTGCCCGAAACTCCAGTCCTTGCGTGGCGAGCCATTCATGGCAAGCTACACCGCCGATCAGCACGAATGCTTTCCGATAATCCGCGAAGTGTTCGCGGAAGAGATCAAGTCCTCGAATCATTGCGGAATCCTCTCAATCAGCGAGCCAATCTCCTTCTGGACGCGCTCGTCTCCGGAGGCGCGCAGGCTCAGGTACAGCGAACACGGATCGGCGACTGCATTTTCCGCGAGCACCCAGGGATCGTATTTCCACGACTCCATCCGCGCGTCCGCCTCATCGGAACCGCGACATCCGACCAGCTCGCCTTTTTCGAGCGCCGCGGCCAACTCTCGGTCGCGCATGGCATAGGTCGCGACAGCATCCTCCGCAAGCATGGAAACCCGGCTCAAGGCGGTTGTTCCGGACACGACGGCGCGCGCGCGCGGCTGCCCCCAACGCACCCACTGCGTCCTGCGAACCGGACTCGCCATCAGCGGCTCAGCTTTTTCCCACAACGCCTTGCCCCGCAGTGCGAACTCCAGAAAAATCGTCTTTCCTGCGCGCCGCACTTCACATAGTTTCGCGTAGTGCAGCTCCTCTTGCGCAAAGCTCATGGCTTGCGGTGAATATGCGAGGCGCTCGCCCAACTGCGCCAGCGGAATGTGCGCGTCCGGCTCCCTTAGAATCCGATGAATCACGAGGAGCTGTGAAACTGGCGAGAGTTTGTCCTGTATTCGAGACTGCGCTTTAGAGAAGCGCTCCCGAAGATCGATCATCAGCATCGGGAGAAACATCTGCGCTCCCGGCACGATGAATGGAACACCCTCGTGCACAAGTCGGTTCCTTACGTAGGACGGCAGTTTGGCCATGACCAAGACAACGTCCTGGCCAAAGCGCTGCCGAAGCAGCGCAGCGTGGCGTGCGTATTCGCTGGCTGAGAGTTCTTCGGGCGGCGTCTTCTCGACGGCAAGACGTACCCGCCGCCCGAACAAGTGCATCTCGGCAAATGCGTACTGCTCCCTCAGAAACAGAGGCAGTGTCGCCGCCGTCGGCACGTCATCCAGCCTAGGCTTGAGCCCGGTGACGAGCTCGACGTAGTCGATCAAGGATTGTTCGTGGCGGATCATCACTACAAGACTATAGCACACTACAAGCGCTATTTGTAGTGTGCTGTTTTATTGTAGTGTGCTGCAAACACATAGGTTACTCCGGTGCGCTGCAGGATCTCAACATACGGGCCCATGAGGGCGAATCATCCTTATACAATCGTCCTTATATAACATCGCCCGAACGACTGAGGAAGAGTAGGCTCGGGCGAGTATTCATCTCTGGCACTCGGCCCGTACGCGGAATTTCAGTCGCTGATTTACCGGTTTGCTTCTGCTGGCCGCAAAGAAAGCGGAGGCATGGATTGGCCCCGTGCTGGAATCTCTCCCAATCTATCCCGGGACACACGTTCCCCTACCCATTCTGTCAGCCGCACACGAACGCCGGACGATTTTCCCGAAGGCAAACTGCTAATCAATTGCTGCTCTACGACGCGAAACCAATATCTACCTAAGCGGCCACGAAGTCGGTTTGCCAAACGATGGTGACATCGGCCCAACCGGCTGCCGCTACCGCACGGACACCGCTCCTTGTTTGCGTGGCGCTTCCTCATAGCGAGCAATCTGACAAACGGCAAAACCTCAGACTCTCGCCTTAGCCCCAACAACAACCGCAAGTCCTCGGCGATGCCGCTAGGTCCGTGCTCAAGGTCCTCAAAGGGAGCCTCCCCGTACATTTTCAAATACGAATACCGATATAAGTACGGAATCACGCATCGTTCGACAAACCCTACAAGGGATAATCCCTCGGCAAGCATTAAGCGCAGGCGCGTTTCAGATCCCAGGCAGAGGGAACCATCTCGAAGGTGATGATAAGAAATTCTGACGCGACCACCCGTTTCGAACACAACAGGAATTCCTAGCGGGAACGCTTCAGGAATCCGAATCTCAAGTTCATACCAGTCACTGATCCGCGCTTTTCCGGAAATCTCCGCATTGAATCCCAGCCTGCCCGCAAGGACGAGATCCGAAGCCTCGGGAACGATGCGCAGTCCCGGCTGCCTGACCAGGAGTTCTTCAAGACGCCAACGAACTGGAATATCAGTAGCGATGACGAACTCCCCATGGCCGCGGTGTCGATCTCGGGATCGCCACTACCGGCGCGCGCACAACGGCAGGCGCACGGTTGGCTTGTCTCACTCCAAGTTGTTCCAACTGTTCTTCGGTAAGAACCACACCAAAGGTTCGCGCAATCAGCTCAGCCAGTGTTTCTCCGGTCACCGAATCGACGAGTTTTCTCAAATCAGCCCGAACCTGCGTATGCCAACGCCAAAACGATCGTTCAAGACCGGGATCAAGAGACCATTTGTCGGCGTAGTCCTCGGCAGGATTCGCGGGGTTTGGCACCCTGGGTTTCTCCGTCCGCACAAACTGTGGCATCTTCTCGACTATGTTTGTCAGCGCAGAGAACAAGTCCAGCTCCCCTTCATAAGCGTGCGCGGCCAAGTTAGTGATGATCATGGATATCGGTGCAAGGTTGCAGCTCGTTCGAAACATTACGTCACGATGCCGTTTCAGAATCTGAATCGCCTGCTGCAGCGGAGTCTTGAACTCATAGGCCGGAACATCTTCAACCGCCGCGTAGAAATTTCCTTTGACGAGTTCTTTCAGGCGAGGAAGAGCCCAGGTTCGCGCGCACTGTTCAAACCAGTCCGCGAACCCTCTCGGATTGCTGCTGAGAAGCGCAGAGGAGATGCGCTCATAGTGCGGATGGCGCCTGTCGGTTATCGCAACCGCAAGCTGTGCCAGCTGCAGCGGCACGCCCGTCGCCATAATCGCTTCCACGACACGCTGATCTTCCGGCACGCATGGCAGTGAATCCAAATGGAAACTGAAAGCGTCCGCGTAAAACAAGCGCCAGCACCGGTTCCGCTCCTCGACAGGGTCCGTCATCTGGTGCGCGATGGCGTAGGCCTTGATCTCCGCGCCGTACAGGTTCTTCAGCTCTTTCTGCGACATCCGGATTTTCGCAATCTGAAGTGTCGTCACGTTGTCGAGATCATACTTCTGTGTCGGTACAACAGGCCGGACCACGGTCCCGTACCGAAAAGACCCTTGCGGAACAACAACCGGCGCGAATGCGACCACCGCCGATTCGGGGCGGCAAAGCCACTCGCCGAGAGAGCGATGTCGTGCGATAGCTTTCTCGTAGTACGCGCGGGGAATCTCGATTTCGGTCACAACGAGCTGCAGGACGGAATTTACTGTGGAGTTTACGATCATTGTTCTTCTCCCTCTGGAATCGTTAGGGCCCGAATAAATCCACCTTGAGCGTTCACTTGGTCATAGAGGAGCCACGGCATGTCGGCTTTCGGCATCCGAACTCGGCCAAATTCCACAGCAAGAGAAACAGGCATAGCAGGGAACACGTGCAAAACCTCAGTTTGGCCGTGAGCCGCTTTGATTTGGTCGAGTGCCGTTCGAACGAGTGCTCGGAATTCCGCTTTCTGCCGGCTGGTCTTGACGACGTCGTTATGCGGTGCTGACACGCCAATCGACCAGACACTTGCGTTCTCTCCCAGAACGCGATGAATACGCTCTACGCTAATCGTCGCGCTCACTCCGAAAACGAGTGCCGGCTCACCATCAACCGAAGCCGGCCGCAGCAATCGAAATGGCTGCGTTTCAGATTCCGGGGGCCACTTCCACGTCGCCGGCTCGCGATGGCGCTGATAGACATCCGAAGGAACGATATCGCCGAGCAGACTCCCGAGAAGAATGAGGAGCGGCTGTGGGGCAATCGCAAAAACAGAAAGGTGCTGCACCCCGCCCTCCGCAATCTGAAGACGGACCTGTCGCTCAAATTTTCGCCGCAGTTCGAACGCCTCGTGCTGCCAAAAGGCTGCATCGCGATCACAAAATGAACTGTTGTGAACGCTCAATTCAATGGCGCGGTCGGCAGCCGGATAGCGACCCGGAAAAAGCGCCGAAGCCGCGGCAAAATAATTGAGCGGCGAACTGTGGTCGCCGATGTTCGCCCCATAAAACAACACCTGACTGCTTTTTTCCGGAGCGATCGCGGAAACCAGCTCAATCCTCCGCTCGTGCGCCTCCTTCATCTCCTGCAAGAGAGAAACTGTGTAGCGGCCACCGTCGTGCTTGCGGTCGATCTTCCGGTGACACGCATGGCATACCAGCATCAAATTCGAGAGGTTGTGCAAATCCGCGCCTGAGAGACCGGTGTTGCCTCTGGGCCCGCCGCCCGAAAAAGAATAGATATGCGCCTTCTCCGCAATATTCACCTGCTCCTGCGTCACTCTGGATTTCCAAAGAGGCTGATTGCAACCGCCGAATTCGCATCGACCGGCGGCTCGGCCCCACAGCAGGCATTCCACGGAATGCGGGACACTTCGCGTTACTTCCTGCGCGGTGATCGATTGCACCACCGCCGTACGCGCGCGCACGCGAACATCCCCGCGACCGCCGGAGCGCGGTGCGGGCGATCGCCGTGTCCGCGTTCCTTTCAAGGCTTCAGCTTTTTGTGCCAAGGTCGGGTGCACGACAAGAAAGTGATGAGTCATGCGGCTCTCCGTTCCGTTCTGCGTTCCCAGAAGTCCTGAAAGCGACCACTAAGCTTGGCACAGCGGAGAGCGATGATGGCGTTGGAGCCGCGAACGGTCCAATGCATGCCAGCGCGTTTGAGCCGGGTGCCGATGGCCACCTTGCATCCAGCTTCCACAACGCCGGTCGAAGTGCACAAGCCTTGGGCGTGGAACTGTGGGTAGCGCATACGGTCTCGGTTGGTCTGGAAATAGTGAAGGCAGCGGCGTGCTTCGTCGGAGCGAGGAATCTGGCGGCGGATGGCATTGAGCAGCGCTTGAAATTTTCCGGTGTCGAGTTCTTCCTTCCTACGTTCTGTCCACTCCGTAGCACGTGAAGGAGTGAGACCGTATAGAGCTTTTCCGAGATCACTCAAGTGTTGTTTGGCATGATAGCGGTCAACAATCTGGGTGGCATCCGGAAACTGATCATCGGCGATATTCCAAATCCAAGGCGCCCCATCCCCGAGCACGACCCTGCGTGGCGCATGGCAGAAGCGGCGGCGCGTAGCTTCGCGCCAGACGCGTTCGGCAAAAGGAGCGCGTGTGGCAGCGATGTCCGGCGCGGAAGCGCTTTCCAAGGCCGCCGAGTAGGTGACCGATCCTGCATCGCGGATGGGGATGCCTTCTTCATCGAGCGATTCCGCACTCCAGATGGTGCAGAGTTTTACTTCGCCGGTTTTGGCCGATCCGTCCGGTTGCTTGCCCGTGCGGCCTGCGAGTTCTTCGGCGCGTAAAGGTATCCCCGTTCCGTCCATGCCGAGATATAGGATCTGTGGCAGAGGAAGCGTATCGGATGGTTCGCTGTGCACGCGTTCGTCTTCGGCGATCTGTTTTCCTAGCGCTTCTGCGGTTCTTTCCACCTGCTTGGCATCCACCGCTACACCGGCTAGTTCGGTCAACAGTTCGCTGCCTTCCTGGAAGCTCACCATCGCTCCGACGGTGCCCACCATGCGCGTGAGGGCGGGGGACAAGGAAGTGTTTTCTATCTGCAGATGCGCGTCGCGAGGACAGTAGCCGTGGCCGCATGCGGAGCAGTGATAATAGGCGCGCTCGAGTCGCAACGGGCCAAGAACACTGTGCACCTGCTTGGCCCGGCGCCCGGCAAAGTGCGCTTCCCTCCCACAAGAACATGGAACGCGTGTACTGGCTTGATCGGAAAGATCAGCATTGAGGCGTTGCTCGACTGCCTGGCCGGCGAGTTGCAGAAGCTGCTGGCGAACCGCGACCTCCAGAGCCTCGAAATCCAAGTCGGCCACCGCCTGGCGCCCCAGCAGAATCTCAATCTCCTGAACGATGTCGATGGCCAACAGATCGGCGAGGAGGTTTTTTTTTAACCCCGCTCGCAGGGAGCGCTTCTGCATCCCGCAGTTGAGCGGAGCAGATTTGCTCGCTGACGGCGATCAGTTCCCGTATCAGGTTACGGAAACGGCGATACTCGGCAATCTGCGCCTTGGCACGTTCTACAGCAGGGCCCTGGGGAATCACTTGGGTGACTGTCTTTCCACCGATGCGATGAGTCAGCGAATAAGAAGGACCGTGTCCCGGGGAATCCTTCTGGGCGCAATGGCAATTCGCCTTGCCACATTTACGAAAGCGCGCGGTCAAAAAACCGGGACGCAGATCGTCGATGTGGGCCAGACTGCCAGTGAGCTGATCGCGTTTTTCCCGCAGTGCTTTTAAGGTAGTGGTCATGGGTGCCTCCTGTCTGACAGGCATTATAACCTGTCAGATCAAGAAAGAAAACCCCACCAAAACCTTATCAGAGTTCCGTCTCGATTCTCATGTCGTGCGCCCGCGAGCAAGCGAGCAACCCTCTATTTGAACTGACGACCTTCGGGTTATAAGCTTGAAGGTCACACTCTAAGTCCCATTGATTCAATTGCCTTACACCTATCAGCCCCCCGAAATGGCCACAAAACGACCACGTTTTGGACCTAGACTAAGCAGGCTTTTTCCATGTCGTCGCAACTCCCGATCGCGTTGGCCGTTACCTTTGCCATAATTTTTTCTCCAAACGTCTCTACCGCAAGAGCCCGCCAGAAGAGCCTCACCTCCGACCAGAAGCAAGTCGTCGATACAGTGAACACAATCTTCAGTGCAGCAAGCACAGAGGATATCGCGAAGTTGGATTCCGTCATAGCGCCAGACTTCTACATCTTCGCGAATGGCATGCGATTCAACAGCGACGCCCTCATGGCTGCCATCAAAGCCCTACACGCCGCCGGCAAGCGCAACGACGAGCACGTGACCGAACCCGACATCCACATCAGTGGCAATACCGCTTGGATCGCCTACGTCAATAAAGGCAGCATCACCGACGCTTCCGGCGCCGTGAACCAGAACTGGTTGGAATCGGCCTTCCTCGGGAAACAGGCAGGCACCTGGAAGATCCTCGTCATGCACAGCACCCGCGTCCCTATGGCGACTCAGGAAAACCAACGCAAATGACACTAAGGCTTCTTCAAGCAAAGGCTTATGGGCTGCGTCCAAAAATGGGAAAGAAGTCGAATTTCTCAGGAAGGTCAGCGGTTCTGAAAACGACGGGCTGGGCAAATCAGCATTCATGCATGCCGTGCTGCAATTAGCTACTTTACTAAGTGAGGTGCCGCAAGGCTGACAAACTCCCGTGGGGTTACGACTTTTGTCTTCTTCCAGAATCTCGGAAAGGGTTTTTGATTGCCGGTCACCAAATAGTCCGCACGCGCAGCGTCCGCACATTCCACGAATATATTGTCCGCGGGATCAGTTGTTGCTTCAAGCCGCCGGGTCGGGACCCACGGTGTGACCGTGGTTCTTGATGAGCTGCAGCAAACTTCCGACAAGCGTCTATCGGTACTAATCCAACGACGAATCGATAACTTACGGCTTGCTCGTCACTCTGATAACGGGCCCTCCTGGGCAGCGCCACCTCAATTTACGGCATTAACCTCTAGTACAAGCCAGAGGTGAGAGCCTGTGCGCAAACATGGCTTGCAGAGCGACTTCGCAGAGCGCCCGCGAGAATTCTGGACGTGTCGTTGGCAACCGGGACATGTCGAGGTTAATACCCAGTTGTCCGGGAACGCCGACTCAGCCCAATGCACCGACCGTAAATCACCGCAACGCTCGCTCTTCGCGGTTGACGAGCCGAGTGATTGTCGCAAACAGTACGCTTACCGATATTCCGCACATCAAGACGCCAATGATGCTCTCTAGCGGCCCTAGCATGCGCCAGGTTGATGGTAGGACTACGTCGCCATAACCCACGGTGGCATAGCTGCTGGCCGAGAAGTAAAGCGCGGACTCCCAGGACGAGACGCAAAGCCGGCGATAGCAGCTCGCCCAGAATAGAATCAATACTGCATGTAGAACGATTACCGCGGCCGTGAGCCGCACGACTAGTACGGCAGATCGAAACGGCCCAAGTCTGTGCGCATCACTGGCAAGGGCGTGTCTGACCCAATGTATGAGCGCCGCGAGCGCGGCAGACTGCAGCCACAGCGTGACTATCACCATCCGAGCCGCTACACCGATCTCACGAACTACGGTCATTGCTCCAGATACCCTCAGTGGACGGCGACGTTGCCGCCCTTGCCCGGTTGGTTCTTGGCTAGCAGGAAGCACAAGAAAAACATCAGCGCGGAAGTCGAGGCGAGCAGCCAGTAGATTTCGACGTAAGACAAGGCTTGGGCTTGAGTGATCACCAAGTTGTACATTCTGGCCATTGCTTGTTGTTGAGCCGAGTGCCTGCTGAGACCGGCATGTGTCAGACGGCTCGTCAAGCCTGCGATGGCCGCATCGAACCGATAAGAGCGTGTGTACTCGGCGAGAACGGACTGATGGTATTGACCTCGGCGTGCCAGCAACGTAGTCACAGCCGAAGTTCCTACGCTCTGCCCGATATTACGCGTGAAGTTTATCAAACCGGCGGCAGCGTTGCTTTTCGACTCCGGCAGGCCGACATAGGCAGCCATCGTGAGCGGAACGAATAAGAATCCAACCGGGA
>Ga0307476_10002120_pt1 | contig 11874 bp, 12 predicted proteins | sample atmos_gasesECM2C_2_FD_203314 | JGI IMG/M metagenome (GOLD analysis project Ga0307476, IMG submission 203314) | Hardwood forest soil microbial communities from Morgan-Monroe State Forest, Indiana, United States - atmos_gasesECM2C_05 | ecosystem: Environmental > Terrestrial > Soil > Temperate... | reverse complement strand
CGGCCAATGTTCTTCTTCAACGACTGAATCGAATGATCGTCATTCTTGTAATTTCCGCGGTGCTATTCGCCGCACTTATTCTCACTTTCGTCTCGAGAACCATCACTCGTCCGCTCGACAACCTCTTGTCCGGAGTGCGAGCGCTGGGCGGCGGTGACTATGCCTATTCGATTAGGCCGCGCGGAAGCAGCGAAGTGGTTGAACTCGGAGAGGCCTTCTCGAACATGCGTGGTGAGTTACTCACGTCTCAGCGGCGCTGGCGCGCCAATGAACGAGTTGCGGCGCTGGGACGCGCTGCGAGCTCGATCTCGCACGACCTTCGGCATTATATGGCGGCCGTTGTGGCCAACGCGGAATTTCTATACGAAGCGGACAAGCTGAAAATGAACCGGGATGAAATCTACCAGGAGATCAAAATGGCTTCGGAGCAGATGGTCGACCTACTCGACTCATTTCGCGAACTCGCGCGAGAAGAAGGCTCGATCACTCCGGCGCCAGCGTTCTTGGACCAAATCGTCCGCCACGCCGTGGAAGCCGTCCTCGCCAGGCCGGAGTTGCGAACCCGCAAAGTCAAAGTAACCACTTCGGGTCCGACGAATGGCGTTTTTGACGCGAAGAAAATGGAGCGAGCATTTTTCAACCTGGTGTTGAACGCGTGCGAGGCCGCTCCGGAAGGAACTGGTGCAATCTCGGTAGACATCCATTCGTCGGATGACTCTTTCGATGTTCGACTAGCCGACAACGGGGCCGGCATCCCCGCCGCAATTCGTGAATCGCTCTTCGACCCGTTCGTGAGCTCGGGAAAGCTCAATGGAACGGGGCTGGGGCTCGCAATCGTATTTAAAATCATCCACGATCATGGTGGCTCCGTGAGCGTGGCAGCGACTTCCGAGGCTGGAACAGTTTTCTTGATCAAATTGCCACGAGCCGCTAGCGCACCGACAATGACCGGTATAATCCAGCGACGATAGGGAAGCATTGATACTCCAGCTCAGTCAATGTTATATCTGATTCTACGACAACAAACGGAACAAGACGCCAATGAAAGACGCCGCAGTCGTAAAAATGCGAGCGACAATTACCATCCCATTGGCCCATCCGCCTAAGGATAATCGCGCTGAAGTTATTCATGCGCTCGGGTCGTCGCCGTGGAAAGTCGGCGATTCGGAAGTAATCAACGCCCGATTCAGCGCGCCAGCAGGAAATTGGCGCGGTTCCAGAGGTAGGTGTCGGGAATCGAGGATTATCATCACCAATCTCATTTCGAGATAGATCGTGAAGAGGATTTGTCTGGATCTACGACTCTTGAGTGGTCAACATACTTCCAAACCAGATTTGACCGCGTACAAGTTGGTCAGTCGGTCGTGAAGATTTTGCGATTCAGGAACGGCAGTAACAATTGCAGTTTTCAGGCTGCTGAATAGCGCCCGACAGACCGGCTTGAATTCAAGCAGGATAGAAAACACCAACAGGAGCAGGAACAGCTGCGCGCCAAGCAGGACGAAGAGCGGCGCGACCTCCAGCAAAAGCAGGAGCAGGAACACCAGGAGATCCAAAAGCAGCAGGCGGATGCAGCTAGAAAACAACAACTAGAGCAGCAGCAACAGCAGCAAACGCAACAGCAGCAAACGCAACAGCAGCAAACGCAACAGCAGCAAACGCAACAGCAGCAGCAACAGCAACAGCAACAGCAACAGCAACAGCAACAGCAACAGCAACAGCAACAGCAACAGCAACAGCAACAACAGAAATCGCTCGATCAGAAGCAGCAGCAGGAGCGCGACAAAAAGCCTAAGTCTCAGAACGATCAGCACAACTAGGAACCAAGACCGGAGCGCTACGGGAATATGAGTGGCAGCAGCTATAGACACAGTCGCCGTAGGCAAGGGCACTGACAATTTCGTTCGGGGAGTGGTGAAGCGTAGGTGGCAATATACTTCGCTTTACCATCACCCGAGTGACGATCCTCCACACTCGCCAGACGAATCGCCCACGCGCAATCCCGAGATGCAGCTGCGCCGGCACGCTGCTGAAGAAGGGCGGCGTACAACAGAGCACTCAAGTAAATGTTGATAACAATTTTTCAAACATCGTGATCGGGTTGTTTCGTGTACGATTTTTTCCCTGTTGACAGGTGCTCTAACAGCTGGAACCGGCTGGTATCAATTGAATCTATTCAGCGAAACTGAAACTGCGGTGCGCTGCGCCAACGCTGGTGCTGGTACCATGCCTGAAATTTGTTGCGAGAATCGGTGAAATCGGTTTTTAATCATCGGGCCAGGAAGGCATCGACATGCCGCATGCTCAAAAGATCTTGGTAGCGCAAAGCGACCTGAAGCGAGCGTGTGCGTTACGCTCTGCTTTCGAACAACGGGGTTGGGATGTGATGATCGCGACTGACACGGTTCAGGCCTTTACGGTTGCCATTAGAAACAAACCTGCGGCCGTACTCTTGAGCAGTCAGATTAAAGGCGGCGGTGGCCTTTTTTTACTGAAGCGGATGCGGGAGTGTGTTCACACTGCCCCGATGTCCATTATCGTGATCACCGAGCCTAACGAAACTACGAAACAAGAGTACCTATCGGCTGGTGCATTAGAATGCATTGAACAGCCTGTCGAGATTGAGCGGCTGTGCGCCGCTGTACGAAATCATGTCGCGCAGCCGCGTCGAGTCGTCGAGCCTCCCCTCAAGACCCTTAGCTCGCCGGCCCGCTTGGCGGCGATTCGCGATACGCAACTCCTAGATTCGCCGCCGACCCAATCATTCGACGAACTAACGCGCTTAGCGACAAGTCTCCTCGGGACACCCGTCGCCCTGGTCTCAATCGTCACTAGTGATAAACAGTTTTTCAAAAGCCAGGTCGGTTTAGCGGATCCATGGGCTAAGTCTCGGCAAACACCTCTTTCGCACTCGTTTTGCCAATGGGTTGTGTCCAGCCGAGATGAATTGATAGTAGCTGACGCTCGACAACATGAGGGTCTGATTCCGAATCTCGCCCTTCGCGATCTAGGGGTGGTAGCCTACGCTGGCGTACCGTTATCTGCCTCGAGTGGACAAGTTCTGGGCTCTTTTTGCGCTATCGACTCGAAACCTCACCGGTGGACCGACGATGATCTCGCCACGCTACGTGATCTTTCCAAAATTGCTGAGGCTTACACAGCTCTGGAAGCCTCTCTGAATGTCAAACCCGAGGCCGGACGAGCCGCCACGAGCGGCGCCAGCCTGTTGGCCTCAACAGATACCATCGGACGGGCTATTCGTGGCGCTACGCGCATCCTGCAGCGGGGTGGTGAGAAGATGAGTGAAACAGACCGGGCACTGCTTCTGCAGATTGTTAAACGTCTGAATCAAGAACTGTCCCGGCCGGCAGGGGGAACGGCCTGATTAACTCAAATACATTCAGATGAAAATCCCAACCGAACCAATTGGGAGCATTCCACGCCCCACAAGATTGATTGCAGCGATCGAGCAGGCCGGAGACTCCGCGGATCCGAGCCTAGATCCCCTGTATGACGAAGCGATTCGGGACACGATCGAACAGTTTGAGTCGACGGGTTCGCCAATCATTACCGACGGCGAGCAGCGCAAATATCATAATTTCTGGACGTACTGCGTCCACGGGTTGCCTAATACCGCGCCGGATGGATTCAAGATTCCGTTTTCGGCCGGGCATGTGCGACGGATGCCGCGCCTGACGGCCGGCCCATTTCGCTACCGAGTGTATGCTGATCGCTACCTCGATGCTGCAAAGTACCACGCGCACGTGTCACTTAAGCAGGCAGTGATTTCGCCCTCCGCCCTGAGCCTGATGTATCCGGTGGATGACATCCCGGGATACTCGCGCCAGGAGTTTATCGATGATCTGCTGCGCGAGCACGAAACGGAGGTTCGCCGCTGTTTCACGAAGGGCGCGCAAAAGGTGCAAATCGATTTCACGGAAGGACGATTGGCAGTGAAACTCGATCCCTCGGGCGAACTGCTTAACAGTTTCATCGGACTGAACAATCTGGCGCTGTCGCGGTTTTCGGCCGAAGAGCGGCAACGCATAGGGGTACATACCTGCCCGGGCGGGGATCTCGACTCGACGCATAGCGCCGACGTGGACTATGCGGATCTCTTGCCAAGCCTCTTCGAAATGCGAGTGGGAAATTTTTACATCGCGCTCGCGGGAGAAAAAGATCGGCCGCGAGTGCTCAAGATTATTCGCAAGCATCTAAAACCAAAACAGAGAGCTTTTGTGGGCGTGATCTCACCCATCGATCCGCGGGTGGATCGCCCGGAGGCCGTTCGCGACCGTGTGCTCGAAGCTGCCGAATACATTCCGCTCGATCAACTCGGGACCACTGACGATTGCGGGTTTGCTCCGTTCAGTGATGACACCTCTACGACCCGCGAAACAGCGTTCGCAAAGATTCGTGCGCGTGTTGAAGGTACTCAGCTCGCCGAACAGATTCTAGGGAATCGGTAATGTCTTCGGACGAAAACGAAGAGAAATTGCTTCGTTCTGTAGCGCTACAGAATGCGCAGGCCGTGCTTCTCGCTCGTGAACGCGCGGAACGCGAACTCATCTCAGCGAAGGAAGCGCTGGAACATAAATCGACAGAACTCGCCGAGGTGAATCGGTTGCTGAACGAGGCGCGCGACCATCTTGAAAGGCGAGTTCAGGAACGGACCTCAGAACTGAAGATTGCCAATGAGGAACTTCGCAACCTTTCAGGCCGTATCCTCCAGCTGCAGGACGACGAACGTCGAAGGCTGGCTCGCGAGTTACACGACAGTGTGGGCCAGATATTTGCAGCTCTTAGCCTCAACATCGCTGTTGTGCAGTCTCAGTCGCATAAGCTCGATGAGCGGGGAGCCAGAGCCGTTTCAGAAAATGCTAGCCTTCTGGAACAGGCTTCCAGGGAGATTCGCACTATTTCGTATCTCCTTCATCCACCGCTTCTTGAGGTTGCGGGTCTGGCCTCTGCGCTTGCGTGGTATGTGGACGGATTTTCGGAGCGCAGCCAGATCAAGGTAGATCTGGAAATTCCTTCTGATTTTGTAAGGTTGTCCGACGACACCGAGCTCGCGATCTTTCGAGTCATTCAAGAATGTCTGACCAATGTTCACCGTCATTCAGGGAGTCCTACTGCCACAATAAGCCTCCAGCATGAAGGCAACCACATCACTATCAAAATTGCGGACCGCGGCCGAGGCATATCTCAGGAGAAACAAGTCGACCTTACAACATCAGGTCGCGCTGGCGTGGGATTAGGCGGGATGCGGCAGCGGCTCAGACAACTGGGCGGCACTCTGGAGATTCATTCTGATGAGAGTGGAACTGTAGTCACCGCAGTTCTCAACCTTGGCGGATAACTCGATGGCAAAAATTCTCATCGCGGACGACAGTACGTTGATCCGTCCGATGCTTGGAGCCGCTCTCTCCGATCGCGGCGACTGGACCATTTGTGGCGAAGCAGCCAACGGACGTCAGGCGGTGTTGCTGGCCCTTCAACTGAGGCCTGACTTAATCATTCTGGATTTCTTCATGCCGATGCTTTCAGGGTTGCAGGCGGCTGAACAAATCCTGAAGATGATGCCGCTTGTTCCGATCGTGCTTTACACCATGCATGACAACGCTCAAGTGGAAGCCGAAGCGAGGAGAATAGGGATTCGCAAAGTCATTTCAAAAGCCAAGTCAATGAATCTTGTCGCCGATTTGAAAGAAATTCTGGGTAAACCTCATCACGTCGGACCTCTGGGTGTACCCGACGAATACGCTGTCGATCCTCCTACGGGTGAAGATTCACCTGTCGTTAAACCAACAAAACCGCCGCCGAAACCTGACATCGCTTAACGGGGTTGAAGCAACTAGATAGAGATTTTTATCAGTCTGTCTTCATCGTGCGGATGGGGTTGAGGCTACGTTAAACTATGCAAGCCATGAGTGCCATCGACGAAGTGCTCACAGCAAACGAAATTTATTCGCACACCCATGAATTGCGCAAACTAACCCCGCGTCCCGAGCGCAAACTCGCGGTCCTTACCTGCATGGATACTCGGCTATCGATTCGGACTCTGGGACTGAGCGCGGGAGACGCGCATATCATCCGCAATGCCGGTGGCATCGTTACGGAGGACACTCTGCGCTCGCTGGTCGTATCACACTATCTGCTCGGCACTGAGGAAATCATGGTCATCAATCACACCGATTGCGGCTTGATGCACACCAGCGAACAGGACTTGCGTACCAGAATCCAGAATCGCACCGGAATGGCCGCTGTTTCTCCCGCCTTCTTCTACACCTTCCAAAACATCGATGAAAATGTCCGCCACCAATTACAGAAGCTCCGCACTCATCCCTGGATTCCCGGGAGTGTCGCTGTCCGTGGCTTCGTCTACGACGTGACCAGTGGACGTCTCCGCGAAATCAAGGACGCTTGACCCAAACCAGCATTGACATTCAGAGTATCGAAACAGGGATTTTCGCCAACGATCTCTTTTGAGGTAGCCGGTGCGATAGTCTCGAACCGGTTTCAGGAAATGCTTCAAGAAAAGTCAAAGCGTATCGATCCCAAATAGCTGTCGTTTTGTCGCGAAGGCCGTTTCGATTGTTGGCTCGTGGCCGACGCGCCTCGTCTCGTAGTGCTATCGTCTTGTTATCTCAAATGACCGCAGTTGATTCCGTTTGGCCTTCAATTCGGGGTTGGACTAGAATCCGACAGGCCGAGGTCATCGCCGATTCATCCTGAAAGGCATCGAGCGCCGCGTTTCCCCTTCGTTGCTGGGATTCAGGTCACAGATCTTGTGACGGAAAAGCAACTAGCGGCGCACATCGAAGATTTGAGCCTCTTCGGATGTTTTGTGGAGACTGTTGATCCGTTTCCCGCAGGGACGAAAGTCAGACTGCGAATTTCATACGGTGGCGCGAATGTCATAGCTCAAGCCACCGTTGCTTATTCGCGAGACAACGGTGGAATGGGAATCGGGTTCACTTCAATTGAGCCAACCAGCTTGCCAATCCTAGATGCTTGGCTCGATGACCTCAGAAAGAGATAATGCTCGCGTAACACGAGACGCAAGGGTCCTTCTCGTCGTGTCGTGCTTCTTTAGTGATTTCTTGATTCTGGAAGAAATGCCGGGGCGAGCCTATGACTAGGACCGAGAGCGTCTGAATTTATGTTGTGTATTTACTCGATGACCGGCTCAAAATCCGCCAAGCCCATGAGACGTTTTATTGAAGGGAAGCGCCATACACACTAGCAGGTACATTTCGGTCAGGAAGGTCGTATCGAGATGGATACCAGCGCTAGCAAGTTCAAATTTGGATTCAATTACCGAAAACGCTTGATCAAAGACAGCGCCCCCCTCTTTAGGTTCAGGGCCTACACCCGTAATGGGCTTTCTTTTTTGCCCGCGAGTGAGCGATTAAGCGATCACGTTGTGACGCTATTTCTGGTGTCCCGCCGATGCTGCCTGGCCTTTCTTGGCTTCGGCCATGCCCGGCTTTAAAACTACTTTGGTCCAACCGGTTTCGCGCGCGTCAAAGCGCTTGTATGCCTCTGGGGCCTCGTCGAGCGGGAGCTCATGCGACACTAAAAACGAAGGTTTGGCTTTACCGGTCTGGATGAGTTTGGCGAGATGGCGGTTATAAGTTTTCACGTTCGTTTGACCAGAGCCCATCGAGAGACCCTTTTCGAAGAACTTGCCGATGTCGAACGCGATTTGGCCCTGCTTCTCTAGAGAATCTTTGCTCGTGGGGTCCTCGGATGGGAAGACGCCGACAACACCCAGACGTCCCGTGGGCTTTACGGATTCAACGAGATTGTTGAGTGTCATGTTGGGATGTTCGTGACCCTTGGGATCGTGTGCCTGATAGCCAACGCATTCGCAGCCTTTATCAGCACCTTTTCCATCCGTCAACTGGAGCACCTGTTCCACCGGAGAAGATTTGGAGTCGTCAATCGGAGTGGCACCGATTTTGGCTGCCAGCTTCAGGCGATCCCGCAGCCGGTCGACAATCATCACTTGGCTTGCGCCCTTGAGAATTGCGGAATATGCCGCGAAGAGACCCACTGGGCCGGCGCCATAGATAACGACCGATTCGCCCGGAAGCAGACAAGCCAGCTCGGTAGCGTGATAACCGGTAGGCCAGATATCTGCGAGCATAACGTAGTCGCTTTGTTGGTCTTCCGCGCCCGCGGGTAGCACAAGACAATCGAAATCCGCGAAAGGGACGCGCAGAAATTCTGCCTGTCCGCCCTCATAAGGGCCCATGCCTGCGTAACCGTATGCGCCACCCGCTTTGCCCGGATTCACCGTCAGGCACGCGCTCGTGTAGCCGCGTTCGCAATTTTCACAAAAACCACAGCTGACGTTGAATGGCAGACAGACCAAGTCTCCCTTCTTGACGCGGGTGATAGATTTGCCTGTTTCGATCACTTCACCGAGATTCTCGTGGCCAAGAATTTTTCCTTCTTCCACGTCGGTTCGACCTTCGTACATGTGAAGATCGGATCCGCAGATATTCGTGGTAGTTATTTTGACAATGACGTCAGTAGGTTGTTCAATGCGCGGGTCCGGCACTTTTTCCACTCGTACGTCGCGCGGTCCCTTGTAAACAAGCGCTTTCATAAAACCTCCGCAACAGTGCAATGAAGGATCGCACTGAAAATTATTCGCAATTTAGCTGCAGTTCGACCTTAGTTGCGGCACATCAGGCGAACAATCGACGGAAAGCTGTAGAGTAGGCGGGGTTAACTGGCCATTTTTAGGGAGGCGACTTACTTATTAATCGTGGATATTGGTGTCTGCCACGATACAGCCAGAAAGCTTCGTCCCTCGCGGGTACGCCTGCCCAAACCGATTTTGATCCCCAAGGTTACTCTGATTACGGTATTCCGGTCCGCGCAACGACGTGCCAACCTGTTCTTGAGGTGACAAAATGGATGCAGCCAAGAATCACAGCGCGCGGAAGAACAGAGGCAATCTTAACGAGGATGAGCGAACCGCTAATTCCGAGCCGAACTCCGTGACCAAGATCAAGGTACCCGAACACAGGAAAAACAACAGGAGCGCCGATCTGGCAGCCCAGAGGCGACGACTAGAAGAACGGAAACGGCAGTTGATTGGCCGCGGTAGGGATAATCAATCCTAGTGCGTTTTACGAGGTTGCTTGCGCGAGCTGTTCGATGGTGAACCGTCCGGCGGCGGGTTACGAACGCTCAAGCCTTTAGATTGGAGGGGGAACGTTGAGCGTTGAATCTGACAGCACGGGAACCAAGGTGAAAGCCGTTTTGCCGGCGCCATCGGTTGGAATGGCGATCCCCTCCGATAACGTTAGTAAACTAACCTTCTAAAAAAGGAGATTCATGTCGAGTACCGGAATGCATAAATACGCTCTCGTCCTAGCTGTTCTCGCACTCGCGACAGTCGGGTGCAACAATGGGAGCAATACCGATCTCAGCTACAAAACCGCAATTAACCAACACTTCAAAGCGTTCCCGGTCTGCATCTGGTCTGAGCCGAAGAAGTTTCCCGCACAGGCGGCGACTTCCGATGATTCGAAAACTGAAGGTTATGACGCTCTCACGCAAGAGGGTTTGCTGACCCGAAGCACGGCGGAGAAAAAGGTGATCATCATCTCCAAGCAGGTAAATAACTATGACCTTTCGGATAAAGGTCGGAGTTTATGGACGCCTGATTCCTCGCAGCCTGGCTACGGAAACTTTTGCTACGGAAATCGAGAGGTAACGTCAATCGATAATTCAACGCTCGGCACAAACGGGGCAGGCGCCAAGACGGTCGATATCGCCTACCATTATCACGTTGTGAATGTCGCCCCTTGGGCCAGCTCGCAGGAGATGAAGACGGCTTATCCGGATATCGCCTCAGCTCTTAGTTCCAACGCTTCGGATCGCGCAACTCTCGTAATGACGGGCGATCACTGGGAGTTCGCCCATTAGACTGCTTGGATTGAACATGGCTATCCTTGCGACGTGTGCAGACGCCTCAGCCTGCGACGTTGCAAGCTCCGAACGTGCGCCGCTTGTGTCCCGCGAAAGAGGATAAAGTGTTTGGATATGGAATCGTCGGAACAATTATCATCGTTTGTTTGATCGTCTGGTTATTAAGAAGGGTTTGAATTTTGGTTTCCGCGCAAAATTTGTTTTCAAAAGAAGATTCGATAATAGTTAAGGAACTGACCCAAGGATCGCTCAATGAAAACGTGTTTACTTTCAGCCTCATGTGGGTTGTGGTTGTTGCTTGGTATTGCGCCAGTCCCGTCCCGGCATCACGTCCGTTGCAACAGGATACGCCTGCGAAACAGGATGCCAAAGACGCCGGAACCTCGGCGAAAAATGCGGCCCAAGAGACCGGCAGCGCGACAAAAAAAGAAACAAAAAAAGCTGTAGATGGTTCCGACGCTTCAAAGAAGCCGGAAACGACTCCTAGTCAAGATATTGAGCGCGGGATCATCGACGAAAGATGCGACGAAGAAAACCGGGAGTGCCACAAAGAAAGAAACGAAGAAAGCCGTGAACAAGTCCGCCGAGAAGACCGACGAAGGCCCTAAGAAGGTAGAAGATGAGACTCAGCCTAGGTAATTAAGCATTTTCGGTCCCTTCGACAAATAGCCTGTTCTGCGCATCGTCAATCGACGGAACGAACTTCTCTAGAGTTTGAAATATCACTGTGGGCCGACCGTTGAAGTCAAAAATGATGGACATCCAGCGCGCTACGCACGAATACGAAGCGTGGATGCGAAAGTGCACCAAGGTCGTCGAATCCGAACTGACCGGTAAGCACGAACTGATGCGGAGCGATCCGTTCCTGTTCTTCCGTGGAACCTACTATCGCTGGACGCAGTTGTGGCCAGAAATCTGTAATGAATTGCGCAAGGCCCCGAGGGTCTTTGGTGTAGGGGACTTGCACGTCGGAAGCTACGGGACTTGGCGGGATCGTGAAGGTCGGCTGTGCTGGGGCGTCGACGATTTCGACGATGCATATCCGCTTCCCTACACGAACGACTTGGTCCGCCTTGCTGCAAGCATAAGGATGGTGACGAATTCAGAGGACCTGACGATCGGATTTCGTGATGGTTGCGATGCTGTTCTGGACGGTTACTTAGAATCCCTCAAAGTGGGAGGATGCCCATTCGTTCTAGCCGAACACGAAAAGAATCTCGAACGGCTGGGCATTGAAGCGATTAAGCCTCCTCAAGACTTTTGGGACAAATTAACCAAGAACCCAGCAGTGCCCCGGGGTGACGTGCCGCTGGAGGCGCGAGAAGCTTGGCGGAAAACTCTACCACCCGGCGCGGATTACAAGGTTGTCCGACGATTAGCAGGGCTGGGGAGTCTCGGACAACGCCGGTTCGTCGCAATCGTCATGCATGAAGGCGGATATTTGGCTCGCGAGGCAAAAGCAACGATTCCATCCGCTTCAGTTTGGAAAGAAGGGGAAAAAAGACGCGGCGAGCATTATTACGAAAAGACGATCTCCTCAGCCGTTCGGTCTCACGATCCGTTTCAGTTAGTATTTGAAAACTGGTTGATCCGTCGCTTATCCCCTGATTCGAATCCGATCGAGATTGATAAGCTGCCCAAGGAACGCGATGAATATGCGCTTCTTCGAGCGATGGGACGCGAAGCTGCGAATGTGCACCTTGGAACAAAAAAGCAGGGCAAAACAATTCTGCGAGATCTCAGTCAAAGGAAGCCAAACTGGCTACGGCGCGCTGGCAAGAAAATGGCGAAAGCGATTGAAAAAGATTGGCGTGAGTATTCCTGAACGGGTCTTCACTCGAGGGGACACCATGAGCATCAAACATCTGACTTGCCTGCACCGAGTCACGCGTTAAGACTAATACAGCGCGGACAACTTCCATT
>Ga0307476_10002119_pt1 | contig 11879 bp, 12 predicted proteins | sample atmos_gasesECM2C_2_FD_203314 | JGI IMG/M metagenome (GOLD analysis project Ga0307476, IMG submission 203314) | Hardwood forest soil microbial communities from Morgan-Monroe State Forest, Indiana, United States - atmos_gasesECM2C_05 | ecosystem: Environmental > Terrestrial > Soil > Temperate... | reverse complement strand
TCTCATCTTGCCAGTGCGGCTCGGAATCGTGTTTGCACTTGATCCCCAAGGTCGTCAGGCTCCTTGATCGAAAACTCGCGGTACACTGTGTTCCGTTCCTTGCGATTTCTTAAAGGGCCTTGGTGACCGACCCGGGCCTTGTAAATACTACGTCAGTCTCTAATGCCATTTTTCTTTCACGGTGCTAACCCGGTTCAAATCCCGTCGGGGACACCAACAATCCAATGGATTTATGTTGCGTTGACCTATGCATTGCTTTTGGCAGTCACGATGGAGTCACGATAGGGCGGAGTTTTCTGGCAAGATTTGGCGTACAATTCCTGGCCCCGCGCGCGTCAAAGGTGGCGGAAAAATGTGTGTTACCAATGTCGAGCACCCTCCCCCAGTTTGGGGGGCAGCTTTCGCTGCCCCCTTGAGGGTGAGCTACAAAAGTGGACACTCACCGGTTGGTACTCCGCTGCCGGTCTGCGTCAGATCCAGATTCACCCACATGCTGGCGCCATTGAGATAGTCGAACTGGTGCACGTGGTAGTCGGCTCCAACGTATTGCACCTTCTCCCCGGTGCTGGTGCTAAAGCTGGATACCGGCGAGCCACAATTCCACCCCACCCAGTTGGCATTCAGCGCGAGTGGACCACCATACCAGGCGCTCAAGTCCAGGGTGGCGCCGGTCGTGAGGTTGATCTGGTAAACATGCTGGTCCGTCCCGACGTAGTACACGTGTTCGCCGTAGTTGTTGCTAAAGCTGGTTAATGCTCCGTTCGAGACCGGTAGCGCTATGGCCGACCACCCGCTCGGCGTCCAATCCCAGCGCAAGGTCAGGTCTGAATTGCTCTCTGCACTCCCGTTCCAGAACAGCTGGTAGACGTTTTGGTTCGTTCCGACGTAGTACACATGTTCGCCGTTGCTGTCACTGAATCCCGTTAACGGACTGGCCTGCAGGGCAAGAACCGCGTTTGCTGCCGCGGTGATGTCCGTGGTGGCCTGTTTCCACACCGTGACCCAAACATAGCGGTGAAGCACAGGGTTATAAATCCAATAGCTCAACGAATATCCTGTAATGTCGCAAACATGCTGATTTGCGCCCTCGTAGTACACGTGCTCCCCACTCCCATCGCTGAATCCAGTTAGACTGCTGCTGAGCAGCGGGCTTGCACACGACGAGACCGATCCGAAGAGAGTGGTCAAGTCTTGGACAACTGGTTGGCCGCCATTGACCCATAAATGATGGACATGGGCATCTGTCCCGATGTAGTACACATGTTGTCCGCGGCCATTGCTGAATCCAAATAACGACCTTCCTTCTGCCAAGGTGGCGCCCGTCATCTGAGTCAGGTCCTGGTTAACCGGAGTGGTTGCAGCGGTCCCCCAAAACAGCTGGTTCACGTGCTGCCGCAGATCGATGTAATATACATGCCGACCAGCGGCATCGGTGAAACTGGCAAGGGGACTGAGATACATCGCCTGGTTCTCGGTGTTCGGGTTGAAACCGCTCGCCCAAGCGGTAAGGTCCAAGTCTCTCTCGATGCCCCCATTGAGCTGAAAGCCGGGAGCTGGGCTCCAACTGAAGTGGACGTGATAGTCCGCCTGATCGATGTAGTACACGTTCTCCCCGCTGGGGTCGGCAGAACTGGTTAGCGATAGATTTTGCGCAATCGCCGGTGCAGCGGCGACGAGCACAAGCAGCGCACCAAGTGTACTTACCTTCACGCGTCGCAATATATCGTGAGTAAAGTTTATAACCGCCCCCTCATTCGACGAATTGCGGAACTTCCTTAAACATCCCGCGTCATGACCCGCTGACTGGCACAGTTTCTGCATAAATCCTCCTCGAAAAGTGATTCGAGCCTCATCGCTGTCTAACTTCAGGCCCACCGGTGCAAGAACAACGACTCCGCCCTCATTGATATAAGCGGAAAACAACACCTCAGCTGGGTCAGTGGCGATGGAAGAATTTATTGGCGAGCCCATCAAGGTGTGAGATCGGAAACGCGTCCTCGAACCGTTGAGTGGATCGCATGTTACTTCCGCTTTTGCTTAAAGTCTCCTTTTCTGCTTTGGTTTTGGCCAACCAGAACTTCTTGGTGGGACTGTCATCGTGGCAAATGAAGTAGAACCAGAGGTGAGGACCGACGCGAACCGAGTGACTGCGAGGTTTTGGGCGCTGGTACGTCTTCGGCCGCAACAAACGGGTACAAGTATCAATTTCGGGGACGAGAATGCGCGGAGCGTCTGGGCGGAGACTACCGCTTTGCCGCGGCGATGTCTCACCGCTTACGGCGATCAGCCTAAGAGAGGGTGGCTTCGGAATGGTCCGATCTTGCCCCTACATGCCATATTCGCAGCAGAACGGAGCAATTCAGGGTTTGTTCTCGCCAGCAGATTCCAGTGCCTGCTCCTCAGCTCTTTTCCAACTGGAATTGGGATTGTATTCATTCGTAGCCTTGGCGAGAGCATCTGTCTTCTTGCCAAGGTCCTTTTGATATACCAAGCCATCCTCGCCGACGAGGAAGGTCACTACGCCGGACGACCTGTACTCAGCGGGATAGGCCAGGAACGCGAAACCGCCGGTCATCTTGCCGTTTACGATGTACCTTTTCGCGCCGCCAGGGGCGCCTTTCCCCTGACGCGTTAGGACGTGGTAATAATACCCGCGGTACGGAGTCGGAGGCCCGCCCTGCCCTTTCGCATAGCCCTCAGCAACGGCCGCAGCCACGAGCGGCCCGACGGGGCTCTGGGGTTCACCGTCAGCACCTTTCCAAAAGAGGCCATTGTGCTGACCCTGATCACTAAAGATTTTCGCGGCATACTCGCTGTGCTGCATGGCGTAATACTCCTTCTCCGCCGCTACTAACTCGTGACACACGCGAATCGCCGACATCTCGTTCCGGCCAATTCGTCTGTATAAAATTTCCATCTTGCCCGCCGCGGTGTCGAAATACCACGAATTGTCTTTGTCCACGAGCGGTATGGGTGTGGGCCAGTTCTTCGCCCCGATATACAAGGTGGTGGTTCCGTCCGGCTCTTTCACCAGGCGATGCATTTCCTGATATCTCTCCACGAAATTTGTGCGGGCCTGTGCATCCTCGATTTCATCTCCCGACGAAACGATTTGCCTTCCGTCTGCTCCGAGAATATCGAGCATCGCCTTTTCGTCGTTACTCTGCATCGCCTTGACCAATGCATTGCTTGCTTCCTCCGGCGATGAAAAGGTTCTCTGACCCGGTTGCTGCGACATAGAATGGGCGGCAGCAAAACACCCGAACGCAAGAATAGCGACCGCGGCTAATTTAGGAAGACTCGTCGAATTGCATTTGCAGCCGTTGAACCACGTTCGACGCATATGGCCTCTCTCCATTTCCAAAACTCACGACTAATCAGGAATACCGCAACATGTTCGATTACCGTCGCCCGCCGCCCCCTCCGCGAGATCCTCCGCCTCCGCCGCCGTGAAAGCCTCCGCTGCCACCGAGGCTGGCGCTTCCGCGTGACGAGTAGCTCCTTTCCTCTCCGCCATGGTTGTAGCCGCTGAATGCACCTGAGCGGACGCCGCTCTGATCGCGGGGCTCGGCGTATCCTCGGGCAGCTCGGCTATCTCCGTTGAAAGGTCTGGCAGTTGCTCCGGGATGGTTGCTGAATCCGCCGCGCCCGCCATCAAATCCACCGCGTCCGCCTCCACCTCGGTAGTAGGTGTTTCGGTTGTAAAACGTCCTGCTCCGGGAGTAATACCGACCATGGTCAAAAGTTGAGTAATGGTGATGCCAGTCGAATCCCCAATGACCCCAGCCCCACCCAAAGCCGCCGAACCAACCGATTCCGAAGCCGAATCCAAACGACAGGTAAGGACCGCCGAACCAGATCCCAGGATACGGATACCATCCCGGCCACGCCACGATCGGATCTCCGTAGACCAACCACGGATCATACGCGGGAACGTAAACGACCTCTGGATCAGCAGGCTCAACGATGATGTTCGAGTCTTGCGTCGTCACGGTCTGCTGCGGCGTGGTCTTAAGATTGCCGGCTGCTTGCGCCCGCCGGCGCATTACCTGCACTGCGTCCATCACATCCTGCTGCTGGTTGTAGTAGGCGTCGCCCAGTGAAGATGTCCAGGAGAGATTCTTGTCCATGTTTCCCAATACGGATGGAAACGCGGTCAGCGCTTTCACGCTTGGGTCCCAAGGCTGTTGGTCCACAGCCTGGCCCAGCTCTTCGCCTTTCAACTCGGGATGCGCTTGCACCCATCGATCGGCCTCGACCACCTGCTCGGGAAATGTGGACGCAGCCAGGATCTGCGACACGAGCGAATCCGGATACAACGCGATCGGCGATACTAACTGCTGTAACTGGTCGGCAGTCTGCTGAGTGTACGGCGCTTGAGCGGCTGCCGCCGGTGTCTCGGCGTTTTGCATCGGCGCGTCTTGATAGGCCGACAAGTTCCGAGGCCAGGTCGCAAACAAGAGGGCCAAAGACAGCAGCAAAATCAAACTCCACCCGCTCACTTGCGACTCGGAGCTTGCGGCACGTCCGAAAATATTCACGGTATTCCACCTCCGCTGCACGGCATCGCTTGAACCCTTTCCATAAAGATACGCGCAAAACGTCTTGGTTGCGTAAGTTCGACAAAACTTGCGAGCGACGTCGCTGAAACATCCAGTGCATCAACTCTATTCGGCCGTTTCAATTGCTTCGATTTTCCAAAAGACCTGGCAACTGGCTGTTCTACAAGCATTCGTAATTCCACTCCGAGCCGGCTCAGTAAAGCATGAGCCGCGCTCACCAGCAAAAAAACTTAAACGCCAACTGCATGTGACAGCGTAATTCTGTAACTCTCTCGAGTATGGCTTTGCGAGGTGAGAACACACTGATTGGGCGAGACTACCGTCGGGAAGGCGGTCGAACGCTTTGGCGAGAGTCGCCTAGCATTTGGGAACTCATTGGCACGAGCAGAATTTCTTGAGACTGTCGGTTAATTCGCAGATCAGTTGAGTGTTGAGGGGCAGAACTGCGGTCTCGAGCTCCTTGATCGTGTCGGCCAAAGAGTCTCGAAAACGTGGGATCTCCTCCGAGTCCTCTTTGGCTGCACGAATCCGGACGCAGATGTCCCTGACCTTGGTTTCCAGAGGACGCCACACTTCGCTCATCTTCTGGAGGTATTGCCAGTCGACGAAATCAGCCCAAATGTTAGCTTTATCCAAGCCCATTTCGATGCTGTCCCGTCGAAGCAGATTCAGTTCCCGTTCAATGCCTCGGCCCAGCTCATGGACGCGGTTGGGTAGCGCAATCCGGATATTCATGTGCGCGAATTCACTGTTCCTTTCGAGAAACAGAAACCTGAACCGGCAGCTCAATTCGAGTCCCTTCAGCACAAGAGTGGTGGATGCGTCGCCAAAGTCTCTGGGCCTCAAATATTCTACAAAATACAAATTGAATTCTCTGGTTCCGTTGAAGTATCGCGTGCCGGTGGTCAAGATAACGCGAAAAGCATGTCTCTCGTCGTTTGAAACGATGACCTGACTGTTGTCCACATCGAGCTGGCCCTGGAGCGACGAAACAACGACACTGGTAATTGCGTCAATCCACGAATCACGAAACTTGGAGCTCTTCGTGAGCTTTCTGAACTCTGCCCAGGTAATTTCTCGATCTTGAAGGCCGAAGATGGACATTGGGATTCCAGTGCCAACCGGCATAAGCACGGCGTCGTCGGGGAGGTCCGTTCGCACTGGGTCGATTGCGAAGTCCTGAGTTTTGATAGTCACTTGCTTCTGAGGTTTGAGCGTCGACTCGGGTGTCGTCTTCAGATGACTGAAGATCGAAAGCTGCATTTTTCGCACTAGACCACAAAGATCCTGTTCCTCGGGCCTTTTTACCACCTTGGGAAACCCATTTTCTTCGCGCAATCTGTCGACGATCTCCTGAAATTCACTCAGGAACTTCACCATGCGGTTTTCGGAATCGATTTTCAACGTTTCAGTGTATTCTTCCAACGATAGCTCGAGAGTGGCGCGAGAAATTCCGATGTTGATCCCTTCATTCCCTGAAAGAATATCCGGTGGGTTATCCAAATAGATGGGAACAATTCTCCGAGGACGGTCGGATTGTTGATTACGTTCCATAGTACCGATGAAATACCCCAACTCCATTCCAGTGAAACTGTGGCTGGGTTTAAGGGCAGCCGAATAAATCACAACCAGCAGTTCAGTCTCATCCAGGCGCTTTCGGATCTCGTCCTGGAAGCTCACTCCGAACTGCAGAGCCGTGTCGATGAACACATCTGCAAAGGTCCCAAGAGCTGTACGAATGGCTTCGAAAGCTGCGTCCGCAATCTTCTCGTCCTCTTTCGCGTAGCTAATGAAAACACGCAGAATGTGCGGTTTCCGTTCTGGGATAATCTGTATCTGGCCCAGGGCCGACATAGCACACCTCCGCAATGGCCACCACCGATTTGATGGCACTCCTCACGCTTTTTGCGCATACCTGCGCGGGCTAAGAGCTTGCCCCGTCAACATCCGCTCTTGACCGCTACTCTATAAAGTGACAAATCATCGCGGAACGTTGCAACTGCAAAAGGGTGAATTTCCCTGACCTACCTCTTTCTTGACCGAACCCACCCTTCTTACGGCTGGTTCTCTCAATTTCGAGAACGTCAAATTACTCGTAACCTTCTGTGTCCATGCATGTCCGTGAGTTGTCATCTGCGCAGAAAACTAGTAGCAAACCAGGATGCGCGCATGTGACACACTCCAGGTAGACGACTGAATCTACTCTCTTTCGGACCGATAAGTCACGCAGCTCTTGTTCCAGCAGACGGTTGCCCGTCGCGGTTTGTTGTCGTAACACCGCCATTGCGCGTTTTGACCCTGGATCGAAAGTCGGCCAATTGTCGATGAGCGCAATCGACTGGTTTCAACAGGTACTTACCCCAGCCTACAATCGCAATTATGGACTTCACCGTCTGCCCCAGTCCTAGCGACGAGGTTGTTCTTTGCCCGTACGAAGCAGCTTTTTTTCCGACGTTTCGCGTCATCTTTATAGGGAGAGCTAAGAAAATGCAGGAACTCGAAGTTTATTCGATGATAGGCACGGAAGGTTTTACTCGCTTGGTCGCCGCCTTCTATCGGCAAGTTCCGCAAGATGACCTTCTGGGGCCGATGTATCCCGCGACGGATCTTCCAGGTGCCGAGCAGCGCCTCCGAGATTTCCTGATCGGCCGGTTCGGAGGGCCGCAGACTTACATCGAACAAAGAGGCCATCCACGCCTCCGCGCGAGGCATTCTCCGTTCCATATAAATCAGGCTGCCCGCGACCGTTGGATGCGCTTGATGAATAGCGCTTTTGGGGAAGCTGCGCTGCCGGCAGAGGCCGAGCACGTCCTGCGGAAATTTCTCGACGGGATGTCGAGCTTTATGATCAATCAGGTGGGTTGATTCGCGGGTTGGAGCGATGGAATCCATGACGGGTCGAAAGTGAACAAGTGCAAGAGATCAGCATGCCCGTCGCGAGGTCGGCGAAGTTGACGAGAACCATCACGCCGACATGCAGCCCGACCATGGCTGCCCAGATCAGCGGTCGAGGGCGCCGGAATAGCGCCAGTGGCGCGAAGCTCAGTTCAAGACCAAGCGCCGACCCACGTTGCTGTTTTCAAGAACCAGAGGGCGAGGCGAGCAGGAATGTGCGGAAGGCGGTGGCACGCGCCAACGGATTCAGTACGCGATTAAGGGCTCCCGTCGATCCACGGCGGGCTCCAAAGTGTTGTGTGTCCGTATTTGGAACCGTTGGATGGCTGCTCTACGATGAGGCAGGATGTCACTCACGTTCGAGAGGATTGAAGTGCTCGCGCCGGCCCAAGCATCGCTGGCGGCAGCCCGGAAGTTGCTGAAGCCGTCCTAGTTGGCCGACGCTGGCGGAAGGATAAGGGCTTGTTTGGGGCGAATGCCAAGGCTCCGGCAACTCCGTATCGTGTGGTACTCAACGTGGCGGACGCCGGATACAAATGCACCTGTCCCAGCAGAAAATTCCCGTGTAAGCACGCTCCCGCGCTCATGTGGATGCGAGCCGATAGATCTGCTGCGTTCGCTGCGGCCACGGCTCCCGACTGGGTGAAGGACCGGCTCTCCCGCAGGCGCGGAACATCGAACTCGGCAAGCGAGATTGATGACGACGCCAAGCCGAAGACCAGACCTTCCATTCGCCTCACTGAGAAATGTTCCATGGGGCAAGCTGTTGGACGCGCAGGCGGGCCGAGGCACGTTCCGCGAAGTGTGGGTCATCGAATGAGAGTCGTGGTATTCGGTCTCGCCGGCCGAGGCGCTGGTTTATGGAGTCACAATCGAACAGGCCGCCGCGAATGCAACGCTTAAGAAAGCACGCGAAACAACTTCGATCACGGAGCTTGCCAGCCTCATCAAACGCGCTCTCGTATCGGACCTGGCGGAGACCGCCACTTCGTGCATTGAGCAACTTCAGGCTGTCGCCGTCAACTCCAGCGATATCACCGACCTGATGAAGCCAGTTTCTCCGCTGGTCCGGTGCTTCGCTACGGCACAGCTCGACGCCTCCTGGAAGGTGGGCTTCGCGGCGCTCGCGTATTGCAAAAAGCTGGTGGAGAATCCGACGAAGGCGCACCTCGTGCTCATAACCGACTTGTATGAAGGAGATGACGTCAAGTCGATGCTTGGGCTGCTGCCGCTATCAAGCAGAGCGGTGTAAACTTCATCGTTCTGCTCGCGCTCTCCGATTCAGGCCAGCCAGCCTATGAAGCGAAACACGCCGAAGCAATCGCAAGCCTTGGATGTCCTGGGTTCGCCTGCACTCCAGATCAGTTTCCGTCGATGCTGGCTTCCGCGCTCACTGGAAAAGACCTGAAAAGTTGGGCGGCTGAAGAAGAGATTGCTCTCATCCGGGGATCTTGAGCGCGCACAGGGTCGCCACGGGTGATGACATCCTGGGTAGGACCGCGCTCGAACTCAATCGTACCGATCGCCGCCGTGCTCCCGACGACGCGCAACACCGTGATGCTGCTCTATGCCGAGCGCTCGCATCGGGCGAGGACAATACAGTAACTACCGTAGGTCACACTTAGGGACGAGCCCATGTGAACCGTCTCCCTGTTGCCATCATCTTAATTTTATATGGGTGTGATTTGACAGGAGAGAGAAAATGAAAATTAGGGCTAAATTCACATCGATTATTTTTGCGGCCGCGTGCATGTTGGTTTTCTCGAGTCTGCCCGCATTTGCGCGAGCATCGCATCCGCCTCAAGATCAGCAGACGTCCCAAACGCAATCCGTGCAGAAGGGCGAGAAGCAAAAGCTTGAGCCTAGCTCTGGCAAGGAGATCGGGAAGGGCGGTGAGGACATTGGCAAAGGTGCTGGCAAGGGGGCTGAGAGCCTAGGCAAAGGCACCGCAAAAGGTGCTGGCAATCTCGTTACGTTGCACCCCGGCAAGGCTGGCGCTGATCTGGGCAAAGGGGCGGGTGGCGCGGCCAAGGATGTCGGAGTCGGCACGGGAAAGGGCGCGGCCAAGATCGGTAAGGGAAGCGCAAAGGGAATAGGGAGGTTGGGCAAGAAGATCGTAGGCAAGGGCAACAAGAACAAGAAGGAACCTGACGTGGCGGATTGAATTACGCCCAAATATTGGCTGCGCCGAGCCTCGTTGCAACCATCCGACCGATGGCGATTAGCCAGCGCTGAGCAAAAACCGCTCGCCGCACGCTCGACATTCGATGCGCTCAAAGTCGATCGTTCTCGGGTCTCCACCCCTCAAAGAGGCAATCTGGGGCTGAGGAATCTCAGGGCAGGATACACGCCTCTTCTCAACCAAGCTCCCGTTTGCGCGATCAGAATCTCGGCGAACTCCGGTATCCGCATTGGGTCTGATTGTTGGGTCCGTTATGGGTCCAATAAATCCGGCCAAAATGGGGGTACGAACGACGATAAAGGTAAGGATTGCAGCTACTTAGGCTTGGGTGGCTACAGCCCTGCAAAGGCTGGCGTCGGGGGTTCAACTCCCTCCCTGGCAACCAAACATACTGCTAATCAATGATTTACCTCCCCTTCTTGATTTATTACATTCAGCCGGAATCCATAAAGATCCACATGTTTCGATCCTCCTAATCCATTGCATTTACTGAAGATACGGATTGGTAGAGTGCAGCCCAGAAGGGCTTGGCGTCAGTGAGAAGCGAGCGTTTGTTTTTTACGATATGTTTGCACTTGTGTTAATATGCCTACATATTGTAAAGAGGTGCCAATGGCCGTTTCCAAGGCAGAACTCGTAGCCCGCATGGTCAGGAAGGCCGGGGTATTCCGTCCGCACGAGCTGGATCGCGTGGGTATCCCCCGCGAATATCTCCGCCAAGCCAAAGATCGCGGGCTCGTGCGGCAAGTGGGAAGGGGGCTTTATGTCGCCGATGGCAGTCGGGTGACTGAGCACCACACTCTAGTAGAGGTTGCAAAACGCGTGCCTAATGGTGTGATCTGCCTGCCATCAGCCCTACGCTTTCATGGGCTCACAACCCAAGCACCACATGAGGTTTGGGTGGCCATAGACCACAAGGCGCGTCGCTCCCGTGCCGATTATCCACGGATGCGGATTGTTCATTTTTCTGGCGACGCCCTTGCTTATGGAGTCGAGGACAAGAAACTCGAAGGCATCACCGTGCGAGTCTTCAGTCCTGCAAAAACGGTCGCCGATTGTTTCAAGTACCGCAATAAAATTGGGCTGGAAGTTGCGCTAGAAGCGCTCCGTGATTGCTACCGGCGGCGGAAAGCGACGATGGATCAACTCGTCATGGCAGCGAAAGTCTGCCGGGTGGCGCGAGTGATACAACCATACCTGGAGTCGCTTACCTGAAGAAACGCGTTGCAGATCTGTCGGCTTCCGTCCGGCAGCGGTTGATGAACTTGGCGACCGAAGGCAAGGAAGATTTTGGACTTGTCTTAATTCGTTATGGATTGGAACGATTCCTCTATCGCCTCAGCGTTTCTCCCCATCGCGATTCGTTTGTCCTGAAGGGTGCGCTGCTGCTGCAACTCTGGACGGCGGAGATGTATCGTCCAACCAGAGATCTCGATCTGCTTGGACGAGGGGTGTCCAATACTAGCTACCGGAAGATCTTTTCCGAGGTGTGCTCACAAGAGGTGGAAGACGATGGCTTGACGTTTCTTCCGGACACGATTCGTGTGGAAAGAATCCGTGATGACGAAGCATACGAAGGAGTTCGAGTACGGCTGGAAGCGAGGCTGGGCAAAGTGCGTATTGCCTTGCAGATGGAGGTAGGTCTCGGAGACGCGATTTTTCCAGCAGCGGAGGAACTGAATACCCCACGCTCCTTAACTTTCCTGCACCTAAATTGCACGCCTATTCCAAGGAGGGCGTGGTCGCGGAGAAGTTCGAAGCCATGGTCAAACTCGGTATAGCGAATAGCCGGATGAAAGACTTTTACGATCTCTGGGTGTTGGCGCAAAGGTTCGAATTCGAGGGTGCCAGTCTCGCAGCGGCGATCCGGGCAACATTCAAAACGCGGCGCACGACCCTGCCGAGGTCGTCGCCGCTGGCTTTGCGATCTGACTTCTATGACCTTGCAACGAAGCAAACGCAATGGCGAGCATTCCTACGAAAGAGTGGCCTCACGGCAGAATCTTCCCTAAAGGAAATTACCGAAGTCATTCGGGAATCGTGATGCCAGTTGTGGGCGCCATTTTGAAGAGGGACGCCGAAAACAAAGCGTGGCAATCGGGTGGCCCTTGGGCTACGAGAAGCAATTAGGGCTTAACGAACTGAATGGGTGATGTGCATTGTGTCAGACAATTTACGCGCTTATTGTCCCAAGATCCTTTCCCCCGCTGGATTCAGTACCTCCACCGCCATGGACGAGC
>Ga0307476_10002118_pt1 | contig 11881 bp, 11 predicted proteins | sample atmos_gasesECM2C_2_FD_203314 | JGI IMG/M metagenome (GOLD analysis project Ga0307476, IMG submission 203314) | Hardwood forest soil microbial communities from Morgan-Monroe State Forest, Indiana, United States - atmos_gasesECM2C_05 | ecosystem: Environmental > Terrestrial > Soil > Temperate... | reverse complement strand
ACTCCCGGTCGCGCCAGCGGCCCCAGTCGCGCATCGCCGCGTCGATTGCCGCCGCGGAGGCCGGCCCGGCGACCGGCCCAGCAGTCGTGCCCGACGCGCTGTCTGCCTCACCGGGGCCCACGGCGCTGTGGATGTCTTCGGCCCCCAGCGCCCCGGCGATCGCCGCCGCCAGGCTCTCGGCCTGGATGAAGGCGTCGCCGATCCCGCGTCCCGGGCTGGGGCTCTTGAAGTGCCCGGCGTCGCCCGTCAGGACCCAGCCGGGGCCGGCGGCCTCGCGGAAGAAGCCCTCCCAGCTGACGGCCCCCAGCGTCTTGCCGACCTGGCGCGCGCCCGCGAGGGCGTCGGCGAGCGGCTCGCAGCTGCGGGCGTGTGCGAGCAGAGCCGCGTCGGGGTCGGCGCGGAACGCGTCGAGCTCTGCCTTTTCCGGCCACACCAGCACCTGGTAGAGCCCGCCGTCGGAGGGGATGCCGAGGATGAAGCGGTCATCCCAGCGGTGCGACAGGAAGGTCGGCCGGGCACCGGCGTCGGCGTTCTCGAAGAAGCCCCAGTAGAGCAGTCGCCGGTTGGGTGTCACGTTGTAGCGGCGCGCGCCGACGAGCTTGGCGACGGTCGAGTTTCGCCCGTCCGCGCCTACGACCAACCGGGCACGCAGCTCGCGCTCGCGCACGCGCACACCCGTCACCCGCTCGTGCTCGTGCTCGTGCAGCAGGTGCGTCACCTCGGCGTCAACCAGCAGCTCGGCGCCGGACTCCTGCGCGGCCTGGGCGAGCAGCGGGTCGAGCAGGAAGCGGCGCACCGACATCATCCCGCCGACGTCACCCGGCCGCTGGGGCAGGGCGATGTCGAGGCGCAGATCCTCGACACGGGTGTCGGTGTGGTCGACGACCGGCGCCCCCGTTGCCCGCAGACGTTGGGTCAGGCCGAGACGGTCGAGGAAGGCGAGGGCGTCGGTCTCGAAGAGGTGGCTGGAGAGGGTGTCGCTGGGGAACCTGGCGCGCTCGACCAGCGCGACGCGCAGGCCGCGTCGGGCGAGCAGGGCCGCGAGCGGCGAGCCGGCGCAGCGGGCGCCGACGACGATCACGTCGTAGCGGTCTGGTGTCATTTCATTTCACTTTACGCACACCGGGGCCATTACCTAACGTTGATTAGGTACGCCGCAACCTACCTAACGGCTGCTAGGTTGTCAAGCCGGCATGGAAAAAGACGAATACGAACCCGACAGCCTCACCGCGAGCATCGCCGCGCAGACCGGCCCGCGGCGCCGTCTGAGCAAGCCGGCGCGCCGCGAGCGCATCGAAGCCGTCGCCAGCGAGCTGTTCGCCGAGCACGGCTACCAGGGGACCTCGATGAAGGAGGTCGCGCGACGCGCCGGGGTGACGGTGCCGGTCGTCTACGACCACTTCGCCTCCAAGCGCGACCTGCACCACCAGCTGCTCCAGCGCCACTACGCCGAGCTGCGCCAGCTGTGGCGCGAGCAGCTCGCCGGCGACGACCCGCCTGAGCTGCGCATTCCGCGCGCGATCGCGGCCTGGTTCGCCTATGTCGAGACCCACCGCTACGCCTGGCGGATGCTCTTCCAGGACACCAGCGGCGACCCCGAGGTGCGGGCCGACCACGAAGCCGTCGTCGCCGAGAGCCGGGCGCAGGTGATGCCGCTGTTCCAGCGCGAGGCCGGCTCGGAGAACCTCGCCGGCGCCGACCGCGAGGCGCTGGAAATGGCGTGGGAGGTGATGCGCGGCGTGCTCCAGGGCCTCGCCCTGTGGTGGTACCAGCATCGCTGGGTGCCACGTGAGCGGGTCGTGGCGACCGCGATCAATGCGCTCTGGCTCGGCTTCGAGCGGGTGCGCGCCGGCGAGGCCTGGCAGCCGTAGAGTCATAGGCCTAAACTGGCTCCCACTGAGGGAAGCATCGAAGGAGCACGAAAGATGGCCGAGGAGAACGTCGAGAAAGCCGCGGCGCGCGTGCAGGAGGCCGCGGCCAATATCCGCCAGGCGAACGCCTCCTCGGGCCGTGCCGAGACGAATGAGGCCGAGAGCGTCGCGCGGCGCTACTTCGCGGAGATCAACGCCCGCGACCTCGACGCGGCCGTCGCGCTGTGGGCACCGGGGGGACGGGAGTTCGTGCGCGGCCAGTTCGACGGCAGCGCACCGGAGGGGGTGCGCGAGTTCATCGGCGACCTGCTGGCGGCGATGCCCGACCTGCACTTCGAGATCCTCGGGACGACCACCGAGGAGGACCGCTGCGGCGTGCAGTGGCGCCTCACCGGGACCTTCGCCGGCCCGGGCTCGCTGAACGGCGTCGTCCCCACCGGGCATCCGCTGGCGCTGGAAGGCCTCGACCTGCTCACCGTCCGCGACGGGCGGATCGTGAGCAACGACGCCTTCACCGACACGATGAACGTGCCGCGGCTGATCGGCATGCTGCCCGCCCAGGGCTCGGCGCTGGAGCAGGGCATGGCCCAGGCGTTCAATGTCAAGACGCGTGTCATCGGCCGCGCCGCGGCGGCCGAGCCGCGGCTCGTCGCCGAGGGGGTGTGGGTCGTGCAGGGCCAGCCGGGACGCTGCAACGTCTATCTGATCGAGGACGAGGGCGGCGTCACGCTGTTCGACGCCGGCGCCCGCACGATGGTCCGCGCGGTCGCCGCCGCGGGCGCGCGACTCGGCGGCATCCGCCGGGTGGTGCTCGGTCACGGACACACCGACCACCGTGGCACGGCGTCAGCGCTGGGGGTTCCGGTGCTATGCCATCCGGACGAGATCGAGGATGCCGAAGGAAGCAGAGATCTCAACTACTGGCCGGAGGGCCTCACTGACCTCCCGACGCCGCAACGCCAGATCCACCGTGTGCTGCAGCGCTTCGTCTGGGACGGCGGCCCGGTGAAGATCGCAGGAACGGTCGTGGAGGGCGACGAGATCGCGGGCTTCCGCGTCGTGGAGATCCCGGGACACGCTCCGGGCCAGATCGCGCTGTGGCGCGAGCCCGATCGCCTGGCGCTGGTCAGCGATGGCTTCTACACGCTGGACATGTGGGGCCGCGACCGCGCGCCCGCGCTGCCCGACCACAACGTCGACACTGAGCGGGCGCGCGCGAGCCTGCGCAAGCTGGCCGCGCTGGAGCCGGCGGCGGCGTGGCCGGGGCATGCGAAGCCGGTCACCGGCGACGTGCGCGGGCAACTGGAGCACGCGGCCGAGACGACCTGAGGACGAGTTGCCGCACCCGCGCCGGGGACCCTCGCGGTGCATTGCCCTGACCGGGCCGCTCGTGCGGCCAGCGCGGCTCGTACGCTACGTGGGGTGGCCAGACGCAAACCCAAGCAGCGCCCTGCCCGCCTGAAGGCACCCGATAGCGAGTACCGCGATGCGGAGGGCAACGTGCTGACGCTGCGCGGCGCGCTGACACCGGCGACGCGCGTGAAGTACGCCGAGACGCTCGCCGGCGCCGAGGCGAGCGCGGCGGCGACTCGCGAGGACACCTGGCAGCGCGCGGTCGAGCTGCTATTCGAGCACCTGGCCGTGCGCTGGGAGATCGCGGGCGCCCCGATCGAACGCCAGCGTGAGTTGCTCGGGCGCCTGCGCGCCGCAAGTCCACAGGAGCGTGCCTGGGTGCGGGAGGCGTTGCGGGAGCACTGCGCCGAGCACTTCCCTGACGTCCAGGCGCCGTAACAGCCGGCGCCGCGCGCCAACGCCACGCCTGCCGTCGCGGGTCGCAGTCCAACCGCTAGCCGCCACTCGCAGCCGCGAGCCGCGACCGCCGCGTGCCGCCCACGCGCCCGCTACCGTGCCGGAGCGATGCGCCGCACGAAGATAGTCGCCACCATCGGCCCGGCCTCGCGCGAGCCGGAGACGCTGCTGCGGATGGTCAACGCGGGGATGGACGTGGCGCGCCTGAACTACTCGCACGGCACCCTCGAGGAGCACGCTGAGACCGTGCACCGGGTGCGCGATGCGGCGGGCCGCGCCGGGCGCCCGGTGGCGATCCTGCAGGACCTGCCCGGGCCCAAGCTGCGGATCGGCCCGCTGCGCGAGGACGTCGTGGAGCTCAAGCCGGGGGACCGCGTGACGTTCTCCTGCGGCGGCGAGGAGACGCCGGGAGACGCCGGCCACATGACGATCTCCTGGCCGGGCCTGGCGGAGGCGCTGGAGGAGGGCGCCGTGATCTACCTGGCGGACGGTTCGGTCAGGCTGCGCGTCGTCCAGACCCGCCCCGCGGCGGGCGAGGTCGAGGCCGAGATCGAAGTCGGTGGCGCGGTGGCGTCGCGCCAGGGTCTGAACATCCCGGGCCCGGTTGACATGCTGCCGGCGGTCCCCGAGGAGGATCTCGCGCTGCTGCGCCACGGCGAGTCGATCGGGGTGGACATGGTGGCGCTGTCGTTCGTGCGCCGCCCGGAGGACATCGAGCTGGTGCGCGACCACACGCGGCTGCCGCTGATCGCCAAGATGGAGAAGCCGCAGGCGGTGGAACGGGCGGAGGAGATCCTGCGGGCGGCGGACTGCGTGATGGTGGCCCGTGGCGACCTCGGTATCGAGCTGCCGATCGAGCGGGTGCCGATCGTGCAGAAGGAGCTGTTGCGCCTCGCCGGCTGGCTGGCGCGGCCGTCGATCACGGCGACGCAGATGCTGGACTCGATGGTGATGTCCTCGCGGCCGACCCGGGCGGAGGTCGCCGACGTGGCCAACGCGATCCTCGACGGCACCGACGCGGTGATGCTCTCCCAGGAGACCGCGGTGGGCGCCTATCCGGTGGAGGCGATCGCGATGATGGCGGCCGTCGCCGAAGAGGTCGAGTCGATCGCGCCGTATGAGGACTGGAACGCGTCGCGGGTGCGCCGCACCGAAGCCGATCCGGCGTACACCCTGGCCCATAGCCTGTGCATCGCGGCCCGCGAGCTGAGCCTGGCCGCGCTGATCATCCCGACCCTGTCGGGCCGCTCGGCGCGCCTGGTCTCGGCCCACCGCCCGACGGTGCCGATCCTCGCGCTCTCCCCAGGCCGCGAGACGGTGCGCCGCTGCGGGCTGATGTGGGGCGTGCGGGCCGCCTCGATGCCGCGCCACGAGACGACCGAGGCGCTGATCGCCGACGCCGCGCGGCGCGTCGTCGAGCTCGGCTGGTGCAAGCGGGGCGAGCGCGTCGGCATCACCGCCGGCCTGCCCAGCGGGCGGCCGGGGACGACGAGCCTGGTGCAGATCCAGGAGCTCTAGGAGGCGCCAGCGCCGACGCCCTGAGTCCGCGCGTAGAACTCTGCCTCCTGGCGCCCGAGTTCGGTGACGGGGGCATCGCGGTAGATCCACTCGCGCGCGACCCGGTGCCAGTTGCCGCGCGCGCGCAGCTGGGCGAGGACGGCGAGGGTGAGCATCTCCATGCGCCGCCCGAAGAGGTGCTCGGCGCGCATGTCCTGGTGGCGCATCGAGCGGAAGTGGCGCGAGCGGGGGTCGGAGCTCTCGATCATGACCTGCGTCGCGATGTCCGGGGTGAGCTGGATGACTTCGTCTTTGGTGTACCACCAGATCGCGTCGCCGACGAAGTCGAGCAGCTCGTCGGGGTCGACGCGCTCGGGGTCCGGCAGGAAGCCGGCCTGCGCGAGCAGCGCGTGCAGCGCGGCGGCGTTCTGCTCGACCACGGCGCGTTGGGCGGCGAGCTCGAGCTCCACCGGGCCGGACTCCAGCCGCTTGTAGAGGCCGAAGTCGAGAAACGCCACGCGGCCGTCGGCCAGCAGCATGAAGTTGCCGGGGTGCGGGTCGCCGGAGAACTGGCGGTGGCGGTAGAGGCAGCCGAGGAAGAAGCGGAAGACGATCTCGCCGAGGCGGTCGCGCTGCTCCTGGGGATAGCGCTTGAGCTCCTCGAAGCCGACGCCGCGCACGAGCTCGCTGACCAGCACCCGCTCGCGGGAGAGCTCGCTCACGACCCCGGGCACGACGATGAACGGATGGCCGTCGAAGATCCGCGCCATCGAGCGCTGGTTCTGGGCCTCGAGCTCGTAGTCGAGCTCCTCGACCACCCGCTCGCGGACCTCGGTCGCGATCGCCTTGACGTCGAGCTGGGGCGTCATGCGCTTGAGCAGCAGCATGATCATGTCCAGGTTCTGCAGGTCGGCGCGGACCGCCGCCGCCACGCCCGGGTACTGCACCTTGACCGCGACCTCGCGGCCGTCCTCGCGCAGCGTCGCGCGGTAGACCTGGCCGATCGAGGCCGCCGCGATCGGCTCCTCCTCGAAAGACCCGAAGACCTGCTCGATCGGCTCTTCCAGGTCCTGCTCGATGACCTTGCGCATCTGCTTGAACGACACCGTCGGCGCCGCGTCGCGCAGCTTGGCCAGCTCGTGCTGGAACTCCTCGCGGTACTCCTCCGGGACGAGGCCGACGTCCAGGAAGGACATCACCTGGCCGAGCTTCATCGCGGCGCCCTTCATCGTGCCGAGCACGGCCACGATCTGCTTGGCGGTCTCGACCTGGCGCCGCGCCAGCGCTTGCTGCCCGGCCTCCTCGCCGCGCGTCACGTTCGCGGCGCGCGTGCCGAACTGCTTGACGGCCTCGCTCGCCGCCAGGCGCCCCACCGTCGCGGTGCGGCGCACCCTGGATGTCGGAATCTTTTCCTGCGCCACGGCTTCGATCTTAGGTCCTGCGGGACCGCTCGTGGAGCGGTGTCAGCCGGCCTGCACCCGCGAGCCGGGCACGATGTCGTCCGAGCCGTCCGGCCAGCGCACCCACGCCTTGTGCCCGCCGTCGTAGTCGCCGCAGAGCAGGATCAACGTCGCCGGCTCCCCGAGCGCCGTGCACCGCCGTGAGCCCTCCGGGTCCAGTCCGCGCCAGATGCGGATGAAAGGATTGCTCTGCCACTCCTGCGCGACCGTCGTCGGCTCGGCGTGGCCCGGCTCGATCACGGTTTCGCCGGGCAGCTCCATCAACGTCCCCATGATCGAGTCCTTCAGGTCGCCGTAGGTCGTGTGTCCCGGCGCCCGCACGCCGCCAACAGAGCCGCGGAAGAGCGTGTCGCCAGTGAACACCACGCCTTCGCGGCCCGTGAAGCCGCCCGGGGCCGTGCTCGTCCCGACACGCCGCTCGCCGTCCGACTCGCCGACCAGCAGCGACAGCATCCCCGCAGTGTGGCCCGGCGTCAGCAGCGGCCGCACCTCCAGCGCGCCGAAGCGCAGCGTCTCACCGGGCTGCAGCGGGTCCCACTCCACGCCCTCGCCCAGCAGCTCGCCCTCCGTCGGGTGGATCAGGACCTTCAGCTTCGGCCAGCGCTCGCGCAGCGCACCGACCTCGCTGACGTGGTCGAAGTGGTGGTGGGTGAGCAGGATGTGCGTCGGCTCCACGCCCAGCTCCTGCGCCCGCTCGACGAGCGGCGCGATCGGGCCGCCGGCGTCCACGAAGAACGCCGGGCCGCCGCGGCCGTCGGCCACGAGGTAGGTGTTCGATAGGAACTGCGGGTGCGTCGCTCGCTCGCGGATCATCTCGCGGGCATCCTTGCACGACGGCGGGCCGGGAGGCTCTACCTGGCGGCCGTACACTTCCGGACATGGCACTCATCCACACCTGCTACCGGATCACAGACATAGACCGTTCGGTCGCGTTCTATGAAGCGCTTGGCTTCCAGGAGGTCGGCCGCATCCCGATACGCGACGAGGCCGTCAACGTGTTCATGAACCAGCCCGGCGACGGCGACATGCCGCGGCTGGAGCTGACCTACAACTTGGGCGTGGACACTTACGAGCTCGGGACCGGCTACGGGCACATCGCGATCACGAGCCCCGACCTGGATGACACGCTCGCCAGGCTCGCCGCGCAGGGGATCGAGCCGGAGAAGCCGCCCTACTCGGTGCGCGAGGGCGGCTCGCGGCTTTGCTTTGTCAAAGATCCTGATGGGTACCGGATCGAGATTTTGGAGATGAGCTGAGCGTCGACGGACTAATTGGCTGTGCGCCTCGGCGGATCGGTCTGCGCACGTGCGGCTCAGGCCGCTAGCACCAAGCGCCGCTCTTCCACCCCGTCGAGCAGGCGCCAGTTGCCCTCCAGTGCCGCCCGCGCCCGGGCGAGCATCCGCTCTTCGGTCGCCGCCGCCTCGTCGCCGTCCTGGGGCATCAGCTGCGCGATCAGCTCGCGGGCCTGGCGGGCGTGCTCGACGTCGAGCTCCGCGTGCAGCCTGAAGTAGGCCGCGCCCGGCGAGCCGACCGGCATGTCGTAATGGGCGGCGAGGCCGTCGAGCTTGGTCTGCGCGATCGCCGGCTGGCTCGCCTCGACGGCGTAGAGCACGGCCAGGCTCTCCAGAACGTCGGTGCCCGCGGCCCATGCCTGGGCGCACTCGCGCGTCTGTGGCAGCGGCTCGCCAGCGACGCCGCCTGTAGGGGTCGTCGTGCTGCCGGACTGCTCGCCGCTGGGGGTCACCTCGCGCGCAGACCGCTCGCCGCTCGGGGTCACCATGCGGCCCGCAGTTTGGATCGCGCCGCCCACCGCCCGTGCGAAGTCGTCCCACAGCTCCACATGGGCCTCCTCCTCCGCCGCGTGGCGCATCAGGCCCTCGCGGCGCCCCGGCTCGGCCTGCGCCGCCGCGCGCCGCGACGCCTGCGCCAACGCGACCACCGCGTGGCGGTACTCGCCGGCGTAGCAGCCGAGCTCCTCGGCGCTCAGCTCCCCGGCGCTCCAGCGCTGGTAGAAGGGATGGTCGAGCACGTTGCAGCGCGTACGCGCCTGGTCGAGCCGAGCGAAGATGTCCATGGCGAGGGTCTCCCTTTGCGAGCCGGGTTCGTGGGCGTGGTGAAGGCGAAGATCCTACGCCCGTCGGCGGCGGGGCGGCGCCGGCAGCAGACACCAGGCAGAGGGCGCCATTACAGCTGGCGACGCCGCGGGCCGCGCGCTACGCTTGCCCCGAGCATGGCGGACACCGGCAAGATCGCCAAGAACCTCGAGCGCTTCGCCCAGGCCGTCGCGGCGCACGACCGCGAGAACCCCACGCACACCGCCCACGGCATCGGGCTCGCCCACTTCGACATGGAGCGCCTCGGCTTCGAGGAGGGCGAGGAGATCCTGCCCGGCATCACCATCCACGGCGACAGCGGCGTCACCGGCAACTTCCGCGTCCTCTGCGACGGCCAGCATGACGACGAGCGCGAGGAGGCCGAGCAGGAGGCCGTCGAGCTCGTCGCCACCCAGTCGATCCCCGCCGCCGCGCCCGCCGAGGTGCCGCGCTTCCGGCCCTTCGGCGAGTAGGCCCTCAGCCCGCCACGACCGGCGCCGGCACCGCGGCGCGCGCCGCGATCAGCGCCACCAGCCGCTCTATCGTCGGGCAGTCGATCCCGTGGCGGGCAGCCGCGCGCAGCACCGCCCCCGGGATCGCGTCCAGCTCCGGCGTCCGGCCGGCGGCGATGTCGCGCTGCATCGAGCTGCCGAGCGTCGCGTGCGCCTCGGCTAGTTCGCCGAGCGGATCACTCGCGTCGATCTCGGCGCCCTCGGCGTTCGCTACCGCACAGCCCTCCTCGATCGCTCCGATCAGCTCCGCCCGCAGCTCCGGCGTGCTGCGAATCTCGCCGAGCAGCTTGTCGAAGGCGCTCGTCGTGCAGGCCAGCGCGTTGAGCCGCACCAGCTTGCCCCACATCACCTGCGGCTCCGAATCGCGCACCCGCGCCGGGATCCCCGCAGCCTCGAGCGTCGCCGCCAGCGCCTCCATTCCCGGCCGCGCCGCCGGGTCGTGGGAGGCCATGTCCACGCGCAGGAACGGGCTCGTATGCACCACCACCCCCGGCTGCGGCCGGTCGGCCTCGACACGGATCGTGCCCGCCAAGACCGCGCCCGCCTCGCCGAAGCGCGCCCGCAGCACCGCCAGGTGGTCGAGCCCGTTGAGCAGCGGCAGCACCAGCGGCGGCGAGGTCTCCACCCGCTCCAACGCCCCGCCCAGGCCGGTCGCCTTCGTCGCCACGACCAGCGCGTCGACGGGCTCCGCCAGCCGCACCGAAGTTCGCGGGTGGGTACTGAAATCGCCGAGCCGCACCGAGCTCACCCGCAGCCCGCGCTGCGCGATCAACTCCGCCGTGGACTCCCGCGCCACCACGATCGTCGGCGTTCCCGCCCGCGCCAGCGCTCCCGCGACCAGGCCACCGACGCCGCCCGGGCCGAGCACTGCGATCTTCACGCCCACCCTCCCGGCCGATCCACAAGCACGCCCGGGTTCATGATCCACTTCGGATCGACCGCCGCCTTCGCCCCGCCCAGCGCAGCCGCGAATGGCTCCGGGCGCTGGCGGTCGTACCACGGCCGGTGGTCGCGGCCGACGGCGTGGTGGTGGGTGATCGTCGCCCCCGCCCGCCCGATCGCGTCGGAGACCGCCTGCTTGACATGCGCCCACTGCTCAATCTCCTCACCCCGGCGGCCAGGGGCGATCACCGTGAAGTATGGCGCCGGCCCGTCCGGGTAGACGTGCGTCAGGCGGCACGTCACCAGCGCCGGCTCCGCGCCGACGTCGGTCAGCGCCGCCCGCGCCGCGCCCGTCACCGCCTCGTGCAGCGCCGGGAAGCGCTCCCAGGTGATCGCCGTCTCGAAGGTCTCCGTGATCACGCCCATCGCGACCATCACGTCGCGGATGTACGGAGCCCGCAGGAACGCTTCGCGCCACGAGCCCACCGCGTCGCCGCCACCACCGGCCGCAGCGGAGGCGGCGCCGGCCGCTTCGCCGCTCCCCCCACCGCCCACACGCGCAGCGCCCCGCCGCTCGCCGTTTTCGCCACCGCCGCGGCGCCCGCCTGCCCCGCGTCGCTCGCCGACCTCGCCGCCGTGCTCACGGCAGATCTCAAGGGCGCGCGTGAGCGCCCCCTCGACCGGGTGGTCGGTCGACTCGAAGCCCAGCACCAGCAGCGCCCGCGAGCCGTCGCCCGCCAGCGTCAGCCGCGCCTCCTGGGCGTCGATCAGGCGGCAGTTGGCCGGGTTCAGCTCAGCCTGGGCCAGCGCCCGCACACACTCCGCGCCGGCCGCGAAGTCGGCGAAGCCCACGCCCGCCGAGGCGCGGTGGACTGGCCGCGGCTGCACCCTCAGCCACGCCTCGACGATCACCCCCAGCGTGCCCTCCGAGCCGGCCAGCATCCGATCCGGGCTGATCCCCGCACCCGAGCCCGGCAGCCGACGCGACTCCCACACGCCGCCGGGTGTCACCGCGCGGACCGACTCCACGAAGTCCTCGATGTGCGTCCGCCCCGTCGCGAAGTGTCCCGCGGCGCGCGTCGCGATCCAGCCGCCGAGCGTCGAGAGCTCGAACGACTGCGGGAAGTGGCGCAGCGTCAGCCCGTGCCGGCCGAGCTGGCGCTCGAGCTCCGGTCCGCTGGCCCCGGCCTGGATGCGTGCCGCGCGCGACACCGGGTCGACCTCGAGCACCCGCGCCAGCGCGCCGGTGTCGAGGCTGACGACCCCGTTGTACGACGCGTCGACCGCCGGCTGTATGCCGCCGACGACGCTCGTGCCGCCGCCGTAGGGCACGACCGCGATGCGCTCCCCCGCGCACCACTCCAGCAGGCGCTCGACCTCGCGCTCGTCGCGGGGGCGCGCCACGAAGTCCGGCGGGTCCTCGAAGCGCCCGCGAAAGCCACGCACGACGTCGCTGTAGGACTTGCCCAACGCGTGTGTCGCGCGCGTGTGCGCGTCGCGCGCGCACACCTCGGCGAGGTCGACGGGTGGCTGCACCCGCGGCGCCCGCAGCGAGACCGCCTCCAGCGAGACCGGCTGCTCGATCTCAACCTCGCCGAAGCCGAGATGCCCGGCCAGCCCGCGCGCAGCCTCGCGCAGCTGTTGCGGCGAGGACTGCTCGTCCTCATAGCCCCAGCCCCAGTGATTGCGTCGACGCTCCGCCACGACCGCCGAGTGTATTGCCGCGGATCACTAGCCTTCAGGAAGATGGCAACAAA
>Ga0307476_10002117_pt1 | contig 11884 bp, 9 predicted proteins | sample atmos_gasesECM2C_2_FD_203314 | JGI IMG/M metagenome (GOLD analysis project Ga0307476, IMG submission 203314) | Hardwood forest soil microbial communities from Morgan-Monroe State Forest, Indiana, United States - atmos_gasesECM2C_05 | ecosystem: Environmental > Terrestrial > Soil > Temperate... | reverse complement strand
GCCGAGGACTACAACAACCCGCAGTTCAACAGCTTCGTGAACTTCGTGGGCATCATCCGCAACGTCAAACCCGCCCCCGACGCCGTCGGGGCGGCGGTCTTGGGATTGCAAAACCTCGCCGGCGCGCCGGCCAGCGACCGGATGATCTTCAACAAGATCACGATCCCAAATCCGACGCTTCCCGATGTCGTGCATGACACCGGCACGCTGCGAATCCTCGACACCGGCGATCAGCCGCTGGTCATCAGCAGCTTCAGCTTCTCGGATCCGTATCACTTTTACGCGGTGAACGCCCCCAAGATGCCCCTGACGATCGCGCCTGGTGCAACCTTCGATTTGCAGATCAAGTTCATCGGCAACAGCACGCCGACCACCCAGACGCTCAATGAAACCAACGACACGCAAACCGAAAACGGCATCCCCCTCACCAAGGCCGGAGGCGTCTGGGACGCGACGCTGACCATCAACAGCAACGACCCGGTAAATCCGGCCCGACCGGTGCAACTTGCCGGCTATTGGCAATACCAGAGTGAAAAGGAAAACGAGCCGGGGCTCCAGACCATCGTCAACCTCATGGCCGGGTATCAGACGGTCATCTCGAACCAATGGCAGCCCAATTATCCCGAGCCCGCGTCCTCGCCGGTCTATTACGGCGAAGAAGTCGTCAGCGCGTATTGGCAGCAGGCCGATCCGACCACGCCGATCAACGTGATCCAGCTCGACTCCTTCCACCAGCAGATCAGCGACGCCGGCGTCGATACGACGGCGGAATTCGGGTATTTCCGAAAAGGCAGCCCCTGGGCAACCTGGCTTTTTGATACGGCCATCGCCAACGGCCAGACACTTTTTCCGCTCACCGGCAACGGGACCCAGGCGACTGCCAGCGTCAACATCTCAGGCACGTTCGGATGGGACCTGGACGGCAACTACAGCGACGACTCGATGAACACCGTCGGCGGAGGCGGCGGACATCACGTGCGCTTTTATCCGGTGCGGGATGCGAACGGCGACCTGGTCCCCAATGAGTACCTGGCGGCGCTCGATTACGGAAGCACGACCTTCGAGAATTACGACTTCCAGGACAACGTTTACCTCATCACCAATATTCACCCCACCAATCAGGCGGCTTCGCCAATCGATGCGCAGGCGACCGTCGGCAATGCCGGAATCACCGTCCAATGGGCCCCGGTTTCGGACGGCTCGCTTAAGGGTTATAACCTCTATCGCGCCACCTCGCCGACCGGCCCGTTCGTGAAGCTCAATTCCGCGCCGATGGCGGTGACGCAATTCCTGGACATGTATGCCCCGGCGGGCGTGACCAGCTACTACAAGCTCACTGCGGTGGATGCCAACGGGGAATCCGTCGGCGATGAGACGTTTGCCAAGGCGCAGCCGCAAGCGCCCACCAACCTGGCAGCCGCGGTTCTCGCGGCCGGGCAGATCAAACTGAGCTGGACGCAGCCGCCTGGAAGCAACACCTACCGCATCGAACGCGAAGCCATGGGGGATGGCAATTGGATCGAAGTCGCCTCGGGGATCACCGGGTCAAGCTTCACCGATACCACTGTGCTGGGAAACACAACCTATGTCTATCGCATGCGCGCCGAGAACGGTTCGGGGCTGTCGCCCTACAGCGGCCTGGCGGTGGCGAAGACGCCAGCCGCGATCGCGCCGTCGGTGTCGGGCGTGCTCATCGCCACGCAGGTTGCGCCGACCGCTGTAACGTTGAGCTGGTCGCCGGCAAGCGGCCTCGTCTCACGCTATCACATCGAGCGCCAGGGTGGATCAAGCGCGGCTTTCGTCGAAGTCGGGACGACTACCGGGACGAGCTTTACAGACTCGACGGTCTCGGCCGGCACCGCCTACGTCTACCGCGTGCGGGCCGAAAACGCGGGAGCGTATTCCGGCTACAGCAATTCGATTTCCCTCAAGACGCCGGCCCCCGCGCCGACCGGCCCATCGCAACTGGCGGCGGCCACATCCGACGATGGCCTCCAACTGACTTGGCTCGCCCCCGCCGGGCAGGTCACCGAGTATCTCATCGAACGGATGGGGCCCGGACAGAAAACCTGGACCCAGATCGGAACAAGCAAGACCCCCAGTTACCTGGATCGCGCTGTCGTGCCGCTCCAGAAATACTCGTATCGCGTGCGCGCCCAGAACCCGGGCGGCGTCTCGCCCTACAGCAACACGATCCAAGCGACCGCTCCGCTGCCGCCAGGCGCGACGTTCGCCAATGCCAACAAGCTCGGTTTCTTCACCGGCAAAACCATTACGCAGAGCACAACGATCGATTCGTTCGACAACCAGCGGTTCTACAGCTTCTGGCTCAGCACGCCTGCGAAGATGACGCTGCGCCTGAGTGGGTTGCAGCCCGGCGTGACGGTGGAATTCCTGGACTCGCAGCAGCACGTTCTCAAGAGTTTCAGCAACGGCCGCCGCAAGAGCGGGTCGCTGGTGATGACCTTCCCGACCGGCCGATTCTATATCAGAGTGTCAACGGCGGGCAGCAAGGCGACGACCTATCAAATGAAGCTGACGGGCAAGTTCATCAAGACCAGGACGAAGAAGCCGGTGCACCGCCATTGACCGCGCCGGCGTTCATTCGATCTCGGAAATGATCTGTTTCGGATCGCGCGGCACCAGACGCTGGCCGGCGCAGTCCACCAGAAAATCCAGGTCTTCCAGCACGATGGCGCCGATCAGGACTGATTCGCGGTCAGGTTCGACGACGGCATTAAAGACGCTGTCGCGGCCGCCGTAGGTGAGACGAACGCGCTGGGCGACTGGACGGTCGGCGGTGCGGCCGTCGGCATAGCGGACACGAATGCTGCCGGAAACTTCGAGGCCCAATTGCTTGGCGACCGACGCCGGAATGACCAATCGCGTCGCACCACTGTCCACGACGCCGCGAATCCGCGTACGGCGCGCCTTTTCGGGCGAGAGAAGTCCGTCTTCGACGCGGACGAGATCTGCGTCGTTCGCAAGCTCCACCTCCACCGAAATTCGCCCCATAGCTGGCTCCCTGACGGCGTCCATTGTGCCTCCTGACTGCTGCTCCCGGGCGCAAATTATATTCGCCCGCCGCATGGCGGATCAATTCGTCTGCTTGCCCGCACGACCTGGGCCGGCCGCAGACCACGGAGAAAATCGGGATTTTACCCTTGCTATTGATTTAGTGTATCACTACACTAATACCGCAGGAGGGGACGGTGCAGATCTGGAGTGCTCAAGATGAGACGTGCCAACCTTCGTCGATCGGGATCCTCCTTGCTGTGAGGTTTCATGGCGCTGACGACCAACCAGACGTCCGCCGCTCTGTTGTTGTCGATTGCGCCCACTTCCGGTGCGCCGATCTACCGGCAGCTCGTGGAGCAGATTCGGGCGCAGGTTGCCGGGGGACATTTGCGGGCCGGGGAATTCCTGCCTTCGGTGCGGCAGGTCGCCGAGCATCTGCAAATCAACCCGATGACGGTCTCGAAGGCTTATTCGCTGCTTGAACATGACGGCGTGGTCGAGCTGGTCCGCGGCCAGGGGATGCGGGTGAATCACCCCGGCGGCGCCGCCAACGGAAAGGCCCGTCTGCGCGCCATCTTGCCGCTGCTCCGTCAGGTTGCCGAGGCGGCACGACACCTTTCGCTCACGCCTCAGCAGGTCATCCACGAACTCGAAGCCTTGATGGAGGAACCTCATGACGACCATGCCCCCGCCGGCCATTCAGTTGGCCGGCCTCGCCAAGTCGTACGACAAGGCCCCGGTGCTTGATGGAGTCAACCTGTCCGTTCCGCCCGGCTCGGTCCTTGGGCTGCTCGGAATGAACGGCGCGGGCAAAACTACGCTGATCAAGTGCGCCCTTGGGCTGATCGGCGCCGACGCCGGGAATGCATCGCTGCTCGGTGAGCCGGCGCCATCGCTCAGCGCCGCGGCTAAGGCCCGGATTGGTTACGTACCCCAGGAAATCTGGCTGTATCCGTGGATGCGGGTGTGCCAACTGCTCGACTACACCGCGGCGTTCTATCCGGGATGGAATGATGGGCTGGTGCAGAGGCTCTTGCACGAATGGGAACTCAATCCGGCTGCCCGAGTGGGAAAGCTCTCGGTGGGGACGCGGCAGAAGCTGGCCATCATCCTTGCCCTGGCCCATAAGCCTGACCTGCTGATCCTCGACGAGCCGGCCGCCAGCCTTGATCCGGCAGCGCGCCGCGAATTTCTCAAGATGGTGCTCGAGGTGGCGGGGGAGCCGGGCCGCACCGTGTTGCTTTCGACGCACCTCACCTCAGACCTCGAACGAGTCGCCGATCGCATCGCGATCCTTCGCGACGGCAAAATCGCTTACGACGGCGAACTTGATGCGCTCAAAGAATCCGTCAAACGCCTGCACATCACCGCCCATCGTCCCCTGACGGCAGGCTTCGCTGTTCCCGGCGCTGTGCGCATGCAGGTCGAAGGGAATCAGGCCCTGGTCTGCGTCCGGGATGCTTCGCCGCAGCTGGTTGAAAGAATTCAACGGAAACATGACGCATCCGTGCAGGTCGAGGATCTCAATCTCGAAGACATTTTTCTGGAGGTGCAGCATGCGGGCAATTGACCGCCGCTATCTCCAGGTTGTCTTCACCTACCTGCGCCGGCCCGTTATTCCGATCGTGACGCTGATGATACCCGTGGCGTGGGGCGCGTCATGGTTGATCGAATGGATCTCGGGTCATCGGCGATTGTGGATCGACTACAACCTGGAATTGAGGACGCTACGCTCGCTTGTTGCCTCGGTGCCGTTTATTTGCCTCCTCGCGTTGCCGGCGATCGTGATCGGCCACGTTAGGGAGCAACTCGTTAATTGGCGGGCGGCGCTGACGCCCGGCTTTCGCTTGCCGCACCTGACCATTGCCGCGGTAACATTGACTCTTGTTACCTTGATCCTCGCGTCGGCAACATATCACGAGCTTGCCATCGGCGGCCCTCACAACAGAAATCTGTCCTTCGCAGGCCTCCTGGCGATTGTGCTGACATTGATGACAGTCGCGGCATGGTGGTCACTGTTCTGGTGGCCCTGGCTCGCGCTGGTCCTGCTCCCGATATTGACCCTCCTTCTGGTCAACCAACGGGCGACGGACATCCTGGCCTCGCTGGCGGCCAGCTCTTCGCGTTCCTGGTCAGCTTTCCGTTTCGCGATATTGGGAGTGAATCTCATTGCGTTGATGGGCCTGGGATAGTGCAGGTCCAGGGCCGCCGTGGACGAAGGCCAGCCGACGCTCGCACAATTTCTGCGGCGGCGCATCCGTGTCAGCACGCGGCCTGATGTCGCGAGGGCTGCGGCCTGTCCCCTTCATCGAACAACGGTGCGGTACGGGCCGCGACAGGGTCAACGCAGGACGGCATTTTTGCCATGGGTCCCCTCCGCTCTGGCCCTATCAATGGCCGTATTCCTCGTCGGCTCGATGCTCCAGACAGGAGCGGACCGGAACCGGACGTGGGTTCTCCGGTCTCTCATACTGATCACGATCGTTCCGGGAAGCATCGCTTCGGCAGGTTGGCGGGAGCGTCGGCCCGCATTTGGGTATGAGTCGCTATTCCTGGCAACCCGCGAGACATTTGTGTACTCCATCGCGCTGGCAATGACCTTTGATCTGGCCCGCATATACGGCGTAGTTCTGCCGGCCGCTCTTTTGCCCATAGCGATTTGGGATCCTCGTCTGCTTTTGTCCGGATCGACGGCGGCGTCGGTGACGGCTTCACTGTTGATGCAGGTTCTCTTTCTCGGAGCAACACTCGTATTGGCGCGGTTCGGCTCCTGGCCTGTGTGGCTCGGCGTGATGTGCGCCTGCGCACTGGCCACCGCCAGGCCAATCGTCCGCGTCTGGCCGCCTCATGCGTCCTTAAGTGCGGCGCAGCTTCTGGCCGTCGCATTAGGCGAGATGCTTCTTGGAGTCGCGCTCGGCCTGGCGGGTTTTGCGTCCTGGAACCGCGCGGAATTTGACTGACCCCCTTTGGTGCGAGGGAAGAAAAACCATCCCCTTCGGGACAAACGAAATGGCTGGAAAACAAGTCTTCGATATTGCAGAACGAGGCGGTATATAAGGAGGAGCAACAATGCCGGATGTCCCCAGGTTTGGATGCGCGGTTATTGCGTTGACGCTCGGCGCCCCATTGATGTGGCGCCCCGCCACGCCAGCCGAAGCGGGGCAATCCAGCTCGACCGTGCGGGCCGGCGGCGAGCCGACGCGCCCGAGGGGGACGGCAGAAGCCGATCCCAAGGCCCCGGCCAACCGCTTGGGCGGCGTCTGGCTGGTGGACGCGGCCGACCGTAGCGATGGGACCAGTTGGCTTTCCGCGGCGTGGTCATCCCAAGTGATCCTGGCAGGCGACTCTTTCACCATCACGCATTTCTGGGGATCCCCGGGCGAGCTGACCGGCACGTTCGTTCTTGATGCCTCAGGCAGCGGGACCATCGACCTGAAGGTCAACGAGTTCATCCTCTCCGAAGCCCGTAAGTTGAAGTACCCGGCATGCACGCTGCCGGGCATCTACCGTCTCGACGGCGACCGCCTGAGCGTCTGCTTTTCGGTCGGCCCCGACCCCCGCCGGCCTTCGGAGCTTCGGCCCTCTGGAAATAAAGAGATCATGCTACGGCTCGTCCGCGGCGGCGCCGAGTTCAAGGATTTCCCGAAGGACGTGACGGTCACGGTGCTCGACCCGGCGGGCAAACCCGCTGCCGGGATCGAGCTGTATGGGTGGCTTGTGCATGCGAAGCGCGACGGCCAACCCGGATGGACCTATTCACGCCCTTGGGGCCGGGCCGGCGCCGACGGAACCGTCAAGGTGCGTTACGCTGACCTGCCCCATCACGGGCTGATCGCTCACGATGGGGATCGGAAACTGACGGGGTTCGCTTCGGTGTCCCCGGTCTCGCTGCGAGACGGAGTGGTCACCGTGCGTCTGGGGCCCGAGCGGCTGGTCACCGGCACGATTACTTACGAGGGACCTGCCAACGAAGGCAAAGCCGCAAAGGGCGGCAACCTATACCTGTGGACGGCGGGCCAGCGCGTTGGAATATTTCTCTCAACCTCCCAATTCTCGTTCGCGCTGCCGCCCGGCGCCTACACATTCCAAGTCTACGGTGAGCAGACGCAGCACAAGTTCGTTTCATTGACGGTACCGCCGGGCGAGGGGGAGATTCGGGTGCCGCCGATCCAACTATCCCCCGTCCGGTTCTTCGACGGCGCCGGCGTCAAGCGCGAAGCGGCCAGAGAGGGCAACGCCGCCCCGGAGCTCGAAGGGGTGGCCGGGTGGAAGGGCGAGCCGGTCCGGCTGGCCGACCTCCGCGGGAAAGTGGTGCTGCTGAACTTCTGGGGCTACTGGTGCGGGCCGTGTGTGTCGGAAATGCCGGTGCTGATCGAACTGCACCAGCGATTCAAAGACAAGGGCCTGTTGATCGTCGGCGTCCACGTCGATCAAGATGGGAGTTGCGACACGGCGGCCAAACTCGACGCGACCATCGCCCGAATTCGCAAGGAATATTGGGGCGGGAAGGACCTGCCGTTCCCGGTGGCCCTGGTTTCCGGAAAGCTGAGCCGCGACGGCCGAGGCCCGGCACGCGAATACGGCGTCACTAAGTACCCGACGACGGTCATCATCGACCGCCAGGGCAACGTCGCCGGCGAGTTCGGCGCGTTCGGCCCCAAAGACATCGACAAGGCGGTCGCCGCCGCCGAGAAGCTGCTCCAAAGCCGCAACTGAGGTCCAATCTTAAGTCCCCTGGTCCGGCCTCGTCCCGCGGAATCGAAATGGAGATTTGGCCGTGCCCCGCCCGATAATTGTAAAGATCAAGCGGCTCGGCAGATCCGAGGGCCTGCCGCTGCCGGTGAAGATGACGGAGCACGCGGCGGGATTCGATCTCCACGCGGCGGTCGAGCAGCCGGTGACGCTGGGGCCGGGCGATATCCGCCTCGTTCCCTGCGGCTTTGCGATGGCGCTGCCGGCGGGATATGAGGCCCAGGTCCGGCCCCGCAGCGGGCTGGCCAGCCGGCACGGCGTGACGCTCGTCAACTCCCCCGGCACCATCGACTGCGATTACCGCGGCGAGGTGCAGGTTCCGCTGATCAACCTTGGCAAGTCCCCGTTCGTGGTCGAGCGGGGAATGCGGATCGCCCAGATGCTCGTCGCCCCCGTGCCGCTCGTGCGGCTGATAGAAGTCGAACAACTCGACGAAACCGATCGAGGGGCAGGCGGGTTTGGGCATACGGGGAGTTAGTTCATGGTCAGTTGTCATTGGTCATTTGTCATGTGACCGGCGCACGATGTGTCGCCACTGACCAATGACTAATGACCAATGACAACTGACCACTGACAACCAACAAATACCATGGACCGATCATCCTCCACGCGAACCGTTTTGTTGTACTTGGCGGCCGGGGCCTGGGTCTTTTTGCTCGTGGCCCTGGGGAGTTTCCATTACAACGACTGGCCAAGCCACGAGGTCTATCCGTATCCGCCGATCCAGAACCTGTGCGGCAGCGTCGGGGCGTTCATTTCCTATTACGTGTTTCTGGCGATTGGCCAGGGAGCGTTTCCGTTAATGTTCTTCACCGGTGTATGCCTGGTACTGGTGATGTGCCAGAACCGCGTGGGCGATCTCTGGATGCGTACGGTGGGATTGATTTTGCTGACCGTCGCGTTCGCGGCGGCTGTCCACCATTTCAAACCCGGCGCTTATGACGGATTCCCCGAAGGACGCGGGGGAATCTTCGGAATCAGCATTGCTACCGTCTTGCAACATTATTTCAGCAGCGTCGGCACGCGAGTGATTTTGGCCACCACGGCGCTGGTGGGATTGCTGCTGGCGGCGGACGACCTGGTGCTTCGCACGCCGGGCGTGGTCGGCAGCGCTATTGTGGTGGTCAAAGACAAGGCGCCGCGGATCAATTGGAATTTCGTGCCGGTTCCCCGGCTTCCCGCGTTACCGGGATTTGTGACGCGGGACGCGGCGGAAAAGAATTCCCCGCGCCGCAAGAGCAAACGTTCGGATGAATCGGACGGCACATTCGAGCTGAAGGCTGCAACCGGTTCCAGACGTCAGAAGGCTGTTGAGCCGATCGCGCCGCTGACGGCCGCCGCGGTGGTCGCCGGCGAGGGGGATGATTTGTCCTCCGGTGATGGGATACTGGATCTCTCATCTCCCGAGGCGGAACCGCACGATCAAGCGTCCGAAGGCGAAGCATCGGCGGAGATTGTCGCAAGCGCTGCCGTCGAGACGCCGGCCGCCGCCCCGCCGCCACCGAAGATGGACATCATCGTCAAGCTGCCGAACCTGATTAAGCCCCGGCAGACGGCCCCGCCACCGCCAAAGGAACTGGGCGACTATCACCTGCCCGGCTGGGATTTCCTGGCCGAGGCCGAGCACGGATTTGCCGAGTCGCAGGAGCAGTTCGTGCGGGAGCAGGCGGCGATCCTGGAGCAGGCCCTCAAGGAGTTCAACATCGAGGCCCAGGTCGTCGAGATCGATACAGGCCCGGTGATCACGATGTACGAGATCAGCCTGGCGCCGGGTATCAAGGTTTCGGCGATCACTGCGTTGTCCAACGACATCATGCGGGCCCTCAAGGCCGAGAGCGTCCGTATCGTGGCGCCGGTGCCGGGGAAAAACACGGTGGGCATCGAGGTGCCCAACGCGCAGAAGGAAAAGGTGCGACTCAAGGAGCTGATGCAGAGCGCGCCCGAGGCGATGCAGAAGATGGATATTCCGCTCTTTTTGGGCAAGGACGCCAGTGGAGAGCCGCTCATCACCGACCTGGCCCGCATGCCGCACTGCCTGATCGCCGGGACGACCGGGTCGGGGAAGTCGGTCTGCATCAACAGCATCATCATGTCTATCATGTACGTGCAGCGGCCGGACCTGGTGAAGCTGATCCTGGTCGATCCCAAGGTCGTGGAGATGGCGCCGTTCAAGGACCTGCCGCACCTGATGTGCCCGGTCATCAACGAAGCCGCCCGGGCAACCAACGTCCTGGAGTGGGCCTGCGAGAAGATGGACGAGCGCTACGAATTTCTGGCCGAGGCGGGGGTGCGGAACATCAAAGGGTATAACGCCCTGACGCAGGAAGAGCTGATCGAGAAATTCCAGCCCGGCAGCCCCGAGGAAGAAGCCAAAATCCCCAAGAAGCTGCCGTACATCGTGATCATCGTGGATGAGCTGGCCGACCTGATGATGACCAGCGGCAAGGAAGTCGAAAGTTACATCGTGCGTCTGGCCCAGAAGGCGCGGGCCGTCGGTATTCACCTGATCCTGGCGACGCAGCGCCCGCAGGCGACGGTCGTGACGGGCCTGATCAAAGCGAACATGCCCAGCAAGATCGCCTTCCGCGTCGGCAGCAAGATGGACAGCCGGATCGTGCTCGACCAGAACGGCGCCGAGGTGCTGCTGGGCCAGGGTGACATGCTGTTCATGCCACCGGGCGCCAGCAAGCCGATCCGCGGCCAGGGAACGTTTATCGACGACAAGGAAATGCGCGAGAGCGTCAAGCTTCTCAAGGGCCTGGCCGAGGCGCAATACGAGCCGGAGCTGGTGCAGATCAAGACCGCCGGCACGGTGGACGAAGAGGCGGCCAAGGACGATCTGTTCGACGCCGCCGTGCGGGTGGTGCTTGAAACCAAGCGGGGAAGCGTCAGCCTGCTCCAGCGGCGCCTGACGATCGGCTACAGCCGGGCGTCGCGCCTGATCGAGGCCATGGCCGCGGCGGGAATCGTCGGAAACTACAAGGGTTCGCAGGCCCGCGAGGCCCTGATCACCGTCGAACAATGGGATGCCATGCGGACCCAGGTGCAGGCCGACGCCGAGGCGGGGATGACGGTGTAGGGGCGCTTCTGGTCCTCCGAAATGTGCCATAATCGGGGCGAAAGAGCGAGCAGACATGTCAATGAACGGCTATCCGCACATCGAGTTGAACGCGAAGGGCCAGCCCGGCATCGATGGCACTCGCACCCGAGTCTTTGACATTGTTCTGGATCAAATTGCTTACCATTGGGATGCCGAGGAGATTCAGCGGCAGCATCCTGATCTGACGCTCGCGCAAATCCATAGCACCCTGGCCTATTACTACGATCATCAGGCCGAGGTGGACGCGATGATCGAAGATCAACTTCGCAAGCAGGAGGACTTCTTCGCGCAGTATCCCGAGCCGCCCCTCATGCTGAAACTCCGAAAGATCAAAGCCGAGGGGCGTCAGTTGCCGTGACGCTGCGATTCTATATGGATCATCAGTTCCACGGCGGACTTGTCTATAGTCGACCTCTTCGCATTACCATCGGCGCGGCAATCAGAGATCTCGAGCTGATTGCGCATGCGGTCCCTCGGCAGGAGGTAAGGAATTCAATCCTATATATCCCGCTGTAAGCGAGAGGTGCCTTGATCAGATCCGCGCAGCAAAAGTGGCGCCGAGCACGCGGCTAAAATCCGACGTTCCTGACGGCTTTCTTTCCCAGTCGCTCAGCCAACTGTGCCAGATAAAGGCTCGACGGCGTCACCGGCGCTCCTTGGGAATCAATGGTTCCCGCCGGCATTATGGGCGCCTTGGTAAACGGCATCGGACTCGATGCCAGCTTGCCGACGCAACCGATCGCCCAGTTCATCGACCCCGGCGGCTGCTGAATGACGTACGATTTGGCAACGCAGTTCCAGGCCACGGCCCAGCCGATCGTCCAGCCGTGGCCGGAGCCCATTTCGCCGCGGTTCATGAAGTCGATTCCGCCGCCGGAAACCCGGCAGCGGTCGATCAGCAGCCCCGTCGCCCATCGCTGGTGCGGCTGGATGTGCCCGTTGCCGTGAAACTCGCAGTCCAACACCACGATCGGCCCGGTCACGCCGGCGCCGGTGACAAAATAAAACAGGTTG
>Ga0307476_10002113_pt1 | contig 11898 bp, 9 predicted proteins | sample atmos_gasesECM2C_2_FD_203314 | JGI IMG/M metagenome (GOLD analysis project Ga0307476, IMG submission 203314) | Hardwood forest soil microbial communities from Morgan-Monroe State Forest, Indiana, United States - atmos_gasesECM2C_05 | ecosystem: Environmental > Terrestrial > Soil > Temperate... | reverse complement strand
TGAGGGGAGAGTGAAATGATTCAGATCAAAGACGTCACCAAACTCTATCCCGCCAAGGCTGCGGGAAACGAGAATGGGAAGGACAGTCAGAGCGGCGCGATTCATGCGCTGGATCATATCTCACTTCATGTCGCGCAAGGGGAGTGGCTGTCGATTATGGGGCCGTCGGGGTCGGGCAAATCGACGCTGGTGAATCTGATTGGATGCCTGGACCGGCCGACGTCCGGGGAAATCTGGCTGGATGGGCAGAATGTTGCGGGGATTTCGTCGGGTGAGTTGAACCGGGTGCGCGCGGAAAAGATTGGATTCATCTTCCAGCAATTTCATCTGATTCCATTTCTGACAGCGGTCGAGAACGTGATGCTGGCGCAATATTTTCACAGCATGACGGATGAGAAAGAAGCGCTTGAAGCGCTGACGCGGGTTGGTCTTGGGGATCGGGCGAATCACTTGCCGTCGCAGCTTTCGGGCGGCGAGCAGCAGCGGGTCTGCATTGCGCGGGCACTGATTAACGATCCTAAAATCATTCTGGCGGATGAGCCTACTGGCAATCTGGACGCCTTGAATGAGGAGCTTGTGCTGCGGTTGCTGCGCGAATTTCATCAGCAGGGGCGGACCATCGTGATGGTGACGCACGATCCGGTTGTGGCGCGGCTGGCCGATCGCCGCATTGAATTCCATCACGGAAAAATAGAGTCGCAGGAAGTTTTTGCGATGGCCGACGAAGAGCAGTTCGACGAAGTGCTGGAAGAACTGTGGGTGCTGGAAGAACACGGCGAAATTGCCGAGGTTGAACGGATGGAAGTCCACGGCGCTTTGCCGGTGAGCCTGGCCATTGAAAAGATGATGCAGATGGGGCTGGTGGTTTCGACGCCGCATCCGCCGATGGCGCATGGACACAAGCCGTTCGTGAATCCGTGCCACGATGCGCTGAAGCCGGTGGCGGCATCGGTGGGCGATGGGAGTTTGATCGTGGAATTCACGGCACGAGGGCGGGAACGAGCGGGGAGCATTATCCGGAGGCATCGTTTGGCGGAGCGGCTTTTTACCGACAGCCTAGCGATGGACAGCGAGTCTGAAATCGAACAGCAGGCGTGCAAGTTTGAGCACATCTTGTCGCCTGAGGCGACGGATAAAATATGTACCTTTCTCGGGCATCCGCGGACCTGTCCGCATGGGGCGCCGATTCCGCCGGGGGCGTGCTGCGGAAGAAGCGCTGCGAGCGCTGTAGACGTGGTTTCCGGCTCGGCTCGCCAAACGCGTGCATAGTTCCAGTAAAACCTTAACCACTGAGGGCGCCAAGGTCCACGAAGGAAAATCTCTGACTACGCGACGTCCCACCATCGGGGTATTCGATTCTGGCTTTGGCGGGCTAACGGTCCTTAAAGCTTTACTTGAACTTATTCCCGATGCTGATTATCTCTACTTTGGCGATACGGCACGGCTGCCTTACGGGTCGAAGTCAGTGGAAACGGTGGCGCGATATGCGGTTGAGGCGGCACATTTTCTTGAGGGTCACGGGGCGGCATTGCTGGTCATCGCTTGCAACACGGCGACGGCGCTGGCCCTGGACCGCATCACGGCCGCGGCCCACGTGCCTGTCGTGGGAGTGGTAGAGCCGGGCGCCGAGGCTGCGGCTTCGGTCAGCAAGAATAAGAAAGTGGTGGTGATGGGGACGGAGGCAACGGTGAGCAGCCATGCTTACCGGAAGGCTCTGGAGGCGCGCGGGCTTAATGCGCGGGAGAAGGCTTGTCCGCTGCTGGTTCCGTTGGTTGAGGAGGGGTGGGTTGAGCATCCGGTTACGGAGCAGGTGGCTGGGATCTACCTGGGGGAGGCGTTTGCCGACGGATTTCAGGATGCGGACGCATTGGTTTTGGGGTGCACACATTATCCGCTGCTCAAGCCGTTATTGCGTCGCGTGGCGCCGGCGCATGTGAGCATTGTGGATTCGGCTGAGTCTACGGCGCGGGCGGTGGCTGGGCATCTGCGCGATTTATTGCCACCAGACGTCAATGAAGAACGCCGGGGGCGGGCGCGGATCAAATTCTTTGCCACGGATTCGGTAGAGAAATTCCGCAGGCTGGGAGAGCGGTTTTTGGGGCATTCCATTGAAGGTGTGGAACATGTGGATTTGAAGGAATAGGTTGCCAGGTTAGTGCGCGCGGGCTTTCCTCATGCGATGGTTTTCCTCATGCCGGGCTTTCCTCATGCCAAGCTTTCGGCACTGAGGTCCGATGGTTCGACTCTTCCTTCTAAATTCTAAGATTGGCGTTTTGCGCGCAAGGTTCGGATAGCGCGGAGGGAGTGGGAGAATTAGTGTGTCTTCGCGGCTCGGCGATCAATCAAATCAGACATCATCAAATCAGACATCACAGGAAAGACCGGAATCATGCATCCGCTCGACAACGTCATTTGGAAGGCCTTGACAACGCGGCAGGCTGAGTTCGCCGAGAGCTTCGCCGAAGCGCGCAGGTTCGTTCCGGAAGTCACGGCGTTGGCTGGGTTTCGTGAACCCACGGCGGAGGGCTACGAGTCGTTGAAAGGATTACTGGGCGGGCGTGGAACGATTGCCCTGTTTCTAGAGGAGCCTTACCACGCGCGTGCGGGATGGGAACTTGCCGGCAACGGAGCGGTGTTGCAGATGGTTTGCGAGAACGGGAGTGGGCTGGCCGCGAGTTTGAACGATGATGGGCCAGAGATGGTCGAGCTTAACGCGGCGGATTCGGCGGAGATGATCGAGCTAACGGGGCTTACCAAGCCCGGCCCGTTCAACAGGCGCACGCACGAGTTGGGTACATACCTGGGAATTCGTCGCGGGGGAAAATTAGTGGCGATGGCTGGCGAACGGCTGAAGGTTCCTGGGTATACAGAGGTGAGTGCGGTTTGCACGCATCCTGAGCACACGGGGCATGGGTATGCGCGGTTGTTGATGACGGAGGTGATGCGGCGGATCCGCAGTCGCGGGGAGACTCCGTTTCTACATGTGAGAGCGGATAATGCGCGGGCGATTGAATTGTATGAGAGGTTGGGTTTCAGGCGAAGGGTGGTTTCGCATTTGGCGGTGCTGCGAAAGATCGCGGGCTGAGTTGCCGCTAACGGCAGGGACGTAGCGAGCTGCGTCTCTACGATATGTCTTCCAAGGCTTATAGCCGGAAGATCTCAGTACAGGTGGAAGTCGACTTCGACGGCCATCTCGACATTCACGGGGTGACCATCTTTTTGGCCGGGCTCAAAGCGCCAGGTTTTCACGGTCTCGATGGCTTTTTCGTCCAACCCCATGCCGAGGGAATTTACCACGCGAATATTGATGGGCCGGCCGTCGGTCGCCACGACGATCATGAGGGTGCAAGTTCCCTGATACTTTGCTTTGCGCGCTTCCTCGGAGAATTCAGGGTCGGGAGAGAAAATTGGCCGCGGCGGAGTTACGCCTCTGCCGGGACGGAAAACGCCACCACCCGTATTGCCGCCCGAACCGGGCCCGAATCCGCCTCCAGTACCCGGACCGACGCCGCCACCCGAGCCCGTACCGATGCCGCTCTCCGATCCAGTGCCATTCGAAGGAATGATGGCGCTCGACTTGGGGTCGCCCAAGTTTGGCATGTTGTTATTCATGGCGATCTTAATATCAGGCATCATGATCAGCGTGGGCTCGACCGCTAACTTCGGATTGAAATTCCGTATGACTGCGGCAGGAGGAGTGATCTGCTGCATGGAGAACTTCGGCAGCCGCCCTTGCGAGGCTTTCAGCACGTCGCGGTCGCCACCACCGCCACCGCCGCCGGCTTGTGTTTTCGCAGGCTTTAGCGGGATGAAGTCTCCAGGATCGATCAACTGGGTGGTGCTCTGAGGTTTGGCAACGGCTTTGGTCACCCAATGGCGGCCCAGGATAGTGCCGCCGATAATCAGGCCGAGGACGACGACGTGAGCGGCGGTGGAGCCCAGGGCTCCGTTCTTCTTATAGTTGTAGAAACCCCAGATGTCTTTGACTGGTTCGGGCTTCGATTCCAGTTTGAGCGGGGGAAGCTTTTTGGGAAAGAAGAATTCGTCCAGGCCGCGGAAGAGTGACTTCCACAGGGGTTCAAAAGTATCGGGGGCGAGCAGGAGGTGCAGTTCCGGCTCGTTGCTGGGATTCGGATTGACTTCTACGGATGCCATGGTTCCGCGGTTCGGTGCTCCCTGATGGGCGGTGGAATCGGCTAACTTGGTGGTGGCGACGACCCCTCTACACAGATGATCCGTCTTTCCAACAAGTTGCCTACTTTACATTGTTAGTTTCCAGAATCGGGCCTGGCCACCCCCAGGGACGGGAACGAGCTCCCGAACCTTGGCTTCTGGATAAAATTGTACCTCTTTCGGGGTGGGTTTACGAAGTGTATTTCGAAGCTCCCGCAGCCTTTAGTTCCTCCCGTGAAGCGCGGCGGGACGCTCATATGAATCAGCCCGCCGACGGCAGCGAACAAATGCCTGCAATATCCCACTGCAACAGATCTGGCGACAGACCGCAGTAAGGGGAGCGGTTTTGTGACAGGTGGTAAGGGTAACTTTAGTGCGGAGCCATTCCCCGACAAACGACTACACTGAAGGTATGAGACATTACACCATCAAAATGATGAACGGGTTTAGCCTGTTCAAGTGCCCGCTTTGCAAACACTCCATCACCACACAGGAGTTCAGCAGCCAGAACGGCAACTGCCGCACCCAAGCGGCGAAGGCAATGAATCAGCACGCCGCGGCTGAGCATGGTCGTCCCATGGCCATGTTAGGTCGTGATGCGCAGATGTCACATGCCCATTAAAGGCAGCATTCGCCAGAGCGATCCGACGCGTGCGACGTGACATAGCCGTTGCCTTCTCCAGAAGCTCACACCCACAAACAGCAGGCGCCGTCAGCCCGACCAGGGGCCACCTGAGACTGTAAATCTCCTCGAGCAGTAGATGAGGCAGTCGAAAGGATCACAACGTGGAAAGCGCAGCCCAGCGAGCCCCGACACCTGTAGTGTCTGTAGCCAAGCCTATTCCAACCCCAGCGCTGCTGCTGGCCATGCTTGCCGTCTCCGACAGAGTGAGCGACCTGATACTGTCGCCGGGCAGCTTTCCGATGGTGGAACTCTCGGGCAAATTGACTCCGGTCAAAATCTCCGCGGTGCCGCCATTAACGCCCGAGGACACTCGCCGCATTGCTTACGAACTGATCGACGGCAACAAACAGGCAACCGACTCATTACAGAACCTGGGGTCCTGTGACATTTCGTATCGTGTTCCAGGGCATTGCCGGTTTCGGGTCAACATATTTCAACAGCGGGGCAGCCATGCCATTGTGATGCGGGTAATCCCACAGCTTATTCCGACTCTTGCCGCCCTGAAACTGCCCCCGCAACTTGCGGAAATCGCCGACCTGCAGAATGGAATTGTTCTGGTAACTGGGCCCACGGGATCAGGGAAATCCTCGACGTTAGCGGCGGTGCTCGACCGGATCAATGAGACCCACGCTTATCATATTTTGACAATTGAGGATCCCATCGAGTTCATGCACCGGCACAAACGCTCGATCGTTCACCAGAGGGAGCTGCACAGCGACACACCCAGCTTTGCACTGGCTCTGCGTGCGGCATTGCGCCAGGCTCCCAAAGTAATTCTGGTCGGCGAAATGCGAGACAAAGAAACCATCGAAATAGCACTGGAAGCGGCGGAAACGGGCCATCTGGTTCTTTCTACTCTCCATACCATTGACGCCTCGAAAACCGTGGAGCGAATTACGGGAGCTTTTCCAATGGGGGAACAACACACCATTCGCAACCGATTGGCGAAGAGCTTCCGGGCCATCATTTCCCAGCGGCTGATACCGCTGAAAGACGGAACCGGACGAGTGGCGATCGTGGAGATTCTGAAGTCAACGCTGCGAACGCGTGAGTATGTAGAAAAGGGCGAGCAGGAAGGCAAGACGCTTCTGGAAGCGATGATCGATGGAGATACTGACGGGATGCAGCACTTCGATGGCGAGATCGAAAAACTTGTGCGTGCCGGCGTCATGGACATCGACACTGGACTCGCTTATGCAACGAATCCGGGGAACCTGCGACTCTTGCTGACCAATATGGGTAGTGGTGCAACGCAAGAGTAGTGCCGCTACGGCGATTCAGCGGCTTGCCGCAACCGTTGTTCAGATGTAATAAGACTAGGCCCGCAAGCTGCTGAATCAAGCCGCATCTCTTCCGGCATTCTCTTCCGCTCGATTGTTCTCCTCTGCCGCGTTGCTGTGGACGTTTTCAGTGCTCTGGGCAGCGTTGTTTTCAGATTCCGAGGTGGGGGCATCTTTTCTGGGGCGCGGATCACTTTTTTCGTCTCGTGTGCCGGCGGTTGCGGTGTCCATCTCCGCAGCAGGCTCAGGGCCCTGGTCTCGATGCGGTGCAGACTTTGTCTCGGTGACATCCTCACGAGCCGGCGCAGAGAGCAGATAATCGATTCTCACCCGGGCAGCAAGCCAGCGAACGCTGCTGGCGTTTGCCGCCTGCTCCAGATGGGGGGCCAGTTCTTGCTCGCTGGCAATTCCCTTCTCTTTCAATAATTGCAGAAGAGCCACGCTCCGAGTCTCGATAGCTTCCAGCGCGGGAAACAACTCATCGAACACTAACGCCAGTTTTTCGTCCATAGTCGAATCTCCAATCAAGGCTGGATCTTGGATGCAAAAATAGCGATTGCCGGCTGACAGCGACCGAGAACGGCGTGCGATCGCGGATCAGCTGATTGAATCTGAAAAAATATTAACGTTCTTTTTCATCATCGCGTAACAAATCCCTCCTAGGATTTCTCCTCAATACTGATGAACAGTTTGCTGAAACCGTAACAAGTCCACGCTTGTTGCGCTGCGGCTGCACCTCGAAAGCGCACGGACGCTGTGCCATTTTCCTGAGGAGCAATTACATGAAAGCAATTTATTCTGCATCGACTTTGGGGCAATGTTTGAAGTTCACCGGTAGCTTATTTCTCGCACTTTTTTTGGTGACGACGGCATTCGCCCAAGTGGATCGGGCGGTTCTTGAAGGCACGGTCAGCGATTCCACGGGAGCCACGATCCCGGGGGCCGCTGTGAAAATCCTGGCGGTGGATACCGGAATCTCGCAGGAACAAAGAACCAATTCGAACGGGTATTACCGCTTTCCCGGGCTGGCAGTGGGCCGCTACTCGGTAACATTCGCGAACACTGGCTTCAAGACCAAGGTCATCGAAGACGTGGTACTGGAGATTGGGCAAACGCGCACCTTGGACACTGCGCTTGCGGTGGGTGTCCCTACAGAAAAAATCGAGGTGCAGGCTTCCGCAGGACCGGCGGAGCGCAGTTCGGCGGAAGCGTCGACCGTCATCAACACGGAGCAGATCGCGAATCTGCCCAACAACGGGCGCGATTGGGCAAGCTTTACGCTTCTCGCGCCTTTCGCGCAGGATGATGGCGGCGGCGATCAGCGGACCATTCGTTTTGCGGGACGAGCGCGCGACGACAATAACTTCAGCATTGATGGCGTGGATGCGGGCGGAATTCAGGAACAGGCGCAAAAATCACAGACTCGCCTTCAGATTTCACAGGATGCTATCGAGGAATATCGCGTCAACAGTGCTTTGTATGACGCGGAATATGGTACTCAGTCGGGTGGCCAGATCGATGTAGAGACCAAGAGCGGGACCAACGACTACCACGGTACCGTTTTCGGCTATTTCAGAAACTCTGTCTTTGATGCCCGCAACTATAACGATTTCAACCTCGCTGGAAATCCTGCGATTCCTCCATTCCGCCTTGGGCAGTATGGACTGACGTTCGGTGGTCCCATCAAGAAGAACAAGACGTTCTTCTTTATCAGCTACGAAGGGCTGCGACAGCTGCAGTCGGTCACGGAGCAAGTCACGGTACCGGCCGGCGTAGGTGCCGCTTCCTTCCCCACGGGCGAGCCGCAAAATATCACCGTCCCTTATCAACAGTACGTTTTGCAGCAGGCGACAAGCCTGGGTTACGGGGCACAGATGTGCAATATCATGCAGGCCTTTGCCTGGCGAGCTTCGGTGGGATCAATTGGCAGCTGTACGCCGCGATTTGTTTTCCCCGACAGCGCATTCCAATATCAAGGCGGCAACCAGGATCTGGTTACGTTCGCTGCTCCTACTACGGTGCACGAGGACAGCTGGCTAGTACGGATTGATCACAAAATCAGCGAGAAGACTCTACTTTACGGCCGTGCGCAACGCGACATCAGTCTGGTGGATGCTCCGAACGGGAGCAGCAGTCTTCAATCGGATAAACTGCAGACCATCAATCATCCAGCGAACTATATGGTAGCGCTGCAGCACACCTTCCGCCCGACTCTTTTCAATGAAGTGAAGTTTTATGTTAACCGCGCGCCGTTTCATAACCCGCAGGCCAGCGCGCTCCCCTACGGTGTGAGTAGCGATAATTTTGTGGGGCTGAATAACAACAGCGCCGACATTGAAATCGGAAGTACCTTCGGCTTGATCGACAACCTGATCTGGTCGCGTGGCCGCCACACTTTCAAGGCCGGGATGGAATATCGGCGCGTGCGGCTGAATCAGGGTCAAACTTCCAACAACACGTTGACGTTCGGCGACGACTATTCGTTGTCGCAGGCTTCACTTTCCAAGGTCGACTACATCGCACCCTGGTGCTGCCATGGACTGCGCCGCAACTTCTTTATGCCTTACTTTCAAGACGAATGGAAGGCAACGCCTACGGTCACGCTGACGGCGGGGCTGCGCTGGGATTATTACGGCGTGGCGCATGAAGCCACCAATCGCACGACTGTGTTCGATTTGAATCAGTTTCACGGGGTGTGCCTGGGAACCGGATCGTTCAACGTAGCCCCTAGCCCGGGCCCCATCAATACGGCTCCTTGCCCGGCGGACCCGGCCTTGTACAACGCCAGTTACGTGAACTTCGATCCGCGGTTAGCGTTGGCTTGGGCTCCCGGAATGTTTAATGGAAAGACGGTGGTCCGCACCGGCTTCGGTATTTATCACGGAGCCGCGCAGAATGATGACTTGAATGCGGGACTGGAGAGCGACACGTTCCGCGTTTTGGTCAATAACTTCAATCCGCCTACAACTTGTGCAAGTCCCTGCCCCAATTTGCAGACCCAATTCGAGCAACAGGATCCCACATTTGCGGGAGTGAGTGGGATTGGCAAACAGGCCAACCATCCGCGAGCTCTGCAGCGGGAAGGGCGTCGGGATCTCTACGTGGAGACCTGGACTCTGAGCCTGGAACATGAACTGCCGGCCAATTTCCTGGCTTCGGCGCAGTATCTCGGCAGCCGGGGCGTGCGGTTGTTCTCGCGGGGCGCGGTAAACCTGTGTACCGAGCCGGTGACCTTCAACCCGGTCGATGGAGATTGCGTCCGCACCCTGGACCAGTACTATCCGGGCGGCAATCCCTTTGGTTCTGTCGACTATAAAAGTGATATCGGGTCGAGCACCTATAACGGACTGGGGCTGTCTTTGGAACGCCGATTCAGCCAGGGGCTGGAGTTTCAGGCACGTTACACCTGGTCGCATTCGATCAATGACGGTTCCGTGGGAGGCGGCGAGTCCAGCGGTCCGGAAAATGTGAACTGTCTGCAGTGCGACAAGGGACCCAGCATTTTTGACGTGCGCAACAACGTCACGGTCAACGCAGTGTACGAGCTTCCATTTGGCCCGGGGAAGCCCTACCTTAGCTCTCAGGGAGTCCTGGGCAAGATATTTGGAGGCTGGCAATTGAGCAGCATTGGCCTGTGGCACACGGGCCATCCGCTGACCGTGTTCATGGACCTCAGCAACTCGATTGACAATACGGTTGCCCCGTACACGAATTCTCCATTCGCCGGATCTCCCTATACCTATCTTCTTCCCGACGGCAATGATCAGACCAACCAACGTCCTGATCTGGTTCCTGGGGTTCCATTGACGTTGCCCGGCCAGCATCCTGCGGCAGGGAATATTCCAGGTTTGCCTTACATTAACGCCGCTGCATTCCAGGCCCCGCCCAGAGATGCCAACGGGAATTTCACCCGGTTTGGCAACGAGCCGAATGGACTGATTCGCGCCCTGCCTTACTGGCAGATTGATCTCGCACTTACAAAGGAAACGAAACTCACTGAGCGCACTTCGTTGGTGTTTGCGGTGCAGGCGTTTAATATCTTCAACCATGTGCAATTCGGCGATCCCAACGCCCTTAATATGGTTTTCGATCCTACCGCTGCAGGCACTGGTTTCCTGACACCTCAAGGAGGATTCGGAATTATCGACACGACGGTGAACTTCAACAACAACAACGACAACGCCGCTTCGCCGAACACAGGTACGGGCTTGCCGCGACAACTTCAATTCATGGTGCGCGTGAAGTTCTAGGTTGAAAAATCGCGGACGCGAGCGCAAACGGAATCATCGCCGCGAGTTCAGGTTCCTTTCAGGTTGACGGAATACAGTTCTCTCTCGGGCGTTCACCGCCCGAGAAAGCTCTTCCCGAAAGGAATCGAGAGACATGATGAGAAACGGAATCCTTATTTCGTTACGAGCATTGCTCGCGGCACTGGCCCTCGCACTAGTGTGTTTCGTTGTTCCGGCGGTTGCCGCGCCGCCTGCGGATGGCTATTCCGTGGTTAAGAAGATTCCGATTCCCGGCCAGGGCAGCTGGGACTATCTCAGCGTAGATGAAGGGGCACGCCGCTTGTATGTTTCACACGGGACGCAGGTGGAAGTAATCGACGTAGATTCCGGCAATATCGTCGGAAGCATTCCCAAGACACTCGGGGTACACGGAATCGCGATCGCCGCCGAACTTGGCCGTGGATTCGTCAGCAATGGCAAGACTTCGACGGTCACTATTTTCGATCTGAAGACCCTGAAGCCCATTGCCGACGTCCCGACGGGGCAAAAGCCCGATGCGATTATTTTCGATCCCGCCACTGCGCGGGTCTTCGCCTTCAACGGCGGCAGTAACAGCGCCACGGCCATCGATGCGGCCACGGGCAAAGTTGCGGGCACGGTGGATCTTGGCGGCGGCCCTGAATTTGCCGCCGCGGACGGCAAGGGCACGGTTTACAACAATCTGGAAGATGAAAGTCTGGTGCTCAAGATCGACTCCCGCAAACTTACGGTCGAGCAGCGCTGGCCCACGGCCCCATGCGCTTCTCCCAGCAGCATGGCAATCGACCGCGCTAACCACCGCCTATTCGTGGGGTGCCGCAGCAAAGTGATGGCGGTCATGAATGCTGACACCGGCAAGGTGATCACTACGTTGCCAATTGGCGATCACGTGGATGCGACTGCCTTCGATCCCGAAACCAAGCTAGTCTTTAATTCCAACGGCGAGGGAACCATCACGGTGATTCGCCAGGACAGTCCCGACAAATATTCCGTGGTCGAAACCGTGAAGACTTTGCCCAAGGCCAAGACCATGGCCCTTGATCCAAAAACCCACCGGCTCTTTCTATCCACGGCAGAATCGGATCAGTTCGAAGTGCTGGTCGTAGGGAAATAGTCAGTCACCGGAAGGGCGTAAACCTCAAGCATGCTATCACCACGCAGATCCTTCGCGCGCACCCTTTTACTGCTCTCGCTAACCACGGCGCTGTTCGGTTTGACTGGTTGCACGAAAAAGCCGGCCGGGCCAAAACCGGTTGAGCTGAAACTGAAGGTAGATGTTCCATTTCGCTTTGTGGCTTATGGCGACACTCGCTTTCACAATCCCAAAGATACGGAGGCGGCGAACCCCGCGGTCCGGGTTGCGCTGGTGCAAGCCATTGCCGCTGCCGATCCGGCTTTCGTGTGCTTCACCGGCGATATCGTTTACAACGGCAACGACGCGGATGATTGGAAAGTCTGGGATGACGAGACCGCCATTTGGCGCGACAAGAAG
>Ga0307476_10002112_pt1 | contig 11901 bp, 9 predicted proteins | sample atmos_gasesECM2C_2_FD_203314 | JGI IMG/M metagenome (GOLD analysis project Ga0307476, IMG submission 203314) | Hardwood forest soil microbial communities from Morgan-Monroe State Forest, Indiana, United States - atmos_gasesECM2C_05 | ecosystem: Environmental > Terrestrial > Soil > Temperate... | reverse complement strand
GCGCGGCCTTTCGCCAAGATCGAAGACGCCTATGTGCAGCATCCCGCCAGACCGTTAGAGCGGGACAAACTGCGGGCTTTGATTCGCGATTGCGTCAGTCATCATCTGGTGTCCGACGTGCCGGTCGGCGTTTTTCTGTCGGCCGGCATTGACTCCAATGTCATTGCGGCCCTCGCCGCAGATCTCCGCCCGAAGCTGCAAACGATTACGCTCGCCTTCGAGGAGTATGCCGGCACGGCGGACGATGAAGCGCCGCTCGCCGAGGCGGCGGCGCGGATGTACCAATCCGCGCACACCACCCATCGCATCGGCCGCTCGGAATTCGAAGCGCTGCTCGACGATTTCCTCGGTTGCATGGACCAGCCCAGCATCGACGGCCTCAATACTTACTTGGTGAGCTACGCGGCGGCGAAGCTTGGGCTCAAGGTAGCGCTCTCCGGTCTCGGCGGTGACGAGCTGTTTGGAGGCTACCCATCGTTTCGCGAAGTCCCGAAGCTCGCCGGATGGGGCCGGCGTCTATCCGCATTGCAACCGCTCGGGAGCATCGTTCAACGCGCGCTGCGGGCCGTCGCCCTGCCGGGCATCCCGCCCAAGCTGCCTGGCCTGTTGTCCCATTCGAGCGATCTGACCAAAGCCTATCTGTTGCGCCGCGCCCTATATCTCGAAGACGAGCTCGACCTTTTGCTCGACAAGAGTTGGATCGACCAAGGACTTGAGCGCCTCGCGACGCAAGAGGCCTTAGCTGCGGCCGTTGCGCCGCTTCGCGAGAAGGGCGCGTCCGAGCACGCCCAGATCGCGGCGCTCGAATCATGCTGGTATCTGCGCAACCAGCTGCTTCGCGATACCGATTGGTCGAGCATGGCGCACGGCGTCGAAGTGCGCGTGCCGTTCGTGGACTTCACGTTGCTCGAAAGCCTTGGGCCCGGAATTGCATCGGCAGTGCCGCCCACCAAGCGAGACCTCGCGGCCTGTTCGGATCGCATTCCTGCAGCCATCAGCAATCAGCCCAAAACCGGATTCACGACGCCAGTTCGCCAATGGATCGTCGATCGGGAGGGTGATCAGGGGCGCGGTCTGCGCGGCTGGGCGAGTTATGTCCATCGGCATTTTCGTGGCGATGGCACCACGCCTCGCCTCGATGTCTCAATTCGCGACGCGGCCTGATACGCAGCGGCTCATGCGGCGAGTTCTAATATCGACCATTGCAGCAGCCGACGGCGGCGTACCGACGATGCGGCGATTCCTGACGCGAACTCTTCGCGCCCGGGGATTCGAGCCGGTGCTTGCCTATTACGAGCCTTACTCGATATCGCCACAGATGTCGGTGCCGACGTGGCGATTGCTGCAACGTCGTCCGATCGCCGAGCAAAGAACTGCGCCGGACAGTTGCGAAAGCCACGCAATTGGAGCTTGGCTGCCGGAGTTTGAGTTTGCGAACTATTTCGCGACTTCGTCTTGGCGGCGCCTTATGGACAGTTGCGACGCGCATGTTACGGTTGCTGGAAATGCACTCGCGGCTACGCCTTATTATCAGACAGGCCGGCCTTTTTTGGCGTGGCTGGCGGCAGGGTGGATGGACGATCGAAAAGATCGTGTGAAACACTTGCCGCAAAAGCGCCGGATATTAGATTGCGCCGTCGTAGCTCCAATCGCCAAACGACTAGAGGGGGCAATTCTGCGCAGCGGGTCTATTCTGTCGCTCAGTCGGTACTCGAAACGCGAGCTCGATCGGATCGCAGGCAGAGCTACGGTGCAGGCAGTTATGCCGATGGCGGTTGATCCAAATTTGTTCAGTCCGAAGCCAGGCAGCCGTGTACGCGGTCGGATCGGTTACTCGGGCCGGCTCGACGATCCGCGCAAGAATCTTGACCTTCTGCTCGAAAGCCTCGCCGACATGCGCAAGTCGGGACACCACGTCAGTGCGCTTCTGATCGGTGGAAGCCCTGATCAAATGCTTCTTCGCAGAGCGGAACAACTCGGAATCAGCGACGCAGTGGAGTTTAGTCCCTATGTGGGGCCCGAGCGGCTGGCCGAGCAGCTGCGCACCCTCGACGTATTTGTGTTGTCTTCGCACCAAGAGGGATTATGCATCGCGGCGCTCGAGGCCATGGCCTGCGGGTGTCCAGTGGTCTCGACCCGGTGCGGCGGCCCGGAGGAATTTGTGGTTGACGGCGAAACCGGGTTTTTGGTCGCCTCCAATCCTGTCGACATGGCCGATGCCGTAACACGCATTATGGGCAATGAGGTGCTGCGGAAAAGGCTCGCCGACGGTGCGCGTGATTTGGTGGTGCGGAATTATTCGATCTCCAAGGCGGAAGGCGTTTTTTGGGCTGCATTTGAGGATCGATTTTCGAACTGTTTGAGGGCTGCATGAACTCGATATTGATCACTGGTGGCGCCGGATTCATCGGCATAAATGCGGCGCGACACTTTCACGAACGGGGCTGGACGGTCACCATCCTCGACAATCTGTCGCGACGAGGGGCGGCGGAGAATCTCGACTGGTTGAGGCGGCAGAAACAAGTTCGCTTCGAACGCGCCGACGTCCGCGACCGCACTGCTTTGGAGCGGATCGTCGACGAGCTGAGGCCGCAAGCGGTTCTACATCTCGCCGCACAGGTCGCCGTCACAACTTCGGTCACCGATCCGCGCGAAGACTTCGAAATCAACGCCCTCGGCACTTTCAACGTGCTCGAAGCCGTCCGCCTCAAGAGTCCGGAAAGCTTCTTCATCAATGCCTCGACCAACAAGGTCTACGGCAAGATGGAGGATCTCGGTGTGGTCGAGCGCAATGGGCGTTACGAATATCGAGACCTCCTGAACGGAGTGGGCGAAGATCGACCGCTCGACTTTCATTCGCCCTACGGGTGCTCCAAGGGTGTCGCTGATCAATATACGATCGACTACGCGCGCATCTACGGGCTCCGTGGTGTGACCTTCCGGCAGAGTTGCATCTACGGCCCGCGCCAGTTCGGCATCGAGGATCAGGGCTGGGTGGCGTGGTTTACAATCGCGGCTATCCTCCGCAAGAAAATCACCATTTATGGCGACGGCAAGCAAATCCGCGACGTGCTCCACGTGCAGGACTTGGCTCGCGCCTATGAGGCGGCCTACGAGCGCCGCGACGCGGTCAGCGGCCAGGCTTTCAATGTTGGAGGCGGTCCCGCCAATACCATGTCGCTGCTCGAGCTCATCGCCTACCTTGAAGAAGACCTTGGTATTTCCATACCTCTGCAATGGAGCGACTGGCGGCCCGGCGATCAACCGGTCTTCGTGTGCGGCCTCGACAAGGCGCTGCGGCTGCTCCAATGGCAGCCCTCGACACCGGTGCGCGAGGGTGTCGGGCAGCTCATCTGCTGGGTACGCGACAACCGGAAATTGTTCGACTGGCTGTGCGAAGGGTCGCTGGTCGGTGCTTGAAGTGTGGCGTTCTTTCTGCGGGATTGGACTCTAGGTTCGGCCGTCGGACACTATCGCATGCTTGATCGAGCCGCCGAGCAGGCAATTCCGGAACTGGTGCTCGAAGCCGGGCGCGCGGAGCGCCATTATTGGCGGGACCTGTGGCGCTATCGCGAGCTGTTCAAAGTTTTGGCGTGGCGTGACGTGTCGGTGCGTTACAAGCAGACGCTGATCGGCGTCGCCTGGGCGGTGATCCGGCCATTCCTGACCATGGTTGTGTTCACCGTCGCATTCGGCAAGCTCGCCAAGCTGCCATCCGACGGCACGGCGCCCTATCCGCTCTTGGTGTTCGCCGGGATGCTGCCCTGGACGTTCTTTGCTACCGCGCTTACCGACTCGTCGAACAGCATGCTCAGCAATGCCAACCTGATCAGCAAGGTCTACTTTCCGCGGCTGATCGCGCCGGCAGCGGCGGTGATCGTGGCGTTCGTGGATTTCCTCATCAGCTTTGTCATCCTGGTGGGACTCATGGTCTGGTACCGGTTCGCGCCGGGCTGGCAGATCCTGTTGCTCCCAGTGTTTGTGGCGATCTCTTTCCTCGCAAGCCTCGGACCGGGCCTGTGGCTCACCGCGCTCAACATCAAGTACCGCGATTTCCGGTACATTATCCCCTTCGTCGTGCAGTTTGGCCTCTACGTATCGCCGGTAGGCTTCAGCTCGAACGTGATCCCGGACAATTGGCGGCTACTCTATTCGCTCAATCCGATGGTGGGAGTGATCGACGGCTTCCGCTGGTGTATCCTCGGTGGACAAAGCGAGCTTTATCTGCCGGGCTTCTTTTTGAGCATAGGTATGACCGCCATGTTGCTGTGGCTCGGTATCCGCCAGTTCCGCAAAACCGAAAACAGCTTCGCCGATCTGATTTGAGCATCCCGCCCGCGATGTCCGACACCGTCATTTCCGTCGAAAATCTGTCGAAACGCTATCTGATCGGGCACGAATCCGCTCAACGCGAGGCCTACACGGCGCTGCGCGATGTCATCGCCCGCGAGGCGCGCAATTTTGTGCGTAAGGCCGCCGACATGTTTCAAGGCCGACAGATTGTACAGGGCGATGAGACGGAAGAGATCTGGGCGCTCCGCAACGTGAGCTTCGAAGTCAAGCGCGGCGAGGTCGTCGGCATCATAGGCCGCAACGGCGCCGGCAAGAGCACACTGCTGAAAGTCCTAAGCCGCATTACCGAGCCGAGCGAAGGCCGCGTGCGGCTGCGCGGTCGCGTCGGCAGCCTGCTCGAAGTCGGCACCGGCTTCCACCCCGAGTTGACTGGCCGCGAAAACATTTATCTCAACGGCGCGATCCTGGGGATGCCGCACGCCGAGATCCGGCGAAAGTTCGACGAGATCGTCGCATTTGCCGAGGTGGAGAAGTTTCTCGACACGGCGGTAAAGCGCTATTCCTCTGGCATGTATGTCCGCCTCGCATTTGCAGTAGCCGCGCATCTTGAGCCTGAGATTCTTATAGTGGATGAAGTGCTCGCTGTTGGTGATGCCGAGTTTCAGAAGAAGTGCCTCGGTAAGTTACGGGACGTTTCCGGGCATGGACGCACCGTGCTGTTTGTGAGTCACAATATGGCGATGATTGGCGCTTTATGCACACGCGCTTTTCTTCTTTCCGAAGGCCGATGCGTATCTGATGGTCGAGTTGAAACAGTCATCGAGACTTACGCGAACTCGGGAAATACAGCGTATTCAATTTCATTTCCCGCTAACGGAATGCGGCCTGCAATCTGCAACGTCACGGTAGATCGCGAGGCGCTTTCATCCGGTGATCTCATCGTGCGGATTGGCTTCGTATCGCCGCATCCGATGCAAGGAGCGCTAGGAGGAATCTTGCTCCGAGCGCCGACAGGTGAGCCAGTGTGGGGATCGAATGGCCGCTTTCATGCTCGTGATGGGCACAAAGATGCAATCAAAAGCGGTGTAATTCGCTGTGAAGCACGCGGCTTGCCGCTTGCTCCCGGTCATTATCTTTTGTCCGTCTGGCTCGCCGATTGGTACGAGGATCACGACGGCAGAATCGACCTCTTGAACATCTGCTTTCGAGAGGATCGTGTCGATAGCCGTCGTCCATCCGTCCAATTCGTCGGGCATTTAGATTGGCCGGCAACGTGGTCTACGTCCGCCTCCGATTCGCATTTGGTAGAAGTAAAGAGTGCCTAGATTGTCTATCAAGCGAAATTACATGTCGAGACTTGTGCGATGGGGTCGCCGCGTCGTTCTGCGCAGGGAGGGTGTTCGTCTCTACAATAGATACCGTGATGCGACAATGATCCAAGAATGCACCTTCTTGGAAAATCTCGAACTCGCACGAAGAATCGCAGCTAACGATGCGTTCGCTCGATGCAGCGTGGTCGAATGTGGAACTTGGCGTGGTGGAATGTCAGCCGGCCTTGTTGAAATGTTAGGCCGCGATAGGCCCTATCACTTTTTCGACAGCTTTGCAGGTTTACCTCCCGCCAAAGAGATTGACGGTGAAGCTGCGCGACGCTGGCAAGAGGAAAAGAATTCATCCTACTATTATGACAATTGCACGGCGTCCGAAGAGCAATTCATGTCGACGATCCAGCGAACTGGGATCAGTCAGGCTAACATCCACGTCCATCGAGGTCTTTTTGAGGATACCGTAGCAAGTGTTGATGTCGGAACAATTGCGCTGCTTCGCCTAGACGGCGATTGGTATGATTCGACTATGTGCTGTCTCCAAGCGTTTTTCCCGAAAATGGCGAGCGGCGGCTATATCATCATCGACGATTACGGCTTTTGGGATGGATGCACCCGGGCAGTGCACGATTATCTTTCACAAAATAAGCGCACCGAATCGATCTATCGGTATGGATTATCAAATGTTCCGTATATTGAAGTTCGCAATGTCTAATGGATAAAAACGAAGGCTTGAGCAGGGGGTCAATTGGTGGGCCGCACTAAATCGACGCAGTTTAATTGCGTTAGCAGTTCGTGGGCGCTTTTTGGGGCTTACGCCTGACGAGAACAATTCAACTCGCGACGATGGACGGCGGTAGCGGCGCATGCATCGCGGCGCGGCGCTTGAACGACGGGGCTTTGTAAAATTGACGTCGACTCGCGAATGATCGTCGTGCAAGCGGGTTGGTTGCACTCATTCGATCTCGTCGTGGCCTTTCAGATGGTTTAGCATTTACACGATCCGTGGAGTTTTTGCGCGCATCTATTTTTCTTTGTGAAGCAAGGCCGCCCCCTTCACATCGCGGTACCGAAGCATGATGGCTTCATGTGCCATGCCGATAGCCTCCTCGATCTGCCGCCACGCTACGCCTGCCGATGGGATGCTCGCGCGATGACATATTTGGGAAACCAGATCGGTGCGAGCCGTATTTGCCTCGTCAAAGGTCCACTTGAACCGATCCTATGCCGAAGTTTATCTGAATCACGTCAGCCAACGGACGAGAGATTATTTTTCAATCGGATTTGTCGACCGATCGTGCGTACTTTGCTGCATTGGGGAGCGCGGCATCGCATCTCCGGGCACAGCATTGTCGGCCTCTATACCCGTTGATCTCAGATGAAGGCTATTCATCTCGCTACCATGGATCGACGAGGCGCAGGTATCGCTGCGCGTCGTCTTCACAGCGGGCTTCTTAAAATTGGTTTCGATTCAACTATGATCGTGGCCCAAAAGGGAACCGATGCGCCAGGCGTTGAGTCGATCAATTTTCTTGATCAGTCGCTGTTAGAACGAGTGAGGCGGCGAGTAGATGCATTGCATTTTTCGCGACAACGAAGTCGATGCATGGAAAATCCGCCATCGAGAATGGCCTATGTGACCGACGACCGCGTTCCTGGCACGTATAACGTTAATAACCTTCTGCCTGAGGCGGATATTTACAATTTGCACTGGGTCGTCGGATTGGTGGAGCCCCGACGTTTTTTTACCCATTATCCAATCGGCAGGCCATTGGTGTGGACTCTTCACGACATGAACCCGCTCACGGGTGGTTGCCATTATGCCTTTGATTGCTTGCGATTCGCCGGAAAATGCGGTTGCTGCCCACAATTGGGCTCACAGACAAAAGATGATTTGAGCGCGCGGTCCCATGCTCGGAAGGCTTCGGCATATTCGAAACTATTGCCCGAAACGACGCGCATCGTGGCGCCCAGTAAGTGGTTAAGCATGGAGGCGTCACGAAGTGCGCTAATGGGCGGGTTCTCGCTCGAAGTGATTCCTTATGGCGTTGACACCGGTACTTTCATGCCGCGAAGCAAACATGTTGCTCGTGAGGTCTTCTCGATACCTAGCGAGGAGTTGGTCATAGCTTTTGCCGCCGACTTCGTAGATCTGCCTATCAAAGGGCTCGATCTTCTACGTGGGGCATTGAAGCAATTGAATGTCGATCGATCCGTTACACTGGCGGTAATCGGCCAGGGAATAAAAATCTCTGACTTCAGCGAGCGCGTCGTCGGGCTTGGTCAAATCGACAACGAGCGCTTGATGTCATTCGCGCTGTCGGCGGCCGACCTCTTTGTATTGCCAACTCGCGCAGACAATCTTCCAAATGTAATTCTGGAAGCCATGGCCTGTGGTATCCCCGTGGTGAGCTTCAACGTAGGCGGTGTCCCCGATATGGTTCGTCCTGGCCAAACCGGTTTGCTTGCGCCGCCCGAGGACGTAGCGGCATTGCGGCATGCTATCGAGACGCTTTTAAACAATGATGATCTTCGCTCGATGATGTCATACGAGTGCCGCGCGGTTGCTGCTAGGGAATACGCACTCGAAGTACAGGCCAAAAGATACAAATCGCTCTATGAGGGATTGATTGAAGCTTCGGCGCCCGCTAGGGCGAAGCTGAAATGTTCGTGAGCGTTTGTAACGTGCCAGCAGGTTAGCCAGCACCGGAATTAGGTATAAACCTGAGTGAATGCCGGACATGAAGAGATCATTTATCGCCCTTGACGGCCTGCGCGGCATCGCCGCGCTTGTAGTTGTACTGCACCACAGCGGTTACTTTTTCGGCTACGTAGTACCGGAGGGCTATCTCGCCGTCGATTTTTTCTACGTACTGAGCGGGTTCGTTCTCGCTCACGCCTACGGACACCAACTGACGCACGGCATGACCGCGCGACGGTTCATGGCGATACGCCTGATCCGGTTTTATCCGCTATATCTGTTGGCCTTCACGGCGTGGCTCCCTATCGGCTGGGCGGAGCTGGTTCATGGCCACGTCGATCCGCGTATGCTGGCGATCGACGTTGCGACAGCTCTCCTATTCTTGCCGTCGCCGCTGTCGACCGACCCGTACCCTATTAACGCGCCGACGGGCACGCTTTTTTACGAGCTTTTGGTCAACGCCGGACTTGGACTATTTGCGCGGCGACTGAGCAACACGGTGCTGGTTGTTTTGATCGTTGCAGCAGGGCTCGTCCTGCTCACGTGCGCCATCGTCAACGGCGATCTCTCTGACGGAAATCTTTGGAGAACCTTCTTCGTAGGTTGCGCCCGCGTCGCGTTCTCATTTCCAGCCGGCATCTTGGTTTATAGGATATGGCTCGCCCGCAAACTTCCCGTCAATGCACCCGTGGCACTCGTAGCCGTCGCACTGTTGATGGTCCTCGCGGCGAGGCCGCCGCAATCGTACCAAGGGCTTTTCGATGCCGTTGCCTGCGTCGTTGTTTTCCCAACGCTGATCTGGATCGGGGCGTCTTCCAAGCCGCGCCCTGCTGCCGCGGAAATATGCAAATGGCTGGGCGCCATCTCCTATGCCGTTTATGTGCTCCACTTCCCGATGCTCACCTTGGCGATTAAGCTCGCCCAGCGGCACTCAGGCTTGAACGTATGGCCGATCGGCGCCGTCTTCGTTGCCCTCGTCGTCGTGGCTGCCCACCTCGCCGACCGCTTCTATGACGGGCCGGTCCGACGCAAACTCGGAGCTATGTTGCAAAGATCGGAAGGCTTGACTATGGACCGCCTGATCGGTGCTGTCCGTTTCGCTTACGGCCGTGCGCCGGCGCCCAATGAAACGGCATGGCACGAGTGGAATGCGCTGTGTTGGCCGGTTCGAACGGTCGACGGCGAACTCACATTGGGACGTGTTTGGCGCCGACGCAACGGCGCATTGTGGGAGTATCGCGAGCGTCCGGATAGGCCCAATGATCGGCTCGATCGAGCTTACTAAAACAGCCTCACGTGAAGGCATTTGGCGTTGGGGCAGCAATAGAGGTGTAGACCCCATAGGCCAGGGTGGTGATCCTCTTCAAGCGCGGCCGTTTTGGGTCGAGCATATCGCAGATGGTTGGCGTTCCGCTGCGCACGCTTGGTCAAAATCGCAGCCTCCTCATTGAGAAGCCCTGTTGAAAACAATTTTCATCCTCGGCGGTGGCGGGTTTCTCGCCAGTGCAATTGAGGGGTATTACCGGCATCTTGGTTGGCGCACGGTCGCGATCGGCCGCCGCGCCGCAGCCTCGCACTCGGATGTCCGACACGTCTGGGCTCTGCCTCATCGAGAGTTCGATAATCTGCTGGCTGCCGAGAAGCCGCAGCTGTGCGTAAACGCTGCCGGCTCCGCGTCAGTCGCAAATTCCTTTGTGGAGCCGCTCTTCGATTTCGAGTCGAGCGCTGGGCTTAGCTTCTATGTTTTGGAAAATCTGCGCCGCTGTAGTCCCGCAACGATTTACATCCACCTCTCAAGCGCAGCGGTCTACGGCAACCCCCCGACTCTCCCCGTCCGAGAAGACGCGGAAATCGCACCTATATCTCCATATGGTTGGCACAAACGCATGGCCGAAATGGCGACAGAGGAATTCGCGCGCCAATTCGGCATGCGTACCGCGTCGCTCAGAATATTCTCAGCTTACGGACTCGGTCTAAAACGACAGGTCATTTGGGATTTGGTCAACCGAGCTGTCACCGAACCTGGTGGTCCCTTACTTCTCCATGGCTGCCCCGAAGATTCGCGAGATTTTATCCATGGCCTGGATGTGGCGCGCTCTCTGCAAATCGTGGCTGAGCAGGGAAAGCTTGTTGGTAAATGTTACAACGTGGCGGGCGGTATCGAGACGCCGGTAGGCGAAATTGCAACTCTGGTATTGCGCCTACTCGGACGCTCGTCGAAGTTCAGTTTTAGCGGAGAACGCCGCGCGGGAAATCCAAGCCGGTGGCACGCGAACATCGACAGGTTGCGGTCTCTAGGATTTTCCCCATGTGTTGCATTGTATGACGGCGTCCGTCCGATAGTCGAGGAAGTAGTCCGCATCCGTGGTTGACAAACCGCATATCGTGATCGTTGCTAAGGGTGGCTCGACTTGGCTCGGTGGGAGACAATATTCGCTCAATCTCGTACGAGCCTTGATTGCCAACCGTGATGAAAGGGATAGATACGATATCAGCGTGTTGGTGAAAGGAGAAAGAGAACTCACTCACTACAAGACGCTTCGAACTGAACTCCGCGAATGCGCGGACATTGAAACCTTAAGGGAGGATTGGACCTTAAGCAATCGCGTCCGATGGAAAATCAAACGGACTTTCCTTGGTTGGACAAACCCGCAATTCGAGGAATTGCTCTTACGGACAGGCGCTACGTTTGCTTATCCGGTTAGTGTCGCAAGAATACCTTCCGCAGACTGGATACCGGATTTTCAATACTACAATTTCCCGGATGCTGCCAGCCGCGCCGATCGCCTAGAGCGAAAAATCGAAGCCGATAGGATCGTGCGGGATGCTCAGCGCATAGTGCTAAGCAGCAGTTGCGCTGAACAGGATTGTCACAAAGTTTTCCCGCAGACGATCGGCCGAACGGCGGTAGTCCAATTCAGGACTTATGCCGACTCATCATGGTTCGCGGCTGACCCGCTTGAAATTTGCAGAAAATACAATCTGCCGAAGAGATTTGTCCTCATCAGCAACTGGCTTGTTCCCACCAAAAATCATAAATTCGTTCTTGACGCGCTGGCCGAGATACCGCATGCCGATCGGCGTTCTATGCATGTCGTGAGTACGGGGGAGATTTACGATTATCGAAACCCCGATTTCTACAATACATTTCTCAATAAGATTCATACTCTCGGATTACGAGATCAGATTTCGGTTCTGGGTGTTATCCCGAAAGAGGATCAAATTCAGCTATTGCGGGCCTCGATCGCGTACTTGCAGCCTTCTCTCCACGAAGGCTGGAACGCTGGCGTCGAGGAGGCGCATCTCTTTGGCAAGGCTATCATGTTGTCGGATATTCCAGTGCACCGCGAGCAGGCGCCCCCGCGAGCAACTTATTTCGATCCATGTGATCCGAGTGACCTCGCAGGAAAACTGCGGCAACTATTCGATTCGGTTGAAGCTTCGCCCTCAAGCAAGGAAGCAGAGCACATGGCAGCGGCTGCATACCACGAATTACAGATTAAGTTCGCGAAAACTTTTCTTTCGATTGGCGATCTTGCTTAGCGTGACCAAGTAGCAACGGCGCTCTGGCTGTTGAGCAAG
>Ga0307476_10002111_pt1 | contig 11908 bp, 9 predicted proteins | sample atmos_gasesECM2C_2_FD_203314 | JGI IMG/M metagenome (GOLD analysis project Ga0307476, IMG submission 203314) | Hardwood forest soil microbial communities from Morgan-Monroe State Forest, Indiana, United States - atmos_gasesECM2C_05 | ecosystem: Environmental > Terrestrial > Soil > Temperate... | reverse complement strand
GGGTTTTCGCCGTCCGCGCAACCCGACACTGAGCAGAAGCTGTATAAAACCTTCTCCGTCCAATTTCCGCCCGAGCCAGGCGAAAGCTCAAACACCGCGCCGCAACCGCCATCGCAAACGTCGCTGCTCCCGCCCGCATCGGTGGTCCCGTAAAGGTTTCCCGCGTCGTCCCAAATCAAGACCGACGAGGGGCCCGCCCCATCACCGCCGCAGAAGTTGTGCAGCACCGTCTCCGTCCCCGCTGTGTCGAGCTCGAAGACCGTTCCATAACCGCACGATCCGCCGCCAGTGGTGGTGCCATAGAGGTTTCCCGCAGCATCTGAGATGACGCCGGGAAATGGCTCCGAGCCAACCGTAACGTCAAAGACGAAGAGGATAGTTTCCTTACCCTTCTTGTCCAGCTTAAAGGCCGTTCCTTCATCATACTGGTCGCCTTGTATAGTGGTGCCGTAAAGATTCCCCGCCGAGTCCTGAATCAGCAGCGCTTCCGGAAACTCGCCATCCGACGCCCCCCCGCTAAAACGATGGAGCACGGTTTCCTTACCGGTCTTGTCCAGTTTGAACACCACGCCGCAGCCTATATTCACTTCGCCACATGAGGAGCCGTTCTCGCCGCCAAACGCAGTCGTTCCATATAGGTTCCCGGAGGCGTCGCGCAACAGGCCAGCCATGGGAGACTCCCCGCTACCGTACTGGAAGCTATGCGACCAGACCTGTTTTCCGGTCTTGTCCAGTTTGAATGCTGTACCGCAGCCGTATTTTTCGTACTTGCAAATGCCGGTCCCGCCCTCGCTGGTAGTACCGTAGAGATTGCCTTCTCCATCGCGTGTTAACTGGGTTATCGGAAATGCACCGTTGCTGCCCTTGAAGGTGTGCAGCACCTTGAACTTCGTCGCCTGCGTCTGAGCGGGAACAACTATTGACGCCAGCAAGAGCGTCACGAAGACCACGAAGATTGATTTTGCGGCTGGGAACGGCTTCTTGGATTGCATAGCTCGTTACCTCTATTTCAAGCGGTGGGCCGCGGAGGAAGGAGAAACGGTTCAGGCCGCATCCTCGGAGCAAAGTATAGCATGGAATCTGGACTTCCATAGGCGTTAGAGTTCGCGAATTCTGATCTAACTTCTCCTGCGACACGCACAAACCGAGCGCCAAGAAAGTTGATGTCGTAGCCCCTCCTGCCGGGACAAGATTTGCTTCCTCCCCTATGAGTTCAATCGATTCACAGGAGACGAGCAATGAAGAAACAAGGCACGACAGACGCGAAGCGAGCTGGGGATCCACCAGCGGTTCGCATTCGTTCCGGCAAACAAAGCCCCGCCCAAGCGAAGCTTGAACGGGGCACGCTGAAGAGCAGGTTAGACCGTTAGGGTGAGCCACCCCGCCCACCCATCCTTCATTAATTCGGACTTGAGGCCGAAGGCTTGGCGGGAGCCTCTTCCTTCTCGCCGGGAGGCGGTGGAATCGTGATGTCCACCTTGGTCACAGGACCGAGCGAATCCAGCGGCTTATCGAAATCCGCCGTGTTGCCCACGACCAGCACCGCGAGCCTGTCTTTGTGCAGATACTTGGCCGCGGCCCGAGCCACATCTTCCTTGCCGACTTTTTCGATCCCGGCGCGATAGCGTTCCAGGTAGTCCGCCGGATATCCGTAGAACTCATATGCCATACGTTCGTGGAGAACCTTCTCCGGCGAATCAAAATTGAAGACGAATGAGTTGAGGATGGAATCCTTGGCGCGTTTGATTTCGTCGTCCGAAATCGGATTCTGCGCCAACCCGTCAATCTCTTTGTAAAGAGCCTGGATGGATTCGATGGTGGTCGCGCTTTTGGTACTCATAGAAACGCGCACGATCCCGGGATGGTCAAAGGCCGCGCCGATCCCCGCGCCGACGCCATATGCCAGCCCTTGCGCCGTGCGGATGCTCTTGAACAGCCGCGAGGAAAAACCGCCGCCGAATGCTTCGTTGAAAACTTGCGTGGCGTAATAATCCGGATTGTCGCGCCGGATGCCCAACTCCGTCATCCGGATCGAACTCTGGTTCACGTCTTCTTTCGGAATCAAGTAATAGCCAGGCTTGGCTGGATGGAATTCAATCTCTTCCTTTTTTACTGGCGCTCCTTTGGGCCAATCGCCGAAGGCTTGGCGAAGCTTGGCCTCCATGGCGGCAGAATCAAAGTCGCCCACGATTCCCAGAATAATGTTGTTAGGGTGCACATGGGCGTGGTGCCAATCGAGCAGATCTTGCCGCGTGACCGTGGCCACGGTTGCGTATTCGGGTTCGCGATCGTATGGATTGTTCGCGCCGTATGCCAGTTTCATGGACTCACGGCCTGCGATGGCGCCCACGTCGTCGTTGCGGCGCGAGATGGCGTCGTCCATTTCTTTCTGCGCCAGATCAACTTTGTCAGCGCGGAACTCAGGCTCGCGCAGCAAATCGTTGAACGCCTTGAACACATCGTCGAAATCGCCCTTCAGGCAAGACCATGAAATGCTGGTCGAGTCTACGTTGCTGCTGGTCTCAACTTTGGCGGCGCGAATTTCGAGGTAGTCGTCGAGCTGATCGCCGGTTTGCGCTTTGGTTCCTCCCGTGCGCCAAACTTCCCCGTAGATATCCAGCATCCCGGCCTTGTTCGCAGGTTCCGAACGCGAGCCGCCGCGGATGCGTGCGCTGCCATCAATCAACGGGAGTTCGTGGTCTTCTTGCAGGAAAACCACCATGCCATTCGGCAACTCGAAACGCTTAGGCTCCTGAGGATGAAATGCGGGCAAAGGCGGAATCGCGATCTGTTGCCAATCGCTGGCTTGGGCCGCGGCTCTCGGAACAGCCGCGCTCAGCAATACTAAAGTCGAAAGGAGAATCAGCGCACGATGACGAGTCATTGTGCCCCTCCTTGCGGTTGAGCCGCGGAAGCAGGGGCCTTGGTTTCGATAATTCCCACGGTACGGTTGGCTGGGACAAAGGTTTGATTGGCCACACGGCGAATGTCCGCCTTGGTGACTTTATCAATACGATCGACCGAGCGAAACAGTTCGCGCCAGTCGTCGTAGCGGGCCTGGTATAAAGCTAGATTATTGGCCAGGCCTTCGTTGCTGCCCAGGCTGCGGAGCAGATTCGCCTTGGCGCGCGTCTTAATCATTTTCAGTTCCTCATCGCTGATGTCTTCTTTCTTCAGCTTCTCGATCTCGAGATGAATCGCTTCCGCCATTTCGTCGGGCTTGTGGCCAGGGAGGGGAAATGCGTAGAAGGCAAAAAGATGCGGATACTTGTTGCCCGGCAGTCCGGTAAAGCCCGCGGAATCGGCAGCGATTTTCTTGTCGCGCACCAGCGCCCGGTACAAACGTGAAGTGCGGCCATTCGACATTAAGTCGGCAATCGAGTCATAAACGGCATCATCGGGACTGCGGTAGTCGGGCCGGTGATAGCCCTCGAGATAGAGCGGTTGCGACATCTCCTGCAGTACGACGCGCCGCTCCGCGTTCTGCGGCGGCTCGGTGGTCGTGCGCTCGTCCGGCTTGGGGCGCGATGGAATGCGGCCAAAATACTTTTCAACAATCGGCATTGTCTCGGACGCCTTCACGTCACCCACTACGGTCACCACCATGTTCGACGGAATGTAATACCGGTCGAAAAACTGCTTGGCGTCGGTGGCGGAAAACGAGTTCAAGTCCGCGATCCAACCGATGGTTGGGCGATGATAGGGATGCGCCTGAAACGCCGCCGTGGTGAATTGTTCGAGCAGCCGCCCGATGGGGTTGCTGTCCACCCGCATGCGGCGCTCCTCGATGACCACATTCCGCTCTTTGTAAAACTCGCGCATGACCGGATGCAGGAAGCGTTCCGACTCCAGATAGGCCCACAACTCCAAGCGGTTTTCGGGAAACGAGTAGAAATAGTTGGTCTCGTCATCGCTGGTGTTGGCGTTCAAGTCCTCGCCGCCGTTGTTCTCGACGATCTGGGGAAATTCGTTGGGCTTCACGTATTTGTTGGCTGCAGTGACGGCGTCTTTCCAGTCCTTTTCCAGATCCTTCAGCTTCTGGTCATTTCGATCGACGGGCTTATCGCGCTCCGCGATGTAGGCCGCGTACGTCTGCTCAACTTTCTCCAGCGCAACCTTTTCGGCGGGATAATCGGTGGTGCCTATCTTGTCGGTGCCCTTGAAAGCCATGTGCTCGAACATGTGGGCCAGCCCGGTCTCGCCGAGAGGATCCTGCACCGAACCAGCATCCACGTGGGTGAAAAAGGAAAACACCGGCGCCTCGGGCCGCTCGCAGATCACGACGGTCAACCCGTTGTCCAGTTTCTTGACCGTTGTTCGCTTCTCGAAAGAAGCCATATCCTGTGCGGCAGCCAGCGCGGAGAGTATCAGAACGATGGTGAACGATTGTAGCGAGCGGCAGTTCATCGGACCTCCAAGAGGTTGGACGCGAATGAGGGGCAGAAGTTTGAAATTACGTGGTGGAAGGGGAAGTTGTCAAACTTGAAGCGCAGCGATAAACGCCCGAGCCTAAATTGGGCCACTATATGTTTGCAGGGTGCCGAGAAGCCAACAAACGATGCTGCTCACTAGTTAGACTAGCGCTGTTGTGGAAGACGATCGCAAAAAGTCGAAAGAGATCGCGAGCATCAGGCGGACGGAGGAACGCCGTGGCAAGAAACAACCGGCTTCAGAAGCTGCGCAACTCCGGCGAAGGCTGGAAAGAAACGCATCGGATCTCCTCGAACTTGATTTGGAAGAATTCTTGAAGGCCCTGAAAGAGGATTACCGGCTCAACGAGTCCCAACTCGCAAAGGCGGAGGCGTTTTGGCGTCAGAGTCGCGGCGGTTAGAGACCCGCTTTTCGAATCGATCATGCATCCGCGCCTGTTCGGCAGGAGTGAAGTTCGTTAGGTGCTCCTCAAGTAGTTTTTCCAACTGCTTTGCAGCTTGCTTCCGTCGGCTGTTCTTGTCCGGCATGTATTCCAGCCTTTCAAATATGGATGGCAGTGTCAACTGCCAAAAGGCACGGCCAGCTTGGGGCCAAGCGGAACCCATTTCGTATCAATCTCATGGACCCTTATAATCCAGAGTGCCATGGCAGGAAAACCATCCGTAGTTGAGATCGAAGGCAAACACCTGAGTTTGACCAACCTGGACAAAGTCCTGTACCCCAAAACTGGATTCACCAAGGGACAGGTGATTGATTATTACGCGCGCATTGCCCCCGTTTTGGTGTCACATCTTAAGGATCACCCACTAACTCTGAAGCGCTATCCCGGCGGCGTGGACGAAGAATACTTCTTCGAAAAAAATGCCACCAAGCACCGGCCGGATTGGGTGAAGACGGCGCCCATTTGGAGTGAAGGCAACCAGCGCAATGTGAATTACATTTTAGCGAACGATTTGCCTACGTTGGTGTGGATGGCAAATCTCGCTGCCATTGAACTTCATCCGTCGCTTTCGCTGGCCAAAGACATCGCTTCGCCGCGCAGCATGGTCTTCGATCTCGATCCCGGCCCGCCGGCGAATATCGTGCAATGTTGCCAGGTGGGGATGTGGCTGCGGGAGATCTTCGCGCATTTCGGATTGCAGAGTTTTCCCAAGACTTCTGGCTCCAAGGGGCTGCAGATCTATGTCCCCTTGAACTCGCCCACCAGTTACGACGTAACCAAACCTTTCGCTCACGCGCTCGCCCGTTTGTTGGAAAACGAGCACCGGGAACTTGTTGTCTCTGACATGAAGAAGGAATTGCGCGTCAGCAAAGTATTTGTGGATTGGAGCCAGAATGATCAGCATAAGACTACGGTGAGCGTGTATTCGCTGCGTGCGCGAGAGCATCCTACGGTTTCCACCCCGGTGAAATGGGAGGAAGTGGGGCAGGCGCTAAAGAACAAAGATGCGACCCTGCTGGTGTTCGAAGCGAGTCAAGTGCTTGATCGCGTGCAAAAAATGGGAGACTTATTCGAGCCCGTGCTCACGCTCAAGCAGAAACTGCCAAAGCTAACGGGGATCGCCGAAGCCACGCCGGAAGCAGGCCTGGAATTGGCCGCACAAGCCGACAGCGGCATGAGAAAGGCAAAGAAGCGCGCCAAGGCTGCACGTCCACGCTCCGCCTCGAAGAAAAAGTCGCGAAAGGTATAATCCGGCTGAACTTTGCTGCAGCCTTTTCTTGCGGAGCGGAACCATGGCACAACTTTATGCCGGCACATCAGGGTGGGCTTATCCAAGCTGGAAGCCTGATTTTTATCCCGCCAAGCTTGCCCAGGCAAAATTTTTGCAGTACTACGCCACGAAGCTGAATGCGGTTGAAGTTAACTTTACCTTTCGCCAACTGCTAAAGGAGACTACGGCCCAGAAGTGGATTGAGGCCACGCCCGCCGGATTTCGTCTCAGCATCAAAGCGCATCAGGTCATCACGCACATCAAACGGCTGAAACAGACGGAGGATTTCATCCCGCGCTTTTTGAGCACCATCGAACCTGTGGCGCGCGCGGAAAAACTGGGGCCATTGTTGTTCCAGTTGCCGCCGAATATGAAGGCAGACGCCAAACTTTTGCAGGAATTTCTGGCGGTGCTTCCGCGCGCAGTTCCCTCTGCCTTTGAATTCCGCCATGCATCATGGTTCACAGACGAGATTTTTGCTCTGCTCAAGAGCTACAACCGCGCGCTTTGCATAGCCGAAACCGAAGAGCGCAACACTCCAGACGTAGTCACCGCTGACTTCTGCTACTACCGTTACCGCAAGCCGGCCTACGCGCCCGACGAACGGCACGCCATGGTCGACCGCATCGGCGAGCACCTCGGAGAAGGCCGCAATGTGTTCGCATATTTCAAGCACGAGGAAACTCCCCAGGGAGCGATTTACGCGGTCGAGGTGCTGAAAGAGGTAAGTCCGCTGTAGATCGACGTCCCTGCTTTCGGTGAACGCTCGCGAGAGCGCTGCGGCAGAGACGTAGCAAGCTACGTCTCTTCAGCATCTGTCTTACTACTTCCTTCAACGTCCGATAACACGCATACTCTTCTCTTTATGTCTGCCGACGCGAATTCCCGCTTGATCTCAGGTTTTCTCGACTATCTGAAAATCGAGAAAGGACTGGCTCCGCTCACGGTCTCCGCGTATGCCGCCGACGTTGGCCAGTTCACTGCATTCCTTTGCAAACGCAAGTGCACGCTGCTGAAGGCGCGCCGCGATGAAGTACGCGGTTTTATTCAGGAACTATTCGCCAACTCAGTCGATGGAAGATCGGTGGGAAGAAAACTTTCTGCCCTACGCCATTTGTATCGCTATCTATTGCTCGACAAGTTCATCGATCACGATCCTACGCTGAACATTGACTCGCCGAAACAGTGGAAGGTGTTGCCGAAATCGCTGGCCCGCGACGAAATGGAAATCATGCTGCGCGCGCCGACATCGGCTTCGAAGGGAAAGCACGGCGAGGCGATCGCTCTGCGTGATAGGGCCATGCTCGAGGTTTTTTACGCTGGAGCGCTCCGGGTTTCGGAGATTACTGCGGTCAAACTCGAAGACTTGAAGCTCGACCTCGGTTGTGTGCTGGTGCGAGGTAAGGGCGATAAAGAACGAATCGTGCCTTTAGGAAAATCGGCGCAGGAGATGCTTGCCAACTACATGAAGCATTCACGTCCTGTACTGACGGGAACGCGCACTTCACCGCTTCTGTTTCTTGGACGTGGCGCACGCAAACTGACTCGCCAGCGCGTGTGGCAGATGGTTCGAGCGGCATCGTCGACCATGGGACGCAACGCCAGTCCGCACATGTTGCGCCACAGTTGCGCCACGCATATGGTCGAGAATGGAGCGGACCTGCGCACGGTTCAGACGATCCTCGGCCACGCTGATATTTCGACCACGCAGGTCTACACGCACTTAGCGCTCGATCGCCTGAAGAGCGTATATCAGAAACACCATCCGAGGGCGAAGGCAAGACAAGTTAGATGATTTTTAGCACAGAGACACAGGGAAGAATTCCGCTTTCTCTGTGACTCTGTGGAGAGATTGGTTCTGGCATATGACGACAAAATCGAGCCGTTCTCCAATCGAAAAGGCCATCGACAAGTTCCTCCAGTCGTTGCGGCAACGCAATGCATCGGCTCACACCATCAAGGCTTATACCGGCGACTTGAGCAATTTTGCCGTTTATGTCGGTTCACGCGATTGGCGAAGCATCGATCACCTCACCATCCGCGGATTTCTCTCCCTTCTGTACGAAAAAGACCTGGGCAAAACCTCGGTGGCACGGGCGTTGGCCGCCGTGCGTTCTTTCTACGGCTGGCTGGCGCAGGAAGGAGTGGTTGAACAGAATCCGGCCGCGCTGGTCTCCACGCCAAAGCTGCCGAAAAAGTTGCCGCGCGTTCCCACCATCGAAGAAATGAATACCGTGCTCGACGGAGAGATGCCCGAAGTCGCGTCATTTCCAGATCGTGATCGCATGTTGTTCGAATTGCTTTACGGGTGTGGCATCCGCAATTCCGAGTTGATCGGCATCAATCTCGACGATATCCGTTTGAGCTCCGAAGCCATTCTCATTCGCGGCAAAGGCAAGAAAGAACGCTACGTGCCATTCGGCGATTCGGTGAAAGCCGCTCTCGCGAGCTACTTGCCGGTACGCCAGCACAGGTTGGCAGAACGCAAGAAGAACACGGCTGCGTTGCTGATTAACCAGCGCGGCGGACGGCTTACCACACGCAGCGTGGGACGCATCATCAAGAAGATCGCCGTCGCCAAAGGGCTGTCGCCCGACGTGCACCCGCACACTCTGCGCCACGCCTTCGGCACCCACATGCTCGAAGAGGGCGCCGACCTCCGCTCCATCCAGGAAATGCTCGGCCACGAGCGTCTTTCGACCACGCAACGCTACACACAGCTTTCCATGAAGCACGTGCTCGAGGTCTATGACCAGACGCACCCACGGGCGAAGTGACCACTCTGGCGCAAACAATCACTGTAGAGACGTTGCTTGCAACGTCTCGCCAGCAAAGCCCCAAAGCGGGGACGTAGCGGAGCTACGTCTCTACAGAGAGCGCGCCCGAAGCTGTTCCCACATCTCTACTACACGCGTCTTTAGTTCATCTGTAAGTTTTCCGTACTCGGTATCTGATGCTTCTTTTGCGGGAGGCGGATAAATGGCGTCGTCAAAAGCTATTTGCAAAGGTGCGAATTTTTGGAAGCGCTTCCCGCGCGGCCAAGCCTCATGAAAACCGTCAATCGCCACGGGAACAATCGGCACCTGCAAGTGAATGGAGAGGATTGCAGCGCCCTTTCTGAATGTCTTTGGCTTGCCATCGATCGAACGCTCGCCCTCGGGATAGAGTACCAGCACGCGTCCGTGCCGCAGCCCGGAAGCCCCGGCCCGCATAGCCGGAATCAGATTCGCATCCGGGTCCACTACCACCACGCGCGCCCATTGCGCCAGCGTCCGCATAAGGCCTTTGCCGAAGATTTCGCTGGTCCCCACCGCGAAACCCGCGCGAAAAATCTGCCAGGAAAAAATTCCGCATAGGATCAGAGGATCGATATAGCTCTGGTGATTGGAGCAAATGATAAAGGGTCCCCGAGCGGGAATCTTTTCCGCACCGGTAACGCGCAACCTGCTGAGGTCGCGAGCCATGAGCTGCAATAGCTGGCTAAGCAAATACCGGAACCCATCCGCGAACGGTCGCGGCCGCAGCAAGGCGAGAAAGTCAGGGTCGGTGGACTCCTCTTGCAGCACCGCCTTCCAGCCCGCGAACCGCACTTGGCCGGTAACGCCATCCGAGCCAGATCGGCTGTCGCGAACCGCCTCCACAAGCTGGCGCACAGTGTAAATTTCAGACAAGTGCGATTCGTCCAACTGTCCGCCAAGCCCTTGTTCCAGTGCGATCAGAAGTTCCACGCGCCGCATCGAGTCCAGCCCAAGATCGAGCTCGAGATTGTCGCTGGGATGGATTGCTTCAGATTGTTTCCTTGATGCGTCGCGCATGATCTTCAGCGCACGCTGCACCTCCGGCTGCTCCAGCCACGCGGTGTCTTCCGCGCTGAAGGATTTTTCCGGGCGAACCTCCGCATCATCTGAGCTGTCCTGAGCCTGTTTTGCCCGCACGCGCTTCTCGATTTCAAACCGCTTCAGCTTTCGCGTAGTGGTCCGCGGCAAAGCCTCCTGCCAGATTTCATAACTTCCAAGTCGCTTGGTCGAAGGCAGTTGCAGCGAAAGTCCCTCAATGTCGTAGCGGAGAACCTCTTTCGCATTGACGATCTTCCGCTGTTTGAGCGCCTCGAAGTTCGGAACGACTACAGCGTGCAACCGCTCCTCTCCCGGACTGTTTTCGAGCCCCAGCACAGCAATTTCTCCGACGTAGGGCGATTTCAGGTAGCACGCCTCAACCTCTTCTGGGTAAATGTTTTTCCCGTTGCTGAGGATGATGACCTCTTTCTTGCGGCCAGTGATAAACAAATTGCCCTTGGCGTCGAAATAGCCCAGATCCCCCGTGTAGAGCCAGTCGTCCCGCAGGACGGCAGCGGTAGCGTCCGGCTGGTTCCAGTAGCCCTTCATCACGACGGCCCCGCGAATTGCGATTTCACCCACGGATTGGCCGCCGTATTCCTGCGGCTGCGCATCAATAATTTTTCCCTCCACGCCGTCAAGCGCTTTACCCACTGAGCCAATCACGTTGTCATTCGCGGAAGTGGCGAAAGCGGCGGCGCTGGTTTCGGTGAGTCCGTACGCCTGCAGGATGTCAATGCCCAGCGCATGGAAATCCCGCCCGATCTGCGGATCAAAGCGTGACCCACCCGTTACCAAGTAGCGCATTTTGCGGCCAAAGATGTTGTGGATCTTCGGAAAAAGGACGGAACCCGGATTCCATCCGAATCGCCGGCAAAAGCGCGTGATTGCCATCATGGTTCGAAAGGCCCGAGTCGCCACTCGTCCCCGGTGCCCCACTTCTTTGAAAATGCGCTCGTGAATCAAATAAAAAAACTGTGGCACGACCGCGAATGCAGTAATATCCCGCTCAACCAGCGCTCGTAGCAGTTCCGTCGTATTCAGAGTTTCGAGGTAAACAACCCGTGCACCCTTTACCAGCGGCAGCAGCAGGTTGGCCATCTGTGACAGCACGTGAAAAAGCGGAAGCACGCCGAGCACCGCATCATCAGGCCCGATTTCCGCCCAGCCGAATACCGCCCGCACCTCGCCCATCAGGTTTGAGTGCGTGAGCATTACCCCTTTCGGGTCGGCAGTCGTGCCAGAGGTGTAGAGCAAAGAAGTGATGCTGTCATCGCTCGAAGACACTGCCACAAAATCTCCCGGCCCTGCCGCAAAGATACTGTCTAGATTAGGTCGTGTGGGGACGGGCGCCTCGCCCGTCCGAGCCGAGCCAAACTCGGCAGTTTGTGGGGCGTGGGCACTCGCGTCAGCAGTGTCAAGCAGCACAATTTCGATTCCTGACTCACCCACCGCTTCCTCGGCGACCGCGAGATGCCTCCCATCACAGAACAGCAGGGAACTGCCACTATCCTTGAGAAGCTTCGCTACCTGATCGGCATGAAACGCTGTGTCGAGGGGAACTGCTGTGCACCCAGCCGCGATAATTCCCAGGTAGGCCGTGATCCAGCGCGGATGATTATCGGCCAGGATCGCAATTCGAGTCTCCGGCTGAAACCCGCTCTGGGTCAGCCAGCGCGCCACACTTTCCGCCATCCGCCGCGCTTCGGCGTAGGTGTTGCTCTCAACTCGATCACGCCGCTGAATTTCCAGCGCAACATGGTCACTCCAGCGCTCGGCGCATTCGCGGAATAGTTCGTAGAAGGTTGCCATGGGCCAGCGGGAAAATATACCTGAAAACGCGGTTCAGCGCTGTGATCGGCGAGTCCGCTGAAAAATAGGCCTGAAGTACTGCTTGATTTTGTTCCGGCGAAGAGTTTGTTGCTGAAA
>Ga0307476_10002109_pt1 | contig 11909 bp, 10 predicted proteins | sample atmos_gasesECM2C_2_FD_203314 | JGI IMG/M metagenome (GOLD analysis project Ga0307476, IMG submission 203314) | Hardwood forest soil microbial communities from Morgan-Monroe State Forest, Indiana, United States - atmos_gasesECM2C_05 | ecosystem: Environmental > Terrestrial > Soil > Temperate... | reverse complement strand
AGCCGTCGGGGCGGCAAACCCCCGATTGAAGCCCCCCGAACGAAAGCCCTGCGACCAAGTGTAGTAGAGCAGCACGTCCTCGGTCGGTTTCCAGCTGAGGCTGGCGCGGCTTCTGAAGCCTGAGTAACTTCGATCGAGCCCGAGCGCATTGAGATCGATGGCATAGCGATTGATGCAGGGATCCGGCGGGACGCCGTAGGGGTTAAGCAAGCCGCAGAAGATGCTGCCCACGCTGGAACCGACTTCGGTGGTTTCGGTACGGGAATAACGGGTACCGGCAGTCGCTGTCAGCGTGTGCGGTATCAACTCGAGGTCGAGGGAGGCGTACGCGGCCTTCTGAATGTAGCCGCGCGTGATGTCGTTGAAGAAGGCATCGCCCAGCGGCCGGACGTTCGGATCGTTCGATGTCACTGGCCCGGATACGAACATAGCGCCGTCCGGGAGTGTGCAGAGGCAGCCCCGTTGGCTGTTGATTGTCCAGTAACCGGTGGGCGGTGCGACCGGACTGAAGTACGGAGTCGCAGTCAGGTAGTACCAGTCCCCCTGGTCGTAGATCTTGTAGTCCTCGTAAAAGAGACCGCCGACCGCGCGCACCCGCCAGTCGTCGGGCGTGCGGACGCGCAGCTCGTGGCTCTGGTGCGTATTGTGCTCGACATCGCGCCATACCGAGCTCGGCGTGAAGCATCGTGCCGTTGCGGCGGTCGTCCCCGTGTTGACGCACTGGTAATAGTCCGCGTACGGGCCGCCGTGCGCGTAGTTCGTGTAGTCCTGCACCTGATCCACATTACGTACCAGGTAAGAGCCGGCGTAGAGAACCTGGATCGAGCCGACACGACCATCGATCGTGAGCGCGGTGTTCTCGAACCGGTCCTTGTTATAGGACGGATTGAACAACTGTACGGTAAGATCGGGTTGCGCCTGGCCGAACCAGTTGCTTGCCGCTTCGGTGAATAGGCCGTCCGCTTCAATGCTTTGATAAGACTGCGCCAGCAACGCGCTCCAATCATCGTTGAACTGATACAGCGCTTCGACGCGTATGCCGCTGTAGGTGACCGGGTTGATATTGCTTGCTACCAGCGCGGAGTTATTGATGACCACGCTGTTCGCCGGAACCTGGCCGCCGGCGCCGGCCTTAGAAATGCTCGCGTCTGCCGAACTACGCGCGAAGGTGGCGGGGATGTTATCGATGTACCCGCCGCGCCTGTCGTTGTAGATAACTGCCCGCAAGGCAAACCTGTCAGGAATCACCGGGATATTGAGCGTCGCGTCGAGCGCGCTGCTCTGCGCACCGTGCGCCGTCGTCGCATAGCCGGCATTGACTGCCGCTTCCGTCACACTGAGTTTGGGCTTGTTGGTGATGTAGCGCAGGACGCCCGCCTGCGCGCCCGCCCCGAATAGCGTGCCCTGTGGGCCTTGCAGCACCTCGATACGCTCGAGATCGGCCGCGTACACGTCGAGATTGCGGCCCGGAAGCTGAGCCGATTGTTCGTCGAGGTAGACCGCAACATTGGGGAAGCTTCCGGCACTCCCGGCCGCCTGATTGCCACCTTCCCCGGTGCCGAGTCCGCGCATATAGATCGTGTTCTGCGCAGGCCCCACGCCATGCACGGTGACGCCGGGCAGGTACATCGCGAGGTCGTCGAAGGTTGAGACATTGAGCCTGGCGAGTGTTGCGTTGGTCAGGACCTGGATCGTCATCGGCACGTCCTGCACGGCCTCGGTGCGGCGATTGGCGGTGACAATGACTTCGGCCTGCCCCTCGCCCTCCGGCACAATCGCAGCGGTCTTCGGAGTGGCGGCAAGTATGCGGATGCTGTGCGGGGTGAGAAATTCGAACCCGAGTCCCGTGCCCCGAAGCAGGCGAGCGAGTGCTTCCGACGGGGGCAGCCCCGCCCGCACCGTGCGGGATTTTTGGTTGCGCACGACTTCGGACACATAGACGAGCTCGAGCCCCGTCTGAGTCGCGAAAGCGTCAAGCGCCTGCAGGAGCGGCTGAGCAGGGATATCAGCGGTGAGCGCTCCCGAGGCGGCGGCCTGCGCGAGCGCGGCGGGGGCGCCAACGAGCGCCACGGGCGCGCAAATCGACAGCGCACGCAGCAGTTGGGAAACGAGGGTCGCGATCTCGGGTGACGGGCGGTGCAAGCAAAGCCTCGTGAGAGTCTCTGTCAGCCTGCGTGCGCCGACCCGCGAGTGTACATGCCGAGCCCGGAACTAGTCCTGAGATACCCGAATCCGAGTCGCGCCCACCTCGACGTGCACGCCGGGCAGACTGCGCAAGAAAGCAATGAACGCGTCGGTGTCATCGGTGGCGAAGACGCCACTGATTTCAAGACTCCGCAGCGCCGGTGTCGTGATCTCGATTGGCTTGGGGGAGTAGCGGTCGAATTCACTCGCTACGCGCTCGAGCGGCTCGTGATCGAACTTGATCTGCCGGTGCAGCCACGCCGTAGTGTTCTGCGAGTCGACGGCCGTGGGCGCGGCCGGCCACCTGCCAGCGGTTACCCGGATCTGCTGATCGGCATCCAGCTGCACCACGCGCCGGCTTTGGGGCTGGCTCGTGTCGGGCTCTGCGGGTATCGGCGCGGGCGCGACGGCGACTCGCCCCTCGACCACCGTGATCACTGTCGAGTCGGGCTCCATGCGTACGTCGAACTTCGTTCCGAGGTCGACGACCTCCGCCGATCCGGCGAGCACCCGGAATTCGCGCTCGCCCTCATGGGCGACCTCGAAGTCTGCCTCACCGGAGGTAAGCACCACGAGCCGCTGAGTCCTGCTGTACCGGACCGTGACCGCGCTGTCGGTATTCAGGTGCAGCACGGAATTGTCCGCCAGGCGATGAGTTGCCTGTTCGCCATGCCCGGTCTTGAAATGCAGCGCCGTGAGCTCGGGAGGGGCCGACACCCTGGCGATGGGCATGAGGTCCCACAGCAAAAACAGGCCCAGGGCCACTACCGCGAACGCCCCCAGCCGCACTGCGGCCGTCTGCCAGCGCAGGGGCGGCGCCGCGCTGACTGCGGCAGCGAGGCGCGACCAGAGGGGCTGGGCCCGCGTGACCCTCTCGGTTCGCGCGCGTTCGATCAGAGACTCGATGGAATGCGCAGAGTCGGCGCATGCCTCGCGCAGGTCGCGCGCGACGGCCGCCAGTCCCAAGTACTCCTCCACATGCAGCGGCGAGGCTCTGAGCCAGGCTGCAAAGGAGTCGCGCTCGCCGGCCGCGAGCCCCGCGCGATTGGCGACAAACCACTCTGCGGCCTCCTGGGCAATGAGGCTGCGCACCTGTTCGTCCGTATCGCTCATAAACTCACCCCAGTCGCGCCATGCGGCGCCGGCAATGCACCAGCGCCTGCGTCAGGTATTTCTTGACCATGTGGGTCGAGATCCCGAGCCGCTGCCCGATTTCCTCGTAACTGAGTCCATGCCAATACTGCAGCACCACCGCCGCATGGCATTTCGCCGGTAGCTGCTGCAGTACTTCACGCAGCCTCTTGATGCGCTGCTCCGTATCGAGCTGCCCGGCGATGGTCGGCAGCTCGCCAAGCTGTTCGTGCACCGCCGGATCATCGACATCGAGCGCCGCTGCATCCCTGCGTTCCTGCAGCGCGTGCTCGCGGGCGAGGTTGCTCGCGACCGCATACAAGTAAGCCTCGGGATTGCGCACAGCCCCCATATCCGGTACGCGCAGCATGCGAACGTACACCTCCTGGGCGAGCTCCGCGGCGTCCGGTTGCCTGCGCACGCGCCGATAGAAAAACGCCCTCAGCCTGCCGCCGTGCTCGACGAACAGCCGCTCCACCAGCGTCTTCTTGGTCTCTGTCATGCCGCCCGATCGCCCAAACGCGAAATTTGCAAACCCATGGCAATAACTAAGGAGTGACCATCCGTTAATTCGGGTACCAAAAAATATTCAGGGCTGAATCGGTAGTCGTTGCACGACAGCGATCCTCACGGAGAGGTACCCGATTGGGCAGTCGCCCGCTCTTACCTATCAGGTTGCACCGTGACCCGGCACCGACAGCGGGGAATGCCTCGCGCCGTAAGCGATCAACAAGTGCTCAATCTCAACACGATTCACTCAGGAGACTCAAATGTATACGAAGACAACTGCAATGGCTGCCCGGTCGGTTCTCGCTCTCGCCACGGCGGCTGCGTCCCTGCTCATCTGCGCAAACGTCTCGGCCGCGAATCGAGAAGTTACCGTTGCCTATCATGTCAGCACCAAGGGTTTGGATCTGAGTCAGGTCGCCGACGCGCGCAAGTTTTACCAGCGCATCGAGCATGCCGCCGGAGTCGTCTGCACGCACGGCAACCGGGTTGGCCTCGAGCCTTCCCCGGATGTGATGGCCTGCTCCGAGAGGGCGCTCGGAGATGCGATACGCTCCATCAAGCTCCCGCTGCTCACGCAGATCTATCTGGAGACGCATACGTTGCGCGAAGCCGCGGCACGGGGGATCGATGTACCTGTTCAGATGGCGGCGAAGTGAGTTCAGGCTGTCGGCCGGCGCGAGGGCGGCTTACGCCCTGCGCCGGTCTCGGCGCGAACCGTCGGTCACCCGCTCCAGGCGTGATTAACCGCGGACAAGATTCCGTCCGAATGTCCCATCAGCCAACAGCAGCGATCCCTCGACGCAGCTGATGACTATTCGGTGGGGTACGGACCTTCCCGAAGGCGTTCGGCGTGAGCTTCGAAGAGGTGCTCGGTGTGAAGACGGCCGCGGTCCTGATGCGTCGGGTTCAGTTCCATTATACCATGCGAGCTGGCTGAGTATGGCCGAGATCGAGATCGGCGTCCTGCAGCGCCAATGCCTGGCGCGTTGTGCTGCCGAGCAGACAACCTTTCGACGCAAAAAGCCGCCATTCAAGGCGGCGAGCAAGCAGAGTGGCCTCGACCGGTGCGCGTGTTGGTGGATCGTTGGTCGGTGCTTGACATGCAAGGAGAAACTTGCCTATCCTTCAGGCAAGTAATTGCTTGCGTATAGCACATGGCCGAGCGCCGCGACACCGACGTGCTGTTCAAGGCCCTGGCCGATCCCAGCCGGCGCAGGCTGCTGGACCTGCTGCATGCGCATGACGGCCGCACACTCAATGAGCTGTGCGAACACCTGGATATGACGCGGCAGGGCGTGACGCAGCACCTGGACCTGCTGGAGGCCGCGAACCTGGTCGCCACCGTGCGGCGCGGGCGCGAAAAGCTGCACTTCCTCAATCCAGTCCCGCTACAGGAGATCTATGAGCGCTGGATTGCCAAGTTCGAAAAGCCGCGCCTCAAAGCACTCTCGGATCTGAAACGACGACTGGAGAAAGCCGATGGCTAGATCGACCTTTGTCTACGTCAGCTACATCCGCACCACGCCGGAGAAGCTGTGGTCAGCACTGACCGACCCGGAGTTCATCAAGCAGTACTGGTTCGGCGTGCACGGCGAAAGCCAGTGGACGGCGGGATCTTCGTGGAAGAGTGTGTCCCCCCATGGTCAGATCCTTGACTCCGGCGAGATCGTCGAGGCCGAGCCGCCGCGGCGCTTGGTGATCCGCTGGCAGAACCAGTTCAAGCCCGAGCTCAAGGCCGAAGGCGAGTCGCTATGCACGATGGAGCTGGAACCCAGTGGAACGGCGGTCAAGCTCTCAATCACCCACACCATCGAGCGCGAACCCTCGAAATTCATCGAGGCAGTGTCCGGCGGCTGGCCGAAGGTCATCTCCAACCTGAAGTCCGTGCTGGAGACCGGCTCCGCCGCTCTGCAGGACCCCTACCCCAATTAGGTAGCTAACCCTTCAGCTTCTCCGCCACCCGCCTATAGGCCTCCCGGAACGGAATCCCTTCCTCCACCACGAGCCTGTTGGCTTCCTCTGCCGCATGAATCGCCGGATCAAGGGTGATCCGGTCCGGCCGGAAGCGCATCGAATCGATCGCCGGCGGCAGGATACTCAGGGTCTGGTGTGCGAGGTCGATACCGCGGAAGAGGGGTACCTTGAGCAGCTGCAGATCGCGTTGGTAACCGGAAGGCAATTTTGCACAAATGGCCAGCGCCTCGGTGAGGCACGCGAGCGCTGTGGCCGACCGTCCCCGGATCAACTCGAACACGTCCGGGTTGCGTTTCTGCGGCATGATGGAGGAGCCTGTGGTGAACGCATCCGGCAGCTCCACGAATCCGAATTCCCGGGTATAGAACAACAGTACGTCGGCGGCGAACCGTCCGAGGTCCTGGATGAGCAGTGCGATCTCGAACAGCAGTTGGGCCTCGGCCTTGCCCCGCGAAAGCTGCACCGAGGTCACCGGCTCTTGTGTGGCGCTGAACTCCAGCTTTGCGCTCGTGACGGCTCGATCGACAGGCAATCCAGGAGTGCCGTACCCAGCCGCGGATCCGAGCGGATTCTTGCCGACACGCCGCTGCACGGCTTGCAGACCCTCTGCATCGTCGCGGATCTCGGCGGCAAAGCCGCCCGCCCACAGCGCAACCGAGCTCGGCATGGCCTGTTGCATGTGAGTGTAGCCAGGCAATGCGGTGGCGGCCTCGCGCGTGGCCAATCGCTCCAGTGCTTCAACGACGTGCGCCGCTCCCGCGCCCAGCTCCTGGATCACGTCACGCAGATAGAGCCGGATCGCAGTCAACACCTGGTCGTTGCGTGAGCGGCCCAGATGCACTCGACCACCGGCCGCGCCAATCCGCGCCGTCAGCCGATTCTCGAGCGCTGTCTGCCCATCCTCGTCGGCCAGCTCGATGTGCCACTCGCCGCGCGCATGCTCCTCACCCAGTGCGGTGAGACCGAACCGGGTGACGTTCAACTCCTCTGCGGCCAACAGTCCTTGCGCGTGCAGCATTTCAACGTGCGCAATCGAAGCTCGTATGTCGTACGGGACGAGGCGCTCATCCAGCGCATAGTCCTCGCCAGCCGTGTAATGCAGTACACGATCGTCGAGCGGCGCACCCTTGTCCCACAAACGGCTCATGGAGATTGAGTACCTACTACACCTGCTGCTCGGCCGGCGTCAGAGCATTCACGTCGGCGACGATGAGCGTCCCGGTGCCTTCGTTGGTGAACACCTCGGCGAGGATTCCCTCCGGCGATCTGTACGAGACGACGTGAACACGGCGTACACCGCCGCGGATGGCGTCTTCAATGGCTCGCGCTTTGGGCAACATGCCCTCCACGACGCGACCTTCCTCCCGCAACCGCTTCAGCCCGCGCAGATCCGTATAGGAGATCAACGACCCCGGATCCTCGACGCGTTCCAGAATTCCCGGTGCGCCCGTGCATAGAATGAGCTTCTCGGCGTTCAGCGCCGCCCCGACGGCAGCCGCGACCGTGTCTGCGTTGATATTCAGCAGCACGCCGGTCTCGTCAGCCGACAGCGGACTTACCACGGGCATCAGTCCGTTATCCAACAGCTTGCGGATGACCGTGGTGTCGATGCCATCGATGTCGCCGACAAATCCGAAGTCAACCATCTCGCCGCTCGTCTCGATCTTCACCGGCGGCCGTCGATGGGCGCGTATCAGCCCCGCATCGACCCCACTGATCCCAACCGCGTCGATATTGAGATCCCGGCAGATGGCGAGGATGCGAGTGTTGATCAGCCCGTTGAGCACCATCGCCGCGACATCGATCGCCTTCTGATCCGTCACGCGGCGGCCTTCCACCATGCGCGTGGGGATTCCCAGCGCTTCGGAAAGCTCGGTGGTCTGCGGTCCGCCACCGTGGATCATCACCACGCGCACGCCGAAGTAATGCAGGATCGCGATCTGTTCAATGAGCTGCCGCGTGGCGTCCGCATCGCCGAACACCCCGCCACCGGCCTTCACAATGAAGGTCTTGCCCTTGTACATGCGGATGTAGGGAGCCGCGCTCTTGAGCGCCCGGATGGCTTGAGCTTGTTCGCCTCGATGCAGGATCATGGGGTGTCAGGCTCCTTTGAGCATTCGATAAAGAACGGCCATCTGCACCACGAGGCGATTGAACGCCTCCCGCTGCACGACGCTGCGCGGACTGTCGAGCACCTCATCGGCGACCGCGGTGTTGCGTCTCACGGGCAGGCAGTGCATGAGCCGGCAATCCGCTGCTGTGTGCATGAACCAATCGTTCCTGACGCACCACTCCGTGAGGTCGCTGCGCAGCTTCGCGTCACCTTCTGCATCGCCGTAGTGGGCTGTCGAGCCCCACTCTTTGGCGTAGATTATGCTGGCTCCGGCGAGTGCATCATTCCTGTCGGACGTCTCACGCACCGAACCGCCTGAATGCGCCGCTGCCCAACGCGCCTTGTTCATGATGTCAGGGGGCAATGCAAACCCGTCCGGGCGGAGCACAACAACTTCCATGCCCCGCATCGCGGCCATGTGAACCGCCGCCGCGGGTACCGCGAGCGGCAACGCGCGCGGGTGATACGCCCATGAGAGTACGAAGCGACCATTTCGCGGCACCCCGAGGTCGTCCATCGTCTTCCAGTCGGCGAGAGCCTGACAGGGATGGTTCGCCGCCGACTCGAGATTGATGAGCGGCTTGTCGACGAGGTCCGCCATCGCCATGAATTTCGTGTCCGCCAGGTCGCTGGCGAGATCCTTGGCCTCCGCGAAGGCGCGGATGGCGAGCCCATCGCAGTAGGAGGCGAGGACGGGAATCCCCTCGCGTACGTGCTCGGCCGCCGTGCCGTTCATCACGGCCCCCAACCGGGTCTCGAGCTGCCAGGTACCCTGGCCCGGCGTGATGACGAATGAGGTCCCTCCCAGGCGGGCCATGCCCGCCTGAAAGGAGGCCAGCGTGCGCAGAGACGGATTGAAGAACACCAGCCCGAGGATCTTGCCGAGGAGGGCACGCGGCTCGGGAATGCGCTCGAGTCGACGCGCAAGCTCCAGCAGAGCGATGACTTCGTCGCGTTCGAAATCCGCCAGATCGAGGAACCGTCTCATGCGGGCAAATCCGCCAGCGTGTCCCGCAACATCTCGACATGCTCTTCCTGGAGGATGAACGGGGGCAGCAAGCGCAGTATGTTCGGATCGGTGGCGGTACCCGCGAGGATGCCGCACTCCAGCAACTCGGCCTGAACCTCCTTCGCCGCCCGCGTGGTCCGCAAGCCCGTCAAAAAGCCTGCACCCTGGCAGGCCGTGACGGGCCCGACGACACAGGTTTCACGGATGTAGTTGCCCACGCAGCGCACCCGCTCGAGGAGATTCTCGGCCTCCATGGCTTCGAGCACCGCCTCCATGACCGCGCAAGCCATCGGTCCGCCGCCGAATGTCGTACCCAACAGGTCCAACTTGAGCGCCGCGGAGACTCTCGCGTTGGAAAGCAGTGCCGCGCAGGGATAACCGTTGCCCAGCGCTTTGGCCGTGGTGATCATGTCCGGCTGGACGCCGTAAAGATTGGCGGCGAAGGAATAGCCGACGCGGCCCATGCCGCATTGGACCTCATCGAAAATCAGCAGCGCGCCGACTTCGTCGCAGCGCCCCCGCAGCGCCGCCAGGAACTCCTTGCCGAGGTCCACGGCGCCCGCGAGCCCCTGCACGGGCTCGACGATGACAGCAGCCGTTTTATCCGTTACCTGTTCCTTGATGGCGCTCAGGTTGCCGCGTGGGATGAAGCTGACATCAAACGGGGCGCGCGGATAGCTGTACCACTTTTCGCGCGCACCCCAGGTGACAGCTCCCGCGCCCGCCGTCCGGCCATGGAAGCTGCCTTCGATCGCTGCAACGTGTGGTCGCGATGTCATACGGAATGCGAGCTTGAGCGCGTTCTCGTTCGCCTCAGCCCCGCTGTTGACGAAGAAGACCGTCGTGAAGGGGAGCTGGGAAAAGCGCACGAGTTTCTCCGCCGCACGCCTCCTGACCTGCATCGCGACTGCGTTCGACTGGAAATTGCAGGATTCGGCCTGGTTGATCAGCGCACGGGTGAATCCGGGGTGCCCGTACCCGAGCGCGGCAACCGCGTGGCCACCATACAGGTCGAGAACACGTTCGCCGCGGGCGTTGGTCAGCCAGACTCCCTGGGCGGAGACGACTTCAAGCGGATACTGCGCAAAGACCGGCGCAAGAAAATCGTGACTGGCCGGGGCTGGCCCGGTTGCGGAAATCGATGGGTTCATGATCTTGAGCTTTCAGGTCCATCCGGGCGCAGGAGCGGTGAGACCGAGGGTCTCGTCCAGGCCGAATATCCGGTTCATCCACTGCACGGCACCGCCCGCCGCGCCCTTGTTGAGATTATCGACGACGCACATGACGGCGACGGTCCGACCGTTGGCGACGGCGGACAAGTGCGCATAGTTGCTGGTAGCGACCTCTTTCACTCGCGGCGCCTGCTCGGTCACGCGAATGAAGGGGCAGCCGGAATAGAAATCGCGCAGCGCTGCGAGCACCCGCGCCGTATTGAGAGGCGTCTTCAGAGGCGCCTGCACCGTGACATGAATTCCACGGGCAAACGGCCCGGAGTGCGGTACGAAAGCAAAGTCGGCTTCAACGCCGGAAGCCGCACGCGCGCAAGCAGCTATCTCCGGTGTGTGCCGATGGGACAGAGCATTGTAGGAGTACAAGTCGCTGTGGCGCACCGGGTGATGCGTGCCCTCGATAGGCTTTCGGCCCGCACCTGTACTACCCGTCACGCCGGCCACAAACAGGGTCGGGGGCGTAAGTCCCAACGTCAGCAGCGGGACGCTGGCCAACAACGTCGCTGTCGCAAAGCAGCCCGGATGCGCGACGTGGGTCGTCTCGAGCTTCTTGAGGTGCTCGGGAACGGCGCAGGTGAATTCGGCAATGCGTTGCCGCGCGCCGTGCGGATGTTTGTAAACCGCTTCATAGGCCTGCGCGGAGGAGTAACGAAAGTCAGCCGATATATCCACGACTCGCGGTCGAGTGCCCGCACGAGCCGCCACGCTCAGAAGCGAATCGATGAGCGCGGCTGACACGCCGTGCGGAGCCGCGGAGAACACGGCCGATCGTGGAAGCTCCGTCAGCAGCTTCTCGACCTCCCCCTGAGGCTTGAAGCACACCTCACCGTAGGCGCTGGCGAGGTGCGGAAATGCGTTCGCCACGCTCTCGCCCGGCTGGCTCTCCGACATGACTGCGGCAAGCTCGAACTGTGGATGTCCGGCAATCAGGCGCAGCAGCTCACCCGCCACGTACCCGGTGCCACCCAGCACGACGGTTGGAATTTTCGCGCTCACTGCGATGCCTTGACGCCAGCGGCCTCGATGACGCGGTCACCGAGCGATACACCGTTCGTCAGCGCGTTGAACGCGGGCACTCCGAGCTGGCCCTGGATAACATCGACGCCAACCTGGTTGTCCGTAGCGGGGCCGGTCACGACGCAGGGCTCGATCCCGAATCGCTCGCGCAGCAACTTCACACCGCCCCATGCAGCGACGGGGTCGTTGGCCGAGAGGACGACACCGGTCAGCACCGACCGGATATCCGGGCACTCCAGGATGGCGTCCACCCCATAGGTACCCAGAATTCCGTCACCCAGCTCGAACACGATCGCATCGGGCCTGCCCGCGGCCAGCTCCGTCAACATGGTCCGCGTCAGCGCCGGGCCATTGACCTTCGTGGTCGATACCACACCGAGATCGGTGAATATCATCGAGCTGCGTGCGCCGGCATCTTCCATCGCCAGAATGTCGCGGCGCAGAGAAACGCCTGTGGCCTTGAACGCATCGATGACGAAGCCGCGATGTCGCATGCGAGCAATCACCGCACAGGCGGCCGCGGTCTTTCCAGCCTCCATGCAGGTTCCCGCCAGCGCAACCACCGGTACCGCGCGTGTGTCGAGCTTCGCTTCAAAATCGAGCCGCTTGCGACCCACCCGCGCCGGGACCCCGATTCGCTCGCCGAGGTAAGGGAAATGCAGCACGCCCCCGAGGACCCGGCAGTCGAACGGCTTGCCTTTGTCCGGGTTCACCGAGTCGCAGACACCCAGCACGCCGCCGA
>Ga0307476_10002107_pt1 | contig 11915 bp, 6 predicted proteins | sample atmos_gasesECM2C_2_FD_203314 | JGI IMG/M metagenome (GOLD analysis project Ga0307476, IMG submission 203314) | Hardwood forest soil microbial communities from Morgan-Monroe State Forest, Indiana, United States - atmos_gasesECM2C_05 | ecosystem: Environmental > Terrestrial > Soil > Temperate... | reverse complement strand
GCGTCGTACTTCGCGCGACTCGCCGATCTGCGCGACCGGCTGTTCGCGTGGGGCACCGGCCTGCTCGCGGTCAGCGTGATCGCGGCCGTGGTCGCGACGCTCTTGATCACCCGCAACGTGCGCCGGCTGGTCGCCGCGGCCGAGCGGATCGGCAGCGGCAACCTGCGCGATCCGGTGCAGGTCGAGTCCGACGACGAGATCGGCGTGCTCGGCCAGACCATGGACCGGATGCGCCAGCAGCTCGCCGAGCGCGACGCGCGGACCCAGCAGATGCTCGCGGGCATCGCGCACGAGGTCCGCAACCCGCTCGCCGGCATGACGCTGTTCGCCGGGATCCTGCGCGACGAGCTGCCGGACGACGACCCGCGGCGCGGCCACGTCGAGCGGATCCGCCGCGAGCTCGGCTACCTCGAGCGCGTGGTCAACGACTTCCTCGAGTACGCCCGGCGGCCCAAGCCCGAGCTGCGCGACGAGCCGTGCGACGCGCTGCTCGCCGAGGTCGCCCAGCTGACCAGCACCGACGACATCCCGGTCGAGGCGGCGCCGTGCGACGGCCTGGTCGCGCGCGCCGATCGCGGCCAGATCCGCCGCGCGCTGCTCAACCTGGCCAAGAACGCGGTCCAGGCCGCCACCGCCGCCGGCCACCGCGGCTGCGGCGCGGTGCGGCTCTCCGCGGAGGAGCGCGGCGACGAGCTGGCCCTGGTGGTCTGGAACCGCGGTCACGAGATCCCCCCGGAGATCTGCGAGCGGCTGTTCGAGCCGTTCTACACGACCCGCGAGAAGGGCACCGGGCTGGGTCTGGCGTTCGTGCGAGAGATCGCCGCCGACCACGGCGGCCGGATCGAGGTCAAGAGCGCCTCGGGAGAGACCACGTTCACATTCGTGATCCCGCTGGCCGAGATCTGACGCGCAATCATTGCATCTCCGAAGGTTGCTCGGTCAGGATGCCGTACATCTCTCACCGTGTCGCTGTATGCCAGCTGACGCGATGAACAAGCATTAGGGGGGCGCGAACCGGTCGGCCTCCCTGGCAGGTTGCGGCACGTCGCTACAGCGGCCGGTGTACGATGGACCGTGCGCACCATGCCCACGATCCTGATCATCGACGACAACGAGACCGTGCGCGACGGCCTCGCTCATACCGTCAAGAAACTGGGGCACGAGGCGGTCACCGCCACGGGTGGCGTCGCCGGGATCGAGGCATTCAAGGCCCGGCGCCCCGACTTCGTGATCTCCGACCTCAAGATGGACGGGCCATCCGGGGTCGACGTGCTACGCGCGATGACCGCGATCGACCCCGATGTCCCGATCATGATCATCACGGGGTTCGGCTCGGTCGAGACCGCGGTCGAGGCGATGAAGCTCGGCGCGTTCGACTTCATCACCAAGCCGATCCAGCCCGAGGTGGTCCGGCTCAAGACCGAGCGCGCGCTGGAGCTGTGCGCCGCCCGGCGCGGGCGCCGCAAGGCCGACGCGCTGACCGACTACCTGACCGCCGAGGCCGACGCCCACTTCCCCGAGCTGGTCGGCAACGGCGAGAAGATGCAGGCGGTGCGCCGCACCGTCGAGAAGATCGCGGCCAGCGACACCACGGTGTTCATCTGCGGCGAGAGCGGCACCGGCAAGGAGCTGGTCGCGCGCGCGATCCACCGGCTCAGCAAGCGCGCCGCCGGGCCGTTCATCAAGGTCAACTGCGGCGCGCTGACCGAGACCCTGCTGGAGAGCGAGCTGTTCGGCCACGAGAAGGGCGCGTTCACCGGCGCGGTCAAGCAGAAGCCGGGCCGGTTCGAGCTCGCCGACAACGGCACGCTGTTCCTCGACGAGGTCGGCGACGTGCCGCCCGCGATGCAGGTCAAGCTGCTGCGCGCGCTGCAGGAGCAGGAGTTCGAGCGGGTCGGCGGCGAGGCGCCGATCAAGGTCGACGTCCGCGTCGTGTCGGCGACCAACAAGAACCTCGAGGCCGAGGTCGCGGCGGGCCGGTTCCGCCAGGACCTGTTCTTCCGGCTCCACGTCCTGCCGGTCAAGCTGCCGCCGCTGCGCGAGCGCCGCGAGGACATCCCGGTGCTGTGCCAGCACTTCATCGCCAAGCTCGCGCCCAAGACCAACACCCGGGTCCGCGCGGTCAGCGACGCCGCGCTCGGCCGGATCATGGCGTACCACTGGCCGGGCAACGTCCGCGAGCTCGAGAACGCGATCGAGCAGGCGCTGGTGTTCGCCGAGGGCGAGGAGATCTCGCCGTCCGCGCTGCCGCAGTTCCTGCAAGGCGGCGCCGAGGAGGACCGGCTCGACGTGCCGCGCGAGCTGTCGCTGCCCGAGATCCTCGACGACCTCGAGCGCCAGCTGATCCTCAAGGCGTACGCCAAGGCCGGCCGGGTCAAGACCGAGACCGCCCGCCTGCTCGGCATCAAGACCTCGGCGCTGTACTACAAGCTCGAGAAGTACAGCATCGAGTAGCAACCGGCCTCGAGAGGTTTAAGCATCGAGCGGCGATGCCAGGACGAGGCTGTGGCAATCGCCCGGCCGCGTTCGCAGGAACGGCGCCGCGCGCTTCTCCCCACAGTGCTAACCTGCAAGCGTAGGGGACATGAGCATGACCAAGCCGGGCCCGAGAGCTCCGACGCTCGCTGACCTCGACGCCCTCCCGCCGGGCATCGTCGGCGAGATCATCAACGGCGTGCTGTACACGATGACCAAGCCGCGCATGCGGCATCAACGCACCACGACCCGGATCGGAGCCGGCGTCGGCGATCCATTCGACATCGGGCGCGGTGGCCCCGGCGGCTGGTGGATCGTCGTCGAGCCCGGGATCGAGCTGCCCAGCACGCCCGAGATCTCGCCGGACGTCGCCGGCTGGCGGCGCGAGCGCATGCCCGAGATGCCCGGCGACGAGCCGATCCGCATGGTGCCCGACTGGGTCTGCGAGATCCTCTCGAAGACCACGCGGCGGCACGACCAACTCGTCAAGCTGCCGTACTACGCCGAGGTCGGTGTCGAGTATGCCTGGACCGTCGACCTCGAAGCGCGCGTGCTGACCGCGCGGCGCCTGGAGTCCCGCCACTGGGTCACGATCGGCACGTACAGCCTCGAGACCGAGGCGCGGATCGCGCCGTTCGACGCGGTCCCGCTCAACGTCGCCGACTGGTGGCCGCCGGCGGGCCCGTGAACCCGACGTGAGCGCCCGCGATCGCGTCGCCGTGCCACACGTGACGCTGGCTGCTTCCGGCGCCCGCAAGATCCCCTCGCGCGAGGTGGCGGGGAGACCCGTCCGTGCGACCGTGGCACGGCGAGCTGCGCTGGCTGGAGAGCGCAAACTAGCTCGCGACTACGCCGCCGACCGGAGCGACATCGCACAGCTCGCGCGAGACCTGGAGGGAGCACAGCTCGAGCTGATGCACCTCGAGGACGAGTGAGATCGCACGAGGTGCCCGCAGGTCGTCAGGGCCGCGCGAGGTCGGCCTCGACATCGTGGCCGTACAGCCAGGCGCTCTGGCGGAGCGGCTCGCTGCTGGCGAGCGCGGCGTCGCGCGCCGCTTGCGCCGGGCCGTCGTCGAGGTGGTTCTGGACCTCGCGGCCGCGGCTCATCCGCTGGACCTGGGATGCCCGCGGCCGGCGGATCTGCTCGTAGCGCTGCAGCGCCGCGGGCAGCGAGGCCGGGCTCGCACCGGCGAGGCAGCCGGCGAGCACGGCGGCGTCCTCCACCGCCTGCGCGGCGCCCTGGGCAAAGAACGGGAGCATGGCGTGCGCGGCGTCGCCGAGCAGGCTGACCCGGCCCGCCGTCCAGCGGTCGAGGGGCTCGCGGTCGAAGATCGCCCAGCGCTTGGTGTGGGTCGCCGACCCGATCAGCTGGCGCAGCCGGGCGTCCCATCCGGCGAACTCGGCGCGCAGGTCGGCCACGTCGCCGTCCGCCGTCCATGACTCGGTCCGCCAGTCGCCGGCCGGCACGAACGCGACGACGTTGACCAGCCGGCCGCCGGAGATCGGGTAGTGCACGAGGTGGCGGCCGGGGCCCAGCCACAGCGTCTGCACCGGGCGCAGCGCCAGCTCCGGGGCGCTGTCCGCCGGCACCAGGCAGCGGAACGCGCACAGCCCCGAGAACCGCGCGCCGGTCTCCGGCGCGATCGCCGGCCGGACGGCCGAGTGGATGCCGTCCGCACCGATCACCGCGTCGGCGGTGACCTGCCGCTGCCGGCCGTCGTGGCTCGCGAACGTCAGCGCCACGCCGCGCTCGTCCTGCGCCAGCGCCACCAGGCGGTGATCGAGCCGCAGCTGCTCGTCCGGCAGGGCGCGCTGCAGCACGGCCATGACATCGGCGCGGTGAGCGACGTGGCACGGGGCGCCGTACAGCTGCTCGCACGCGTCGCCCATCGGCTGGACCGAGAGCACCCGGCCGTCCGCCCAGCGCCGGAACTCCCACGCAGCCTCCAGGCGAACAAACCCCGGAAGGCTCTCGCCGACTCCGAGCTTCCGCAGCAGGCGGACCATGTTCGGCGCGACGACGATCCCGGCGCCGACCGGATGGAGCTCGGCCGCCTGCTCGTGGACCACGGCGTCCAGGCCCGCCCGCCGGAGGAACAGCGCGGCGGCGAGGCCGCCGATCCCGCCGCCGACGATCGCGATCCGCAGGGTCATCCGGAGTGTGCTCGGCGCCCGACGGCGCCCGGCGATGGTGGCACATCCGCCCGGCGACCCGGTATCCCCGTCGCCTCAGGCCGTCAGGACGCCGACGGCCCCGGTGCCCCCGGCGGCTCCGACGGCCCGGGGGATGGCGCGACGCGGGCCGGGAACCGGCGGCGCGCCCAGGCCAGGAACTCCTCGCCCGGCAGATCGAGCGCGGCGCGGCAGACCTCGCCGACGTGGACCGGGAAGTCGCGCTCGACGACCCAGCGCAGGAAGCTGCGATCGGGGCCGGCGGCGAGCTCGTGCACGGCGGCGTTGGCGTACTTGCCGAAGCCGAGCACGACGACCTCGCCCTCCCAGCGCAGGTGGCGCGACGGGCCGACCCAGCTCGCGCGCGCGCCGTGCTGTGGATCGCACTTGCACGCGATCGCCTCCCAGTCGTGATCCGCGAGGTTGAACGCGTGCAGCATCGCGGACAGCACGCGGCCGGTGGCGGCGACGTCGGCGCTCGCGCTGTGCGCGGCCTCGAAGCCGATACCGACGAAGCGCTGGTGGGCGTGCTGCAGGCTGCGCGGCTCGCACTGCTGCCACAGCCGGAACGCGTCGACGACCTTCTTGCCGGTGAGGTCGAGCATCGGCCTGCCGATCCGCGTGTACTCGGCCTGCAGCATGTCGATGTCGAACGCGATGTTGTAGCCGACGATCACATCCGTGTCGGCGAACACCGCGGCGATGTCGTCGGCGACGTCGCCGAACCGCGGGCAGGCCTCGAGGTCGGCCAGGGTGATGCCGTGGACCGCCTGGGCGCCGGGGTGGATCGGCGCGGTCGGCTTGATCCGCCAGGTCCGGCTCGGCGCGTCGTCGCCGAGGCCGAGCTGGACGCACAGCTCGATCACCTGATCGGTGAGCCGATCGGTGCCGGTGGTCTCGCAGTCGAAGATCACGATGCGCGCGCCCTGGACCGCCTGAACCGGGAGGTCGAGCGCGCGCGCGAGCGCCCCGGGGCCCCCGGCGTCCCCGGCGACCTGTGCCGCCGCTGGCATCGCCGGCTGCGCGCAGGGCCCGCTCCCGGCGGCCACCTCCTCGACCGGCTCCGGCATGCGCTCGGGGACGTCCGGCATCACGGGCGCCGGGCGCCAGTCGAACAGCGACAGCGTACCTTCCACGCCGCCACGCTAGGGCAGCGGTCTGACACCGAACCGCCTTCGGGGATCGGTGAAGATCGCAAGCGATCGAATACGTTAGGGTTCGCCGAGATCGCGCCCGATCGCGTACGATGCCGGCTCGATGCAGCGCTGGCTCGCGATCGGCCTCGTGCTCGCCGCCTGCAAGGTGCGCGAGCAGCCGCCGATCACGGCGCCGTGGACGTGGGACTTCGACGCCGGGCTCGGCGACGTGTTCTACGCCACCGGCGACGGCTACCGCGGCGAGCGCGGCGCGCTGTCGGCGCACGGCGCACACAACCACCCGCTGTGGCTGCGCAAGAAGCTGCCGCGCGACGTCCGGATCGAGTTCGACGCATGGTCGACCGAGCCGCGCGGCGATCTCAAGGTCGAGGTGTTCGGCGACGGCCATTCGTTCGACCCCGACGGCGGCCGCTACACCGCGACCGGCTACGAGCTGGTCTTCGGCGGCTGGTTCAACTCCAGGTCGATCATCGCGCGGCTCGACGAGCACGGCACCGACATGGCCGCGCGCACCGAGCCCCGGGTCGTGCCCGACCGGCACTACCACTGGCGGATCGAGCGCCGCGGCAAGGCGATCACGTGGTTCATCGACGACCTCGCGACGCCGTTCCTGCGCTACGAGGACCCGCGCCCGCTCGACGGCGCCGGCCATGAGTATTTCGGCTTCAACAACTGGGAGACCGATACCTGGTTCGACAACCTCGTGATCGCGCCGCTGTGACGCTACAATGCCGCGGTCGTACTCGGCGATGATGTCCTCGCGTCGTTGGTCCCCGTCGTTGGCCCGATCGCTGGCCCCCCGGCATGGAGCAGTTCGGTAAATACTCGCTGATCCGCAAGATCGGCACGGGCGGGATGGCCGAGGTCTTCCTCGCGCGGACCCCCGTCGCGCAAGGGCTCAACAAGACGCTGGTGATCAAGAAGATCCACACCGCGTACGCGCGCAGCCGCCAGTTCGTCGCGATGTTCGTCGACGAGGCCAAGATCGCGCTCGGGCTCAATCACCCGAACATCACCCAGGTGTTCGATTTCGGCGCGGTCGCCGACACCTACTTCCTGGCGATGGAGTACGTCGAGGGCATCGACCTGCTGCGCCTGCTGCAGGAGGCCGCCCGGGCCCGCCAGCGCCTGCCCTACGGCGTGTCGGCGTACATCGTGCAGCAGCTCGCCAAGGGCCTCGACTACGCGCACCGCAAGACCGACGAGTTCGGCCAGCCGCTCGGCATCGTCCACCGCGACGTGTCGCCCCAGAACATCCTGCTGTCGTGGGACGGCAGCGTGAAGATCGTCGACTTCGGGATCGCCCGCGCGCGCGACGTGCACGAGGAGGAGGGCGTGATCAAGGGCAAGTACGCGTACATGTCGCCGGAGCAGGCGCGCGGCGAGCCGGTCGACTGCCGCAGCGACGTGTTCGCCGCCGGCATCGTGCTGTTCGAGCTGGTGTGCGCGCGGCCGCTGTTTCACGGCAAGGGCAAGGAGGCGCTGGAGATGGTCAAGTCCGGCGTGCTGCCGCGGCCGCGCGACTACGCGCCGGACCTGCCCGAGGCGCTGGAGCGCGTCATCCTGCGCGCGCTCGCGTTCCGCCGCGAGGACCGGTTCGCGACCGCGCGCGACCTGCAGCACGAGCTCGGCAAGTTCCAGCTCGCGTGGGGCAACAAGATCGGCGCGCTGATCGATTCCGGATTGCTCGCCCAGACGCTCGCGCAGCTGGTCCCGCACGAGCGCGCGAGCGCGCCGCGCCCGCCGGCCGAGCCAGACCCCGCCGACCGCTCGGCGATCGATCTCCGGTTCGGCGCCCGGTTCGGTGCCGGGTCGGCCGCCGGCGCCGGCGCCGAGGCCGGGCCGCCCGCGGCCCCCGACGACAGCGAGCCCGGCGGCGCCGCGGCGAGCGATCTGGCGGTCAGCGATCCGGGCGAGCTCCACACGCCGCACGCGCGCGGAGGGCGGGTCGCCCTGGCGGCGGTCACCGCCGGCGCCGAGCCCGCGCGCGCGGCGGCCGCGCCCCCACCGGCGCCGCAACCCGAGCCCCGCCGCGAGCCGCGCGAGCGCAAGTACATCTACGTGCTGGAGGGCGTGCTGCGCGGCATGGCGGCGCTCGAGCGGCGGCTCGGCAGCGCCGGCGCGGCGCGCCTGGTCGAGGAGTTCTACCAGGTCGCACGCGACGTCGCGTTCAAGCACGACGCGCTGATCGACGTCCCCCGCCAGGTCCCGGACAGCAAGGACCCACCGCCCGGCGGCGCCGAGCCCGCGGCCTACGCCGGCCACGGCCCGCGCAGCTCGACCACCGGCATCGGGCACGACACCATGCTGCGCGTCGTCGTCGGCCTGCCGGTCGCCTCCGAGGACGACGCCGGCCGCGCGATCCGGCTCGCGCTCGCGCTGGTCGACGCGCTCGACGGCATCGGCTCGGACGTCGAGCCCGAGCTCCGGCTCGCGCTCGCGGTCCAGCGCGGCTCGGCGCTGGTCCGGCGCGCCCGGCCGCCGCGGCGCGGCGACAGCGGCGCGCCCGGCGAGCCCACGTACGAGCCGGCCTACGAGATCGACGAGGCGACCGCGGCGTTCGCGCACAAGCTCGCGCGCCAGGCCCGCGGCGCCGAGATCCTGGTCGGCGGCCGGGTGTTCCGCGCCGCGCGCGCCGACTGGGTGTTCGAGGCGCTCGCGGCGATCGACCTGCCCGACGAGCTGCCGGCCAGCAGCTCGAGCAAGATCCCGCTCGACGACGACACCGATCCGGGCGTCCGCCGCGCCCGGGTCTACCGGCTGCGCGGCCCCAAGGAGCGGGCCCAGCGCCTGCGCGAGCGCCGCGACGCCGGCCGGCTGTACGGCCGCGACCTCGAGCTCAAGGCGCTGCGCGACGCCTGGCGCGACGTGCTGGTCACCCGGCGCAAGCGCCAGATCGTCCTGATCGGCGACGCCGGCGTCGGCAAGCGCATGCTGGTCGGCAGCTTCCTCGCCGGGCTGTCGCCGAGCGAGGCCATGGTGGTGCGGACCTCGGCGCGGGTCGGCACGGCGATGACCCCGTACGGCGTGTTCGCCGATCTGGCGCGCGACGTGCTCGGGCTGGCCGAGGACGCCGAGCCCCACGAGGTCGAGCGCCGCCTGCTGCGCGCGCTGCCGCTGCTGTACCCCGGCGACGAGGACTCCCGCGAGGCGCGCACCGCGCTCGCCACGGTCGGCATGCTGCTCGGCGTGCGCACCGCCGCCGCCGGGGAGCCCGACGCGAAGATCGACGCCGACGCCCGGCGCCAGACCCTGATCCAGCTGCTGACCCGGGTCGAGCACCGGCTCGACGGCGACCGCCCGCTGGTGATGTTCGCCGAGGACGTGCACTGGGCCGACCAGGAGAGCCAGGAGCTGTTCGCCGCGCTGCTCAAGATCCGGACCCCGCGGCCGATCCTCGGCCTGATGACCAGCCGCCCGGATCCGCGGATCCAGCGGCTCGCCAAGGAGCTCGGCACCGAGATCGTGCTGCTCGACGAGCTGACCGACACCGCGCGCCGCGAGATGGTCGCCGAGCGGCTGGTCCCCGGCCCCGACGTCGACGAGCTGATCGACCAGATCGCCGCGCGGTGCGGCGGCAACGCGTTCTTCATCCAGGAGCTGCTCGACACCCTGGTCGAGCGCGGCGTGCTGGTCCCGGAAGGCGACGCCAGCGAGACCGGCGGCGGGCGGCCCGGGCTGCTGCGCTGGGTCAAGCGCGACGCGCCGATCCAGGTGCCGTCGACCGTCGAGGACCTGATCCTGTCGCGGATCGACGCGCTGCCGGCCGCCGAGCGCGACGCGCTGATCTGCGCCGCGGTGCTCGGCCGCCACGTCTCGACGGCGGCGCTGTCGCCGCTGCTCGGCCGGCCGGTGCGGCTGGAGCTCGACGAGCTGGTCCGCCGCGGCCTGCTGTCGCCGCGGCCCGAGACCGACGAGTACCGGTTCAAGAACGACATGACGATGACCGTGGCGTACGGCCTGGTCCCGCCGGAGACCCGGGTCCAGATGCACCGCTCGGTCGCCGCCCGGATCGCCGGCGCGCCGGCCTACCGCGTCGGCCAGGACGATGCGCTGATCGCGCGCCACCTCGAGCTCGCCGGCGACTCCGCCGCCGCCGCCGACCGCTACCTGCGCGCCGCCGGCCACGCGGTCGACCTCGGCGGCGACGCCGACGCGTTCCGCCAGCTGGCGCGCACGCTCAAGCTGCTGCCCGCCGACGATCACGAGCGCCGGTTCACCGCGCACCGGCTGCGCGAGGAGATCCTGCGCCGGCTCGCGCGCCGGCCGCAGCAGCTGCGCGAGCTCCACGCCCTGCGCCAGGCGGCGGAGCGGCTCGGCGATCCGGCCCGGCTCGCCACCGCGCACTGCGCGCTCGCCCAGTTCTACATCGACGTCGGCAAGCCGCCCGCGGCGCTGCGCGCGGCCGGCCCCGCCCAGCAGCTCGCGCGCGACGCCGGCGATCCGCTGCTCGAGGCCGAGGTCCTGCGGCTGCGCGCCGCGATCGCCCGCCTGGTCGGCAACGCCCAGGACTCGCGGCGCCTGGTCGAGCAGGCGCTCGCGCTGTGCGATCGCACCGCGACCGACACCGGCCGCCCGGCCCCGCCGATCCTCGTCGCGCGCGCCACCATCCTCGACCAGCGCGGCGCCGCGCTGTGGTACATCGGCCGGCTCGAGGCCGCGATCGAGAGCTACGCCGAGGCGCTCGTGATCTACCGCGCGCTCGGCATGGACCGCCGGGAGGCCCGCGCGCTCGACAACATGGGCATGGTGTTCTCCGCGCTCGGCGAGTACGAGGAGGCGCTCGCCCACTACAAGAGCGCGCTCAAGCTCGACCAGGCGCTCGGCGACCGCTCCCACATCGCGCGCAAGCTCGGCAACATCGGCCAGTGCTACTCCGACCTCGGCGACGTCGACCGCGCCGAGAGCTACCTCGGCAAGGCGCTCAAGCTCGCCGAGCAGACCGGCGACCTCGCCGCCGCCGCCGAGGCCGCGGTGTCGCTCGGCCAGGCCAAGCTGCAGCGCGGCCACGCCCGGGCCGGCCTCGACCTGTTCGAGCGCGGCCTCGCGCTCGCCACCGACAACCGCGATCGCTACCAGGAGGTCCGCGCGCTGCAGTACATCGCGCTCGCCCACCTCACCCTCGGCAACCCGGCCGAGGCCGCCCTCGAGATCGCCCGGTCGGCCACCGAGTGGGCGCGCAAGATGCCGATGCTGGTCGGCATCATCTACGGCCTCGCGCTCCAGGGCCTCGCGCTGTCGCGCCTGGGCCGCCACGACGAGGCGATGGCGTGCGCCGACGACGCGGTCCACCGCCTCGAGGGCGCCCGGCCCGACGGCGCCGAGCACATCCACCGCTGGCGCGCCGAGGTCCTCGCCGCCGCCGGCCGGATCGACGACGCGCGCGCCGCGCTCGACCGCGCCGACGCCGAGATCGCCGCCAAGGCCACCAAGCTGCGCGACCCCGAGCTCCGCCGGCTCTACCTCGCCAGCCGCCAGCTCGCGCGGTAGCGGCGAGCGCTCGCGTATCGTGGGCCGATACCCAGCAGCCTGACCGACGACGCCGCGCTCGGCACCGCCCGGCGCGTGGCACGCGATCCGCGCCGAGCTCGCGCCGCGCGACGACCTGACCCGGCCATGGAAGTTCTACGCCGGTGGCCACGGCTGGCAGCTCCAGATCCGGGACCGGAAGTCCGCCGTGCTCTACCTCATCCCGGGCAACGCCAGCTTCGTGGCAGCGATGGCCCTGAACGACGCCGCGGTCGCCGCGCTGGCGGACCGCGATCTACCCGCCGGCGTGGTCCGCGCGATCCAGGCCGCGAAGCCTGCGATGGAGGGCCGCCCGGCCCGCATCGAGGTCACCCGCGCCGCCAGGTGCCGACCGTGCTCGCGCTGCTGGCGCTCGAGCTCGCGGCCGGGCAGCCGGCCGCAGGCACGCGGGCCGCACCGCGACCGCGAAGTCAGCGCGCGCGGTGATGGCCGCGCGCCGGCGTCACTGAACGAACCGCTCCGCGACCGTGATCGGACAGCCATCGTCCGTGATGGCTCTGCCGTCCAGCATCCGGTCGCTGGAGCTGGCGACCCAGCAGTCGTCGAGCACCGAGCAGTAGCACAGCGTGACGCGCAGCGTGG
>Ga0307476_10002106_pt1 | contig 11917 bp, 10 predicted proteins | sample atmos_gasesECM2C_2_FD_203314 | JGI IMG/M metagenome (GOLD analysis project Ga0307476, IMG submission 203314) | Hardwood forest soil microbial communities from Morgan-Monroe State Forest, Indiana, United States - atmos_gasesECM2C_05 | ecosystem: Environmental > Terrestrial > Soil > Temperate... | reverse complement strand
TGACCGCCGCGCTCGGCCTCGAGCTCCTCGAGCACGGCGCGATGGACCTCGCGCGCCTGCCGGACCAGCTCGCCCGGGCGCGCGCGGTGGTGGTCGACGGCGCCGCGCGCCTGGTGCTCCACAAGTGGCAGGAAGTCAGCCGGGCCGCGCCCGGCGCCGATCTCGGCGCGCTGGCCAGCCGGACCGCGCGCGAGTTCCAGGGAGTCGAATGAGCATCCTCGACGAGATCCTCTCGGTCAAGCGCACCGAGGTCGCCACGGCGCGGGCCGCGCATCCGCTCGCCGAGGTCGAGGCCGCCGCGCGGGCGGCCGGCCCGGTGCGCGGCCTGCTGCGCGCCCTGCGCCGGGCGCCCGGCGCCCCGGTCCGCGTGATCGCCGAGATCAAGCGCGCCTCGCCGTCGGCCGGACCGATCCGCCCCGCCGCCGATCCCGCCGCGATCGCGCGCGACTACGCCCGCGGCGGCGCCCACGCGCTCAGCGTGCTCACCGATCGCCAGTTCTTCGACGGCGATCTCGGCTTCCTGGCCGGCGCGCGCGCCGCGGTCGACCTGCCGCTGCTCCGCAAGGACTTCGTGGTCGATGCCTACCAGATCGCCGAGGCCCGCGCGGCCGGCGCCGACGGCGTGCTGCTGATCGTCGCCGCGCTCGTCGCGCCGCAGCTCGCCGAGCTGCTCGCCGCCGCGCGCGACCACCAGCTCGACGCGCTGGTCGAGGTCCACGACCTCGCCGAGGTCGACGTCGCGCTGTACGCCGGGGCACGGCTGCTCGGTGTCAACCACCGCGATCTCCGCACGTTCGCGGTCGACATGACGCTGACCGCGCAGATCGCGCCGCGGGTGCCCGCCGACATCGTGCTGGTCGGCGAGAGCGGGATCCGCACGCACGACGACATCGACGCGCTGGGTCGCGCCGGCGTCCACGCCGTGCTGGTGGGAGAACACCTGATGCGCGCCGCGTCCCCCGGCGACGCGCTGCTCGCCCTGCGGGGCGGATCGGCAGGATCGCGATGACCCGCGACACGCGCGACACGCCGGCACCGATCAACATCAAGATCAAGATCTGCGGCGTGACCCGCCCCGACGATGCCGCGATGGTCGCGGCCGCCGGGGTCGACTTCGTCGGCCTCAACTTCTGGCCGAGCTCGAAGCGCTATCTGCCGGCCGATCGCGCCCCGGCGGTCGCCGAGGCGGCGCGCGGCGCCGGCCGGGTCGGCGTGGTCGGCGTGTTCGTCAACACCCGGCTCGACGACATCGTCGCGATCGCGCGCACCCTGGCGCTCGACGCGGTCCAGCTGCACGGCGACGAGACCCCGCAGGACGCCGCCTCGGTCGCGCACCAGACCGGCAGCGCGGTGTGGAAGGCGGTCGCGGTCGGACGGCGCAGCGATCTCGACCGGCTCGACACCTGGCCGGTCGACGCCATCCTGCTCGACACGCCGACCACCGGCCGGGGCGGCAGCGGCCGGGTGTTCGACTGGAAGCTCGCGCGCGACGCCCGCCGCGCGTACCCGACCCGGCGGTTCGTGCTCGCCGGCGGCCTGTCGCCCGACAACGTCCACGCCGCGATCGACGCGGTCTCGCCGTGGGCGGTCGACGTCGCGAGCGGCATCGAGTCGGCGCCCGGCGTCAAGGATCGCGCCAAGCTCGCCGCGTTCCTCGCCGCCGTCCGCGGCTAGGCGTTCACGAGCACGTCGGAGGCACGTGCGTGGGCGCCACTCCGCGTGGCAGGGCGGGCGGGCACACCGTGGCGAGGGAACGCGCCCGATGTCGCCCTGCGCGGCGGTGGTTGTCGCGCTCGAATCCAGCCGGCGTGCAGGCTGACCAGCGCCTCCGTTCGCCGCCGGGAGTCCGAGTTGCATGTTCCGGACCTCGTGAAGCGACGCCTTCCGATCGCCACGGTGTTGATCATCCCGATCATGATGGGGATCCTCGGGCGCGCCGGCGCCGCGTCCGGGCTGCCGGGCGACCATGCCGGCGCCGGCAAGGTCAGCGCTGGCGCCGCGGGCACGGGCACGATCTCCCTCCATGCCCCGCCAGACGACGACCTCGAACGACGTCTCGCGACGATCTTCGCGCAGATCGATGGCCTCCAGGGCGTCCGCGTCCACGTGCGCGAAGGCGTCGTTCACCTGAGCGGCGCGACCGACAAGCTCGCACTCGAGCAGCGCGCCGTGGGTCTGGCCAGCCGTGTCGAAGGCGTCGTGCACGTGAGCAGCGACATCAGCAGCCACCCGCCGGACCGGCTGTTTGCCGCGACCTGGCGCACGCTCCGCAGGATCGCGCGATCTGCGGCCGACGTCCTGCCTCAGCTCAGCGCAGCGATCCTCGTGTTCGTGCCGTTCCTGTTGCTGTCGCTGCTCATCGGCAGGTGGCACCATCCGCTCCGCCGGCTCGGGGTTCGCCAGCCGACGGGGAGCCTCGTGCGCTTCGTCCTGCGCGGCGCGCTGGTCATCGGCGGGATCCTGCTCGGCCTCGACATCCTCGGCATCACGGGCATCGTCGGCGCCGTCGTCGGCACGCTCGGCATCCTCGGCCTGGCGGCCGGCATCGTCTTCAAGGACTGGGTCGCCAACTACCTCCCGACGATGATGCTGGGCATCCACCCGCCGTTCAAGGCGGGGGACCTCGTACAGGTCGGCGATCACGAGGGCCGCGTCGTGCAGATCACGCCGAGTGCCACCGTGCTCATGACGCCGGATGGTGCCGAGGTCCGCCTGCCGAACGCCGCGCTGTTCGAGCTCGCGCTGATCAACTACAGCCAGAATCGCGAGCGCCGCTTGAGGTTCGTGGTGCCGCTCGCGCAGCGCGCCGACCTGCACGAGGCGCAGGAGGTGGGTCGGCAAGCACTGCTCCAGCTGCGCGGCATCAAGCCGGAGCCGCCGCCGTTCATGCGCGTCCGGACGCTGGCGCGCGACTTCGTCGAGGTGGAGTTCTTCGCGTGGGTCGATCAGGATCTGGTCAACTTCTACACGGTCGAGAGCCGCGCCCGGCGCGCGGTGCTCGAGAGCCTCGCGACGTCCGGCATCCCGTTTCCTGCGGACACCTGGATCGTCCAGCTGCAGCGAGCGCCGGAGATCAGCGCCGCGATCGACGACGACGACCGCGAGGCCGAAGATCTCGACGAGGTCTTCGTCCAGCAGCAGCTCGACCGCGCGAGGGCGAGGATGACCGACGACGAACGTGACCTCCTCGCGGACAGATAGCTCGCCGGACATCGCCCGTCCGTGCACGTCGAAGGTCAGGCCACCGCGGACGCGACCAGCGCGGTGATCCGCGCCCGGACCGGCGCGTCGCCGAACTGCCGGCGGATCGCCGCGGCGACCGCGGTGACCGCGGCCGACAGTCGGGCCTCGCCGTGCAGCCGGATCTCCTCGATCTGCGGGTAGCCCTCGATCAGGCCGGCCGCGAGCTCGTGCGCGCTCGGCGAGCTGGTCGCTTTCTCGACCACGTCGACCACCACGTCCTGGAACCCGCCCGCGAGCAGCAGGTTGTTCAGCAGGTCCGGATCGCCGTAGTCGAACGAGGACTGCGCGAGGTGCGGCGATGGCTCGTCGCGGAACATCGCGCCGAGCGTGCGATGGACCAGGGCGACGAGCGGGTTGCGCTCGAGCGGCGCCCAGGTGGTGATCAGGAAGCTGCCGCCGGGCCTCAGCACGCGGCGCGCCTCGCGGACGGCGGCGACCTTGTCGGGGGCGAACATCAGCCCGAACTGGCAGACCACCGCGTCGAAGTCGCCGTCGCCGAACTGCAGCTTGCACAGGTCCGCGCGGACCCACCCGACGCCGGCCGCGGCGCCGACCGTGCGGTGCGCCACCGCGAGCATGCGCTCGTCGGGATCGGACGCGACCAGCATCGCATCGCGGGGCAGCGCCTCGCGTAGCCGCCGCGTGACGATCCCGGTGCAGCACGCGGTCTCCAGCACGGTCCTCGGCGCGCGCGCCCGGATCCGCTCGGCGGTGTGGCGGGCGAATGGCTCGAACAGGAATGGTCCGATGCCGCGGTGCTCGCGCGGCGGGGTCGCGTCGACGAGCGCGACGGCCTCGGGAGCGCCGGGGTGATCTGACGATGCGTCCACTCGCGCGCGTGCACCATATTGATATCCAATTATCGCGCATTAACGCGTTTGTCACCGTCAGGTTCTCCAAATTCGGAGTGCAAGGTTGCCATTATGAGTCCGCATGATCGATCCGCGCGCCGCCGTCACAGTGCTTCACCACTCACGATAAGGAATATCCGTTCGAGTGTCCGGAGCGATGCGCGCGGTCGGCATCGTCGCCCGGATGTCATCCGCTGCGTGCAGCGCCCTGCTGCGGCCGGGGCCGCGCGTGGGCGCTCGGCCGGAGAAAACGCCGGAAGTGTGAGGACATGCGCCGGTCCGACGCCAGGGCGCCGCGGTGTAATGCTGCGGTGAGACCGCGCGGTGCTGGACGCCGACCGCGTGCTGCGGCCGTTCGTCGCGAATCACCGGGCGGCGCCCTCGATCACGATCGGCAGCCGCGCCGCCGGCACGGCGCGCACGTGGAGGTCGGGCACCGCCGCGATCCGATGGCGCGCGGCGGCGCGCCGGGCGAGCTTGCGATCGAGCAGGACGGCGATCAGCTCGTGGTCCTCGAGGCGTGTGGGGATCGAGCCGAGTTGCTCGCTATACTACGCCAACCAGGCGGCCGCTGTACTGGTCGCGGCGCGCCGGGCTATGGTACGCGAGAGACGCGGATGAAGACGACCACGTACGTCGAGATCGAGGAGGCGGAGGTCTCGACCACCGGGACCGTCCGCGAGATCGCCGCGCTGCCGGTGCCGGACGGCGGGCGGTTCGGCGGGTTCGGCGGCCAGTACGTCGCCGAGACGCTGATGCCGGCGATCACCGAGCTGGAGGCGGCGTGGCGCGCGGCGCGCGGCGATCCATCGTACTGGGCCGAGGTCGAGGACCTGCTGGTCAACTACGTCGGCCGGCCGTCGCTGCTGTACCACGCGCGCCGGCTGTCCGAGGAGGTCGGCGCGCAGGTCTACCTGAAGCGCGAGGACCTGAACCACACCGGCGCACACAAGATCAACAACTGCATCGGCCAGGCGGTGCTCGCCCGCAAGATGGGCAAGCGGCGGCTGATCGCCGAGACCGGCGCCGGCCAGCACGGCGTGGCGACCGCGACGGTGGCGGCGCTGTTCGGGCTGCCCTGCGAGATCTACATGGGCGCCGAGGACGTGGTGCGCCAGGCGCTCAACGTCGAGCGGATGCGGCTGCTCGGCGCCCAGGTCCACGCGGTCCACAGCGGCACGCGCACGCTCAAGGACGCGATGAACGAGGCGCTGCGCGACTGGGTGACCAACGTCGGCGACACGTTCTACCTGATCGGCTCGGTCGCCGGGCCGCACCCGTATCCCTGGATGGTGCGCGACCTGCAGTCGGTGATCGGCCGCGAGGCGCGCGCCCAGATCCTGTCGGCGACCGGCCGGTTGCCGGATGCGTGCGTCGCGTGCGTCGGCGGCGGTTCGAACGCCGCCGGGCTGTTCGCGCCGTTCGTCGGCGATCCCGGGGTCCGGCTGGTCGGGATCGAGGCCGCCGGCGACGGCATCGCGACCGGCCGCCACGCCGCGACGCTGGGCGCCGGCCGGGTCGGCGTGCTGCACGGCAGCAAGAGCTACGTGCTGGTGCGCGACGACGGCCAGATCGCCCACGCGCACTCGATCAGCGCCGGGCTCGACTACCCGGGCGTCGGGCCGGAGCACGCGGCGTGGAAGGACAGCGGCCGCGCGACCTACCTGTCGCGCACCGACGACGAGGCGCTGGCGGCGCTGGCGCGGCTCGCCCGCACCGAGGGCATCCTGTGCGCGCTCGAGACCGCGCACGCGATCGCGGCGCTCGACGAGGTCGCCCGGATGGTCGGCCCCGATGGCACCATCATCGTCGGGCTGTCGGGGCGCGGCGACAAGGACATGGTCACGGTCGCGCAGCGGAGGGCCCCATGACGAGCCAGGTGACAGGACCGGCGACCCCGGCAGCCGCGGCGACGCGGCGCGGGGCGCTGCGCGCGGTGTTCGACGCCGCCTCCCGCGAGCGCCGCGCCGTGCTGGTCGCGTACCTCACGTTCGGCGATCCCGATCCGGCGACGTCGATCGAGGTGCTCGCGGCGTGCGCCGAGGCCGGCGCCGGCGTGATCGAGCTCGGCGTGCCGTTCAGCGATCCGTCGGCCGACGGGCCGTCGATCCAGCGGGCGATGGAGCGCGCGCTCGACGCCGGCGGCAGCCTCGCCGGCGCGCTCGACGCGGTGGCCGCGCTGCGCCGCCGCGGGATCGAGACGCCGATCGTGCTGTTCGGCTACTACAACCCGATCTTCGTGATGGGGCCCGAGGTGTTCGCCGCCCGCGCCGCCGCCGCCGGGGTCGACGCGGTGCTCACGGTCGACCTGCCGATCGACGAGATCGACGAGCTGGCCGGGCCGCTCGGGGCGCACGGCGTCGACGTCGTGCCGCTGGTCGCGCCGACCTCGACGCCGGACCGGATCGCGCGGCTCGCCAGCGTGGCCCCGCCGTTCGTCTACTACATCACGCTGACCGGCGTCACCGGCGTCAAGCTCGCGCAGCCGGTCGACCCCGCCCGGCTCGACGCGATCCGCGCCGCGGCGGGTGCGCCGGTCGCGGTCGGCTTCGGGATCCGCTCGCCGGCCGACGCCGCGCGGTTCGCCGCGATCGCCGACGGCGTGGTGGTCGGCACCGTCCTGGTCGACCAGGTCGCCGCCGGCCCGGCCGCGGGCGCCCCGGAGCGCGTCGGCCAGCTGGTTCGCGCGCTCGCCGGCGCGATGTCGCGCCCGTAGCCGGCACCGCTCCGGCCGCCCGGCTGGCCGGCTCAATCCACGGCGATGCCGATCGGCTGGATGTGCTCGGGGACGAACCGGCGGTCGACGAGGTCCCGGAGGTCGATCGGGCCGCGCAGGATCCCGGTCCGGATCGCGTACTGCATGATGGTGCGCATGTCGTCGTCGGTCGGATCGAGCTGGCGGTACGACACCCGGTTGGGCGGCTGGGTCAACACGTACTCGAGCAGCCTGCGATCCTGGTTGTAGTAGTCCGTGCGTGCGACGAGCCTGGCCGCGGCGAGCCGGTTGTGCTCGGCCCACTCGCCGCTCTCGGCGATCCCTCGCACGAGATCGCGCACGATCTCCGGGTGCTCGGCGATCAGCTCGTCGCGCACGACCAGGACGCACGAGATGAAGTGGGGCCAGATGTCCTTGGCGTGGTAGAGCACGCGTCCGGTGCCGGACAGCTCGGCCTTGGCGGCAAACGGCTCGCCCACGAAGTAGGCGTCGATCGCGCCGGCGGCGAGCGCGCTCGGCATGTCGGGCGGCGCCATGTCGACGAACGCGATGTCGCCCGGCCGCATGCCCTCGTCCGCCATCAGCTTGGTGATCACGAGGTACTGGTTCGAGAACTTGCTCGGGCGGGCGAACGTCTTGCCCCGGAGGTCGCGCAGCGTCCTGGCGGTGGACTGCTTCTGCACGATCACGGTCGAGCCATCGCGATGGCCGAGGTAGACGATGTGGATCGGCACCCCCTGCTCGCGGAGCACCATGGCGAGCGGGGCGAGCAGGAACGTCGCGTCGACCCTCCGCGTCTTCAGCGCCTCGACGACGGTGGGAAAGTCGCTGAACCGCTGCGAGGTGAACCGCGTGGCGGTCGTGGTCGTCCGCGTCGCGTAGTCGGTCACCGGGCAGGTCAGGTGGCAGGTGACCGGGAGGTAGCCGACGGCGAGCTCGACGGCAGGCGCCGGGTCGGGGGCCCGCCACGCCCGCTGGTGCAGCCAGGTGAGCGTGGCCAGGGTCGCGAGGACGGCGAGCGGGATGCGGATCTTGGCACTCATGTCAGGCCGAGCTCTTTCATGATGGCGTGCGCTGCGTCCGCGACACCGGGAGTCGTCGGGGAGCGCGGCCGGCCCGAGGGCAGGTCGATGATCCGGCGCACGCTCGCCGGCCGCGGGCCGAGCACCACGACGCGATCGCCGAGCTGGACCGCCTCGTCGATGTCGTGGGTGACGAGCACGACCGTGCGGGGCCGGTCCGCGAGCGTCGAGGCGAGCTCGCGGCGCATCCGCGCCCGGGTCTGGTAGTCGAGCGCGGCGAACGGCTCGTCGAGCAGCAGGATGTCGGTCTCGGCCGCGAGCGCGCGGGCGAGCTCGACGCGCTGGCGCATGCCGCCGGACAGCTGGTGCGGATGGTGGTGGGCAAACTCGGCGAGCCGGGTGACCTCGAGCCACTCGTCGATCTTGTGCGCGGCGCGCGCCGGCGCCAGATCGCGCGGCAGGCCCTGGGCGATGTGCTGCCGCACGGTCAGCCACGGGAACAGCCCGCCGTCCTGGTAGATCGTGCGGCTGTGACCGCGCCGCGCGATCGTGCCCCGGGTCGGGTGGAGATGGCCGCCGAGCAGCGCCAGCAGCGTCGACTTGCCGCAGCCCGACGGCCCGACGCACACCACGAAGTCGCCGCGCGCGATCTCGAGATCGAGGTCGTCGATCACCGCGACGCCGGGATGCTCGAAGCCGAGCCCCCGGAGCTCGAGGACGGCCTCGGTCATCGCTCGAACCCCCAGCGCACGCTGGCGATCCGCGCGAGGCGCGCGAACACCAGGTCGAGCCCGATGCCGATCGCCCCGACGGCGATCATGCCGCACACCACGAGGTCCATGCGCAGCCCGTTGCGCGCGTCGACGATCAGGAAGCCGAGGCCGCTGCGCACCGCGATCATCTCGGCGGCGACGACGACCATCCAGGCAACCCCGATCGCGACCCGCAGCGCGGTGATGAGCTGGGGCAGGATCGCCGGGAACGTGACCTGGAACAGCACCGCACCGCGGCTCAGGCCGAGCTCGTGGGCCACGCGATAGTAGACCCGGGGCACCGAGCCCGCCGCGGCGGTGGTGGCCAGCGCGATCTGGAAGAACGTGGCCAGGAAGATCAGGAAGATCGCCGGGGGATCCCCGATCCCGAACCACACGATCGCGAACGGGATCCAGGCGATCGGGGACAGGTTGCGGAAGAAGTTGATCCACGGCAGGAGCGCGGCGCGGGTCGCCAGCGAGCGGCCCAGGACCAGCCCGAGCGGGATCGCGGCGACCACGGCCGTCGCGAAGCCCCACGCCACGCGGAACAGCGATGCGACCACGTCCTCGAGCAGCCGCCCGGTACGCGCCTGATCGGCGAACGCGCGCAGGACGTCGCCGGGGCGCGGCACCGTGCCGGCGGGGAACCGGCCCGCGGCGCAGGCCAGCCACCACGCCGCGAGCAGGGCCAGCCCGATCGCGGCCGGCAGGCCGAGCCGCAGCAGGGTCATCGCGCCGGCGCGGCCGCGCGTCACCGGTACTCCAGCGCCGCGGCGCGCAGCTCGTCGGGGATCGGCGCCGCCACCAGCCGGCCTGCGTCGTGGCGCATGCAGGCCACCCGGTGGCGGCCGATCGCGACCAGCTCCTCGGCGCCGGCCGAGACCCGCATGTAGTCGAACCGGAGGTCGAGCCGGTTATGGAGCGCCTCGACCAGCGACATCTTGACGATCACCTCGTCGAACGCGAACAGCTCGGCGAGGAACTCGCACTGGCACGAGACGGTCACCAGCGACAGCTCGCCGCCGAGCCGCTGCAGCACGCCCGGCGCGCGGTCGCGCAGGAAGTGCTCGCGGCACGCGCCCTGCCAGGCGACGAGGTTCACGAAGTAGACGTTGCCGACCAGGTTGGTGTCCTGGAACGTCACGACGTGCCGGAAGTCGTACGTCCGCGTCACGACGCGGCCTCGACTCCCGCCAGCGCGGGCGATGCCTCGGCGGCGACCGCGACCGCGATCCAGCCCGGGCCGGAGGTCGGGTCCGAGGCCGGTCCGGTGACCTGACAGACCAGGCTGATCACCTCGATCGTTCCTGCGCGCAGCGACGCGGCCTGACCCGCCGTGGACACCAGCAGCAGGTGGGCCGCGGGCCGGCCGAGCTTCGCGGCGCACTCGAGCGCGGTCCACAGCCGCGTCGCGGCGTGATCGAACGGCTCGCCGGCGAGCCGGGCGAGCTGGCCGGCGAGCTCGGTGTGGTCGCCGAGCAGGTCTCGCCACTGCTCGGTGGTGCGCGGCTCGATGACCTCGAGATCGCACGCGACACCGGAGCCGAGCACGACGATGCGGAGGCCGCCGGCGGCGCTCGCCGACAGCCGGGCGCCGGCGAGCTCCGGCCGACCGTCGGGGCGGTGCCAGACGTCGTGCGGCCCCGCCGCGGGCGTCGCGTCGAACGCCGCGATGGCGATCGATGGCGCGAGCCCGGCGAGCCGGCGCTCGAGCCAGGGCTGGAGCGCGAGCCGCGGGATCGCGCGGCGCTCGCCGAGCGAGCGGAACACCACCTCGGACCAGCGCTCGATCTCGGCGCCGCCGGCGTCCCGGGCGACCACCGTCCAGGTGTACTCGCCGTCCCTGGCCGCGAGCTCGCAGGCCTCGACGACCACCTCGCCGGGCGGCCACTGCGTCGCGAGCCGGACGCCGCGCGCCGCGACCGGGACCAGGCGCTCGTGGGGCACCGCGACCTGCATGCCGTGCAGCAGCGCATCGCGGACGCCCGGATCGGCGAGGCCCAGCGCCGCCGGGGCGTGATGCGCGAACCACGGGCCGGCGAGGTTCGCGGTTCGCACCACGAACCGGCAGCGCCGGGCGTGGATCTCGTGGTAGCCGGTGATCCGCGCGAACCGGCCGCGCTGCGGCAGCAGCTCGCCGTAGGGTGCCGCGAGCCCGCCCGCGGTGGGCTGGGCGCCGGCGGGTGCGCCCGGCGCGCCCGGATCCGGCTCGAGGGTCATCCGGGTGCACTCGGAGCCATGGCCGTCGTCCGACGCGGTGATCGCGATCTCGACGCGCCCGGCCTCGAGCGCGCACGCCGCGATCCGGATCCGGGCTCCCGCGTCGTCGACCACGATCGCGCGCGGAAACCGGGCGGTGGCGAGCCGCCAGCGCGCAGGCGCGCCGGTCAGCGCCGCGGCGACCTGGATCGCGGCCTCGATCTGGAGCACCGCGGGCATCACGCGCGCCCCGTCGATCACGTGATCGTCGAGGTAGCGATCGACCGCCGGCGCCAGCTCGACCTCGGACACGAGCTCGACGCCCGGGACGTGCACCAGCGGGCGCTCGACGAAGCGCGACAGCGGCAGCGCGCGCGGGCCAAACGATGCGATGCCGGCGTCGCCGAGCCGGCCGGCGATCGCGATCGCCCCGGTCGCGCCCAGCGCGCGCAGGAACATCGCCACTCCGTCGTCGATCGCGATCGGCACGAGGCCGCGCTGGATCAGCGCGTCGAGCCGGCCCATGCGCTCGGCCATGCCGACCTCGGCCCACGCCGACCACTCGAGCACGGTGCACCGGCACGCCGGCAGCTCGGCCGCGAGCCGCAGTGTGGCCCGCCGCAGCAGGTCGTTGGCGAGCGCGTAGTGCGCCTCGCCGGGCAGCCCGGTGCGCGCGATGATCGATCCGAAGCACGCGATCGCCACGAGGCGCTCCCGGTCCACGCTCGCGACGAGGTGGTCCAGGCCGGCCAGCTTGGGCGCGATGGTGCGCCGGAGCTCCGCCGCGGTGAGGTCGCGCAGCGCGCACGGCTCGTTGATCGCGGCGGCGTGCACGATCACCGTGATCGGGCCGAGCTCGGCGACCGCCGGCGCCAGCGCGCCGCGCAGCGCGGCCGGCTCGGTGACGTCGGCGGCGACGTGGACGGCGCGGATCCCGTGGGCGGCGAACCGCGCGAGGTTCGCGGCGAGCGCCGGATCGGCGGCCGGCGCATGGCGGCCGATCGTCAGGATCCGGCACCCGGTCTGCCGGGCCAGCGCGAGCGCGCACTCCGCGGCGATCCCCTTGCCACCCCCGGTCACGGCCACGACGTCGTCCGGACCGAGGGCGAGGTCCGGCTCCGGCAGCGCGAT
>Ga0307476_10002104_pt1 | contig 11919 bp, 11 predicted proteins | sample atmos_gasesECM2C_2_FD_203314 | JGI IMG/M metagenome (GOLD analysis project Ga0307476, IMG submission 203314) | Hardwood forest soil microbial communities from Morgan-Monroe State Forest, Indiana, United States - atmos_gasesECM2C_05 | ecosystem: Environmental > Terrestrial > Soil > Temperate... | reverse complement strand
TAGCTGAAGGGAAATCCTTCCCGGTTCACAATCAATGCGATCACCATCTGTTCGCAGTCCGGGCGATGATCGCGCGAGTAGCCCCGGCTCATCATGGGGTTCGTTTCTGCCGCCCCTTCCACGTACGTGCTGGTCAAGTCGTACAACAGCACATCGAACTCGGCTCCGAATAACTCCCCGTAGCGCTGCTTCAAATGCTGTTCCAGTTTGGTCTTGTGCGGCAGAATCCGGTCCAGACAGCGATACAGGCGCGTGTCGTTGATCTTGCCTTCTTCGATTTCCAACAGATCGTCCAACGCAGTCGAGGGATACCAGCGTTCCTCGATCGCCAACTCACTGCCCGGAGCGCACAGTCGGTTGATGGCCAGCACCGCGGCCACCCGGGACCAGGGCACCTCGGCTGCTTCCTCGTCCATCGCTTGTTCAAAAAAAACATCTAGTCCTAGCCGCTTCCACAACTCCCATCCCAGAAAACAACCGCCGAACTGCCGGGTTCTCTCCAGGCGGACGCGATTCACCAAGACGCGAGCCACCTGCGGATCATCGTCTGGAACTTCGATATGCGAGGGAAACAGTTTTAGTTGCTCAGCTTCGCCCTGCTCGTTGAACACCTCCACGCTTTTCAGCCACCGGGCCTGCGCCGATCCGTTCAACTCCCCCAAGTAGCAGAGCGTCCTCTGGCGAGGACCGTCCACGGTTCGCACCGTCTCCACCAACGACCAGTAGATATGCTCCTTACCATCTTTTGCCCGGTAGTTCGGCCGCAAGAACATCTCGCGCCGATCATGTCATTCCATCCATCCCTTTTCAAGATGGTTGGTCTACACTACATGCCGTTTTTCAAATGGCGGGATTGCAAAGACAATACTTCCTGCGCGGCTGGGCTCAAAATTTTGCCGGATTCAGCTCTCCCGCGACGAACTTCGGCTAGGTTCTGCGGAGGAAATATGGCGTTGTCGGTAAAGCTGTACAGCGGGGCGGCAAGCGGCGCTCTTACCGCGCCCGACGCCGAAGCCCGAGAAGAGGAGGAATGACGCTATGATCGCGCCAAGGCCGACCGCGGGTTGTGTCGCCCCGCCGGCGAAGAGTTCCGGCCCACCTCCGTATCGTAAAATGCACGTTCCGGTTGGATCGATTAACCACACCCGTACCGAAGCTCTGAAAGCTGCTAAAGGGGGGAATCCAGCGGCAGATTGAGCGTGTACGCCCGGGTGTATCAGTCGCTGGTGTCGACAAGGTACGGTGGACTAACAGCTCACTTCGTGGGCGGCTCACTGTGCCACGACTTCGGCGGTGCGTGCTTGCTGTGCTTTAGCCAGACCGGGCGCAACATCTTCGAACGCCGCCAGGTGCTTGTCTATATCCGCTTCCGAGTGCTGAACTGAGATGGTCCATTGCTCATCCCACCAATGCGGCTGGGGCATGACGCCGCGGTTGACCATACCGAACCAGTAGTGCCGCCACAGATCGCTGTCGATGGTGATCCAATCGCGATAATTACGAATCTCTTGCGGATACAGCATGAGGGCGCCGTTGGCCCCCGCGCTGCCGACATAAGCCTGCAGCCCTACCTTCTTGATCGTCTTGCGGTATCCCTCGACCAGTTTCCTGTCCAGCTTTTCCAAGTAAGCATAGTTTTGCCGTGTCAGCACTTCACGGAAAGTGGCGAGACCCGCAGCCATTGAAACCGGATTGGTATTGGGGGTGCCCCCATGGAAGACCCTGCGCTGCGAGATGAGATCCATCACTGAACTAGATGCTCCGAACGCCGAGAGAGGCAAGCCTCCGCCTATCGACTTTGCGAGGCAGATAATATCCGGTTTCACGTCGAAATATTCTGAAGCACCCCCCCAGCAGAGCTTGGCGCCGGTTTTTACTTCGTCAAAAATCAGTAACGCGCCATTTCTTGTGCAGATCTCGCGCAGGCCCTGGAGAAACCCTGGCCGCGGCATGCAAAATCCAAGGTTCATCATGATGGGTTCGAGAATGAGCGCGGCGATTTGACCGGGGTTTTGTTTGAAGCGCAGTTCGACACTGTCAAGGTCGTTGAACGTGGCTACCGCGACATTGGTGACTGCCGCCTGCAGCACACCTTCCCCACTGGAAACGGAATCGGGAGCACCGATCTCGCCAAACTCGGGGGCGTGGGGCTTCACGCTGACTAGCGCGGAATCATGCGCTCCATGATATCCGCCTTCGAATTTAACGATCTTCTGACGGCGGGTGGCGGCGCGCGCCAGGCGGATGGCGTGCATTGTGGTTTCGGTCCCGGTGGAATTGAAGCGCAGCATCTCAATCGGAAATCGAGCGCAGATTTCTTCCGCCAGCTCCCACTCCATGTCGTGCGGCATGCCAAACATGGTCCCCGTGGTCAAACGCTTTTCTACCGCCTTCATGACCGCAGGATGACAGTGACCTGCGATGATAGCGCCGAAAGAAAGATTGTGGTCGATGTAATCGTTGCCATCGAGATCGCGGCAATGCGAACCCCTCGCCTCCTTCACAAAGATGGGGTAGGGATCGTAGGCCCGATAGTTGCTGGCCACGCCCAGCGGGATTCGCTGCAGATTGCGCTTATGCGATGCGGCGGATTTCGGCGTGCGCTTCTCGAAGGTAGCGATCTCTTTCTGTAATTCAGGATACATGGGCGTCTCCTAGGACAGATGGGCCTTGGATTCAGCGCAACTTGGCGAGAATCACCGCGAGCGCAAGATCGATGTGCGCCCGCATTTCGCGCTCGGCGCGATTCGAATCGCGCTGCAGCAGTGCGCGCACGATGGCCTGATGGCCCGCGATCGAGGTATCCGCTTCATCATCGCTATAGAGTTGCGCGATTCTGAAGTTGAAATAATAAGCACGGTTCCTGTGAATCATGTCAGCCAATCGTCGGTTTTGAGCTGCAGCGACAATGGCGTCGTGGAAGTGGTCGTTGACCTCCACAAGATGCTGTCGGGAAGATTTCAAAATTCGTTTGGCCTCATCGCGATGGAATGATGCGATGTCCTTGAGTTGCGCGTCGCTGGCGCGCTCGGCGGCCAGGCGTGCGCAGTAACCCTCCAACGCAGCGCGCGCCTCGTAAATTTCGCGGATCTCAGCGCCGGTATGCTCCAGCACCACCCAACCTCGGCGCCGGCTTACCACCAGGCCTTCCGCAGCCAGGCGCTGCAGTCCTTCCCGTATGGGCGTTCGGCTTACCTGGAGCCGGTCGGCAAGCTCTACTTCGATCAGCCGTTCATTCGGCCGAGCGCGGCCGGTGACGATATCTTCCCGGAGGCGCTCGTAGACGTCGTCGGAACGCGTGGCGGCTACGGGTTTCTCCAAATGCAAGGCGGACATGGGCAATTCCTCTGTGTTCATTATTCTTCCGCGATTTCTTTATGATGATATTTGATTCCCTGTACTCGAACCCCAAACAGCTTTTCTAACTTCGCTTTGCTTAGTTTTGTCGCTCCAGATTCCCGTCGACAATTCCCGTCAACCGCTTGGCAAGTTGTTTACAGCGAAGCGAATCGTGTTCGCGCACCATAGCCAGCTTCTCAGCTTCGATGGAACCCTCGGCGTGGATGGCCAAAACAGCTTGATAACCGGAGAAGTCTGTCGCGGTGAGCTCCCTCACAAGATTTATGGCCTTGAGGCGGCTTTCCACCGGCACGCTTTCTCGCGCTCCGACGAGATATGTGCGGACATACTTACCCGCGTCGGGACTGTCCAGATCGGCTTCACTTGGTCCCCTCACCAGCAGACCGCCTGCCGTGTCTTGCACATACGCCAGCAGTACCTGCTGAATTCGCTGCCATTTTCCTCATACAGGGCCAGCGTTCGGTATTTCTTATTCTCAGTCATGTCGAAATCGATGGCCGCATGATCGATGGCGAGGCGAATCTCTGCATGCTGGCAAACATCCGGGACGCGCTCTCCTTTGAAATACGCTTCCCGCCGTCGCGGAGGCTCTCGATATATTGCCTGCCGGTTCGCATGGGTTCCTTTTATTCCGCAGTGGCTTGAACAAAACCGCGCCCGTGGTGATCCGCCGACAAATGAATCTTGGTGAAATTCGAAGTCCCTAATGCAAGAACAAACTCTTGACTTCGTATACGTCGTTGTATACAGTGCAGCATATTATATTGCATGCTGGACGTCTAGGTGCTTTTCACTGGGGGCTGCAACGTGAATAGCTCGCTGATGCCGCAGTTTTCCTGTCACGACGATCCTGTCACACCATTACGCTTGTTGGAACCCAGCGGCGCCTTGGTTGCGGGCGCCGTTTCCCCCCTCGACGACGAGCAGCTGCTCCGCGCCCTGCGGCTCATGATGCTGTCGCGGGCCTTTGACGCCAAAGGTATCAGCCTGCAGCGCCAGGGACGCTTTGGAACTTTTTCGCCAGTGCACGGACAGGAAGCTTCCGTCGTAGGCTCAGCTTTTGCGCTCGACCCCAGCTGCGATTGGATTGTTCCGCAGTACCGAGAACTGCCTGCGCTTCTCCATCAAGGTCTACCACTGGAGCAGTTCATTCTTTATTTCAATGGGCACCCCGATGGCGGCAAGATCCCCGATGGGGTGCGCCTGTTTCCAATTCAAATCTCGTTGGGGGCGCAGTTGCCGCAGGCAGTAGGTCTCGCGTGGGGTCTGCACTTACAAAAAATCGACGGGGTTGTGCTGACCTACTTTGGTGATGGCGCATCCTCAGAAGGCGATTTCCACGAGGCTTGCAATCTGGCGGGCGTGGTCAGGGCGCCAGTCGTTTTCTTTCTGCAGAACAATGGATGGGCCATTTCCACCCCGCGCTCGCGGCAGTCGGCGGCGAGAACTCTCGCCGAGCGTGCGCCGGGCTATGGATTCAGCGGCGTCGTGGTCGATGGAAACGACCTTTTCGCGGTCTACGCTGTCACCGCGGCAGCCGTGGAGCGCGCCCGCGCCGGGCTGGGTCCCACGCTGATCGAGTCCCTGACCTATCGGCTCGGGGCACATAACACCGCCGATGACCCGACTCGCTATATCTCGCAAGAAATTCTCGATTCCTGGAGCGATCGCGATCCCATATTGCGGGTGCAACGCTACCTCGCGGCCCGCGGAGTCTGGAACGATGACACCGCATCCGAGTTTCGCGACGATATCTCCGGGACGATCGATCAAGCGCTAGCCGCCGCTCGTGCCACGCCGCCTCCAGCGGCCGAGGATCTTTTTAGGCACACCTATGCGCAGTTGACTGAGCGCCAGGCTCGACAGCTACGCGAGTACGCCCTATGAACGACGGCAACAACGGCAGGCGACGATGAGCCAGATGAACATGCTTGAGGCGATACGAGATGCGCTCGGTACCGAGATGGCAGCCGACGAGCGCGTGATCCTTCTGGGGCAGGACATAGGAAAATTCGGCGGTATCTTCCGCGCAACCGACGGCCTTTTTGCGAAATTTGGCGATAAGCGGGTCATTGATATGCCGCTGGCGGAAGGCGCGATCATCGGGTCCGCGCTCGGCTTGGCGCTGTCCGGATTAAGGCCGGTCGCCGAAATTCAGTTTCTGGGATTCGCCCAGCAAGCCTTTCATCAGATCGTTCCGCAGGTGGCCCGCATGCGTTACCGCTCGCGGGGGCGCTTCGCCGCCAGCATGGTGATCCGAGCGCCTTTCGGTGGCGGCGTCAGAACACCCGAGCTGCACTCGGATGCGATTGAGTCTCAGTTCGCACAGGCGCAGGGTTTGAAAGTAGTTGCGCCATCGAATCCGTACGATGCCAAAGGAATGCTGCTCTCGGCCATACGCGATCCCGACCCGGTGTTGTTTTGTGAACCCTTGCACGGCTATCGATTTATCAAGGGAGAAGTCCCGTCGTCGCCTTATATGGTCGACATCGGAAAGGCAAACGTGGTTCGCGTAGGAAGCGATGTCACTCTATTCGCCTGGAGCGCATCCGTCGATCTCGCGATGCGAGCCGCAGAGGTTCTCTCCACCGAAGGCGTCAGTTCCCATGTTGTGGATATTCGCTCGTTGCTTCCGCTGGACGTTGACAGCATAGTTGGGGCGGCGGAAAAAACGGGCCGATGCGTCATCATCCACGAAGCCTCTCTTACCGGAGGATTCGGGGCTGAGATCGCAGCCACCATTTCCCGAGACGCGTTCTATTCCCTGCAAGCTCCGATCGAGCGTGTTACCGCGCCCGATGCTCCGTATCCATTGGGGGCGGCCGAGCAAATGTTTATTCCAAGTGTCGAGCGGGTGGTGGCTGCGGTGCGACGGACGTTGGAGGTCCAGTGAGCCAGACCACACTGGTCGACGTGAATCTGCCGGATGTCGGCGAAGGTATTGCCGAAGCACAAGTTGTGGAGTGGCTCGTCGGTCCCGGGCAAGCGGTTTCTGAGGATCAGTCAATTGTTGTGATCACGACGGACAAATCGGCAGTTGAATTACCCGCTCCCACTTCGGGCATCCTCCGCGAACAGGCGGTGCAAATCGGCGCGACTGTGACCGTCGGCACACTACTGGCCCGGATCGAGGCTTCAGAAGCAGCCGTTAAAAAACTGACTTCCAGCTCCACCGAGTCACTGAGTAAGTCCGCATCTCACGCTTCAATCCCAATTTCTGGCGTGGCGGCGGCACCGAGCACGCGGCTTCTGGCTCGTCAACTCAAGGTTGACCTGGGTCGCGTTTCTGGATCGGGCCCGAAGGGTCGCATCCTTGACGGCGACGTTCGGAAGGCCGCGGCCGCCAGCGATGCTGACGCAACCATTCGTCGACAATCTTTCCAGGCGTCACACTCAGATCAGCGGGATGAGGTATCGATCCGGCTGAGCCGAACCCGGCTCGCCATCGCGCGCTCCACCGCCGCAGCTTGGCGCGACGTGCCGCATATCGTCGAGTTCCGCCAGATCGATGCCACACAACTAGAACGAGCCCGGGATGCCCATCGCGCTAATGTCGAGGAAAAAGGCGGACGTCTCACCTTTTTGTCTTTCTTCGTCAAGGCCGTCGCCGCAGCACTGGCGGGGCACCCGACCTTCAATGCCCGGCTTGATATAAAGCGCGAGGAAATCATCTGCAGCCTCCACTGCAACATTGGTATCGCCACGGCAACGGAGGCGGGGCTGATTGTGCCGGTATTGCGAAACGTCGAAAACCTCTCGATGTTGGAAATCGCACTTGCGATTGAGAAGCTAGCGGATCGGACGAGAAGTCAGCTGCTGTCTCCCAGCGAGTTGTCAGGAGGAACCTTCACAATTACCAACTTCGGCAGCTACGGGGCGTGGCTGGGAACGCCGATCATCCGTTCCCCCGAGGTCGCCATCGTAGGTTTCGGCAGGGTTCAGCAATCTGTTCTGGCCATCGATGGTGTTCCGGCTGTGCGGCCAGTTCTGCCGATTTCCGTGGCCACAGATCATCGTGTGCACGACGGCGTGCATCTTGCGGCCTTCCTCGACACCATCACAGAGTCGCTGTCTCACCCCAATGCATTTTTCACTGACGACAAGGCAGGTGGCAGGAATGCTCGCTAACAGTTCCATGAAGCTGTTTGACTTATCGAATCAAGTCGCCATCGTGAGCGGCTCGGGACGGGGCTTGGGCGCCGCGATTGCCCGCGGTTTGGCGGGCGCCGGTGCTTCGGTGATGATCTGCTCCCGCACAAAGTCAGAAGTAGAGAGTATGGCCGCGGAGATCGTTCGAGGCGGGGGAAAAGCTGCCGCGACCGTGGTCGACACGAGTAATCGCGCGAGTTGCCAGCGTCTTGTCGACGAAACGGTTGCGCGCTTCGGCCGCATCGACATTCTCGTCAACAATGCCGGCATCGATGTCATCGCCCCCGCCGAAGATCTAACCGACGACGGCTGGCAGCAGGTGGTTGACGTCAACCTAAAAGGATATTTCATCTGCTCCCAAGTGACTGCCCGCCAGATGCTGCGTCAGGGCACCGGCGGTTCCATCATCAACAATTCCTCGATCTGCTCCATCATTGGGGTTCATGGGCTTACGGCTTATTCCGCAGCCAAGGGAGGAGTCAATCAACTTACTCGAGTTATGGCCGTCGAATGGGCGCAGCGTGGCATTCGAGTGAATGCCATAGCGCCGGGATATTTCGAAAACGTCATGCAGGGCGCCACCGATGAACACGCCCGCTCAGACAAGCAGAAACAAGTCATCACCTTCACGCCGATGGCGAGGCGAGGACGTCCCGAGGAATTGATTGGGCCGGTGATCTTTCTCGCCTCCGGCGCGTCGTCCTACGTCACCGGCGCCGTTCTCTTCGTCGATGGAGGATACACCGCTCAGTAATGGCGACGGCGCGGTCAAGTGGGAGCGCCTTTGTTCAGTGCACCAGAAAGAGGGTCAGAGATAACTTTCATGTCCGCAAAAATACTCGACTACATGCGCCGCTATGACTATAAGAAGCTCGTTCTCTGCAATGACACGCAGAGCGGCCTGCGTGCGGTCATTGCGATTCATTCGACGAGCCTGGGTCCTGCAACGGGTGGTTTGCGAATGTGGCCTTACGCCAGCGAAGAGGAAGCGATCTTCGATGCTTTGCGCCTGGCTCGCGGAATGACCTACAAATACGCGGCTGCCGGAGTGAACCTGGGGGGCGGCAAAGCGGTTATTATCGGCGACCCGAAGCGCGATAAGAGCGAAGCGCTGTTACGGGCTTTAGGAAGATTTGTCGATCAGCTGGGCGGCGAGTACATTACCGGAGAAGATGTGGGCACGACGCTCGACGACATGGAAGTCATTTTCAGTGAGACCAATCATGTTGTGACGTTGCCGAAACATTGTGGAGGAGCCGGAGATATCGCTCCCGCGACGGCGCTCGGGTCCGTCGCGGCCACCAAGGCTTGTGCGAAGCGGGTCTGGGGCACAGACCAACTCAAAGGCCGCAAAATCGCGCTCCAAGGGTTAGGCGCAGTAGGCTACAAAGCGCTTCGCATGCTGGTCGAAGAAGGCGCTCAAGTCGTCATGGCAGACGTGGATGCGCAGAAGGTTGATGCCGCCATCGCAGAGTTTGGAGTGACGGCGGTCGCGCCAAATGATATCTACAAACAGAACGTCGATATATTCGCCCCCTATGCTCTGGGCGCGGTGATCAATGACGAAACCATTCCTCAGCTGCGCGCGAAAGTGGTCGCGGGCTCGGCCAACAATATTTTTGCTGAAGAGCGCCATGGCGATGAGCTCGAGCGCCGCGGCATCGTCTACGCCGTTGACTACATAGCGAACTCCGGCGGAACAATTTTCGACACCGACCGGCTGCGCAAGGGCGGTTTTCAACCCGAGCGGGCCTTGGCAAATGTTCGGAAGATCTACGAACGCATCGAGGAAGTATTCCGGCTGGCGGAACGCGATCACATCCCTTGCTACGCCGCCGCTGATCGTCTGGCCGAAGAACGGATTGCGGCGTTGACAGCTGTACGCTTACTCGATCCGGGGGCGCTTCCTGGCGACGTCCGCCGGAGCGTTTGACGTGAAGCAACTGGGAGCCGGATTACGCTCGCGCGAAAAGATGATTTGGAGGTTTTGATTATTCGATCAAAGCGTCAGTGGATGATGTGACACAATGCTGCACTCGTTTAAGTCTTATTGCCGACGGGGGAACCATGAAGCTCTTGAAACTTGCAAAGACGGCGGCTTTTTCGATTGGCATCGTGGGGATGCTCAGTCTAACCGGCTCGCAACTAGCATGGGGACAGGGTGGCGCTACCGGAGCAATCACCGGCGCAGTGCTCGACACAACCGGGGCGGTCATTCCGGACGCGGCAGTCCAGGTCATCGACGCCGCCACGGGACAACCTGTACGCAGCTTGAGGACCAGTTCGAACGGAAGTTTCAGGGCCTCCTTACTTCCTCCTGGCCTCTATTCAGTAACCGTGAGTGCACAGAACTTCGGCGCGTCTCGAGCCGAGGGTGTGGAAGTTCGGGTGACCGAAACCACCACTTTGAACATGACGTTAAAGCCGGCCGGACAGTCGCAGAGAGTCGACGTGATTGCGCAAGTGGTAAGCGTCAACACGGAGAATGCGACAACAGGGCAGACCATCGAACACGCTGAGGTAGGCGGCTTGCCGCTGGCCACGCGCAACTTTCAGCAGCTTCTGACTCTCTCCACCGGGGCTTCGAGCAGCCTGAATAACTCGGAGCAACTGGGGCGGGGCACCGTTGCCATCAATGTGAATGGACAGCGCGAAGACAACAACAACTATCTCATCGAGGGTGTCAGCGCCACCGACTACAACGTCGGCAAGCTGACCAACACTCCTCTTCCCAGCCCGGACGTGATTCAGGAGTTCAAAGTCCAGACCAGCCTTTACGATGCCAGCTCGGGGCGCAACGGCGGAGGCATGGTGAATGCGGTCTTCAGAACGGGAAGCAATCAGTGGCATGGCGACGCCTTTGAGTTCTTCCGTAATGATGCCTTGAACGCCAATGATTACTTCCTGGACCGGAATGGACAGCCTCGTCCCGAGCTCAAGCAGAACATCTTCGGCGCCAGCATTGGCGGCCCGCTGGGCTCAGACGGCAAGCTGGGATACATCTTCGGAAATTTTCAAGGAACACGTCAGCGCAGCGGCGCGGACCTGGGCACCGTGATCAGTACCAGCATCCCGGTGCTGCCGGCCGATCGGTCGAACGCTTCGCTGGTGCAGACCTTTCTGCCCGGCGTACCCAACGCGCAGATTGACCCCGTCGTACTCAGTCTGCTGAATTTGAAAGGCAACCAGTTTTGCAGCGGACCCAGTGGTTATCTGATTCCCTCCATTGCCGGCACGCCGGGAAATGTGGGCAGCTTCACTTGCAGCAATCCCGGCCGGTTTACCGACAACCAGTTCACGCTTAACTGGGATCGCGAATTGAACGACCATAAGGACAAACTTGGAGCGCGCTTCTTCTTCAGCAATTCGGACGCTCTTAAACCTTTCGGCGCCGGTGGTCTGCTCTCAACCTATGGCACGCCGCCCAGCAAGACAGACTTGAATTTCCCACTGGATATCCCGGTGAATACCCGTTTCCTGAGCAGCTCGTGGACCCATCTGTTCTCCAATAACAAGATCAATGCATTCACCTTCGGTTACGTCCGCATCGACAACTCGTTCACGAACGTACCCATCGTGACGGCGTCTCAACTGGGGATAAACCGGCCCATGAATACCATCACGGACGCCATTTACAAATTCACCTTTACCAGTTCTGGATTCCAGATCGGCCCGAGTCCGGGGGATAATTCCCAGGTTCAAAATAACTTTACCTACAGCGATGTATTCAGTTGGGTGCAAGGAAATCACCAATTCCGTTTCGGCGGGGAGTTCGACAACCTGAGGCTCGACAAGTCGTTCCCCCAGGTTTTCAACGGTCAGATGTACTTTTCGAACACTCCTGCAAGCGCGAGCTTACCGGCGCTCACCGATTTTCAGAACTTTCTGCTGGGCTCGCCGCAATTCGTCTTCGGTCAAAGCGGCGCGTACACCCACCAATATCGGCACAACAACATCGCCGGGTTCGCCCAGGATGATTGGAAGGTAACGCGGAATCTCACCGTAAATCTGGGGCTCCGGGTGGAGTCTTTCGGCGCATGGCACGATAACCTATGCCACATTGGAAATTTTGATTCGTCCTTGCTGCTTAAGGGACAGTACCCCTATCTCTATCCGGGATGCGTGAACAAATTCAACGTCCCGGGCCTGCATGGGACCACCAATTCCACTACCTTGAACAACACTTATGCAACCGGGTGGGGTCCGCGAATTGGGTTGGCATATGACTTCCTTGGCCACCATAACACCACCGTCCGCGCAGGTTACGGAATCTACTATGTTCAGCAAGATGTAGGCGCCGTCGATAACCTGGCGTTCCAGGCGCCGCTGCTCGACGTGGTTTTCGCTGGGGGCCCTCCCGGATGCCTTCCCAATTACTTCGAACCGGTAACGCCGGCGCCCTGCCCTGGG
>Ga0307476_10002103_pt1 | contig 11922 bp, 12 predicted proteins | sample atmos_gasesECM2C_2_FD_203314 | JGI IMG/M metagenome (GOLD analysis project Ga0307476, IMG submission 203314) | Hardwood forest soil microbial communities from Morgan-Monroe State Forest, Indiana, United States - atmos_gasesECM2C_05 | ecosystem: Environmental > Terrestrial > Soil > Temperate... | reverse complement strand
AGTGAGCCGCTGCTGGACCAGATCGAACGCTTCGCGCCGGGGCTGCGGGAGCGGATCGTCGCGCAGGTCTCCACCTCTCCGGCGCAGCTGACCGAGCACAACGCCAACTACGTCGGTGGCGACGTGATCACCGGCGCCAACACGGCCCGGCAGCTGCTCTTCCGGCCGCGCTTCGCTCGAAATCCCTACGCGACCGGCGCCGCCGGCGTCTACATCTGCTCGGCAGCGACGCCGCCCGGCGCCGGTGCCCACGGGATGGGCGGCTACAACGCCGCCCAGGCAGTGCTTCGCCAGCTCGCCGGCGGGTAGTGAGGCGTGGTGAGCTCGTCCGAGCACCGTTTCGGCGCCTCCTCATCGTTCTCGCTCGGGGTCGAGGAGGAGCTGCTGCTGATCGGCAATAACCGCCGCCTGGCGCCGGCCGCCGAGCGGGTGATCGCCGCCCTCGATCCCGCCTTCGCCGAAGGTGTCAGCACCGAGATCTTCGCCACCGAGATCGAGCTGAAGACCGGCATCTGCGCTGATGCCGGCCAGGCGCTGGGGGAGCTGACGGGGCTGCGCCGCGGCGTCCGGGCGGCGGGCGCGGAGCTGCTCGGCTCCGGCCTGCACCCCGACGACGAGAGCGCGATCGAGCTCGTCGCCAAGCCCCGCTATGACGTCGTCCGGGCCGACCTCGCCGGGATCCTCAACGCGACCCCGGCCGGACTCCACGTCCACGTCGGCATGCCCGATCCCGAAACCGCGATCCGGGTCGCCAACGCGATGCGCCTGCGGCTGCCGCTGCTGCAGGCAATCAGCGCCAACTCACCCTTCCGCGAAGGCTTCGACACCGGCCTCGCCAGCGCCCGCACCGCCTCGCTGCGCAGCTACCCGCGGTTTGAAATCCCACGCTCCTTCGCCAGCTACGACGAGTTCCTCGAGGTCGCCGACCAGCTGATCGCCGCCGCCGGCGTCGACGACTACACCTACCTCTGGTGGGACGTGCGGCCGCATCCGCGCTTCGGCACGGTCGAGGTGCGGGGGATGGACGTCCAGCCCGACGTCGCCACCAACGTCGCGATCGCCGCTCTGATCCAAGCGCTGGCCGCGCGTGAGGTCGAGCACCCGAGCGAGATCAACCTCCGCCGTGAGGCGATCGAGGAGTCCTACTTCCAGGCCGAGAGCCACGGGCTGAGGGCGCGGCTGATGGCCGCCGACGGCAGCGCCGTCGCGGCGGCGGAGCTCGCCCGCCAGGCGCTCGATGATGCCCGTCCTTACGCCCGCGAGCTCGGCGGCGAGGCGGCGCTGGCGGAGGTCGAGCGGATCCTGCGCGAGGGCAACGGTGCCGACGAGCAGCGCCGCGTCCACGCCGAGCGCGGGATCGAGGGCCTGCTCGAGCACCTGGTCAAGCGCACGACGTAGCGCATGGCTGAAGGGTTTTGGTCCCTATACGACCAAAACCCTTCAGCCACCAATCCCTCCTAGTCGCCGGGTTCGATTGGGCGCAGCGGCAGGGGCGGCTCGCCGCCGCGGGTTTCGAGGCGGCGGACGGCGGGGACGCAGATGACGGCGGCCTGGCAGGCGAAGATCACCCCGGCGCTGATCCAGAGCGTGGTCGAGGTGCCGATCCCGGCGGCGATCGGCCCGACCAGGACGAGGCCGAGCGGCTCCAGGGCCAGCGACCCGAACCAGTCGTAGGCGAGCACACGGGAGAGCGCCTCCGGGGGGACTCGCTCAGCGGTGACGGTCTCGTAGAGGACTTCGGCGACGGCGAGGGTGAGGCCGGCGACGAGGGTCGCGGCAGCGATCGCGACCGCCGCGGTCGGGATCGCCAGCAGCGCAATCGGCACCGCGAACAGCAGCAGGAACCCCTCGCCGACCAGCAGCGGGCGCCGCGGCCGGATGCCGAGGGCGACCGCGCCGCCGATCAGCGAGCCGAGCCCGAGGCCGGCGGCGATCAGCGCCCAGGCGCTGGAGCCGCCCAGCGAGGCGTCGGCGACGGCGGGGCCGAGGACGAGGATGACGGGCATGAAGACCGCGTTGGAGATCATCCCGGAGAGGACGATCGGCCAGAGCCAGCGCTGCGAGGTGAACTCGCGCCAGCCGTGGCGCAGCTCGGCGAGGAACGAGGGTTCGGCGGACGGCCGCGGCCGCGGCGCCTGCATCCGGGCGAGGAAGAAGGCGCTGGCGCCGAAGCTGAGCGCGTCGACGGCGATCGCCCAGCCGGGGGTGCCGATCGCGAGCAGGATGCCGGCCAGCGCCGGGCCGACGAAGTGGCCGGCCGAGCGGGAGACGTTGAGCAGGGCGTTGGCATCCTGCAGGCGGGCGCCGCTGACGACCGACGGCACGATCGCGTTGGAGGCCGGATTGAAGAAGGCGGTGGCGGCGCCCTCGATTGCGTAGAGGATCGCCAGCTGCCAGATCTCGGCGGCGCCGGTGATCAGCAGCACCGCGATCGCTGCCATCGCCGCCATCCGCACGACGTCGGCCCGCAGCATCGCTACGCGCGGCGAGATGCGGTCGGCCCAGACGCCACCGACCAGGACCAGGGCCGTGATCAGGACGCTGTGGGCAGCGAGCACGATGCCGAGGTCGGTCGCCGAGCCGGTCAGGTCGAGGATCGCGAAGGCGATCGCCACCGGAGCGATGCCGTCGCCGATCAGCGAGATCGTCCGCCCGGCGAACAGCCGCCGGTAGTTGGGCTCGGTCAGAACCCCGAATTTCCCTCTCAGGGGTCCCATCAGCGGATCGGGCGGGCCGCCGGCCCGCCGGGGTCAGGCGATCTTCTCGGGCGCCGGCAGCTTCAGCCGTTTACGAGCGGCGACGACGGCGGCGACGGAGGAGCGGCAGGCTTTGGCGATCTCGCCGTTGCCGTGGCTGGGCCGGCGCCGCACCTCGAACTCGATCAGGGCAGCGCGGCGCAGCTTCGCCCGCTCTTCGAGGCCGCTCTCGGGCGAGGCGTCGAGGGCTTCCTTGGCGGCCCGCTCGCGACGGCAGAGGAGGCAGAGGGTGCCTTCCTTCTTCGTGTTGACCCAGGATTCGGGCAGGGCGACGCGCTCGCCGCCCATCCGGCTGACGGAGACTCCGCAGTCCTCACAGGTCCATTTCTTTGACGTTTGGGTCGCCTTGCTCATGCGGCCTCAACTGCTCCTTCGTTTCGCGCGATTCAGGGAGATCCAGCAGCCCCTAACGCTGTGAAGCGAGCGGAGGAAAGCGGAACCTCTCGGGTGGCGGTGCGCCAAGCCCGACTAGAACAAGGTAGCAAACCGGCATCTTTGACCCTCTTTTGCAGGTATTTTGTGCCTGGGAGCCAGGACCGGCTAGGTTGCTCGGCGTGCAGATCCGGGCGGGGACAGAGGACGACGCGGCGGCGGCGATCGGACTCTGGACCGAGGCCTACACGCGGCGCGGCCCGGAAGGACGGAAGACGCCATATGTGGAGAGCGAGTACTTCGACTCCTACCGGGACGGCCGCGTCTTCGTCGCCGAGGAAGCGGGCGCGGTGCTCGGGGTCGTCGTCTTCTTGCCGTCAGGGGTCGCCACGTGGACCGGCGAGGACGAGGCGGCGCTGACCCGGTTGGCGGTGACGACGACGGTGCGGGGGAGGGGTGTCGGTCGCGCCCTGGCCGAGCGCTGCGGCGAGGAGGCCGAGGCGGCGGGCGCGAGCGCGATCGTGCTCTGGAGCCGCCCCTACCAGACGCCCGCCCACCGGCTCTACGAATCGCTCGGCTACCGCTACGTGCCGGCGCGCGATTCCAGCGACGCCGACGGCGGCCGTCGGGTGTTCGTCCGCGACCTCACCAAACCGTCACAGCCGTCCTCGGACGCGCGGTAGGCTGCCCGCCGTGATCATCGTCACCACCAACGACCTGCCGGGCTATGAGATCACCGAAGTGCTGGGCGAGGTCTTCGGCCTCACCGTCCGCTCGCGCAACGTCGGCTCCCAGATCGGCGCTTCGCTGAAGTCGCTGGCCGGCGGCGAGCTGAAGGGGATGACGAAGATGCTCGCCGAAGGCCGCGAGCACGCAACCGAACGGCTGATCGAGGAGGCCGAGTCGAAGGGCGCCGACGCGATCCTCGCCTTCCGCTTCGACAGCTCCGAGCTCGGCACCACCTGGACCGAGATCTGCGCCTACGGCACCGCCGTCAAGGCGCGCAAGCTTTAACCGCCCGGCCAGGCCGAAAAGCCGGCATCACCCGCCTTTTACACTCTCGGGTATGCCCACCGAGCCTGTAGCTGAGCCCACTTACACGCTGTACAGGCGTGGCATCGAGCTGCTCGAAGACGGCGACTTCGAGCATGCGACCGAGCCCTTGGCCGAGGCGGCGCGGCGGGCGCCGGAGAAGACCTCGGTGCGCGAGGCCCTCGGCCGCGCCTACTACCGCTCCGGCCGTTTCTCGCAGGCGGTGACCGAGTTCGAGGCCGTGGTCGAGACCCACCACGTCAACGACTTCGCCCACTTCTGCCTCGGCCGGGCGCTGAGCAAGACCGGCGAGATGGACCGCGCCCGCCACCACCTGGCGCTGGCCTCCAACCTGCGCCCCGATCGCCACGACTACCGCTTCTACCGCCAGGTCCTCGACGCCTGAGCGCGGTTGAGATTCCAGACGTATGGCGTCTGGAATCTCTGCCGCGGTTAGCCGAGGACGGGATAGACGCAGCGGTAGCGCTTGGGTTCGGATGGCAGGGACGAACCGATTTCAGCTCCGATAGTGACGATGATGACGCTGTAGTGACCCCCTCCGGTCGCGGCCGGAATATCTCCAGTCCACTCTCCTTCAGAGGCAATCCCGATCTCCGGCTGCTGGGCGAACGACAGCAATGCCAGTGCATCCGGCAGCTCGCCGCCGCGTTCGGCGCAGACCAGGGCGGCGAGCGGCGCCGTCGCGGTCGCGGCGCTGAAGTTAACTTCCCAGCACTCGCCGGCGAAAGCGCGGGTTCCGGGGGCGCAGCCGGCGACGTGGCCGTTGACGCTGGCGGCGCTGCCGGCGGCCGTCGCGAAGCGGGCGCTGCCGGCTTCGCGGGCCGAGTCGGCCTGGCTGGCGTGGACTGCGCTTGGGACCTCTCCCAGCGTCGCCGCGTCGACCTGCTTGCCGGTCAGCGATCCCGGCGCCAGGAGGTCGGCCGGGATCGTTCCCGGCGCCAGCCGGTTCCCAGGCAGCGAATGCGGCACGACCCGGTTTCCAGGCAGTGAGCCGACCTTGACCGTGTGCCCGTCGATCTTCGTCGCCGCATAGACGCTGCCGCCGAGCGCGACCACCAAGGCCACGATCGCGACAACCAGCGCTGGCCCCTGCCGGCGAATTCCCCTGCCCATGGATCCCTCCCCTGTCGAACGAGACCCGTCCCCTGTCCGGACGGGACGGGCCCAAATGCTAGTCGCCGCTCTCGTCGGCCCTGCGTGTGGCTTCCAACAGGGCGACGATTTCGGGGTCCGAGGAGAGGTCGGTGCTGTAGCGAGGCGGGGTGGTGCCGGGAGTGCGACTGACGCCACCCGTGCCCTCCAGTACGAGGGCGTGGTAGGCGACGGTGCTGAGGCTGGCGCTGGGCAGACCGGTGGCGACGATTTCGGCCGCTGCCAGCGGCCGGCCGCTGGCGATCAGCGTGCGCAGGATTTGGCGGCGGACTGGGTGGTTGAGCGCGTCGCGGGTTCGTTCCAGCTCCATCTTCATAGGTTCGACGCCAGGTTCGGCTTGGATCATTTGCCGGGTGAGAATTTGGGATGCGTATTCATACGCATCGCTGCGGGATAGACTCGCCGCAAATACAGTCGGTGGTCAAGGGAAGTCCGGTGCGAGTCCGGCGTGGTCCCGCCACTGTGACCGGGCCAAGGAGGTCGCGGGCGTGCAAGCGCCAGCCACTGGGGACGACACCTCGCCCCCGGGAAGGTGCGGCTGACCGTCCCGGAAGCCAGGAGACCTGTCCCCGGCCAGCCAAACAACCCTCGAGGAAAGGGTGGCGTAGATGCCAAGACTCATCCCGAATCGGCTGGTGGCCGCGTGCGCGCTGGCTCTGGCCTTGTCTCTGTCCATTACCGCCGTCGCCGGCGCCAAGGGTTTCGGCGCCGAGCTGCGCGTGGTCGGTGCCAACGGCAAGCTGCTCGCCGAACAGACCGTCACCTCCGGCACGACCTCGGTCAAGACCAGCCCGCAGGCGACCTGCTTCGGCAAAGGCACCGGCGGCAGCGGCAAGTCCGTCTCGATCGCCGGCAACACCGCGATGGGTCTGCTCGCCAAAGGGGCGAAGTCGACCGCCGCGCTGCGGCCACTCTCGATCAGCGACAGCTTCGACTTCGGCCTCGCGCTCTGCGGGATCGGCAGCAGCGTCGCCAAGGGCAAGTCGTCCTGGTACCTGAAGATCAACCACAAGGCGCCGTCGGTCGGCGGCGACAGCGCCCAGATCCGCCAGGGTGACGAAGTCCTCTGGGACCTGGCGCCGTCCTATCCCTACCCGGACGAGCTGGTGCTTTTCGCACCGGCGACGGCGACGGCGGGGCTGCCGTTCACGGCTCGCGTCTTCGCCTACGACGAACAGGGCAAGCGGAAGCCCGCCTCCGGCGTCAGCGTCAGCGGCGGTACCAAGGTGACCGACAAAGAAGGCAAGACGACGGTCGTGATCGGCGGGCCGACGCTGCTGACGGCGTCGAAGAGCGGTGCGATCCCGTCGGCCAAGGTCGGCGTCTGCACCGGCAACGAATGCCCCGGTAGCGGGTGATCCGACGCCGCGGCACGGCGGTCGCGGCGGCGCTGCTCCTGGCAGCGCTCGCGGCCGCCGGCTGCGGTCTCGGCCCCGGCGATGAGGTCGGCGACGTCACCCTGGACGTGACCCGCGAATTCGGCAGGGTCCCGGTAGTCCAGGAGTTGATCAGCTCGGCCAACGAATCCGACACGGCGATGCGGTTGCTGGAAAGCAATGCCGACATCACCACCCGTTACGGCGGTGGCTTCGTGCAGTCGATCGACGGCGTCGAGGGAGGGCAGCGCGGGGGTCGTGCCTATGACTGGTTCTTCTTCGTCAACGGCGTCGAGTCGCCGGTCGGTGCCGCCGAGTTTGACCTGGAGGGCGGCGAGGAGATCTGGTGGGACTACCGCGACTGGACTGCGGCCAGCCGGGTGCCGGCCGTGGTCGGCTCCTTTCCGGCGCCGCTGCGCGGTGGCTACGGCGGCCGCGTCCACCCGGTCGTCCTCGAGTGCGAGGGCGGCGGCAAGGCCTGCGCGGAGGCCCGCCGGGCGCTGCGACTGGAAGGGATCCCGCTCGCATCCGGTTCGCCGCAGGGCGCGATCCGGATCCTCGTCGGCCCGTGGCAGCGGCTGCGCTTGGACCCGGCGGCGGCCCTGCTCGCTGCTGGTCCTGCGGAAAGCGGCGTCTACGCGAGGTTCGAGGGCAGCGGCGCCGCAACCCGGCTACACGGCCTCGACGCGGCGGCCGCGGACGCGCACACCTTCGGTCCCGACACCGGTCTGGTGGCGGCGACGCGGCGCTACGAAGCGCCGCCGACCTGGCTCGTCACCGGGGTGACGGTCGTCGGCGTGCACGAGGCCGCCGCGGCGCTCAGCACCCCGGTTTTGCACGACAGTTACGCGGTGGCGGTCGAAGGCGTGAGGACGACGTCGCTGCCCGTAGGGGAGGACTAGGTGCGCTCCGCCCTTGCCTACACGCCGCGCCCGGGTGCCCTGCAGTCCGCTTCGCCCGGCGCCGCCGTCGCCTACCTGGGCTCCTTCGTCGTCGTCTCCTTCCTCTTCACGAACCCGCTCGTGCTGGCGGCCGCCGGAGCCGGGCTGGTGCTCGCCGGCCTGATCTCTGGCGCCCGCGGAGCGGTGCGCTCGGCGCTCTGGATGGGGCTCGGGCTGGCGCTGCCGATCGCTGCGATCAACGCGCTCGTGGTCGACCGCGGCGAGACGGTCCTCGCCCGGCTCGGGCACTGGCCGCTGTTCGGCCAGGTCGACATCACGCTGGAGGCGATCGTCGCCGGCGCGGTGATCGCCCTCCTGGTCGTCGTCACCGTCGTCGCCGCCGCGGTCTATTCATCCTGCGTCGATCCCGACCGGGTGCTGCGCTCGCTGCGGCCGCTGGCCGGGCGCTCGGCGCTGACCGCGACGCTGGTCTCGCGCCTCTTCCCGGTCGCCGCCGCCGACGCCGGCCGCCTCCGCGACGCCGCTCGCCTACGTGGCCCGGGCGCTGCCGAGGTCGGCTTGGCGGCGCTCTCGCGGCGCCTGCTCGCCGGCTCGCTCGACCGCGCCGTCGACGTCGCCGCGACCCTGGAACTGCGCGGCTACGGCCTCGACGCTCCCCGGGTGCGTCGCCGTCGCGAACCCTCGCGCTTCGACCGCCGCTTCTACTGCGCCGCCGCGCTCGTGCTGGCCGCCGGTGTCGCCGCTCGGGTGCTCGGCGGCAACGGCTTCCACACCTACCCGACCGTCGAGCTGACCCTGGGGCCGGAGACGGTCGCGCTGGCGGCCCTGCTCGTCCTCAGCGGCTTGGCGCCGCTGCGCCGCCGCCGGCGTGTCCGCCGCCGGGCGAGCTCGGCGCCGGCGCCGGCCCTGGAGGCGCGGCGTGTCTGAGCTGGCGATCCGCCGTGGCGCCGCGCCCGCCCTCGCCGTCGAGGGCCTCGGCTACGCCTACCCGCACGCCGATCGCTCGGCCCTGGTCGACGTCTCGCTGGAGGTGGCGCCAGGCGAGTTCGCGCTGCTCGCTGGCCGCTCGGCGTCGGGCAAGTCGACGCTGCTGAAGGCCGCTTGCGGCCTCGTCCCGCACTTCCACGGCGGCGAGATCGAAGGGCGGGTGGGGGTCGCGGGCCACGAAGCGATCGTGGCCGGACCGGGGGAGCTGGCCGCGGTCGTCGGCTACGTCGCCCAGGATCCCGAGACCCAGGTCGTCTCGACCACGGTTGCGGCGGAGATCGAGCTGCCGCTGGAGCTGCGCGGCGATGCTCCCGCCGACCGTGCCCGCGCGGTCGAGGAGGTGGCGCTGGCGCTGGCGGTCCCGCACCTATTGGGCCGCACCGTCGACACCCTCTCCGGCGGCGAGCTGCAGCGGGTGGCGCTGGCGGCGGCGTTGGTGACGCGGCCGCGGCTGGTGCTGCTCGACGAGCCCACTTCGCAGCTCGACCCGGTCGCTGGCGACGAGCTGATCTGGCTGCTGCGGCGACTGAACGAGGAGTGGGGGGTGGCGGTCCTGTTGGCCGAACACCGGCTCGAGCGTTGCCTCGCAGCCGCCGACCGGGTGGTCGCAATGGAGGCCGGGATGGTGAGCTTCGACGGTGCCCCCGGCGAGTTCCTCGCCTGGTCCCAGGAAGCGGATCCCGCCCTGACCACCCCGGCGGCCCGTCTCTTCTCGCTCGCCGGGATCTCACCGCTCCCGGTCGGGGTCCGCGCCGCGCGGCGGACCTTGGAAGCGTCCGAGCTGGCGCCGTCGGTGCCGCCCGGGTCTCCGCCCACCACTGTCCCCCACCCGGGGAAGGGTGAGGGGCGGCAGATTCGGCCCCTGGCCGCATCCGCCTTTTCGGCAACTGCGGTCTGGGTCGAGCTCGAGCGCGACGAACAGCCCCACGACGTGCTGCGGGGCCTCGATCTCGCGGTCGGGCGCGGTGAGCGCGTCGCCTTGATGGGCCGCAACGGCGCCGGCAAGAGCACCCTGCTGCGGGCCGCCGCCGGCCTCGTCGACACCGTTGCCGGCAAGCTCGAGGTTCCGACGGGTCTGGCGCTCCTGACCCAGAACCCGAGCGACTATCTGGTCCGCGAGCGCATCGGCGATGAGCTCCCGGGCGAGCCGGGAATGGCGGCGCTGCGAACTGTCGGCCTCGAGCACGCCGTCGACGCCGACCCCCGCGACCTTTCCGGCGGCGAGCGCCAGCGCCTGGCGCTCGCGATTGCCCTCGCCGGCCGGATCGACGGCGGCGAGCTACCGGGCCTGGTCGCCCTCGACGAGCCGACCCGGGGGATGGACCGTGCCCGCAAGGACGACCTCGTCGACCTCGTCACCGACCTCGCCGGCCGCGGCGCCGGCGTCGTCGTCGCCACCCACGACGTCGAGTTCGCCGCCGCCTTCGCCACCCGGGTCGTCCTCCTTGGCGACGGCGTCGTCATCGCCGACGGTCCCGCCGCCGAGGTCCTCTCCGGCGGCTGGTATTTCGCCACCGAGGTCGCCCGCGTCCTCGACCTTCCCGGCGTGGTCACCCCCGAGCAGGGCGCGGCCGCGCTGCGGGGCGAGGAGTCGCCGTGAGCTGGCAACTGGTCAGCTTCCTGATCCTCGCCGGGGTCCTCCTCGCCGGGTTCGCCTGGTATGAGCGCTCGCGGCCGCCGTCCCAGGTGGTCGCCCTGGTCGCGGCGCTGGCGGCGCTGGCGATCGCCGGCCGCATCGCCTTCGCCGCCTTCCCCAACGTCAAGCCGACGACCGACATCGTCATCTTCGCCGGCTACGCGCTCGGTGGCGCTCCCGGTTTCGCGGTCGGCGCCCTCACTGCCCTCGTCTCCAACTTCTGGTTCGGGCAGGGACCGTGGACCCCGTGGCAGATGGCGGGCTGGGGACTTTGCGGGATCCTCGGCGCCGCCCTCGCCCTCGGGGTCCGCAACGCGGGCCGTTTCACCCTGGCCGCCACTTGCGGTGGCGCCGCCGTCCTTTACGGCGCTCTGCTGAACTTCTCCTTGATGGCGACCTACGGAGGGGACCTGTCATGGCGGCAGTTCGTCGTCTACGAGGGACGGGCGATCCCGTTTGAAGTTGCCCACCTCGTCGGCAACGTCGTCCTTGCCCTGATCGCCGGTCCGGCGATGGTGCGGATGTTGATCCGTTTCCGTGAGCGCTTCGAATGGGCGCGCAGGGAGGAGGGGGCACCAACCGGCCCGGGGCGATTTGCCCCCGGGCTGCGCGGCGGCGGGGTCGCGGTCCTGGCGGTACTCGTACTCGGGTTGGGTGTTCTAGCCCCGGCGCCGGCGAAGGCGAGCGAGGTCAGCCGCGCCGCCACCTGGCTGATCTCCAACCAGAACTCCGACGGCGGCTTCGGCGCCTCTCCGGGAGACGACTCGGGGGCCGAAATCACCTGCTGGGTGATGCTCGGCCTCGAGGCGGCCGGCCACAACCCACTCGACGTCGCCAGCGGCGGTACGACGCCGGTCGACTACCTGCGCGCGAGCCTCAGCCAGGTCAAGAGCCCCGGTGACCTGGCCCGGACGATCCTGGCGCTCGAGGGGGCGGGGGTCGATCCGCGCGAGTTCGGCGGCCAGAACCTGGTCTCCGAGCTCCTCGCCAAGCGCCGCAAGGACGGCTCTTATGAAGGCTGGCCGAACTCAACCGCCTACGCCGTGATCGCGCTGCGCACCGCCGGCGCAACCGACGCCGTCGACAAGTCGCTGGAATGGCTGCGCGAAGTCCAGGGCGACGACGGCGGCTGGGGCGATCTGCCTGGCTCACCCAGCACCTCGGACACGACCGGCGCGGTGCTGCAGGCGCTGTCCCCCGGATCGAAGGCCTCCCAGCACGGCCTCGCCTACCTGCGGGAAGTCCAGCGCAAGGGTGGCGGCTTTCCGCTCGGCGGCAATGGCGAAGTCAACTCGCAGTCGACCGCCTGGTCGATCCAGGGAATCCTCGTCGCCGGCGGCAACCCCGACTCCTTCCGCCGCGGCGGCGCCAGCGCCCCCGAATACCTGACCGCCCGCCAGGCCGAGGACGGCCACTACCGCTACTCGAAGTCGAGCGACCAGACCCCGGTCTGGGTCACCGGCGAGGCCCTGGTCGCCGCCGCCGGCAAGTACTTCCCGATCACGCCACCGAAACGGGAACCAACGCCAACCTCCCCGTCCCAGTCAAGCTCGAGCAACTTCGGCGGCATCAACCCCGAATCGGTCCCAGTGAGCCCAACCGAAGCCTCGCCCGTCTCGCCCAGCCAATCCACCGGCGGTGGGGGGGGGGGCCCCCCCCCCCAAACAACACCCCCCACCCCCAACGGG
>Ga0307476_10002102_pt1 | contig 11923 bp, 8 predicted proteins | sample atmos_gasesECM2C_2_FD_203314 | JGI IMG/M metagenome (GOLD analysis project Ga0307476, IMG submission 203314) | Hardwood forest soil microbial communities from Morgan-Monroe State Forest, Indiana, United States - atmos_gasesECM2C_05 | ecosystem: Environmental > Terrestrial > Soil > Temperate... | reverse complement strand
CAGGAGAGGACAGAAAGAAAGAAAGAAAGAAAGAAAGAAAGAAAGAAAGAAAGAAAGAAAGAAAGAAAGAAAGAAAGAAAGAAAGAAAGAAAGAAAGGAGCCCTCTTATGAAAACCATCTTCTACGCGCTCGGTGCACTACTGCTGGTCTCTGCGGTTACCGTCCTTTACAAAACGACCGCTGCGGCAGACAGCAGGGTCAGCTCTGTTACCGTTTCTCATCGCCCGGAACTCGAGTACCTGAAGGCCGTAAACAGCGTGGCCCCGCCACAGGATCCTCAGTTGCTTTTCCTGCTCATGGCCGAATATGCGAACGCGAACCTGCAAGGCGAGGGCGCGGAGTTTTTCACCGCGCGGCTGAAGGAATTTGAGCCGCGTCTGGCAGACAGCCAAAAAGCTCTGTATCTGAGCGCCATCGGCTTGTTGCGGGCACAGCACGCTTCCTCGGTATCCCTGATACACCGCGTGGGCTACGTGAAAGAAACCATCGGGATACTGGATCAGGCCAAGCAGCTTTCCGGCGGGAAGATTTTCGTGGTGAACTGGATCGCGGGTGTGGTCTACGCCCAGCTCCCAAGCATCTTTCACCAGAAAGAGGCAGCGCAACGCGAGCTAGCTTGGTGCGCGGCAAATGCCGATAAGGCGCCTCATGCCGGGTGGCTGAGGGAGGTCTACTATCAGCAGGCAAGACTCGCTCTTGCCGATGGCGACCAGGCCAAGGCGCAAGAGTCCTTACGCCGCAGCGGCTACAAGAATTTCGACCGGCCGATTGCCTTCAACACTGCTCTTTCGGAAGACACAGCAACCGGCCACGCTTTTGCTCCGCGACGCATCGCCGAGATCGTGCCGGGCCGCGTCTATGCCCTGTCCGGCTTTGAATTCACGGAATACTATTTCGTAGTCTCCGACGATCGCCGCGAACTGATTAGCATCGATGCGGGCACGCGCCCGGACTCCGCTCAAGCCGCCTACGAAGCGCTGCAGGCGTATGCGCCTGGCCTGCCGGAACTGACGACCGTCTTTGTCACTCATTCGCATTGGGATCACATTGGCGGACAGGAATATTTCCGTGCCTTGAATCCGCATGTGCGCTTTTATGCCAGGAGCAACTACGAAGAAGAAAGTACCCGCCAAATCGGCGCCACTTTCCGCAAGCAGTTTTTCGGGGAACGCTTTAATTTCGACGATGTGCGCAGCTTCAGGCCTGACGTCACCATCGATCGCAGCACGGACCTAAGAATTGGGGGAACCCGAATCGAGCTTATTCCCGTGCAAGGGGGCGAAACTCGCGACGCCATGTTCATCCACTTGCCGGAACTGGGGGTTTTGTTCGTTGGCGATTTCATCATGCCTTATCTCGGCGCACCGTTCACCAAAGAAGGAAACTTGCAAGGGCTGCTGGACGCGATCGACATCGTGGCGCAAAAGAATCCGCGGTATCTGCTACACGGCCACGTGCCGCTCACGCAGAACTTCACTTCTCCTGCTTTGCTGTCGGAGCTCAAAACCGACCTGGAATGGCTGCGCGAGCAGGTCCTGATAGCCATCCGCCGCGGCGATGAGCGCGCTGCGATATACCAAGCCAACCTGACTCCTCCGCGCCTGCTCAAGGGCCGGCCTGACGTGTATCTGCCTTATCTGATTTTGCGTGAACATTTTATAGACCGTCTTTACGAGCAGAACGTGGGTTATTGGCAGCCGAATCTGCAAGGGCTCGACCATCTGACGCGCGCCGACCACACGGAACTACTGGTGGACTATCTCAGCGTGTCCGAACGTCAGTTAGTCAAGGCCGTGGAACGCTTGGCCGCGGACGGCAAATACGAGCTGGCAGCTTCATTGCTTGAATCGTCCGGGGATAGGTTCGACCACAGCCCTGCAGTGGCCAATGCCAAGCGGCTCGTGTATCTGAAGCTGATGGAGAAAAACCAGAATACCGATCCGTTCAAATTCATCCTTTACTCCGGCAAAATCGCCGAACAAACGCCACAGATGGCCGCCACTAAGTGAGCGTCCCAAACCGCGGGCAGGTCCCATAGGGAAAGTTGGGGCCTGCCCGCCTTTGTGAGAGGGTGACGGGGGCACTCTTCCACAATCGGATTAGGAAAGAGTAGCCGACGATTCCGGAGTGTCCGTAGGCTATGGTATCGACTCCGGCAATCGCATTTTTCAAACAGTGCAAGAAAGACTGGCAGTCGTTTGTCACTTCCAGGAGAGCAGTCTGCGAAGAAGCTACTAGGAGGCCAAAATCGCTATGCGTAAACTTGTTTCGTCGAAATCGCCGCTCGAGCCGCGAATCGGCTTTTCACGAGCCGTCAGGGTAGGACGAATCGTTGCTGTTTCAGGCACTGCGCCGTTCGCGGTAGACGGAAGCGTAGCTTGTCCTGGCGACGTCTATGGCCAAACGAGACGTTGCCTTGAGATCATCGCGGAAGCTGTGGTGGACGCTGGCCTTTCCCTCGACACTGTGGTGCGGACGCGAATCATGTTGACCGATATCTCGCAATGGGAAGCCGCTGCCCGTGCGCACGGCGAGTTTTTTGCCGCAATCCGCCCTGCCACCACCTTCGTCGAGGTGAAGGGTTTCATCAATCGCGAATGGTTAGTTGAGGTTGAAGCGGATTGTGTTGCAGACCAGTAAGACATTTCGTCATCAGGGCGGTTCTTGAATGGGGTGTTCCGTTTTCGGATAACACCGAGGTGTGCAACGCCCATACGATGGGCAAACCCGAAGTAATCCCAGCTTGCTGGAAAACGCGTTTTTCGCGCAAGTGGCAGAAATCACTTTGGAGCTGGTAAGATTGGCTCCCTTGATGCGACTGTCGAGTGGGCGTCCCGAAGTCGCCATCGTCCTCATTGACCGTCCTGTCTGGATGGAGCGCGCCGAATTGTGGAGTGCCAACGTCGAGGTTTTTGACCAAACTGTTCGACGACCAGCCGGTTCTGACCCTGGTTGCACGGCCTGAAACCTGCTAATCAGCGTGGACCTCGGTCGAGGGGTTCGTAATAGTACAAAAGGGACTACGATGTTTGATTCCCTGGCAGAATCCAATGACAAGCGAAAACGGTACAAGAATCTCAGGCCGGGCTTTGCACATTCGTTAGGTAACAGCAGCTCCGGCGAAGACACCGATCCCGCACCGCTCATCGGCGACGCGCTCTCCGAACTCTCTAATCTCCTAAAGAGGCGGCGTGTTATTACCACTGGCGCAGGCGTCCAGCGGTTGGTCCTCTGCCTTCTCGTCCTCCTGAGCGCGTTCGTTGTTTGCGCTCAAACAGCGTCGACTGGTGCGTTGACCGGCAGGGTTACTGATCCCAGCGGCGCAGTCGTGCAGAATGCTGAGATCACCTTGCGCAACATGGGAACGGACGAGACGCTCACGGCCATCACTAGTCAGGACGGGTTGTACCGTTTTTCCCTGCTGCCACCGGGCGAGTATGTGATGACGGTGGCGGCGCTGGGCTTTTCGCCGTTCACGGTGCGTGACGTAACGATTCGGATTACCGAAGTGAGGAACATTACCACACAGCTTGCAGTCAAAGGAGGAAGAGAAGAAGTCGTAGTCAGAGCTCCACTCCTACAAACTGATGACGCCGCACTCGGAAGAGTAATCGATCAAGGAACGATTGTGACCTTGCCACTCGTGAATCGCAACTACACACAGATTCTCGGTCTGACGGCTGGGACGAATACTGATGTCGTTGATGCCACACAGCTCGGAGCCGGGAGCCAGGAGATTCGCGCTAACGGTGCCCGCAGCGGTGACAACAATTTCATGCTAAATGGAGTGGATGCAAACAGCTACGCTGCGAATATGACCGAAGGAATTCCTGGGGGTGGCGGGTTGGCAATACCTGCGCCGGATACGATCCAGGAGTTCAAAGTTCAGAATTCGCTCTACGATGCTCAATATGGCAGAGGGGGCGGGGCAAACGTCCTTATAGAGACCAGGTCGGGCACTGCCCAGCTCCACGGAAATGTCTACTACTTCGGCCGCAACGAGGCATTGAACGCGAACAATTTTTTTGCGAATGCGACAGGAGTACCGAGAGGAGAATTTCGTCGCCACCAGCCCGGTGGCACTCTGGGCGGGCCTATACCTTGGTCTCGGAAGCAGGCCTTTTTCTTCGTTTCTTACCAAGCTACACGGGACGTGAATGCGGCCTCGCTCGCCACCAGTGTGCAATCAGAGACTCTGCCTCCGATTCCGCTAGTGCGTACGCCCGCCTCTTTGGGAGCGATCTTCGGTGGTCAAATAGGAGTGTTCGGGGGGGTGGCGATCGCGCGGGATGGATCTAACATCAATCCAGTAGCTCTCAATTTGCTGAACGCTAGAAACCCCGATGGATCATTTGTGATCCCGAGCCCGCAGGTTGCCGGCAGTGGGGTCAACTATACGGCTGTGTTGCCGGGACGTTATGACGAAGACCAGTTCAACACCAACCTCAACCTGAAGCTAGGCAACGCTGATGAATTATCGACGAAATTCTTCTTTTCCAACTCGGATGAAAATGTGCCGTTCTCTGGCGCCACAGTGCCCGGATTCCCGGCTCTTCGTGCCTTCGGTAACCGGAATCTGTCCACTACGGAAACTCACGTCTTCTCGCCACAAACCGTCAATCAATTCCGCGCCGGCTTCACCCGCATCGCCAGTCGAAGCTCTGCCCCGAGCCCGCTGACGGCTCAAGCAGTGGGGATAACTCGTGTGGGCGACCTGCAGGTGAGAAGCCTGCCGCATATTCAAATAGAGGGCGCTTTCCAACTGGGGAACGTAGTAACTGATAGAAGTCCGACGGCAAATAACAATTTCTATTTCTCCGATACGGCATCGTTGTCGCGAGGTAGGCACAATCTTCGCTTTGGATCTGAGATATTCCGCAATCAATTCAACGTAAGCCCCGATACTACGGACGGATCGCTGCTCTTTCTTTCCTTTCCCGACTTTCTGCTTGGCTTGCCAGCAGGTCCCGTCAGCACGGGCGGTAATGGCACATCCCTCTCGAATGTTTACCTGGCACTGAGCGATGCCTCCGTCCCACACGCCGGACTGCGCTCGACTACGGCTCATTTTTTTGCGGTCGACGACTGGAAGATCTCACCGGCTCTCACCATCAATGTAGGGTTGCGCCTTGAGGTGAACGGTCAGCAAAGCGAGGTCCACGGGCACATAGGCAATTTCTATCCGGAATTTTATGTTCCACCACCTCCCGATGGATCTACAAACCCCAGCACATCCGGATTCGTCCTGCCCGACAATTACAGCGGGCCTGCCCCTGAAGGCTATCCGCGCGAGAATTCGACGCTTGTCAATAACCCGGTTCAACTGCATCCCGAACCGCGCATTGGCTTGGCCTGGCAGCCCTTCTCATCGCGCGATATCGTTGTCAGAACCGGCTATGGAATCTACGCTAACCGCATCAGCTTCTATGGAACCAGTATCAACTTCGTCTTCAATCCTCCCTTCCAGTTCTCGCAGAGCTTAATCGGAACTGCCAATGCAGCATCCAGCCTGCAACATCCTTTTCCCATACTGCCGCCTGCCTCGTCTTTCCCTAACTTCATCGGTGCCGTGCTGCCAGGTCCGCCATATGCAGGGGACCGTACCCCTCTAGCCCCCACGATGGTCGATCCTGATTTCAAGGAGGCAACAATTCAGCAGTATGGTCTAGAGATTCAGTACCAGCGCAAGAACTATCTATTCTCGCTCGCGTACGCCGGCGCCGAAGGTACTCACCTTGCCTTGTCACGGAGCAACAATCAGCCTGCTCTGGCCAGTCCGGCTAACCCTGTAAATGGATTGACCACCAACTCGGTCGTCAACACCACCGAACGTGTTCCTTTTCCCGGGCTGGCCCCATTTCTATTTCGCGTCGAGAGCAGCGGAACCTCTAGCTACAACTCTCTGCAGGCAACAATCGATAAACGGTTGAGCTACGGCCTTCAGTTGCTGGCGGCATATACTTTCTCAGAATCCATTGACACAGCAGGCGACAGTCTCGGTTCTGCTGCTTTCGGCCTTTTCGGTATCCCGGTTTTTGGCGAGCAGGTATTCAATAATCAGGACGCTGTAGCCGCCCAGCGAGGTCTGTCGGATTTCGATCGCAGGCACAGGTTTGTGCTCAGTTACACCTGGGAACTGCCTGAGCCGGGTAGCCATAGTGGATTCTGGTTCAGCAAATTGGCCGAGGGCTGGGCAATCTCTGGCGTCGTAACCCTACAATCCGGGCGGCCTTTCAGTATTCTTGACAGTGCAGCGGGTACGCTCTTCGGCCCTGCAACTACTTTCACCACTGGTAATTTAGTTGCGGGGAAAACGCTAAAAGACGCGCTTCGCATCGGAAGTGTCAGCGGCCGAGTAAATGAGTTCTTTAATACCAGCGTATTTACCCCTGCGCCATTCATTCCTGATGGAGGTTTGATTGATGGCGAGTTTCCAGTTACTGGTGGCGGGACGATCTATGGAAACTTAGGAAGGAATATTCTTAGAGGGCCGGACGAGCGCAACGTCGACATGGCTCTGATCAAGCGCACAAAACTTGGGGAGAAGACCAGCATGGTTTTCCGCTGGGAGTTCTTCAACCTCTTCAATCACCCCAATTTTGCCAATCCCGCGAGTGACGTCTCGAATCCGAGCACGTTCGGAAAAATCAGCGCAATGAGCGTGAATCCCCGCATCATGCAATTCGGATTGAAAATGGAGTTTTGACCCTACTGTGGTTTGCTGAAAAGAAAGTCCCACCAGTGTGCGCGGCGCTGGGCAAGCGTGATCCACTGGCTCGCGCCCCGTCGCAATGGACCTTTCGGAGTACCGGCTACGTGGATGAATGGTCGTCTTTTCTCTGATCTGACTGAATGGAAGGTCCTTCACATCTGCGGCAATTCCCTGCTCGACATCACTCGCATTGAAGGCGGAAACGCGGATCTATGCCGCCAGAGAGCATGACGAAGAAGCGCATCTGTGTTAGTATGAAACTCGCATGAGCGCACAGATATTTGTAGGCGGTTTGGGGGCGGTTGCGCCGGAAACGGCCCCATTCTTTGACACAGGATGCACATCGTGCGCTATATGCGAAACTTGCAACAGCCTCATTCCTTAGGGCTTTACGGCAAGTTGTTGATTCCACGGTTGGGGACGTAGTTCAGTTGGTTAGAACGCTGCCCTGTCGTTGGCTAGAATCCCACACTGTCACAGCCAATTCCCTCCCCCGCTCGTCCTTTCGCTAAAGAAGTGACCCGTGGTTTGTGCGTATCCACTGCTCAACGTCTTGCTGCAAACTCTGCGCAGTCCCGATCATCTCTTCGACTTCGCGATGGGAGATTCCGCCGCCAATGTCGTAGCTGCTCGCGTTTCTCTTTTTCCGGAACGCATCGAAGGCGCGGATGAACTTCGCATCTTTCCCTAAGGTCAGTTCCAGTGACTGAATGACCCGGTAGTGATGATTCTCGCGGGACGCGCGATACCCAGTGGCCGCAAGGGCCGCCGTCGCGGCCTGCAATGCCGCGTTGTAAGCGATCGCGAACCGCCAATCGTCCGACACGTCTTTCGCTTGGCTGTCTTTCAGGTCCCGCGCCACAATTCCGAGCAGGTTGCCGATCTCCTGCTTGCTGCTCATGTGCGCGACGAGCCAGCCGTTATTGACCCAGTCGGCGAAACTCATCCTCGTCTCCAATCACAAAGAGTTTCTTTTCCTTCGCCACGCTTGAAAGAAAGTGATTCTTGGCTGCTAGCTTTTCGCGAAATTCGCGGGGACCGAAGACGGTTGGATTCACCTCCCGGCCCAGTTTCCGTTCGATCTCGCTGAGGGCGGCCACCACGTCCTGGAAACTCACGTTGCCCACGACCATCAGATCCACGTCGCTCGATGCCTTTTCCTCGCCTCGCGCAATCGAACCGTACACAAACGCAAGTTTAACTCGGTCCGCCAATCGAGCGAGTCCTTCCTGCAGAATGTCTCGTATTCCGGACGTCTTCGCGAGAATACTTTTCAATTCTTCGAAAATCGGATTCTCACGATTCGCGCGGTAATAAACCTGGTTCCCACGGCGAAGCCTGTGGAGAAGCCCGGCGTCGGTCAATTGTCCGAGTTCTCGCTGCGTGGCTCCAATCCCTGTTCCGGCGCGACGTGCGATTTCGCGCAGATAGAATTGTTCGTCAGCATGGCCATAGAGCAGGGCAAGGATCGACCTTCGGCCTTGGCTGAAGAGGACTTTCGATAGCGAAAGGACATGTGTACCCATTCCAGGTACGATTGTACCTATATTGGGTACGATTGCAACATCTTTGGATTGAATAGAACAAGCGAACAAGCCGCCCTGTCGTTGGTTAGAATCCTACACTGTCACGGCGTCGTAGCGCACAATTCCCGACATTCTCGCGATTGTTTTCAAGCACTTGCACGCATCAGCTGCATTCCGGACCAAGCTCGCTCCACTCCTTATGCTTGCACCGGTCCTTAAATATGTGTTGGTTTCGGTAGCCGTTCGGGCGCCTCGTTGCGAAGTCGAAGCACGAGCTCTGTTGGCGGCATCAATCCGACGATTGCCCGCCGATTTGGCCACCCCATGGCTGGGACGCCTCTGACGCCGGCCTTGTGCCCATCTTCAATGAAGGCGTCGACCGTCGGAGAAAACCTGCGCTCGTGCCAGGCGCTTCCCACGTCCGAAGCAGAGATGCCGAAGCGTTCAGCGATTGGGACGATGACCTCGCGTTTCGAGATATCGGCGTGTTCGGTGAAAAACGCGCGCGAAACGTGGTGGCAAAAAGTGCCGGCTTCGCCGTCGTCCTTTTGGGCGCGCACGGGCTCAGCAGTCTCAAGCGCGAAACGTGAGTTCACGTTATGTTGCGGCGGGTCGATTGGAAGTCCGACTTCTTGAGCTAAACGCTTAAGCCTCTCGCGAACCTGTTGCCACTCCTCCGGCGAAAACGGCTTCGGTGCACCTTCGGGCGGCGTGTCCGGATGAATCTCGAAAGGAAGCCAGCGCAAATCAGCTTGCAGTTCTCGCGCCGCTTGTTCGGCCCAAACTGAGCCGAGATAGCAAAACGGTCAAATAACGTCAGCCCAGATATTAATGACGCGATTCATCACATTACGACTTCTTCGCCTTCGTGGGCGGGACCAAGGCCACAGCGGCCTCGGGGGTGAGCAGCAAAAACGTAAAAGTCTCCTGTAGATACAGCTGCACCGCAGCATCGGTGTGGTTGGAATAGCCGATCGAGACATCCTGGCCAATGTGTAGCGAAAAATCGCCGCCTCGTGTGGTAAGCACAAAGGCGCCCTCTATAGCGGGTGCCCAGATAATTTGATCTTTTACCAGCCGCTTGACGTGCTCCAACACCGGGTAACCGTGATCGCTGGTTTCGGCGAGCGCAGTGTAGGCTTCGGCACCCAGCAGCACTGAGTATGGGCCATTGACACCGACAAGCCGGAGCCGGCTCAAGGCTTGGGCGATGGCTTCCGGGTACTCGCGGACATCGGCAGGGAGCGTCAAAGTCGGATTGCTGGTCCCCTTCCGAATTCCGACAATACCAGCCGCGGTGTAGCCCTCAAACACAGCTGCGTCCTCGGCAAACGCGATCTTGCGCGCGGCATCCTTCGCCGGCTGCCAGTCGGAATCGTTCGCGCCACGATCGACGTCGTCGATCGCTTGGCGCTCCAGCTCGAACGGCACACGTAATTCGACCAGTGCCTTCACTTCTCGCTGTCTGGCGACGATGCCGTCCTTCGGTGGCACGATCTTCTGCACGTGGCCGGTGCCGACGGCAGAGAGACCGGTGCCCCCCGGAGCTTGGACGTCCACGACGCGCCGGCCAGCGAGATAGCGCTTGAGCGTGCGTGTAGTTTCCTCTTCGATCTGGGCCCACGCCGCATCGGAAATGGGAGCAAGCTCGCGATGCAGATTATTCATGGGAGATTTCTCCTTTTAGAGAACCGATATCCAGCGATCCATCGTTCTCTCTCCGCCCGGACGGAGACGGTTCGATCACCGTCGGGGCGGCGGATGTGTCCGCAACCGCAGGCTGGTCCTCGGCAACGGCTTCTAGAAATGTTGCAGATGGTACGAAGAACAGGCATCCGGTGACCGCACGGCTGAAGTCTAGCAACCGGTCGTAGTTACCGGGCGGCCGACCAATGAACATATTTTCGAGCATTTGCTCGATCGTGCGGGGCGAACGACTGTATCCAATAAAATAGGTCCCAAACTCTCCCTGTGAGGCCCGGCCAAAGGGCATATTGTCGCGCAGGATCTTGATCTCCTTCCCGCCTTCGACAATCGTCGTTAGCGCGCTGTGCGCTGAGGTCGGCTTTGATGAATCATCCAATTCAATGTCGGATAGTTTTTTACGACCAATAATGCGCTCCTGCTCCTCCGAGGACAGAGCATTCCATCCGTCCATATCGTGAAGATATTTCTGTACGATGACGTAGCTACCACCGGCAAAGGTTGGATCCTCCTCACCCACGAGAACGGCGTCAACCGCCTCCTGGCCCCTGGGGTTTTCCGTTCCATCGACAAAACCGATGAGATCCCGGTCATCGAAATATCTGAACCCGTGTACCTCGTCTTCCGGCGAAACAGCGTGACCGATGCGCGCCGTGATTTGTGTCGCGAGCTCAAAGCATAAATCCATGCGTTTTGCGCGAATATGAAACAGTAAATCGCCTGGCGTGGACACCGCGTGGCGCGTGCCGGCATGAATCTCACGGAAAACGTGGAGTTCCACTGGCCTCGGCGCGCCAAACAGCCGGTCCCACGCGTCGGACCCAAACCCCACAACACAGGAGAGGCCCGCTTCAATATCGCGAAATCCCACCGCACGCATGACTGTGGCTAAGTCTCCGCAGAGCGACCTAACGGTTCTGCGGTGTTCGAAACCGGGTTTTAGCGTCACGACCAGGAAGATCGCGGCGCGCGTAAGTGGTGCGGCTACTGGCTGCGCAAAACCAACAATCCCACTCGCTTGATTGGGCGAATTCATCGGATCGGACTCCATGGCATTTCGCTGTGGCGTCCGGAATTACGTTTTTTCGAAATACCGTGCTCGCCAAGCACGCGAACAATTGGACCGCAAGCGTAACACCGCCTGCCGACGAACGTCCATACCATGCTGTGATTCGCCAAAACTCCGCGACGCCTCAGTGTCTTCCATGTAACATGTTACACGGCGTCCCTGCATGTTATTCATTGCAAAGGCACCCTTAATTTTGGCGAGGGACAGGAGTCCACCAGCTTCTCTCGCGGCAGCAGCGGGCCGCTCATCCAGGAAGAGACCAATCCCATCCGTCTCTTCTTCTCGTCGCGTCTGGTCGTCCACGATCGAGTTGCTTGTTGTTGATCTTTGCGTTCCATCGAGGCCTCCGCTGGCTCAGCGCTCCATTGCATATAAGTACGACTTTTCGTCTCTTTAGCGTGCATCTAGCGCGTCATTCAAAAAGAATTTTGGCCATCATCCCTTTGTCCTCATGACTCAGTAGGTGACAGTGGAATACCGAGACGCCACGAATAATCGGATCCGTGAAATCCATGATTAGATCGAGTGATTCATTTGGTGCGAGATTGACTGTATCCATCCATTCAGGCCTGCGCAGGGGCATTCCCGCCCGTTCGTAGACAAGAAAATGAACCTGATGGATGTGAAACGGATGAATCTCGTTTGTTGCGTTCGTAACACGCCAATGAGCGTAGGTCCCTACCTTTACCCGAGTCATAGGCTCCTCGTCTGGAGCAAACTTCCGGTCGTTGATGTAAAAACCCTTCCTGTCCTCGCTAAACTTCACAGTAAAGTCGGGCGCACTCCTCTCCAACCGATCTCGGGTGCGATTTGATAATGGCTTGTATATGGCTTTGTCGTATGGGCCTGCTTGGACGGAATGGGTCGGAGCCGATTCCTTTGCATTAGTTTCAAGATCGGCCAGGACCATGT
>Ga0307476_10002101_pt1 | contig 11931 bp, 10 predicted proteins | sample atmos_gasesECM2C_2_FD_203314 | JGI IMG/M metagenome (GOLD analysis project Ga0307476, IMG submission 203314) | Hardwood forest soil microbial communities from Morgan-Monroe State Forest, Indiana, United States - atmos_gasesECM2C_05 | ecosystem: Environmental > Terrestrial > Soil > Temperate... | reverse complement strand
CTCGGCCGCCGCCAGCAAGCCGCACCGACACCGTGCCGACGCGCACGCCGATGCACCAGCATTTTGGCGATGTCGGCGCGATGTGGCTGATTCTCGACTTGCGCGAAGATGATCTGCACCGTGCCGATGATCGGAGCCGCCGATACCGCCGATGCCGCCGGCACCGCGGTGTCCAGCGCGATCAGTAGGATTCGCTCGCGCCGCTCCACACCGGCCGCGACGCCGCGCCAAAATGCCACCGCCGTGTCGCGCGTGATCGGCAGCATGAAACTCACCGAGGCGCCGCCTTCGACACAGTCGATGAGCACGTCGCTCAATTCTTGAATTTCGCGTTCACCTATCGCGTGCAGAGTTCGAACCTGGATGGCGTCTGACACTGCTTTGAGTTCCTAAGCCAGGGGCGCAAGATCGCGCCACATCACAAAATACCGCATAGTTTTTGTCAATCGAAAATCCTCGCGCAGCAGCCGAGTCAAACGCCCTAGAATAACGGGCTTCGGAGGTGTTTATGACGTTGCAGCAGCTGTTCGGTATTCGACTGCCGCTCATCCAGGCGCCCATGGCGGGCTCCCAGGGAAGCGACCTGGCCATCGCCGTGTCGAATGCCGGCGGCTTGGGCTCGCTGCCCTGTGCGATGCTCACGCCGGACGGCATGCGCGCGGAATTGACGGCCATTCGCGCCGCGACGGATCAGCCCTACAACGTCAACTTCTTTTGCCACACGCCGCCCACCGCCGATCCGAAGCGTGAGGCGGCGTGGCGCGAGCTGTTGGCTCCGTACTTCAGGGAATTCGCAGTTGATCCGCCCGAGGGCTCGGCAGCAGGCTCACGCGCGCCCTTCAGTGCCGCGGCGGCCGACGCACTGGAGCCGTTCAAGCCCGCCGTGGTCAGTTTTCATTTTGGCGTGCCGTCCGCCGATCTTGTGGCGCGCGTAAAAAAATGGGGTTCGAAAGTGCTCGCGTCGGCAACGACGGTCGCGGAGGCTGTATGGCTGGAGCAGCGCGGTGTCGATGCCATCATTGCGCAGGGCGCGGAAGCCGGTGGCCACCGGGGGATTTTTTTGTCGAAGGATCTGACCACTCAAGTCGGGACTTTTGCCCTGTTGCCGCAGGTCGTCAGGGCGGTCCGCGTGCCCGTGATCGCCGCCGGCGGTATCGCCGATGCTGCCGGCGTGGCCGCCGCAATGTCGCTGGGCGCCGCGGGCGTGCAACTCGGCACCGCGTATTTACTGTGCCCGGAGGCCAAAACCAGCGCCGTGCATCGGGCGGCGCTCAAGAGCGATCATGCCTCCCATACAGCGATGACCAATGTGTTTTCCGGCCGTCCCGCGCGAGGAATCATGAATCGGCTCATGACGGAACTGGGACCAATCAGCAACGCGGCGCCGGCATTCCCGCTCGCCGCCGACGCGCTGGCGCCGTTGCGCAAAAAAGCGGAGAGCAGCGGGTCCGGGGATTTCTCGCCTCTGTGGGCCGGACAGAACACCAGCGGCTGCAAAGAAATCCCCGCCGCGGAGTTGACCCGGGGGCTGATTCGTTAGGTGATCCATGGCGCTCGGCGCAACGGTGTACAACTTCAAGATCGAACTCGCCGATTCGGACCGCGGCGTCTATGCGCCATTGGATTTGCGCGTGGCGCGTCACCCGTCGGAGACGGAAGATCACCTGCTGACGCGCGTTCTCGCATACTGCCTGGAGTACACCGAAGGCATCAGTCTGTCGAACGGTCTGTCCGAACCTGATCAACCGGCAATTTCAGTGCGGGATCTCACCGGCGTATTGCGTGTTTGGATCGACGTGGGCGCGCCCGAGGCCGCGCGCCTGCACCGCGCCGCGAAACTCGCGCCGCGCGTCGCGGTTTACACCCACAAAGACGTCGAGCAGCTCGCCGCCCGTCTCGCCCCGGAGAAAATCCATCGCGCCGAGGCGTTGGAATTGTATGCCGTGGATCGGGAGTGGCTGGCGGCGCTGACCGCGCGGCTGGCGCGGCGCATGGAGTTGGCGCTCACCGTCGCCGATCGCCACGTGTATTTGTCGCATGGCGCGGAGACGCTCACCTGCACGATCCAGCGGCATCACTGGGCCGAGGCCCCGCCGAGTTCAGCCAGATAGTCCCGCGGACGCAGAAAATCCTCGTACAGCCTTGCTTCGGGCGATTTCGGCGCTGGGTGCCAATCGTATTCCCAGCGAACGATCGGCGGCAGAGACATGAGGATGGACTCGGTGCGGCCGCGTGACTGCAATCCGAATAGCGTGCCCCGATCCAGCACCAAATTGAATTCCACGTAGCGGCCGCGACGGTACAACTGGAACCGGCGTTCGCGATCGCCGTACGGCTGGTCTTTGCGCCGTTCCAAAATGGGTAGGTATGCGGGCAGAAAGTGATCGCCAACGCTGCGCTGGAACGCAAAGCAGCGGTCAAAGCCGCCGTCGTTCAAATCGTCGAAGAACAGGCCGCCGACTCCGCGGGTTTCGTTTCGATGCGGCAGGAAAAAATAGCGGTCGCACCAAGCCTTGTATTCCGCGTAAACGTTTGGGCCGAACGGCTGACAGGCATCGCGCGCGGTACGATGCCAGTGAAGTACGTCCTCATCGTTTGGATAGTAGGGTGTCAGGTCGAAGCCGCCGCCAAACCACCAAACTTCCGGGCCGGCCGCGGGGCGCGCGATCAGGAAGCGGACATTGCAATGCGTCGTGGGTGCGTAGGGGTTGCGCGGATGAAATACCAGCGACAGTCCCATCGCTTCGAAGGGGGCGCCGGCGATTTCAGGACGTTGATTCGACGCCGACGGCGGCATCTTCTCGCCAAACACGTGCGAGACGGACACGCCGGCGCGCTCGAACACCGCGCCGTCGCTCAAGATGCGGCTCTCGCCGCCGCCGCCTTCGGGCCTAACCCAAGCGTCGCGCCGAAATTTAACCGCATCGAGTTTCTCGGCCGCCGCGGTTATGCGGTCCTGCAGCTCATTCAGGTAGCCTTTGACCGAAGATGCGTCTGGCGGGTCGAAATGTGGCATTCGCCCTTACGCCTTCCTTTTTGCGGGCCTCTTCTTGCCCGCCGACTTGGCCGTCAGGTTGGCGGTGGCCGTCACCTTGGCCGTGGGCTTGGCCGCGGGCTTGGCGGTGGGCTTGGCCGTAGGCTTGGCCTTCGGCGCAGCCGCCGGCTTCACCGGCGCCTGTTTGTTGACGGCCACCTTCTTTCCCTTCGCTGCCAGCTTTAGCGGGGTTGCGCCAGACGGGGCGGCCGCGGCCGCCGCTGCGCCTTGTGCCGATTTCGCAGACTTAGGCGGCGACTTCGCGGCAAACTTGGAGCCCTTTGCGCCCCTGCGTCCCCATTTGCCCCGTTCGGGTGCCGCCGCCAGCATCGCTTGGCATTCCGCCAGGGTCAGGCTTTTCGGTTCCTTATCCTTCGGGATCTTCGCGTTGCGTGCCTTGTCGGTGATGTAGGGTCCGTAGCGTCCGTTCAGGACCTGGATTCCGGCGTCCGGAAAATCCAGAATCAGCCGGTTGGCATCCGCAATCTCCTTTTCGCGAATCACCTCGAGCGCACGCTCCGGGGTGATCTCGTAGGGATCGTCGGTCTTTAAGGAAACGTACTTGGCACCGTACTTCACGTACGGGCCGAAGCGACCGACATTGGTGGTGATTTCCTCGCCCGCTGCCGTCGTCCCGAGCTTGCGCGGCAGTTTGAACAGCTCCAGGGCCTGCTCGTGGGTGATCTGGTCCATTTTTTGACCGGGGCGCAGGCCCGCGAATCGCGGCTTGTCTTCATCATCCTTGGTGCCGATCTGCACGAAGGGTCCGAAACGCCCCATGCGCACGCTCATGGGCTTGCCGCTCACCGGATCCGGACCCAAGTCTCTTGCCTGCGCCACCTCTTCGCGGCTGACGGATTTTTCAGTGTGCTTCACCAGATCGATGAAGGGTTTCCAAAATCTGTCCAGCAGCGGTACCCATTCCTGCTCGCCGCTGGCAACCGAGTCCAGCGAGTCTTCCATCTTGGCGGTGAAGTCGTAATCGACGTAAGTCGTGAAATACTGGGTCAGGAAGCGGCTGACGATTTTGCCGATGTCGGTCGCGGTAAAGCGCCGGCTCTCGATGTCCACGTACTGACGATCGCGCAGCGTTGAAATGATCGACGCGTAAGTCGAGGGACGGCCGATGCCGTATTCTTCCAGCGCCTTGACCAGCGAGGCTTCGGAGAAGCGCGGCGGCGGCTCGGTAAAATGCTGCGTCGGCACGATGCCCACCAGCTTGACCGGATCGCCCTCCTTCATGGGCGGCAGGACGTGATCCGAATCGTCCAGTACGGCGTCATCCAGGCCTTCCTGGTAGACCGATATGTATCCCGGTTTGACCAAGGTGGAACCATTGGCGCGCAGCACGGTGCGCTTCGGGCCCTCGGCGCCCGCGCGCATCTCAACCGTGACGGTATCGAAGATCGCCGGCGCCATTTGACACGCGACGGTGCGTTTCCAAATCAATGAATACAGCCGAAATTGATCGGACTCGAGCCTGTTCTCGATGTCCCCCGGCAACACGCCGGCAGCCGTGGGCCGAATGGCCTCGTGCGCCTCTTGAGCGTTCTTCGACTTGGTCTTGAAGATTCGCGGCTCTTCGGCGAGACCGTCCTGGCCGTAGAGCTGCACAATGACGTCGCGGATCTGTCCGATGGCTTCTTGTGCCAGGTTGAGCGAGTCGGTGCGCATGTAGGTGATCAGGCCGACCTGGCCTTCGCCGATGTCGACGCCTTCGTAGAGCTGCTGCGCCACGCGCATGGTTTTTTGGGCGCTAAAGCCCAGCTTGCGCGCCGCTTCCTGCTGCAGCGTGGAGGTCGTAAACGGCGGCGCCGGATTGCGCTTGCGCTGTTTGCGGTCCACCGACAGGACCGTGAGCTCGCCCTGGGCGGCCTCATTGAGCGTGCGTTCAACTTCCCGGGCTCTGGCCTCGTTCGTGAAGCTGAATTGCTCGACCTTCTCGCCCTGGAACTCGACCAATTTGCCGGGAAACTTTTGCTCCGAGTGCGAAAGCTCGGCATCGATGCTCCAGTACTCGCGCGCCACGAAGGCGGCGATCTCGTCCTCGCGCTCGCAGATCATGCGCAGGGCGGGACTCTGCACCCGCCCCGCCGACAGTCCCGGACGCACTTTTTTCCATAACAGCGGCGAGAGATTGAAGCCGACCAGAAAATCCAGTGCGCGGCGCGCTTGCTGCGCGTTCACCAGGTCGACCGACAGCTCGCGCGGCGCGGCCATGGCCTCGCGCACCGAGTTCTTGGTGATTTCGTAGAAAACCACGCGGCTGACTTGCTTGCCCTTGAGCTCGCCCTGGGACTTCAAGAGCTCATGCAAATGCCAGGAGATCGCTTCGCCCTCGCGGTCGGGGTCGGTCGCCAGAAACAGCGCCTTGGCCTTCTTCAGCGCGCGGGATATGGCGTCGATGTGCTTCTGATTGCGTTCGACCACCTGATACTTCATGGCGAAGTGGTGTTTGGGGTCGACGGCGCCCTCTTTCGGCACCAGATCGCGCACGTGCCCGTAGGAAGCCAGCACTTCGAAGTCCTTGCCGAGGTACTTCTTGATGGTCTTCGCCTTGGCAGGCGACTCCACGATAACGAGATTGCTGCTCAAAGGCGTCTAATGCAAGGCGTCGGTGCGCTCTTCGAAGACCAGGTCTTCCATTTGAGCGTAAGCGGACTCTTGGCCGGGCTGGCTGAACAGCACCATCAGCACGACCCATTTCACCTGCTCGATATCGATCTCGTCGGCCTCGAGCGCCATTAAACGGTCGATCACCAATTCGCGTTCCGTGCCCGAGAGAATTCGAACATTTTCCAAGTACATCAAATAACCTCGCACGTCCGTGTCCAGCCGCACCAACTCCTGGCTGCTGAAAACCCGCACGGCTCGCGCCGTGGCCTCGGCGACTTTGCCGAGTTGTTCTCCCGAGAGCCCGTCGAGCCATTCCAGAGCCCGTTCGATGTCGGGTTCCGCGAATCCGGCTTTGTCCAATTCGAGCTTCAATGTATTTCGATCCGGCCGCGGCTCATCGTCGGCACTCATATAATTCTCGAAGAGATAGATGAGTAGATCGAGAACGTTATCTTTCACCTCCGGCTCCTAACGACTCGGGAGTAACGGCCCCCGGGGGCGGCCTGAACGTGGCCTTCTAGCTCGAGGATCAGCATCATCGAGGACACGGCTTCAGCCTTGAATCCGGTGCGAACGACCAACATATCGAGGTCCGCTGGATCAAAGCCGAGCGCATCTAACAAGATTTTGTGTTCCTTGTCCATGCCCGCCTCCAACTCTGCGGCCGCCCCGGGGCTGCCGGCGGCGCTGCGCGCGGCCTCGAAGAACGCTGAAAAGTTCAACTCGCTCAATATGTCAGCTACGGTTTCGGTGAGTTTTGCACCCTGGCGGATCAGCTCGTGGCAGCCGCGGCTCAAGGGGTTGTGAATCGAGCCGGGAACGGCGAACAGCTCTCGATTCTGGTCGCCCGCGAGCCGGGCCGTGATCAACGATCCAGAGCGGCGCGCCGCCTCGACCACCAGCGTGCCCAGACTCAGCGCCGCGATGATGCGGTTCCGCTGGGGAAAATTCTCGCGCCGCGGCGGCGTGCCCAGCGGGAATTCGCTGATCAGCGCGCCTCGAAATCGGATCTGCTCGCTCAAGCTTTGATTGCTCCGCGGATAGATGCTGTCGATGCCGTTGCCGAGCACCGCGAGGGTGATTCCTTGCGCCGCCAACGCGCCGCGATGTGCGGCGCTGTCGATGCCTTCGGCGAGCCCGCTGGTGATGGCAAGACCACGCCGCGCCAGCGACTCGGCAAAATCGAATGCGGTGTCGCGGCCTGCCGGCGTCGGATTGCGGCTGCCCACGATGGCGAGCTGCGGATCGTTCAAGACCTGAGGATCGCCCGCGACATACAGGACGATCGGGCGGCGTTCCAGGGCGCGCAGCGAGGCGGGATAGCGCGGGTCGGTGAAGGCCACGATGTGATGATGGGGACTCTTTATCCAGGCGTGTTCCGCGCTGGTGGACGCGCCGGCGGTACTCTTCAGATACTGGCGCGCGGCCGCCGGAATGCCGGCGCTTTGGCGTGCCTCATCGGAGGATTGGATGAAGCCGGTGATGCCGCCCAAACGTTCCAATGCGGCGGAGAGGATGGGAACATCGAGAGCAGGCGCGCGCGACAGCGCCATCCACGCAAACACCTCGTCGGCCCGTTGCATCGGACCGATTATGGCGCAGGGGAGGAAGAGTCTCAGCGCGCCATCGCGCTGAGATCATCGAGATTCTCCGGCCGATCTTACGGGTTTTGGATTTTATCCCCGACGCGGATCAGGTTCGTGGCTTCCATGATCAGGCCGTAACTGATGTTGTCGAAGGTCTTGAACACCATGAACGTGCCGGTGCGTTCGGACGGCAACTGCACCTTCTTGGCACCCAAGGTATCGAGATTGAAGAAGCCCTTCTTGTCGGTGTCGGCGACCACGGGACCGGTATCGAACACGCCGAGCACGTTGCCCGGCGCGAGGCCGTCACGGGCACCGCGATTGACCACGACCACCTCATACTGGCCGATGATGGTCACGCCATTGGCGACGGCGATGATGCGGCCGTGGGTTTTGACCCGTGGCGCGCTCGGAATGAAATCGAGCGGCACGTCGACGCCACCCGGGATGAGCTTGTCGCCCGCACGGGACTCGCGCGCGGACTCGGTCATGATCAGCGTCGTGGGGTCGCCCTGGCGGGTCACATGACCCGAGCCGGTGAAGATGCCGTCATAACCCAAGACACGATTGTCGTCCGGATCGATCAAGGGATCGCCGACGCGGATGACGTTGTAATGGGAGCCAAGCTCCGCCGGGCTGGTAAATCCGCGGGCGTAAACGGTATCTCCTTCGGACATGACGACGTGCAAGTCGCGGGTCGCGAGGACGTAGGGCGCGGCTTTGATCTGCTCCCGGTCAAGCACCGTCGGCTTCGACATGAACGCGGCCACGGTTGCATACGGGATGGTGGTGATGGCCGAGTCGATGGGTTCACTGCGCACCCGCGGTTCCACGCGGACGCCGTCGCCGCGCTGCAGTACGATTTGCGGCTGACCGTCGATGTACACCAGACGCAAGGTGTCGCCCGGGTAGATCAAATGAGGATTGTGGACCTGAGGATTGACCTGCCAGATCTCAGGCCAGTACCAGGGATCGCGCAGGAAGACCTTGGCAATGCCCCACAGTGTATCGCCACGTTTGACAACATAGCTGTCGGGGGCGTTATCGGCGAGGGGAATGCCTCTGCGAGGTACTTCTGCGGTTTCCGTGCGGGAGGAACTCGCCTCGATCGCAGCTTCTATGGCGTTCTTATCATCGCCCACCACGGTGCCTTCCGTCGTCGGCTCATTGTCCATGACGGCGGGCGCCGGTGCCTCCGGCTTCGACGCCGTGGAATGGCAGCCCGCGAGCACCGCAACCCCTAGAAATAGGCCTAATATTTGATGACCTTGCATTCGTTTCGCTCCCATGAGTCAGCTTATGGTTGCAGACTGACTGGTATACTTCTGCCCGGCCGCTCAAGACTGGGACGCATCGCCCGTTTTTACCTTTTGCTCAAGCCCAACAGGGCTGGCGCATCAGGCATTAAGTTAAGCAGCGGCGGAACTTTAGCAACATTCCTGAGCCAAAAACACGATATTGCTCTCATAACTCCCATGACAAAGCTCGTAATTCTGGAGTATCCCGATCCGCGGCTGCGAAAGAAGGCTGCCCGGGTTGAACAGGTGGATGACGCACTGCGTCAATTCATCGACAACCTGCTGGAAACCATGTACTCCGCCAATGGCGTTGGACTGGCTGCGACCCAGGTCGATGTGCACAAGCGCGTGATCGTGCTCGACGTGAGCGAAACGCGCGATCAACCGCTGGTGCTCATCAATCCGGAAATCCTCAGCAAAGACGGCGAGGGCCCCGGCGAGGAGGGATGCCTGTCCCTGCCCGGCATTTACGACAAGCTGACCCGGGCGACGCATATCCGCGTGCGCGCCATCGGCCGCGATGGCCAGCCTTTCGAGATGGACGCGGAAGGATTGCTGGGTGTCTGCATCCAACACGAAATAGATCACCTGGAAGGCAAGTTATTCGTCGATTACCTCTCCGAGCTCAAGCGCACGCTCATTCGGCGCCGTTTGGAAAAAGAGCGTAAGCAAAGATCCACCGGCAGCGACTCACGCGCGCACGCGCCGGCTCTTTGAGCCTTGAGCAGCGCTCCTTCCCTGAAGCTGGGCTTCGCCGGCACGCCTGACTTCGCGGTTCCGGCGCTCGACAGGCTGGCCGAGCGGCATCGGGTCGCAGCGGTCTTTACGCAACCGGATCGGCCGGCCGGCCGCGGGCAGGGCCAACACGCCAGTCCCGTCAAGCGACGCGCGCTGGAACTCGGCTTGACGGTGCACCAACCCGCGAGCTTCAAGACGGCCGAAGCACTCGAGATGCTGCGGGCCGCGCAAGTCGACCTGCTGATCGTGGTGGCCTATGGCCTGATACTACCTGCCGCCGTGCTGCAGGTTCCGGAGCGCGGCTGCCTGAACATACATGCCTCGCTCCTGCCGCGCTGGCGTGGAGCGGCGCCGATACAACGGGCGCTGCTGGCGGGAGATCGGGTCACCGGTGTGACCATCATGCGCATGGAGGCCGGATTGGATACCGGTCCCATGCTGCTCTCGCGCTCCATCCGGATCGAGGCGCGCGACAATGCCAAGTCGCTGCACGACAAGCTCGCCGAGTTAGGCGCACTGCTCATCGAGGAATCGTTGCAAGCGATGTGCTCAGGTGCGCTCGCCGAGGTGCCGCAACCGCTCGAAGGCGTTACCTACGCTGCAAAAATCGACAAGGCGGAAGCGTCCATCCAGTGGGGGCGGCATGCCGAGGAGATCTCGCGCCAAGTGCGGGCGTTTAATCCTGCACCCGTGGCCGAAACGCTCTTCGATGGCAAACAGCTGCGGATTTGGGACGCCGAGCCTATTGATTCACCTGCCTCGAGCGGCGCTGCGCGGCCGCCGGGGTCGGTGCTCACGGCCACGCGCGAAGGCATCGACGTCGTCTGCGGCACGGGAGTCTTGCGAATTCTCAGGCTGCAACTGGCCGGCCGCAAACCCTTGCCGGCCGGGGAATTCTTGCGGGGGCAGCGCCTCGACGGCACGCGTTTCGGCACTCCATGAAGGGCGCCGCCGCCAGTGCGCGTTCCGTTTCCGCCCACGCGGTGGCACGCATCCTGCGTGAGGGTGTGACGCTGGATGCGGCTTTAAAGGACGCACTGGTCGCGGCGGACCCGAAACTTTTTTCAGCGGTTCGATCGTTGAGCTATGGCGCCGTGCGCGGCTATTTTCGGCACGAGGCGATTCTGGGAAAGCTGCTGTCACAACCGGTGCGATCACTGGATTTTTTGGTGCGCGCGCTTCTGTCCGTGGCGTTCTACGAGCTCGAGGATGAACGCACGCCGGAATACGCCATCGTCGATGCGGCGGTGCAGACAGCGAAGGCCACCGATGCGGCGCGTGCCTCGGGGCTGATCAACGCAGTGCTGCGCCGCTACCTGCGCGAGCGCAAAGCGTTGGATTTGGAAATCGGGCGCAGGCCCGACACGCGCCATGCGGCGCCGATCTGGCTGGCGGACCGATTTCGCGCCGATTGGCCGGTGCGCTGGACCCAGTTGCTGGCGGCGAGCGACGCCCAAGCGCCGATGTGGCTGCGGGTCAACAGCCGACTGACAACCGCCGCCGGGTATTTAGAAGAACTGCGAGGTGCCGGGTTGTCGGCGCGTGCCGAGGAGCGCGTGCCCTACGCCATTGTCTTGGAGTCGCCGTGCGACGTGCATGAACTGCCCGGCTTCGCCGAAGGTAAGGTGTCGGTGCAGGACTTGGGGGCGCAGTGCGTGGCGTTTCCCCTGGCATTGGCTTCCGCTCAACGGGTATTGGATGCCTGCGCCGCACCGGGGGGCAAAACCGCGCTGATCGCGGAGCGGGAACCCGGCTTGAAGAAACTCGTGGCGATCGACGTCGATCCGCACCGCCTGGCCAGAGTACGCGAGAACTTGAGCCGGGGCAGTTTGCACGCCGAGATCCTCGCCGCGGATGCGGGCGATGCGGCGAGTTGGTGGGATGGAACGCCGTTCGATCGGATTCTGCTCGATGCGCCGTGCTCCGGGCTCGGCGTCATCCGGCGGCATCCCGACATCCGCCTGCGTAAGTCCCCGTCCGATATCGACAAATTGCCGGCTCTGCAACGCAGATTGCTGAAATCCGCATGGGATCTGCTGGCGCCGGGCGGACGCTTGGTCTATGTCACCTGCACGGTCACGCGCAGCGAAAACCACGACGTCATTGCGGCTTTTTTGGCGAGCACGCCGGGCGCGGCAATTGTTCCGGCGGACAACTGGCCGGGCTGGCCCGGCTTCGGCGAAGCCGACGAGTTCGGGCGGCAAATTCTGCCGGGTGAGGCGGGTGCCGACGGCTTCTATTATGCTGCCTTGACCAGAACATGAACGCCGCGCGCATAAACTCCCGGAAACTATTGCGACTCGTGTGCCTCGCGAGCGCAGCGTTCGCGACGCTGCTCCTCACGCCGCCGCTGCGTGCCGAAGGACTGGCAGGCCGCTTTGAGGTCCGCTCCGCAGATCTTGAATTGAAAGAGGGTGTCTATCATCTGAATGCGCGCATCGACCTGCCGATCAGCGATGCGGTGCGGCGCGGCCTGGTGGAAGGCGTGCCGCTGACGCTCGAAGTCGATCTGGACCTCGAGCGCGTGCGGCAGTTGCTGCCCGATTCACGCGTGGCCGAACTGACGCAGCGCTACCGCCTGCAGTACAACGCCGTGAGCGCACGCTACATCCTGCGCAACGAGAACAGCGGTCAGCAGGAATCGCTGGGCACTGTCGAC
>Ga0307476_10002100_pt1 | contig 11933 bp, 8 predicted proteins | sample atmos_gasesECM2C_2_FD_203314 | JGI IMG/M metagenome (GOLD analysis project Ga0307476, IMG submission 203314) | Hardwood forest soil microbial communities from Morgan-Monroe State Forest, Indiana, United States - atmos_gasesECM2C_05 | ecosystem: Environmental > Terrestrial > Soil > Temperate... | reverse complement strand
AACTCCTGCCCATATTGATCACCCGGATAGAACCATTCCTTGATTGCCACCGGACCTCCCGCCTTTGTTTCCGAAAACGTGATTATGGGCTTGTCTGACGGGTTTGGCCGATAGTCTGGAATCGCCATTACCGTGGCGTACAGCTTCATTTGATCCTTGTCAAAAATCTGAACGATGTTGCGGTCACCCGGTGAATCGAGGAGTTTGAACGCATAGGTGCCCGCGGGAAGAACCTTGCCACCCGGTATTTCTACCGGTTGGCTGAACGTGAATATGGTCAGCTCGTTACTTTCGTCGGCGTTCACAGGCAATGTAAACGCAGTTATCACAACCGCAACAAAGAACACCAGCATCGTCGCTCTAGAAACCTTCATGTCTCAGCCTCCCTTGTGAAAACGAAGCACTGAGTCGGAGACGACGCACATTTGATTCCAACCGGCATATTTGTGAGCCGGACTCCAGTATCCTCCATTGAATGATTCGATTAGGTTCAAATCGCAAGGTAGATTGGGACTTTCCAAGCCGGCGGAGAAGGGTTAGTCGCGTCGAGGACCTGACAGCAAGCCGACAGCGACAAATCGTTAACAGGAACATTTCATGCTTGGCGAGACCCCACGCGGATCTGGCCCATGCTAAGTATGGGCCCGTAAATACATATAAGACCTTATTGAATTGGGCCTCTTGTAGGGCCAGCGTACACAAGGTATAAAGCGCCCATTCTCGAGAAACCTGTCAGGTTGCGCCCTCACCAGCGCGCCACGCAGGGTTCTCGCTTGAGACACGTCTCCTCCCGCCGGCGACACGGTTCGAGCTCACCCCAACGAAGCCTTAACTCTTTCGTTCGCTCCCCAGTCCGGCAGGCAAGGAGGGCACAATGGATATTTTCAGAGGTTTTCTCTCTCCCGATTTCATGCCTCACGGTTATTGCTATTTATGGCAGCCGGGCCTGGTATGGCTGCACGTCCTTTCGGACTCGTTGATCGCTATAGCCTATTTCTCTATTCCGATTATGCTCATCTATTTCATCCGTAGAAGAAGAGACTTGCCATTCGATTGGATGTTCGTGTGCTTCGGCGTTTTCATCCTCGCTTGCGGCGCGACGCACGCGATGGAAGTGTGGAATATCTGGCATGGAGATTATTGGGTCGCGGGAATCATCAAAGCCATCACAGCCCTAGCTTCCCTGGCGACGGCGGTCCTATTGGTGAAGCTGTTCCCTCAAGCGGTTCGTCTGCCCAGTCCGGAAGAATTAAGACTCGAGGTCGCGGAACGCAGGCGTGCGCAAGATGCGCTCTATCAAGCAAAGAATGAACTGGAGCTGCGTATACAGGAGCGAACCGCGGAGCTTCGTAAGATGAATGAGGAGATGCTCGGCGAAATCATGCAACGGAACCTGGCGGAGGAGGAATTGCGCCGTACCGAGGAACGGTTTCGCTTACTGGTCGAAAGGGTCGAGGATTATGCAATCTTCATCCTGGACCCTTCCGGCCGTGTCGCCAGTTGGAATGCAGGTGCTGAGCGCATCCAGGGATACAGTGCGAAGGAAATGATCGGCCAGCATTTTTCTCGTTTCTATCCACCGGCTGCCCTAAGCCAGGGCAAGGCAGAGGCGGCGCTCCAAGTGGCTGCCGCCGAGGGACGCTTTGAGGAAGAAGGCTGGCGGCTCCGCAAGGATGGAACGAATTTCTGGGCCAACGTGGTGATCACTGCTCTGCGCGATGTCCGAGGGACGCTGATCGGCTTTTCAGAAATTACGCGCGATCTCACTGAGCGAAAGCGCACCGAAGAAGCTCTGCGCTCCAGCGAAGAGCAGTTGCGGATCGCCCAAAAAGCCTCAGGTTCCGGCGCATGGGATTGGAACCCTGCTTCGGGCGTTTGTACTTTGTCTGAGGAGCACTGCCGGATCTTTGGCCTCGCGCCAGACAAAGTCAAGCAAACCTGGGCGTCATTCCTGGGGCTCGTTCATCCTGACGATCGCTCTCGGGTGCAGATGCTGATACTCCAGGCACTCAAGCCCGAGGGAGAATTGGAAATGGAGTATCGCATTGAGCGCCCGAACGGTCCGGTCCGATGGGTGATGAGCAAAGGCCGGACGTACTGCGATAACTCTGGCGTGCCGTTACGGATGATTGGGCTAACGCAGGACATTACCGATCGCAAGCAACTCGAACAAACGCTCCAGAAAACGCAATCGGAAATTGCTCATCTTTCCCGCGTCTTAACCATGGGAGAACTCACCAGCTCGATCGCTCACGAAGTCAATCAGCCTCTGGCGGCCGTGGTCACCAACGGCGACGCCTCCCTCCGCTGGCTTAATCTCGATCCTCCGAATCTCGCCAAGGCTCGCGAGTCGGTATCCTGGATTATTGAAGAAGGCAGGCGCGCCGGCGAAGTCATCAAGCGTATTCGGGCTATGGCCAAAAACACGCCGCCGCAAAAGACCACACTCGTATTGAATGACGTCATTCAGGAAGTGATTGGACTGGTGAACGCCGAATTGTCCCGCAACCACGTCGCGCTGCAAACCGAACTTGCATCCGAACTTCCGGGCGTCTTTGGCGATCGCGTGCAACTGCAGCAAGTGATCCTGAACCTTGTTGCCAATGGCATCGAGGCTATGAACGCAATTACTCAGTGGCCCAAAGAATTGTGGATTAGCTCGAAGGCGACCGAGGATGATCGCGTCCTCGTCAGCGTGCGCGACTGCGGCGCTGGATTCGCGCCAAAGCTTATCGAGCGCCTCTTTGAGGCCTTCTTCACTACCAAGCACGAGGGCATGGGCTTGGGGCTCTCCATCAGCCGCACGATCATCGAAGCGCATGGCGGCAAGTTGTGGGCCCTTGCAAACAACGATCACGGCGCCACGTTTCAGTTCACATTACCGCGGATGGCACAGGCCGCCGTATGACGAGCGCCGAACCCACAGTCTTCGTGATTGATGACGACAAGGCGGTGCGCTACGCAACCAAGAACCTGCTGGAATCCGTGGGGTTGCGTGTTGAAACCTTTGCCTCCCCGCATGAATTCTTAAGTTCGGACCGCAAGAACTCACCCGGATGCCTTGTCCTCGACGTGCGCCTTCCCGGCACCAGCGGACTGGATTTTCAGAAGGAGCTGGCCTCTCTCGATGTGCATATTCCAATTATTTTTATAACCGGTCATGGCGATATCCCCATGACCGTGCAGGCCATGAAAGCTGGTGCTTCGGATTTTCTGGCGAAGCCCTTCCGCGATCAGGACCTTCTCGATTCCATTCAGAAAGCCGTCGGCCGAGATCGGGAAAGGCGCGAACACGAACTTCAGTTAACTGAAGAGAGAAAGCGATCTAACAGTCTCACTCCGCGCGAACGTGAAGTGATGGCGCTGGTGATCGCCGGTCATCCCAATAAACAGGTGGCCGCCCAGCTCGGCACCAGCGAAACCACTGCGAAGATTCATCGCGGGCACGTCATGCGCAAGATGCAAGTCCAATCGCTGGCGGATCTTGTCCGTGTGGCCGAAAGGCTCGGGATATCCCCCCGGTAGTCCGATACGCCTTCCCAAAGATGTTAGTCCTCCTTCCGAACGGGTAATGGATTCGCTGTCGCGCCTCATTTAGTCTCTGCTTGTATGAAAGCTGCGGAGGGGGAACGGACCATGACGCAGAAGATCCAGGAAATCTACCCGGTAACAATCGTGGACGATGACCAGGCGATGCGGGACGCTCTGAGCAATTTGCTCGAGTCTGTAGGGATGCGTGTGGAGGCGTTCGCCTCCGCCGAGGACTTTGTGAACTCCGGGCGATTAAACTGGAAGACCTGCCTAATCTTGGATATCCAGTTGCCGGGCATGAGTGGGCTGGAATTGCAGCGCGAGTTAGCAGCTGGCAAGAGCTTGATTCCGATTATTTTCATAACCGCCCACGGCCAGAACGGCATTCGCGAACAAGCGCTGCGCGACGGCGCCGTAGGGTTCTTTTATAAACCATTCAGCAGCTTGGCTCTATTGAATACCGTTCATTCTGCTCTGAGGTAGGTTCGGATCGATCTTTGCGTTTATTTGCGTTTTTCCTATTCACTTTCCAGCCCGAAAGAAAATATTGGAATAGTAGGAGCGATTTTTTTACCCATGGGGAGGCTGTGATGGCTCTGACTAATTTCGTCGTTAATGAACGTCCGGCGATGGACGTGACACGCAGACCGCAAATAAGCGGTTCGCTTGCTGGTAGCCGGGATTGCACGGACGCGGAAATCATTGGAGAGAGCTGGAATCTGAAAAAAGTACTGCGTCAAGTGGAGATTGTCGCGGGGACAAGCTCGACCGTTCTAATCCTGGGAGAAACCGGGACGGGCAAGGAACTCATAGCGCGAGCGATCCATAAGCAAAGTTCTCGTCGCGAACACAGCCTTGTGAGGGCCGATTGCGCGTCTATCCCCGCAGGGTTGCTCGAAAGCGAACTGTTTGGACACGAGAGAGGTGCATTCACGGGAGCCATCGCGCGCAATATCGGCCGTTTTGAGCTGGCGCATGGCGGCACTCTCTTTCTGGACGAAGTCGGTGATATCCCGCTGGAACTCCAGTCCAAACTGCTCCGCGTCCTTCAGGAGCAAGAACTCGAAAGGCTAGGCAGTACGCGAACGGTTCGCGTGGATTTTCGCCTGGTAGCCGCGACGCATAGGAATCTCTCCGAGATGGTCCCGCAGGGCCAATTTCGCAGCGACCTTTATTACCGGCTCAACGTTTTCCCCATCGAAGTTCCTCCGCTGCGTGAACGTCCGGAGGATATTCCTCTCCTGATATTGCACTTCACGAGGATGTGCGCGCACCGCCTGAATAAATGCATCGATACGGTTCGTGCCGAAGATATGGACACTTTTATTGGTTACCACTGGCCCGGTAATGTGCGGGAGCTGCAAAACATCGTGGAACGATGCGTGATTCTATCGCTGGGTGCGGTGCTTGATTGCTCTCCATTCGCCGACCTTCGCCACGCCGCCAGAACGCCCGCCGCCAGGGTCAGAACGCTGGCCGAAGCGGAACGCGACTACATTTTGGATGCTTTACGCGATACCGAGTGGGTCGTGGGCGGACCAGATGGCGCTTCCGCGCGCCTCGGAGTGAAGCGCACTACCTTGCTCTACAAAATGCGACGGCACGGCATATGCCGGCCGCAGAACTGACGGATTCACCTGTCCACATGCCCGGCAGCGACAGATTTATCGACTGACAACAGCGCAACACAGTTTGCATGTGGACGTGAACCAATTCTTAAGGACGTCGGGAGGTCAAAAATGAAACTAAGTAGAACTTTCCTATCTTATTTCTGCATTCTATTCCCGCTGGCATTCGTTCTGTCCACGCTCTCGTCGCTCGCTCAAGGCAATCCGCCGCCCGCGCCCGATAATTCGCAAGCACCAGCCGGCGCACCGGCTGAAAATCCACCGTCTCGCGTCGCGCGCATCAGCTTCTTGAAAGGCAACGTTTCATTCTTGCGCGCCGGCCTGGATCAATGGAGCCAGGCAACCTTGAACTTTCCAGTGACGATCGGCGATCGCATTTATACCGACGCGAACTCCAGAACGGAACTCGAAGTGGGTCCCTACACAATTCGCTTGGCCGCGACTACCGAACTGACCGTGACAAATCTGAACGACCAAACCGTCCAACTCGGTTTGGAACAAGGTACGTTGCGTTTCAGCGTCCATCAACTCGTTCCTAATGACACCATCGAAATTGACACGCCCAATGGAGCGCTCACACTTCTCGCCCAGGGGACCTACCGCGTGGACGTCGGCCAGAATGGCACTGGCACGACCGTCAGCGTAAATAGCGGGAATCTGCAAATAACTGGGCCCGGCGTTTCTCAAACGGTACAAGCTGGGCAAGCCGCCAGGCTCACGGGAGAGAATCCGATCAGTATTGAATCTGTTCCCATGCCTGCGCTCGATGACTTCGACATGTGGTGCGAGCAGCGCGACTCACGTCTCGCGCAGTCGAAATCGGCGCAGTACGTCAGCCGGTCCATTCCCGGCTACGCCGACCTCGACGACTACGGAACCTGGCAAGATGTGCCGGATTACGGTCCGGTCTGGTATCCCGCGGGCGTTGCTGTGGACTGGGTACCCTATCGCTTCGGCCATTGGGCTTGGATCGGGCCGTGGGGTTGGACGTGGGTGGAAGACGAGCCCTGGGGTTTCTGCCAATTTCACTTCGGACGGTGGGTTCACATCGGCGTCGCGTGGGGTTGGCTCCCAGGACCGTATGTTGTCGCGCCCGTGTATGCTCCAGCGTTGGTGGCATTCGTCGGAGGTGCCGGGTTCTCGATCGGGGTGGGCGTAGGAGACGTCGGATTCGCCGCATGGTTCCCGCTGGGTCCGGGAGAACCATTCTTCCCCTGGTATCATTATAGAGGCGACTACTTGCGAGTGGTCAACGTCACGAACATTCGAAACGTGACCAACATCACGAACATAATTAATGTCCGGAATATCAACGAAGTTCACTACGCTTACAAGACTGTCGCGGCTACCGCCGTACCGGCTAAAGTTTTCAGCGGCGGTGAGCCAGTGGCGCATAACGTCGTAAAAGTCCCGCCAGAGCAATTGGCGAAAGCGCCGATCACTCCTCATCCCAACGTGCGTCCTACGATGGCCGCTGCCATGCCGGGAAAACCCATTGCTGCGCCGCCAGTACGTCCCGCGACCTTGGCTTCATCTCGTGGTCCTGTCACTCCCACCAGCAGAGCTCCAACGGCGGGAAACCGGCCGGCGTCACTCAGCAGAAGTGCGCCTGGGGCGCCTTCAGAACCAAGAGGGGCGGTCGCTCCGACAATGACCACGTCTCCTCCGCACCTGGTCACCAGAAGCAGTCCTCCGGTGGCGAGAGTTCCGTTCGCGGATGAGCACGAAGCCATGCTCAATCACCCAGGGCGTCCCCTGGAACCACTGCAGCTCGAAAATCTGCGCCGAGGAATCGCCCCCGGTCCGATGGTTGATAGAGAATTCCCCCCGCATGTGGGAGGGATTCCACGAGCGAGGGCAGGCGTGCGCGAGCGATAAGCGAGCCATACGGGCATCGATCAGGAACGCGCTCATCCCCGAATCGAAGGCTAAGCAAAGAGTCGGAAGCAATCCGAACGGCGCAAAGAGTGAAACTCGCAAGTCATCGACCTAAGGGGGGCTACGATGAATTCGTGCTCGCGATGTGATCTCAAGCGCAGCGTTTGCTTGTGTTTATTCGCACAGCTCCTCTTCGTTCTAGGACTAACGACCTCGGGCCAGTCTCAAAATCCGGTCACTACGTCCACCCGCGCTTTAGTTCATTCCAAGGGCGGCGAGACCTTCTCAGGGGCGCGTTCAACGATTGAAGGTTCGATTTCAGCCCCACATTTGCCACAATGTTCTTGTTGAAACGAAAAAAGGAATTGTGCCGGCATTCACGTCGAACCGGCGTCACCAGAAGGAGGTGCGGCCAACACGGCCGCTCCTCCTTTCCTTGGCGGAGCATTGACTGCTGACGCGCATGGCCGCCGGAAAGGCAGGTCCCGTTACAATGCGTATCTTCGTGTCACTTCTCGCCCTGTTCCTGTGCTTCACGCCAGCGGCGGGCGACCTGCCTCTCGCTTCGCAACAATCAACGGGGCAGACTGATGTTCAGCAGCAGGCTTGGAAGATTCTCGAGAGAGGAGCGCACGAAGGGAATATAGATCAGCGCGCGAATGCCGTGCAGGCCCTGGGCCTGGACTCCGGAGACTCGGCGGCGGTGCGCTTGGCGGAGGATGCGCTCGGAGATAAAGAAGCGTATGTGCGTGCCGCTGCGGCGAAAGCTCTGGGTGCGTTGGGTTCCGCCGAATCAGTGCCGAAGCTGCAACTTTTGGTGGCGGACAAAGATATTTCGGTGACGCTCGCGGTGGGCCACGCGCTCGTTCAGCTCAAAAGCAACTTAGGATACGACGTTTATTATTCCCTCGTCGCGGGCGTTCGCAAGGGCAGCACATCGCTGATTACCCAGGAAATGGATCAGATGAAGACTCCGGGGAGGGCCATTCGATTTGCTTTTGATCAAGGTATTGGCTTCCTGCCGTACGGCGGATATGGGATGGAGGCGCTGCACGCTTGGAAGAAAAGAAGCACAGCTCCGACGCGAGCCGCTGCCGCGCGAGAATTGGCGGGCGACCCCGACCCGCGTAGCGGCGAGGCGCTTGCGAAAGCGGTGTCCGACAAAGATTGGACCGTCCGCGCAGCCGCGCTGGAGGCAATCGCAAAGCGCGGCGATTCCGCATTGCTGGTAGACATCGTGCCCGCAATGTCAGACAAGAAAGACGTCGTGCGGTATTCAGCCTCGGCCGCAGTCGTCCGGCTGAGTCGTATCGCGCAAGAAAACGGGAGCAGGTCGCACTGAAGACAGCCGGCGGCCCTTTCATGTATGTTGGTTTGGAAATGTGCGATCTTGCAAAGGCGCATGCTCTATTCGCAAAAGTACGAAGCGAACATTTGAGCCGCATGCCGGATTGGACGGCCTGGTTCTCGTGTCTGGCGGAACTGCCATGTGGCACATAAATTGAGACGGCGCGAAAAGAAGTTTTCCCCTCGGTCGAAGATCGCATGAACGCAATGATAAACGCGTTCGTCTCGCAGAATAACAGACGAACGGTATTGGACGCAATTAGGCAAGCGCCCGTGAACCATAAATCGTGGTTGTTCGAACGAATTAATGGATCCCATAGTCTCACTTCGCCCCGCAGCGGCAGACGGGGCGTGACGGCGGCTGGATGAATGATTTCCTAAAAGAAGCTGTTTCGCTTTCACTCCTCGGCAAGTGCGTTGCGGCAGTTGTCGGAATCCTGTTCATCCACGCCACGTTTCGGGTGCTCGAACAAACGCTGCCCAGACGCTTTGGCCGGGCCGATGCGCGTTACAGGGTCCGCAAGTTCGTGGTCTTTTGCGGATACCTTGCGATTCTACTTTTCCTCGCCGTCCTCTTTGAAGATCGCTTGGGCCGTCTGAGCTTTGCCCTGGGTGTCGCTGGCGCGGGTGTGGCCGTGGCCCTGCAGGACGTGCTGGCCAGCATTGCCGGCGCTTTCTCGATCGGCTTTTCAAAGTTATATGCCGTGGGCGACAGGGTTCAGATCGGTGATATTCGAGGGGACGTGATCGATATCGGACTCCTGCGAACCACGTTGATGGAAACGGGGAACTGGGTCAGCAAGGACTTATACAACGGCCGGATCGCTCGCATCCCCAACAGCATCGTCTTGAAAGGGTCCGTCTTCAACTACTCGCAGGGATTCCGGTTTATCTGGGACGAGATTAAGGTAGTGCTTACAGGCACCAGCGACTCCCAACTTGCCAGGACGATGCTTTTGAGGGTAGCCAAAGATGCGATTGGTGAGTACCTATTCAAGGCGCAGTCCTCCTGGAAAAGTATGAGCGAATATTATCAAAGCGAAAATCCTCCGTTAGAACCTACCGTCGCGCTGGTCGTAAAGTCCGGATCGCTCGAATTCACCGTCAGCTACGTTGTGGACTATACGAAGCGGACTGCCATGCAAGATCAGTTGTTCACGAAAATCGCGGAGGAAGTGGCGGGTAGCAACGGACGGCTCAAATGGGCATCATCGGCAATTACTGTCATAAGCCAGTCGGCGACTCTAGACCCGATCGAAGCCCGCCAGACGTCGTCGATCCTCGGCGCGGGCGAAGCGGCGGGTTCCGTAAATCGCGATCGATAAGAAAGTGCTTGTGGGATGTGGCGAGACTAGGTGCCGCGACCGCGGGTTGTCAGAATCAAGAGCTTGGGGACAAATTGGGAAGGCTTGAAATCTTTAGAACCAGGGGAGCCCGCCTAACTCAGTTGGAAAGAGCGTCTGCCTTCTAAGCGCATTCGGGCACTCCAAAGACTCCATCCTTTGCCGTCGGTTTTCAATGTTTTCAACAATTTCGGGGAATCTGCTTCTCGCTCGAAGTAAGCCCCGAGGCCGCAATTACATAGGGTTTTGGTACAGTTCTGGTACAGTCCCAATCTGTTGTGCCCGTTGGGGTTACCTTTCGAGCGAAAAGCAGATGCCCCCAGTTGTTGTTAAGAAGGAATAATCGAAGGAAGCGACGGAAGATTTAGAGAGGTCTCGGCGGCTTGCAAAGCAGCTGCTGTTGCTTTCTTTGCGATACCTATGCCAAGGCTGTTTTTAGGAGCCACAGTTATCATCGCCGGCCCGAGATTCAGAGATACCACCAAGGCCTGTGATCGCCACCGGCGTCTACCGCGAGACGCTCGAACTCCCCCGTCTGGTCGGGCTTACGGATCTTCGCGCAGGATTTCACACGTTAGCCCCGAATCGTATCAGCCGGCTGAATACACTAAACGCGGGACGCTGCACGCGAGGCCGCAGGCTGGTCGAACGGAGGCGAGCGCTGTTGTGGCGGCACATTGATGGTTCGAGAGCTGGGCGCATTTGTCGTAGAGCAGGGGCGCCGTTGGATGCGCGGCCAAACAATCCTCCCCGTCCTCTGTTTCTTAAGATAGTGGAATACCCCGGCTGCAGGTTTCCCACATAGGCAGCCATTCAATGGAACTTGCTGATTCTCAAAAGGTGCTTGACGAATCCGGCTTACAGGCTCACCCGCAATTCTCCTTTGGAGAGTGTGCCAGAGTGATTCCAAAAGTAGTCCTCCTGCCCGGGAGCCGGGGGAGTGACCAACCTTGCGCCTCTCTGGTCCCATCCACACACCAGCCGGCACGCGGCAGTGGTCACAAAGGCTCTCGGAGCCTTCGGACCAGCGGGATGGGGCCATTCCATTGGCAGCGGGCGGACGAATCTGGTGATTGTGGAACCCCGCCATGCGAACCTCTAGCGCTCGTTCTCGGGTCCGAAAAGTTGGGCGCAACTTGGGCGCAAAACACAGGGTGAAATGGCCTAAAAACGACCTGTCGTGAGTGGAAGGGCAACCGTTTCAACGAGACTTATGGTAGGGGCGGTGGGGATCGAATTCCTCAACGCCTGTACTTTCAACGACTTACAAGGTATGGCTCGGGCTGAAAAAGAAGGACTTGGTAGTCCTTGGAACCCTTATTGCCGCCTCAAAGCCGCCTTTTTTCCCATGATGCTGCGAACAACTCTGCGATTCGCTTCGCGTACTGCTTTCGGTATGGCTTGCGTGTAGATGTTCATTGTCGTTCGGATGTCAGCATGTCTCATCAAAGCCTGCTGCACTTTCAAATCTACTTCGTGCTCCCGCAGCAAGCACGAGTAGGTGTGCCGAAACGTGTGCCATCCAACACGCCCGATTCCGGCTGCGATTCCTGCCGGAACCAGATGATCTTCACGAATCTTGTCAGGCCAGTACGGAATGCCTGTTTGCGGATTCGCAAAAATCCATTCTGAATCAACCTTCGTGGTTCTTTCTCGATGCTGCCGAAGAATCATGGCCAAGTCGCGGTCCATCGGGAGTGGCTTTGCGGAACCCTCTGTCTTCGTATCTTCCACGTTACCCGCTACCCAAGATCGTGCGATTGAGATCGTCGAGTTCTCCCAATCAATATCGCTCCATTTCAGTCCCGCAATTTCGCTGACTCGCGGCCCTAAAAACAGAGCGACCAAGGCCATTGTTCGAAACGGCTCGGTCAACCTTTCAAGCAAAAGGTTGAATTCCTTGATCGTCAAAATCCTCGGAATCTTCGTCCGCTTTGAAGAACCTCTTACTCGGACCAGACTCATGGGATTTCGTTCGACTGCAATCAATTCCCAACGCATCGCCCAGTTGAAGAGCAAGTGCATCATTTCCCGGATGTGGCCTCTACTCTTTCCGGCTAGCTTCAGGTCGTTGACCCAAAGCTCGACTGGAAGCGGCTTCACCAGGGCGATTGGAACATTCCTCCACTTGGGTTTGATGTGGGTATTGATCCAGCTCAAATACTTCGAGCGCGTTACCTGACGTTCAGGCATTGCTTCTCGAACA
>Ga0307476_10002099_pt1 | contig 11940 bp, 8 predicted proteins | sample atmos_gasesECM2C_2_FD_203314 | JGI IMG/M metagenome (GOLD analysis project Ga0307476, IMG submission 203314) | Hardwood forest soil microbial communities from Morgan-Monroe State Forest, Indiana, United States - atmos_gasesECM2C_05 | ecosystem: Environmental > Terrestrial > Soil > Temperate... | reverse complement strand
CACTAATTCGTAGCCGATCTGCTTATCGAAACCAAGAACCGCAGTGAGCGCCGCGATAGTTGAGTCAACATTGTTCTGCGCGTCGAGCTGCAGCAATTTGGCTTGAGACAAATTCACCTGAGCAAATGACAAGTCCAGAGTTGATCGCAACTTGTTCTTCGCGAGTTCGTCGACTTGACTTTCGACCTGTTGCCGGGTGCCGACGGTTTGCTGAGCCACTTTGAGCAAAGCCTGGGCCTGAAGTGCGTTATAAAAAGCTTGATCCGTGGCCAGAACTATGTCCTCTGTGGTTGCCAGGGCATTGGCATTTTGAGCTTTTTCGCGAAGCTTTGAGGCGGAAACCAGGTTAATGGTGCGCCCGAAATCAGTGATCAGCTGAGAAAAAACAACGCCCGCGCCGGCATGATCGAGCACACGCGGTGCATTGAGTGCACCTGCACCGATGCGGCTTCCTTCGTTTGAATCGACAGCGGTGATAGCCCCGTTAAAAGTGGGCAACTCTGCTGCTCTAGTCTCGCGATAAACCTGGTGCTGCGCCAAAGCGAGCAGACGCCCCACGCTGATGCGAGGATTATTCTTGATCGCCAACTGTTCGGCCTCAGTGCGGGTCAGGCGCATCACTCCGGTCGGAGTTGGACCGGGAGGCATGGCTGGCTGACTAGCGGGGGCAGTCGACTGCATTCCACTCTGGGGAGGAAATGTAGCGGCCAAAGCTAACGCTGTTCCCGGTGCTGGCATCGGGAGCGCGGTTTTTTTGCGTGATTGCGGGCTGGGAGCGGACGGCAGGTCCTCAGCGTGTGAAGCCCCAGCCGATACCTGCGCGTGTAGACTCAGCGGCAGCACTAACTCTGCTAAAGCCAACAGGACGATTGCAACTGCACGTTGTTTTGCCTTCATCGGACGAGCCTTCCCAAACATTACGAATCAAGTTTCCCCACGCCTTGTAACGCGCACACTACGAAGTCGATCTGCTGCATCAGTTTCGCTCGAGGCAGATAATCGATGGCGGCCTGGTATTGGCCGACATAGGCTGCGCAATCCACTCCTACGGCAACATCGAACCTGTAATACGGCGACGTGAGAGGCGCATCGGATGGGTTACTGCTACTCAATGTCGTTCCAGATCATTTGGCCGGCTCCCCCGGCAGCGGCTCTGCCGCTGTCTCCTTCTTAGGTCGGCCATAAACCAGCAAATAAGCCGCAGGCACGATAAAGATCGTTAACAGAACCGACGAAGTAAGTCCTCCGATGATCGCGCGCGCCATAGGCGTGTACTGCTCCGCACCCGTTCCCAATCTCAACGCCATGGGAATCATGCCGATAATGGTCGCTAGCGAAGTCATCAAAATCGGCCGCAGCCGCACCCTGCACGCGGTAATCACCGCGTCGGCCGGCGCCAGGCCCTGCTTCTCCAGATTGTGAGCGAAGTCCACAATCAGGATGCTGTTCGAGTCTGCGATGCCAACCAGCATCAGCACGCCCATCAGCGACATGACATTCAGCGTGCTGTGGGTCAACGGCAGAATTATCAGCACGCCGACAAATCCCATCGGGATCGCCAGCATGATGAGAAAAGGATCGATGAAAGACTTGAACTGTGCCGTCAGAATTAAGAACAGCAACAGAAAGGAAATCAGAAAGCCCAGCGCAAAGCTCTTAAACGACGCTTCCATCCCTTGCACCATCCCCCGCAGATTCACTCGCACGTTGCCCGGAATGCTGGTTTTCGCCAGAATGTCGCGGATGGAGCTAGTGACGCGGCCCAAGTCTTCTCCCGTCGGGGTCACGTAGACGTCCATGGCTCGCTGAATTTGATAGTGGTCGACCTCGGTTGGGGTCTGAATCTGTTTGATATTCACCACATTGTTCAGCACTGTAATAGGTCTGCCCTGTCCACCGCAGGCCCAGGCCGGCTGCGGCCCTCCAGGCCTGGCCGGAGCCGTCGGCCCGCAGGACATTCCTGCTTCGCTGGTTGGATCACGCAAGGGAATCTGCCCGAAATCCGCCATGTCGTGAATCGCGGATTGACCTTTCTCGAAGAACTGCACCGTAAGGTAATAATCATTGCCGCTCTTGCGATCCACCCAGTAGTTGGGAGCAATCATGTAGTTCGAATTGAGCGCGGTTATAACGTTGTCCACCACATCTTTCTGGGTAAGGCCCAGTTCCCCGGCATGCACGCGATCAACATCGAGGCGGAGCGTTGGATAATTCATGTCTTGCGGAATATAAACCTGGCCCACCCCGGGCACCTGTCGAATTTCTGTAGCGAGGTTTTGCGCGATGCCATAAATCTGCGTCAAATCTGGACTGCTTACTTGCACGTCAATGGGCGCGGGCATGCCGGCATTTAAAATGGCATCCACCATTGACCCGCTCGAAAAGAATGTCCGAATGTCGGGAAATTGTTTCGCTATGCGGCTCTGCACCCGGTCCATATAGTCGAAACTGCTAAGCCGGTGGGGCTCGTTAAGCTGCACCTGGACCGTCGCCGTATAGGCGCCCGCATTGCTCGTGTACAACGCGGAGAAATCCGGGACGACTCCAATATTGGAAACAATCAGCTTCAGGTCCTTGGGCTCGACCGTATGGCGAATCAAGTCTTCCACCTCTGCGACGTATTGATCCGTCACTTCAATGCGTGTGCCCGTCGGGACTTTCAGGTTGACGGTGAATTGTCCCGCGTCCGTCTTTGGAAATAACGCCAATCCCAGCAGGGGATAAATTGCCAGGCTGACCAGGAACACACCGCTTAGCGCCAGCACGGTCAAGCCCGGACGTATCAAAGCTCGCCGCACCCAGTGCTCGTAGTAATCCAAAATCTTGTTGAACATCCGGTTAAAGCGGGCGTTGAATTTGTCCATCCACGATTGGGTTATCGCCGTTTCCGGCTCAATCTCGTAATCCTTATGCTGATGCTCGGTAGCATGAGGCACAGCCTTCAGGAAGCGCGAGCAGAACAAAGGAATCACTGTCATGGCTACGACAAATGAGGCCAGCAGCGAAAGGCAGAACGCGAGAGCTAACGCAGAAAAGAGAAACTTGGACACGCCGTAAAGAAAAATTACTGGAAAGAAATCGACCACATCCACCAGGGTTGCAGCCAGGACCGCCAGGTTCACTTCCGCCCCGCCAACTTCGGCGGCGACCATGGGCACAGCTCCCATTTCCAAATGGCGGTAAATATTCTCCAACGAAATAACTGAGTTATCGATCACGCGCGAAAACGCCAGCGCCATTCCTCCCAGGATCATCGTGTTGACTGTGCTTCCCATCAAAGCCAGCACCACGAACGCGGCCAACGCAGACAGCGGAATCGAAAGCAGCACGGCCGACGTCGCCCGAAAGCTTCCCAGAAAAATCAGAATCATCAGGCTGGTAAGAATCAGCCCCAGAAATCCTTCGTGCAACACCGTATCGATGGCTTCCTTCACGTACACGGACTGGTCAAACACAATGCTGGTGACCATCTGCTTGGGAATGTCGTAAAGATGCTTGGTGAGCCCGCGCAGGCCATCCACCACCGCGATGGTGTTGGTGTCGCCACCCTGCTTCATGACCGGGATATATACGGATTTCTGTCCATCGATGCGCACGATGTTGGTTTGAATCTGGTGCGAATCCTCCGCTTTCCCAACATCGTTCACCGTAACCCAGGAATGACCTTTCACTTTGAGCGGAAGCTTGCCCAACTGGTCCATGTTGTCGACCAGGCTGTTCGAGTAAACGAAGTAATCGTAGGGGCCCATCTTTACGTCGCCCGCAGGAAGAATCAGGTTTGAGTCGTTGACTGCTCCCACTACATCCATCGGACTCAATTGCCGGGACAGCAACTTCAGCGGATCGACATAGACCATGATCTGACGGTAGGTTCCTCCGAACACGCCGGGAATCTCGGCGCCCGGCACTACTGCGATCTGGTTGCGGATCTGAAACTGCGCATAATCGTGCAGCTGAGTTTCGTTGAGACTCTCTCCCTTCACCGTGACCAGCGCCACCGGCAAGCTGGAAGCATCGAATTTCAGAACCACCGGCGGAAGCGTCCCCGGCGGCAAACGCTTCAAGTCTGCCAACGCCAGGTTGGACAGCTCGGTCACATCCGCATCCGGACTCGTCCCTGGCTGGAAATATACCCGGATGATGCTGACACCCTGCAAGGATCGAGACTCCATGTGATCGACGCCCGCCGCCAAGGTAAAGAAACGTTCCAGAGGATCCGTGATGTCGGTCTCGATGTCCGCCGGCGGCATGCCTGAGTAGAAAGTAGCCACCACCACTTCCGGCAAATTGATGGGAGGAAATAAATCCACTGGCATGCGTGCGATGCTGGTCACACCAATCACCAGAAACACCAGGCAAATCACGACGATGAAGTACGGATTACGAATTGAAAACCTGGGCATAAACCTTATCCAATCGCGCCCCTATTGCGCGTTCTGCTCCTGATACTGCATCACGGCCATGGCCTGCGGATGAACCTTTTGACCAGGTTTCAGGCCGCTGCGGTCGCTGACTACAACCCGTTCTCCTTCATTGAGTCCCGAAATAATTTCCGCGTCCGAGGTGGTCTGCAATCCGACCTGCACCGCGCGGTCCTGCACCGTTCCATCAGGATTCACCACAAACACCGTGGTTTTATTACCCTCGTGAGTCACCGCCTGCAAGGGCACCGTGGGAACATTTTCTTTTTCATCGAGCCCCACTCCAGCTTCGGCGTAAAGCCCCGGCATCAGCACATGCTCTTGATTGGGAACATCCACCTCTGTGTGCATGGTGCGAGTGTCTTCCCTCACATCCACGGAGAAGCGCGCCACCTTGCCGGGAAAAGTCCGGTTCAAGGAGGGCACATGCACATCGACGTGATCACCCACGTGGATGTAGCGAACATAAGATTCCGGAACCGGAATCACCAGACGAAAGAGATCGTCCTGCGATAGCCGCACAATCGGCAGCGCCTGCGTGCTCGATCCCGTTCCCGCCTGCACCAGAGTCCCCAGGTTCGCGTACCGTTCCGTCACCACTCCCGCGAACGGCGCCGTAATCTTGGAATAGTCGTAGAGGGTCTGATCGTGCGCAAGTTTCGCTCGCGCCGCAGCCAATTGGCTCTGCGCCGCTTCCAGTGCCGACTTCCCCGCGTCCACTTGTGACGCCGCAGCCAGGTCTTTGCCCTGCGCATCGTCCACTTCCTGCTGCGCCACGATGCCGGGCTGCGTCTGGAAAACCTGGTTCAAGCGCGTGTATTGCAAATGCAGCGCGTTGTACTGCGCATCGTATCGTTTCAATTCATTATCGGCGCGGCTTACTTGGTTCATCGCGTTCTTGATCTCAGCCTGATCCTCTTGCAACTGTGCCTGCAGCTCCGGAATCTCCAGCGTCGCCATCACCTGCCCCGCCTTCACATGACTTCCATAATCGACGTTCAATTTCTGCACGTAGCCCGATTCCTTCGCATACACGTCGATCTCCTGAAAAGGCACCAACTCGGAAGACAAAGTAATTTGCCGGCTCAAGGTTTTTTTCACCACTTGAGTCACCCCGACCGTAACCGCTGACTCGGCGCTCGCTTCCACTCCCTGGCTGCGTCCGCCGCTGCACCCGGACAACCCCAGCGCCAGCATCGCGGCGAGCCCGATCGTGGCGTTCGCCCATGTAAACACCGGCCTTTTAGCCCGCGTTCCCGCCCCGTTGAAGTTCATACGCAATCCCATCTCCCTAGATCAATTTTTTGAGCGCGCGCCGCAACTCATCCACGGAGAATTCCGGAGATTGGCAAAATTCTATGACTTCCTGCTCTGCCTCTCGGAGTCTCGCCGCAGCCGCCGGAATCTCAGGCGCAATCTCTTTGGGAACAGTCAGCAGCCCGTGCCGATCCCCATGCAACAGGTCCCCTGGTCGCACTTCCAATCCACCCACCTTCACTTGCGAGCCAAACTCGAAGATATGGGCGTAGGCACGCGACACCGCCACATTTCCCGCGAACAAATGGAATCCCTGTTGCTTCACTCGCGGCAATTCCCTCACCGCACCATCCGTCACATACCCAATACAACCCAGTGCCCTCAGAATCGCCGCGTTCATATCCCCAACAAATGCCCCCACGCCCGGAGGGTTATCCAGATCCCCCAAAACCACAATCCGAGGCGCGGGTATTTGCAGGATGCTGTTCCAGAAGTCCGTACGATCGGGATAAATTCGCCCCGTGATCGGAGGCTCGCCGCTAAGCAGTTGCGCCGTCGCCGCATATCCCACCATGGGCGGAAAGTCTTCAAACATGCAGCGTACGCGGGCGTCGGCGAAACCGGCATTTCGCAGTCTCACCCCAAAGGTTTCGATCGCGTTTGAAACCGTGCAGGTGTCTAAGCTCCGCAGAGCTTCCAGCTCCTCGACGGATATTGGCCCAACCGCCATAATCCTCTCCACGCCTCAATGAAGTCGATTCAGCGGGCATGCATGGCATAGCCAAAGCTAGACCTCACAGCCCACCACTGCTCAAGGCAATACACTATTACGCGAAATAATTAAAGGAAGAATTCAGACGCCGGAGGAGGCCGGTTATACAGGTTGTCAGTGAAAACATGCTTGGGAAGAAGTGGATCGGCGAGAAGCAACCGGGTTTCGATCGTTCCCGGCTCGATCATGCTGAGACTGGCAGCGGGCGCGATCCAACGCGTGGCATCCCGATCGAGATGCTGCCGCTTGGCTTCGCCGGGCCAGCGATCAACCGATTTTACGCTGTGCGACTGGGCCCCGAGCGGAGCTGAAAAACGTGTGGCGACACTGAGCGTCAGCGCGCAAATGGCAAGCGCAATCAGCGCACCCTGCCATCTGCGCTTAGCCCTCGTACAATGTGTCAGCCCTTGCATTTGCCGTATGAAATAGGTCTACCGCAGAAAATTATACAACACCAGCAATAACCCAGACATTACTTCGGTGAACGGCCCACTAGACTTAGATATCAAACCCATTCTGTTGGTTGCACGTCTGTCTCTGCCGCAACTCGATCCGGCCGCTGAAGAAACTCCCGAGGATCCCATTCTGGCGCTTACCGGTAAGAAGTCGGTCTTTCAGATCGCAGCGGCGATCGGCAAGACAAAGCGACCATCTGTGATCTGGCTGCACTTCCAGGATTGCACGAGATGCACCGAGACTTTGTTACGCACCTCCGCGCCCGATGTTGCTTACCTCGGGACAACTCACGCGTGCACTGCGCGAACATGACATACGAGTGCAAGGCTCAACCATCATCGGACTGGAGCACCATACGCCGGACAACATGGTGGGAGAAATTGAATCGGAGGCCAGGCTACGGGGCGAACTTGGTCAACTCGTGGATTCCCTCTCTCGACGTTGTCAATGAGAAACTCGCTCGAGGAGCGAAAGTTGCCGGCGTCGGATGCAGCAAAAGGGGCCTCCACCATCCTGATGGCGAAAGCTTTCCCTCGATCAGAGTTCCACAAATTCGACTACCACGATAGATCGATCGAGCTGGCCCGAGCTTCGGCTTAGCAGGAAGGTGTGACTGATGGGCTCACCTTCGAGATCGCCGCCGCGAAGGAATTTGCTGGAAGGGATTACGATTTCGTTTCTGTTTTCTTTGTGACAATCGTTTCGGCGTTACGCGGCAGCTCAAACATCACTTCTTATCAATCTGGAGAAACTCGACTGGGGCTCCATTCTCGACAATAAAAGCGACGGTCACGCCCGGTGAAGGCGAGTTGGGTGCAATAAGTATCTCTTTTCCGGCGATTTCAGCGGAGAGATCGTCCACTTCGAAGGCGACATGCGGAACCGTACGCACAAGTTCAGGGACCGGCGCTTCAGGTTCGAACCGCATCCACTCGATTCCGTAGGCGCTCGTTTCATATCCAGACACGAACGTCGCATAGTGCTGGATCAGGCGTTCACCTTCTCGACGCTCGGTAGTGGGAATTCCGATGTGATGGTACCGCCTCGTAGAAGCAACTGGTGACTTTTTCACGTGAATGAGTTTATCCCATGGCATCTGTTTCTGTCGGTTGTTCCAAACAGATGATTGGCCCACACGGTTACCATAACCTTGCCCGTCGCCGCATGGTCGTATTGTCCGGGACCGAAATGTGAATCCTAACAGTGTTGACGTTTTGTCTCCGAGCCCGCAAGAATCACGCCCAGAATTGCAACCGCCAGCATAGACTGCGCTTCTATGCCTAGTTCAGTCCGCGCAATTTTGCTGTTCCAGCCACACCCTGAACAATATGTCGTGCGGCCAACAATTAGTGTGACGACTGTGGCGGGCACGAAGCATTGTGGACAGGTGACCTTTGCCATCCGGAAATTGTAACTACCGATAACAGGCCATCTCACGTTTTGACTTTTGGGTCATTGAATGTAACCGAATTTTTGGTAGTGGCTCAGGCGACGGAACCGACCGCCATTTTCATTCTGTGGGACGACTGGGGCGGCTGGTTCGACCACGTAAAACCGCCCGCCGTGTACGCCGGCACCGCGACATCGTGTCCCCCCAATGTTCAGCCGAACGGCTGCGGCTGCGGCTATGTTTACGGTTTCCGTGTGCCCCTGCTGGTGGTTTCCCAATACACTCCGGAGGGCACCATCTCCGGCAAATGCGGCACGACGGGATACCCGCCCTGTGGCTTCAATACGAGCGAGGTCTTCCCGTACGTTCACGATTTCGGCAGCATCCTAGCGTTTACCGAAAACAACTTCAATATGCCGCAAATCGCCGCGCCCTACTACGCGGACGTGAATGCGCTGGACAACGCACCGCCAAACGTTCCGCTGTCCGAGTTCTTTAACGTGAACAACAAGCGCAACTTCACCAACATTCAGACTCAGAAGGATTTCAATTACTTCCGGAACTACCCTGGGTATGTGCCCACGGGCCCAGATGACGACAGCGAGGTGGACTAACAGCGAGCGGACCTAACAGATTGATGCGCTGCGTTCGGCAGGCGTAAAATGAACCGCCCCAGCGATTTTTCAAAACCGTGGTATAGTCACGGGTAGCGGAGGGCATCTGCCGCTGCCCGCCATCACAGTGACCGCTCAGGCGGTGTCTATGAACCCCAGGTCTCACACGACAGTAGCCACACAGACTGTGGCGCTTGTTGTCTGTTTCTTACTGCTGCCAGGCGCTTGGGCGCGCACGCTCAAGGTCCTGCACACCTTTGGTGCCAGCGGCGACGGAACCATTCCCTACGGGCCTCCGGTCCAAGACAACGAAGGCAACCTCTACGGCGTCACGTATGACGGAGGCACAGGGCAATGCAGCGACTATGGCTGCGGGACGGTGTTCGAGCTCAAGCGTCAGGCGAATGGTACTTGGAAGGAGACAATCCTGCACAGCTTTACCGCAGGCAGCGACGGCTCGGCCCCGGAGGGCGGCCTGATTTTCGACAGCGCGGGAAACATCTATGGCACCATGCGTGGCGACATGAGCTTCGCGGTGGGCGGCGTATTCGAATTAGCTCCCAACTCCGGCGGCTGGAGCTATAGAGTAGTGTACGGCGATAACGCCGGCCCAGGCTTGGTCTCTGATAAATTTGGCAACCTGTATGGAAAAATAGGCCCCGGCAACTATTTTGGCATAGGCGCCATTGGGGAGCTGTCGCCTAGCTCCCACGGCTGGATCTATACCGATTTAGCTAACTTCAACCCCACGGTTGGCTACGCGCCCCCAGCCCCGCCCATTTGGGACGGCAAGGGCAAAATGTTTGGGGCCGCCGAGGATGGCGGCATCAGTCAGCCAGCGTGCTGGACCAGTTCCGGCTGCGGGGTGATTTTCAAAATGATGCCCAGCGGCGACGGCACTTGGACCTACCACATCCTGCATCGCTTCGCGTCCTTCTCCACCGATGGGCAAACCCCGGACGGTGGGCTGGTCATGGACGCATCCGGCAACATCTACGGGGTCACAGGTCTGGGAGGCGTCCATAACCAGGGCACCGTCTTCAAGTTCGCATTCCGCGGCGGCCAATGGAAGCAGACCGTGCTGTACAGTTTCCCGAACTGCGCCGAAGGCTGCTTCCCGGATGGCACGCTGGCGTCCGATAAGGCAGGAAATCTTTACGGCGTAGGCAGCGGCGGCCTAGCGGATTGCGGCGGCTACACCTGCGGCGTGGTTTTCAAACTGACGCCCCAGGCTAGGGGAACCTGGAAATACAGCGTAGTCCACAAATTCACCGGCAACGACGGCGCCTTTCCCTGGGGCGTGATGGTCGACGGCAAAGGCAACCTCTTCGGCACCACCGAAAACGGCGGCACCTACAACTCTGGCGTGGCCTTCGAGCTCACCCCCTAGCTTTAACGTCCGTCCCGCTGTCGGATTCTTTCAACGTAAACAACCAGCGCGGCTTCACCAACATTCAGACCATGAAAGACTACAAGTACTTTCAGGGCTACTCCCAGTACGATCCCAACTGGGTGCCCACTGGCCCAGATGACGACAGCGAGGTGGACTAAAAGCGATTGGGCTTAGCGACCTTTACGTTGCGGTTCCCCAGGGGGAAACTGAGCCGCAGCGATTCTTGAAAACCGTGGTATAGTGAGGGCAGCGGGGACATCGCCCGCTGCCCTCCGCCAGCGGCCAATCGGCCCGGACAAGTCGGTGTCACATGGGAATAAATCCTAGAACGATTCGAGGCAGACGAGCGTTTTTGGCCATTGCTTTCGCAGGAACCATGCTCTTGGTGTCTCCAGCGGGGGCAGCTAACAGATTCAAAGTCCTGCACAATTTCGGCTCTGGTACTGACGGGAGCATTCCCGCAGGTCCACTGACGCTGGATGGGAACGGCAACCTCTACGGCGGTACTGGTGCGGGAGGCGGGCTAGGATGCGAAGGATACGGTTGCGGCACCATCTTCAAGCTGACTCGTGAGGCCAGTGGCAGGTGGAGCGAGGAAGCCCTGCACGACTTCGCCAACAACGGCGACGGCGCGGCTCCGGAGAACAACCTGGTTCTCGACCGGTCATGGAATCTGTACGGTACGCTCAATGGGGCGGGAGTCGCCCAGGGAGCGATCTTTGAACTAAAGTACGCATCTGGGCTATGGACCTTGAGCTTGATATATCAGCATCAGGAGTTCTCTCCGGGACTACTTTTGGATATGACAGGCGACCTAATTGGGTCCATAGGCCCCGGCAACCTTGGCGACGGCGCTGTTGGGAAGCTGTCACCAACCGCCAAGGGCTGGACCTACAAGCAACTTTACAGTTTTTGCAGTCCAAAAGGCGGCTGTCCAAACGGAGATGAACCTGATGAACCGTTGAGTTGGGATACGCGCGGCAATCTCTATGGCACTACAGTTTTCGGCGGCAATGGCTCGCCTAAGTGTCCCGGCAATCTCGGTTGCGGGGTGGCCTTCCAAATGACGCCCGACTCTGACGGGAGCTGGACCTACCATGTCATGCACCGCTTTGCGAACTTTCCCACCGATGGCCAGTATCCGTCAGGGCTGGTGGTGGACGCTTCCGGAAACGCCTACGGAGTTACGGGGTATGGCGGTGCTCACAAAAGCGGGACGATCTATAAGATGACACCATCGACTGGCGGCCACTGGAAGCAGACCGTCTTGTACGACTTTCCCAACTGCGCGGAGGGTTGCGGTCCCGGAGGCACGATGGTGTTCGACAAGGCAGGAAACCTTTACGGCACGAGCAGCGGCGGCTTAGCGGACTGTGGAGGTTACACCTGCGGCGTGGTTTTCAAACTGACACCCCAGGCTGGCGGAACCTGGAAATACAGCGTAGTCCACAAATTCAACGGCAACGACGGTGCCTTTCCCTGGGGCGTGATCGTTGACGGCAAAGGCAAGCTCTTCGGCACCACCGAAAACGGCGGCACCTACAACTCTGGCGTGGCCTTCGAGCTCACCCCCTAGCTTTAACGTCCGTCCCGCTGTCGGATTCTTTCAACGTAAACAACCAGCGCGGCTTCACCAA
>Ga0307476_10002098_pt1 | contig 11942 bp, 7 predicted proteins | sample atmos_gasesECM2C_2_FD_203314 | JGI IMG/M metagenome (GOLD analysis project Ga0307476, IMG submission 203314) | Hardwood forest soil microbial communities from Morgan-Monroe State Forest, Indiana, United States - atmos_gasesECM2C_05 | ecosystem: Environmental > Terrestrial > Soil > Temperate... | reverse complement strand
GTTCCAGTCGAACTCGTTCGGCAGCCAGAGCTGCACCGATACGCACCCAGTGACGGTGACGCGCCTCCGGCCGAACGCGAACCTGATGTCGGGTGACGCGACGGTCGACTTCAGCGTCCCGCCGCCGATGTTCGGGACCCCGATCAAGGTTCAGACCACGCTCACGCTGGCGGAGATCCATGCGCTCCCCGCCGGCAACGGCCTCGACGCCAGCGACGCCGGTCGCGGGTTGTACGGCGACTACATCTTCGTGTTCCCGGTGTGCGATCCAGCCGATCCGGCCGCCGCATGCACCAATGGCTACACCGACGAAAAGCTCAAGTCAGTCACGGACGTCACCATCCGATTCGACGCCGTGTACGCCGCCAACAGCCGCGCCATCAACCAGTGACCGCTTCGTTCTCCTCATCTCCAAGGAATCCCATGTCCTTTTCGTTCTCTTCTGCTACTCGGTCCTCGACTCCGCAGCTGCGGCGCGGTGCCTGGCTGGCGGGGATCATGTGCCTGCTCGTGGATGCCGGCGGGGCGCTGGCGGACCGGCCGATCCCCGGCTCCATCACGCCGGAGCGCCTGACGGTGCCGTCGGGCCCCAGCTCGGTTCGCGGTCTGGCCGACGAGCCTCAGGTCGATCCGTTCAACGCACTGCTTCACTACGAGGTCCCGATTGATCTCCCGAGCGGCCTCGGCGCCTTGACGCCTCGGCTTGCTCTGACCTATTCGGGCGGGCTCGGCAACGGGCCGCTCGGCATTGGCTGGTCGCTGTCACACGCGAAGATCGCGCGATCGACGCGGCTCGGCGTCCCGACGTTCGACGACACCGTCGACGAGCTCGAGCTATCGGGCATCGCATCGGGACGGTTGATCGCCGCCAGCGATGGCTCGTACCGCGTCGAGGGCATGGGCCAGTCGATACGGATCACGAAGGTCGACGGTGGTTTCCAGGTCCAAGACGGCAAGGGCGTCACCTACCGGCTCGGTACCTCGGTCACGTCGCGACAGGAGTCCGATGCGACTCACACGCTCGCGTGGTTGGTCGAGAGCGAGACCAACTTGATGGGAGAGCAGATCCAGTACCAGTACACGCACGATCAGGGCCAGATCTACCTGTCCGGCATCTCGTGGGGTCCTGGCGGCATCTACCAGGTGTCCCTCGCCTACAACACTCGCAGCGATCCGACGAAGAGCTATCGCGGCGGGTTCGCGGTGACGACGGCGCAGCTGCTGTCAACGATCACGGTGACCGCGTCCGGCACCGTGCGCCGCTCCTACACGCTGTCGTACGCGCCACCGCCGGGCAATCCAACCTTCCCGGTCGCGCGGCTGTCCGGCGTGAGCTCCACCGGCAAGAACGGCAACGGCTCGTGGCCGTCCTTGACATTCACCTATGCGGCGCCCGAGCCGGCCGGGCCACCCACGCCGATCGCTGGCGTCGACACCTGGCGACTCAACCAGAACGGCACCACGCTGGTCGATCTCGACGGCGACGGCGCGGCCGATCTGCTGCAGGCGCAAAGCGGTGGTCACAGCTACCGCCTGAACCAGAACGGCACCTTCTCGAGCCCGGTGAACCTGACCGGCAACACCCTGCCGCTGTCGTCCCTGCAGCTCCAGGACGTCGACGGGGACGCCCGTCCCGAGATGCTCCTGGACGGCGCCGATGGCTGGAGCGTGTGGAAGTGGAGCAAGACGAAGTGGATCCTGCAGCCCACCACGTGGCCGGGCTCGAAGGGACTGTCGCTCAAGGATCCCACGCACACCCGCTTCGCCGATCTCAACGGCGACGGACTGATCGATGCGATGACCTGGAACAGCGACGGACTGCAGGTCGCGTTCGCGACCCCCACCAGCATCGTGGCGTCGCATCCGGTCGGCCCCATCGGTGGCCCCGTTGGCGTAGGCGTGACACCGACGACGGACGGCCGCTTCCTGGACGTCAACGGCGACGGGCTTGCTGACTACGTCTTCATCGCGCTCGATCACCTCGACGTCTACGTCGGCCACGGCGACGGCACGTTCGACGCGGCGTCGCATGTGCTGTACCCGTTCACGGGGTCGATCCTCCACACCGAAGACATCGAGCTGACGGATCTGGATCGCGATGGCCTGCTGGACCTCATCAAGATCGAGCCAGGCCAGGTCCGCTGGTTCCAGGGCAAGGCCGACGGGACGTTCTCGACGAACGCAGTGACCGTCGCCAACCCGGAGACACTGTCGTCGGGGGTGACGGTGGCGGTTGCGGACTCGAACGGCAACGGATCGCAGGACGTGGTGTGGTCGTCGGCGAACGGCATGTGGCGCATGGATCTGGCGGGCGCGACCACCGCTGGCATGCTGATCGAGGTTCGCAACGGCCTCGGGATGGACGTGACGTTCAGCTATCAGTCGTCGCATGCGATCGAGGTGGCGGCGGCTGCGGCGAAGAACCCGTGGACGTCGTTCGTCCCGATCGCGATGCCGGTGCCGGTGCAGAAGACCACGGCCCTGGGGCCGGGCGAGACCGCACGCCAGGTGAGCTACTCGGTGCGCGACGGGTTCTGGGACACGGCGGAGCAGCGCTTCGGCGGCTTCCTGTCGACGATGGTCACGACCGCGGGCGCGACGCCGGCTCAGACCAGCACCGTCATCACCCGCTACAACAAGGGTACCGGCACCGATCGCGAGCTGCGCGGCACCGTCGCGAGCGAGCAGGTCCGCGACGGCACGGGCAAGCTCCTGTCGTTGACCACGAACGTCTGGACAACAATGGCGGTGTCGGAACTGCCCGACACGCCGCTCTTACGCCGAGTGATCCTCAATTCCAAGACGGTCGAGTACGACGACGTGACGCCGGTCCGCACGACCACCGTGACCTTCTCCTACGACGCGCTCGGGCGCGCCAACCACGTCGTCGACAGCGGCCGCAACGACGTGACCGGCGACGAGTCGGTGAAGGATACGACGTACGCTGACGACGACACCACGTGGGTCCGCGACCAGGTGTGCGAGGAGAAGACGTCCGACCCGAGCGGAAAGGTCTTTTCCGACGTGCAGCACTTCTTCGGTGACGACCAAACGGAGAACGCGCTCTGCGTCGTCGGCAAGGGCTGGCCGCGCGAGACGCGCGCATGGCTCGCCAGCGAGAGCCGGTGGATCACCCAGTCGCAGACCAAATATGACACGCACGGCAATGCCGTGTCGGTGACCACCAACGGCGTGGAGCGCCGGTACGTCTATGACGTCAACGGGCTGTTTCCGATCGAGGAGCACTTGACCGGGCCGAGCCGCGAACTGGTCTGGCAGGCGAGCTGGGATCCGGTGCTCGGCGCACTCATGCAGATCACCGACGTGAACGGCCACATCACGCACATCTACTATGACAGCCTTGGCCGGTACACCGGGGAATCGATCGATGGCAGGCCGCAGCACCAGGTGATCGAATACGACTGGACCGCGCCGTTTCCCAAGACGACGACGTGGGTGTTCGACGGCGCGCTGACCGACGTTACCGCCAAACCCGCGACATGGTCCGCCGACAGCCGCTGGCGGCAGACGATCGAGGTCGCCAATGGCAAGGGCGAGGTACGCTACCATGCGCTGCGGCTGGTGGATGCGCAGTGGATCATCTCCGACTACCATGAAGTGGATCCCAATGATCGCCTGGTGTTCGCCGGCCGCCCCGTCTACTCGGCGCAGCTGGAGCTGTCGGCGCGGCCCACTGGGATCATCGGTGACACGCTCCTGTACGATCCGCTGGGCCGCCTGATCGAGCAGGATCTGCCGACCGGTGCCAAGCGGACGTACAGCTACGTCGCGTTCGAGCGCACAATGCAGGAGGCCGATCTGGCGCCGGTGCACAGCGTTCTTGACGGCGCCGGCCGCGCGATCCTCACCGAGCGATCGCTGCCCGACGGGACGCACGAGATCGTGCAGGCGAGCTACGACCCGGCGGGCCGGCTGACCCAGATGACGCTGTCCGGTGGCACCGTCACGCGCACGTTCACGTACGACACGCTGGGCCGGCTGGTCCAGAGCCGGGATCCGGATCTCGGCACGCGGGCGCTGACCTGGGACGACGGCAATCGTCTGCTATCAGAGACCAACGCGCTCGGCCACGCCGTGCACTACAGCTATGACAACCTGGGGCGGTTATCGACGCGCGACACCGGCGCGATGTTCCGGTACCACTACGACGACCCACGGCTAGGCGCGGGCGGGACGCTGTCGAACCTCGTCGGTAAGCTCGCCTGGGTGGAAGAGCCCACCGGCGGGCTCGACGTTGGCTACGATGAGCTTGGCCGCGTGATCTTCGCGCGCCGCCAGATCGACGCGCAGCTCTCGGAGCTGACCACGAACTATGCAGCCTCGGGGCTGGTCCTCGGTCGCAGCTACGACGACGGCTTCGCACTGACCTACCAGTACGATCCCGCGGGAAGGTTAATCAAGGCGGGCGATCTGTGGTCCCTGCTCGATCAGAACGCCAGCGGCCAGCCGCTGCACGAGCAAACCCAGAACGGAGTCGACACACGGATCACGCGCGACATCCTCGGCCTGCCATCGGAGGTCAACGTCCAGGACGGAACGGGCGCGGCGATCTATCACGTCAGTGCCACGCGCAACGCCTGGACCGCGATCACCGCGCTCGCCGATCTCGACGGAGCCGGCCTCGACCACACGGCAACGTATTCCTACGACGGCTTCGCGCGGCTGACCGGCGCAACGCTTGGCACCGGCGCTCAGGGCTTCACGTTTGGCTATGCCTACGACGCCCTGCACAACATGACGTCGCGCACAGCGAGCGGCCCCCGGGTGCTCGGCGCCTTCCTCGGTACGTACCGCTATGGAGAGGCCGGCCGTGCGCCGCGCCAGCTGACCTCGATCGTGGACGCGACGGGCCAGGTGACCCACAGTTTTGGCTACGACGCCGCGGGCCGGCAGACAGTGCAGGACCAGCAGACCATGACCTACGACGCGGCGGACCGGCTGCTGCGGGTGGACGGCGTGTCCGGTGGATCGGTCGCACACACGTACGGTCACGACGGCGCGCGCATCAAGACGACCGCGCCCGACGGCTCGACGTCCTTCTTCTTCGGCGACGGCACCGCGCTGCGGCGCGGTGTACGCGAGCACGACGTCGAGGTCGGCAGCCGCGTCGTCGCGCGGATCAGCGCGCCCGCTGCGACGGCTACTGGGGCTGCCGCGTTTGGCGTTACACTCCGGGTGATCGTGAGCCTCGGTGCGCGCGCACTCGGACTCGCACTCCTCGGGGTGGCGCTGGGGTTCGGTCGCCGGTTGGTGCGGCGCCGCGCACTCGCCGTGGCGACGGTCGGCCTGACGCTCGCAGCGTCGTGCTCATCACACAGCTTGCGCAACCATCTGTCTGTGGGCGCGACGACCACGTTCCTGCACACCGGCTTCGCGGCTGGCCCAGCACTATTCACCGACGACGGCGGGCAATTGCTCGAGGAGCGGCGCTATGAGCCGTTCGGCGTACCTGTCGACACGCAGATCCATACGGCCGCAGGTGATGTCGTCGGCCCTCCGGACGTCGTCGACCGGGATCTCAACGAGTTGAACAAGCGAACGGACGCCACCACCGGCTGGTCGGATCACGGCGCGCGCTGGATGGCCCCGGAGACGGCGCGATGGACCAGCACCGATCCGCCCGTCGACGGCCCTAACGCGAAGTTCATGTTCGCGCCGTGGGCGCTGCATCCTTATCAGTATGTCGATCAGAATCCGGTCACCTTCTGGGACGCGGACGGCCGCGATCCGGTCAAGATCCAGATCCCCTATGGACACGCGAGTAACGATGACTACGGAGTAAATATCGGTGCAGGGGTTCTGAACGGGCCCATTGCGGAGGGCATCAATGCATCCTTCCTGCAAGGGGAGCTTGCCTTCGGCGACTGGATAGACTCCGATGGCAACACCAAGAACGGGCTGGCGATGCAAGCGAACCTGGTGAAGATCGTCGCGCCGCCGGGCTCGATCGGAGGCTGGTTCGGCTTCGACGCCGGGGTTCTCAACGCGGAGCTGGTCTGCTACCAGAGCGCCACGGAAGTGGCAGTCGGCGCCGAAGCAAGTCTCATCAATGGCGCCATGTCATTCGGTGGGCCTTCCAACTATCTCCGCCTTAGTGCCTCGTTCGGGGGAGGACTCGAGGTTCGCAAGCACATGGGCGATGTCGAGGGCAACGGGATCAAGTCCTGGGGTATCGGGGCCGACATCGGTTCAGTCGGGTTCGACTTCCGGATCGATGAGAACAACCTGAGATGGCTCGGCCCCGATCCGGCCTCGAAGCTCATCGGCTATGGGGTGGAGCAAGCGTTGGACGTGGGGGTATCGACGGCAAAGGAGTCGTTGAACGTGGGTGTCTCGATGGCAAAGAAGCTCCTCCCTACTTGTTGGTGATTATGTGATAAATGTAGTGTACTGTGGAGCTCCGGATAGCACCTGCGGTCGGGGTATCCGTTGCTCCGTCATGACGGCATCGTGGCACGGGCCGATGACTGGGATAGCCAGGGTGAGATCTCCTCCGGGCTCGGGATCGGCTCACCGCAGGGTCAGCGTCCTGCCCACTCGGTGCTCGTCGCAGCTCACGCAGCAGTCGAATCGACCGCATCGCACCTGCCCGCCAAGCACCCTCGTGGTGGTTACCGATCTCGCTCGGCCGGCTGGATCACATGCATCACGCCGCCCTGCGGTAGTCCATGTGAATCCCCCGACCGCGTTCACCGGGCACTCCGAAGTGGCTGCCACGCTTGAGGAGCTGCTCGGCAAGGTCAAGCTGCCCGGCGGCAAGTGAGCGGCGGTCGCGGCGCGCCGAAAGCCGAGGCGAACCGGTGAAGCATGGATCCGACTTCTGAACTTGAAATCTGTTTTCAAGCGTTGCCGGACCTGCAGACGCAGCGTTTTCTGCTGCCACGCCGCTGCCACGCGAGGCGAAAACAGGCGGGATCAGGAGGGACGAGCCGGGACACCGGCGCCGCGCAAGCCTGCGTGGTCATTGCAGGATCGCGAGATGGTTGAGGATCTCGGCTTGCGCCTTTCGGGTTCAAGTCCCGTCCGCTCCGCCAACTTTTGTGTGTGATTCTCGCGAGTTCCTGCCCCTGTAAGGAGAGGTGTAAGGAGCTCCTCGCCTGCTGTGCTCGCCTCGCCCACTGAGGTCGCCTCGCCCGCTGCGAGCGCGACCTGGCGCGGCATCTCGATCAGCTTCCCGTCGCGGAGGCTGATCCGGACCTTGGCCACCTCGGCGCACAGCGCCGGCCACGGCATCGTCGTGTAGTCGTCCATGATGTCGCCGTCGGGGCCGTGCGTCGCGAAGTGCAGCGTGTCGGCCACCGCGCCATCCGCCCGGGCGATCGAGATGAACGTGCGCCGCGCGTCGTGCTGGCGCCGCGCCCGCAGGCCGATGCGGTCGAGGTCCTCGTGGAACCGGCGCAGGCTCGCGTTGACGTTGCGGTAAGCGCCGCGGCGCGACGGCACGATCGGATCTTCTGGCCGTGGCTTGCGGCCGGTGAGCCGCTCGAACCCCGAGAGCTTCCATTCGGCGAGGATCCGCGCCAGCGTCGGGTGCACGGGCATCTCGCGCGGGTTCTCGGTCTTCGTGCCCTTCACCTTGCGCTTCTTCGTGCTGTAGCTCTTCTCGATCACCAGCTTGCCGAGCGGCGAGCTCGCCGGGTCGTAGTCGCGCCAGGTCAGCGCCGCGGCCTCGCCGAACCGCATCGCCCCGAGGAACATCATCGATGCCAGCACGCGTCGATCGTCGGGTGTCGACGTCGCCGAGATGATGGTCTCGACCTCATCGCGCGTGAACACCGCGGTGCGGCGCCACGTCCGATCCTTGTCGCGCTTCGCCGGCAGCTCGTCCTTGAGCACGCACGGGTTCGAGGCGATCAGCTCGTCGGCAACGGCATCGTTCAGCATCGCGCGCAGCGTTCCGTAGATGTGGCGGACCGTCCGCGGCGCGAGCAGCTCCTCTGTCGGTACCGCCGTGCCGTCCTTGCGGCGGTTCCCCTGTTTCCGCTTGCCGCACAGCGAGCTCACCAGGTCGCGCACGTGGCGAGGGCGCAACTCGGTGACGAGGATGTCCCCGATCACCGGCAAGATGTGGTTGTACAGCCGGCTCCTGTCATCCCCGGCCGTCTCGGTGTCGCGCTTGGTGAGCCACGCTTCCGCGAGCACGCGCACCGTGAGCGCTCCTGGCTGCGCAGGCGTGGAGCTCGTGCCGCGCACGCGCGCGAGAACCTCGTCGTGAACCGCCTGGGCGAGGGCTTCCTGCCCCACGCTGTAGCCGGTGGAGGCGTTGCGCCACTTCCCGTCGACATCGCGGAACGTGATCCAGAGCTTCGAGCCGCGCGGATAGACCCCCATCAGCGCGCCTTTCGCTTGGCCCGAGGCTTCCGAGCTTCGCGCGGTGCGGGCAACACCGGCGCCGTCGTCGGTTGACCGTTGCATCGGCGCAGGATCCACGCGGACAGCGTGCGCCCGTCGGCCCTCGCCGCCGCTTCCCACGCTTCGCGCTCTGCCTCCGTCATGCGGATCGTGGTCTGTGCCGTCTTTTCCATGTTGCACCGGTCTCGCTGGCTCGTAGTGCTCTGCATTGCATCGTAATGCGCCGCGGGACATGCAGCAAGCGGGATCACTGCAGCGGGGCTCATCGTGATCGACCTCCAAGGATCCGCGCAGCGCGAGCCGCTGGTGTGTCCGTGCCTGCTGTGGGCTCGCCGATCTGGGCGTTGGCTCGGATACGCACTGCCCGGCCGATCTTCGTGGCCTGCAATCGGCCCTCGCGGATCGCGGCACGCACGGTGGATTTCGAGATCGCCCGCATGCGTGCGAACGTCGCGATCGTCACCATCTCGTCGGCCGGTGCGGCTCGTGCTGCAGCGAACTCCTCGCGCACGACGCGGCGCACGACGCTCTCGATCACCGCCTCGAGCGCTTTCTCGATGGCGCTCATCGGCCACCTCCCGCTGGATCGCCATGAAACAGGCCATGGCTTGCGCCGGGCGCGCGCGGCCCCGCAGTCGTCGCCGTTCCCCCTGGAAAGGGTTGCGCACTGTGCCGGGCGCTCAGGCCAGCGTGCGCAGTCCCCCGGGGCTCAACCCAAGGGGTCAGGGACTGCGTACCTGGACTGAGCGCAACCCGGGCACTCAGTGCGCAGCGTGGGGGGTATGGGGGGACTGTTGAGCCCCCCCTACTCAGTCTGAGCCCCCCAGCCCGGATCCGACTGAGCCCCCCGACTGAGCCCCCCGACCGAGCCCCCCGACAGTGCCGGATGGACGTCATTCGGTGCCCCCCTTGTCGAGGTCCGGGAACATGTAGCCGCGCCGCGAGTCGTGCACCACCAGGCCATCGGCCAGCATCGCTCGGAGGATCGGCGCCGCGGACTGCGCCGACTTGAGCCCCAGTGCCGTAGCGAGGTCGGCGTTCGAGCACGAACCCTCGCGGCGGATGATGTCGAGCGCGATCCCTCGCCGCCGGTGGTTCTCGGCCGCGGCCTCCTCCTTGCGCTTGGCTGCTGCCGCTTCCTTGTGCCTCGCGACGATCTCCGCCCGCACCTTGCTCACCTCGCCGCAGTCCCGCAGCTGCGCGGACCAGCGCCCGGCCTCGCCTTGCGTGCGCTCGAACCCGAGCACGAGCGACTCGCGGCGCAGGTCCAGGTTGCCGCGGATGCGAACGTCGGACATCTGCAGGCCGGATGTGTCCTCGTCATCTCCGGCGCGGATGGGAAACATCACCACCGCGTTGCGCGCCGCGGCCAGGAAATCGCTCGATCCCCGGATGAGGTCGAACGCGTCCCGCGTGCTCATGCCGGGTTTCCAGTCGCCCAGCTTCCCCGTGTGGTGCAGGAACACGATCGCCGCGCCGATGTCGGTGCACAGCTGGATCCAGAGCTTCGTGAACAGTGCCGCCGGCTCCGGCTTGTTCTGGTCGCCGACCATGACGCGCGTCAGGTTGTCGATCAGCACGACATCGGGCTTCCACCGCTTGAGCTCGGCCGCGAAGGCCCTCTCGTCGCGGCTGTCGGGCAGACGAAGTGGCGCGCGAGTGATCGACAGGTGCGCGGCCAGCACAGGATCCTCGTTCGGGCGGATGCCGCGCGCGCGGCACAGCTCCCACAAGCGTTTCTTGAGCCGCCTCGGACTGTCCTCCAGCACGACGGCTTGCACGCGGCCGGGCCGCCCCAGCGTGTTCTCTTGTGCGCCGTCGAGCCAGTGCCTGCCGGTGGCGACCGCGATCGCGAGATCCAGCAGCGCCCACGTCTTGCCGCTCTTGGCCGGACCGACGAGCAGCGCCGGCTCGCCCCGGGGGATGAAATCGCGGATGATCCAGTCCTCGGAGTCGTCGTACTCCGGTTCCTCCGTGCCAATGAACTCGATCAGCGGCGTCACCCATCGAGGCTTGGCCGGATTGGCGTCCGCCTCCGCAGCGCTGGCGTCCGCTTCGATGCACGACGGGGCATCGGCGTCCGCCAGCGCGGTTCGCTCCTCGACGCGCTTTCGCACCAGATCGACTCCGGCCGCTGGCGGGTTCATAGCCATCTCCATCGCCAGCCGTCACGCCAGGCATCGGCGAGATCCTTGTGAGGCCGGACGTCCACGAGGTGGATGGACTCGTCGAGCTTGAGCCCGGCGCGCTCGGCGGCGATAACGGCGTCCGCTGCGCATTCTTCGCCCTTGCCGCCGTCAACGTGCGGCACGACCAGCAACCATCCGCGCGCCTCGACAAGGCGCGGCGCGATCGCCGCGGCGATGTGCTTCAAGCGGTCGGCGCCACTCGCTCCGACGACGACGCAGCCCGTGAACGCCAGCACGCCGGCGAGCGTGTCGGCGATGCCCTCGGTCAGGACCGCGACGTCCGGACCACCGCCGGTGACGTCCAGGTCGGCGACCTTGCCGACGAGGGTCCCGTCGGTTGTGCAGTCCGGTAGGACGGGTGTCTTGCGGGGCGCGCTCGGGTCGCACATGCGCCGCGCGATGTTGACGATCGCGCCGTCGTACGCGTGCAGCCGCACGGCGGGGTTGCCGGTGCGGTCGAACCGCACGGAGTCGGTGCGGGTGAGCTCGGCGGGATCGAGTCCGCGATCAGCGAGGTACGCCTCGCCGGCTGCCGAGCGGCGCGCCAGCTGTGCCCAGCGCCGGGGTACAGCCGCGGTCGCTGCAGCACGCCGCGCCGCGCGCTCGCGCTCGAACGCCTCTTGCTCGCGCTCGCGCCTCAAGCGGATCCCGTCCAGCTCGGCCGAACTCATGTCGGCACCGATGCCAGCGATGGCCGCAGCACGCTCGACGAGCCGCGCGAAGTCCCGATCGCGATCGAGCCCCTCGAACGCGGCCACCAGCTCCAGGGCATCGCCGCGGCAGGGGGAATCCGCAGCGCTGGATCCGCTGTGGTGGACCCATCGCCCGGTTGCCCGGTCGATCGCGACCGCTTCGCGCTGCGTGGTGGCGCCGCACCGCGGGCATCTGCTCAGCCGGATCGTGGGCGCGTCGTGGTAGTGCTCGCCGTACGCGTCGAGGATGGCCGTCGCGCACAACGCGGCCTTTATGACCTCCACGTCGATCACCATACCGCCTCGGGACGACGTGCTCTCAGGGCGGCGACCAGCGCCGTGTAGATCGCATCGCGCTCGACGAGATCGAGCTGGTCAGCCGCGGCAAGCGCGGTGCGGATCAGCTCGGCGACGGCCGCAGCACGCGCGGACCTCATCGCGCACCGCCTTTCGCCAGCCGGCGCAGCCGCGCCACCGCGAAGTCATCGCCGGGGGCCGTCGCCGGCGAGCGCCTCGCGGGCCGAGTTGGCCTGATCTCGCGCTGGGCTGCAGCCGCAGCCGTAGGCGCGCCAGCAGACGGAGCGGCCGGGCGTTCGCCTCGGGTCACGGGTCAGTCATGAGCACATCGCGCTGTTTTGTTGCGACCGGAGCTGGAACCTCGGTTGAGATCGAAGCGATACGGACACGG
>Ga0307476_10002097_pt1 | contig 11945 bp, 8 predicted proteins | sample atmos_gasesECM2C_2_FD_203314 | JGI IMG/M metagenome (GOLD analysis project Ga0307476, IMG submission 203314) | Hardwood forest soil microbial communities from Morgan-Monroe State Forest, Indiana, United States - atmos_gasesECM2C_05 | ecosystem: Environmental > Terrestrial > Soil > Temperate... | reverse complement strand
GGTACTGCTGGGCGTCGTCGTTCCAGTAGTCGTAGTCGTGGTCGTGGTGGTGTTGAGGTTGTCCTGCAGTTGGATCGAGGCGCTGGTGGGCGGACTCAACCCCAGCGTGCGCGACTTGTCTTTGCTAATCTGCATTACCGCGATGTCGATGATCACTTCCGGACGCGCCTTGTCGAGATCTTCAACCAGTTTCTGCGCCAGCGCGATCTGGTCGGGAGTCCCGCGCACGATCACCGCATTTTGCGAGAGCAACTGCTGTACACGCTGCACGTCGAGGACGGCGCGAATCGCGTTGACGATATCCTGTAGTTCAGTCGGGGCCGAGAGGTTTGTCAGATAAAAAGTCTTGAGGACGCTCTGCTCCAGTTCCTTGCGCTTCTGCACATTGTCTTGCGCGACGAAGATCGTGTTCGGGGTCACTGGGCGCCAAAAAGTGTGCGACTCCAGCGCGGTAATCTCCAGCGCATCTTCCAAGGACACACCGTTGAGGTCAACGTTGATGGGTTTTGGAGTGTAGTCGGGGTCGAGGAGCACGTTGACTCCGGCGAGTTGGCCGACGGTCCGGTAGACTACATCGGATTTGGTGGCCAGCATTTTAAGGGTTACGGGGACATTCGAGATTTGAGCTAGTTCCACCGGCCCCGGCAACTCGTGGACCCGACGCTCCAGCGCGGCTGGCGGTCCGGCAGGCTGCTGCGTAGGATTCCGCTGCTCCTCAATCATCTTCAGAGTGTGCTCGAGTTCCTGCTTGGCGATGAATAGCGAGGGATCAATCTCCAGAGCTCTCCGGAACGCCGCCACCGCATCGTCGAGCTTCCCGTCTTCGCGCATCTTCTGCCCGTCATGCACGATGGAGGCCGCAGCCTCGAAGCGAATGCGTTCGAAGGAAGTCCGGTAACGCAGGTCCTTGGGTTTGAGGTCGTAAGCTTGCTTGTAGAATTCGTAGGCCGCTACGTACTTCTGGCGAGCCTCCGCATCCTCACCCTTGGCGTACAGGGTTTTGGCTTTGTCGGCGATGGCCGGCAGCGTTGCAAGCGCGACCAGCAACAGCAATAGTGCCGGGCGCATCAGGCGTCTCATTCGATGATCCTCACGAGATGATCCTCTTTAGTTGGTTTACGCCGGACAAGCGGCTTGTCCCGCGGCCTTGCGGCGTCGCGTCGGGATTTTCGAGCAGAAAAATCCGCTCGATACACCAAGAAACTCTCGGTGACGCGATTATAGCATCGCCGTTTTCAGCTCCCGAAGTGCTTGTGCTTACGAGAGTTATACTCTTTGGTCGTAGGACTTCTGGGCGAAGGTCAGACTTCGGATTTCGGACCTGAGACCTCAGGCAATAAACCTCGGACTTCAGACCCTAGACCATGGGGCTTTTGAGTTCCGACGCCTGCGGTCCGAAGTCCAGCGTCTCTCTGCTGCTAAGATAAAAAAACACTGACCATGGCTCGCCAATCCACCCACCAGACCAAGCCCAACCCGGAGAAATCTCCGCGCCGTGACCCCACCGCCTCGGGTGACCGCGACGCTGCTGTCAATAGGATCGCTTCACATAACTACTTCTTGCTGGAAAAATTTGAGGCGGGGGTGGTGCTGACAGGTACCGAAGTAAAGTCGGTCCGCGGGGGTCTGGCTAACCTTAAAGATTCCTATGGATTGGTCAAAGACGACGCCGTCTGGCTGCTGAACGCCCATATCGGCCCCTATGAGCATGGAAACATTCATAACCATGCCCCGCTGCGCACCCGCAAACTGCTGATGCATCGCGAGGAGATCCGCAAGCTCATCGGCAAAACGCAGCAAAAGGGCCTCACCCTGATTCCCACGCGGATGTACTTCAAGAATGGCCGGGTCAAGGTGGAACTGGCCCTGGCCAAGGGCAAGCAGCTTTGGGACAAGCGTGAGACCGAACGGCGGCGAACTGCGGATAAAGAGGCGAGGGAAGCCGTCAGCCGCAGCCGGAAGGCGTAGTCCGACTGGATCGGCAACCGATTCTTCATCCGCCATAAAACCCTTGTCATTCCGAACCGGGCTGAAAGCCCGGTGAGGAACCCGCTTCTTGCCCGCGGTGCCGGATTAGAAGGTCAACAGACCGCCGCTGCTTCTAGATCGGCAAAGGCGCGTATGATGGTCGGCCTGCGGGTTGAAGGTCATGGCAAACCACGAACATCTCGCGAAGCTGAAAGAAGGCGTCGAAGCGTGGAACAAGTGGCGAACGGAGAATCCAGGCGTGTACCCGGACCTAGAAGGCACAAGCGTCAACCCTGTGGATCTTCGAGGAGCTAAGTTAGCCGGCGCCAACTTGTCAGACGTAGACCTGACACTCGCTATGCTCGCCGACTCCGACCTAAGCGCTGCGAATCTTCGGAACGCGGACCTCGGGATAGCCGACCTGAGCGGCACGAATCTCTCCCAAGGAGTCCTCTGCAATGCATACTTCGGATTCGCGGACCTCACGGACGCCACGCTTGAGAGCGCGAACCTCGGCGACTCCAACTTTTCAGGCGCGACCCTCGTCGACGCGAACCTCACGGATGCAGATCTCAGGGACGCGAACCTCAAAGGCGCAGACCTTTCTAACTCGGACTTCACAGACGCCAAAATCGGCCATACGGTGTTTGGCGACAACAATCTAAGCACTACCAAGGGACTGGACACGGTTAAGCATGACGGCCCGTCAACAATCGGCACGGACACTATCCTTCGCTCTCGAGGCAACATCCCAGAGTCTTTCCTGCGCGGGTGCGGCTTCCCGGACGAATTCATCGCCTTCGCGAAATCGCTCGTCTCCAGCCCGATCCTGTTCTACTCATGCTTCATCAGCTATTCCACCAAAGACCAGACCTTCGCCGACCGCCTCTACGCTGATCTGCAGAACAAAGGCGTGCGCTGCTGGTTTGCCCCGCACGACGTTCAAGGTGGCAGGAAACTTCATGAACAGATCGACGAAGCCATACGACTGCACGACAAGTTGCTGTTGATCCTGTCGTCGCACAGCATGGAGAGCGAGTGGGTGAAGACGGAAATCGCTAAAGCCCGCAAGCGCGAACTGCGCGATAATCGACGAGTCCTGTTCCCCATCCGGCTCGCGCCCTTCGAAACCCTGCGCGACTGGGAATGCTTCGACGCCGACACCGGCAAAGATTCCGCCCGCGAGATTCGCGAGTATTTCATCCCCGACTTCAGCAACTGGAAGAACCACGACTCCTATCAGGAAGCGTTCCGGCGCTTGATCGCCGACCTAAAAGCGTCCGATTCTGAGGCGAAGTAAACCTTGATCCTTGGCCAATTTCCACTAGACTGAAGTGCATGAAAACCGTTGTCTGTCGTTGGCGGCTATCGTCTGAGCGAAAGGCCGACCTTATCGAAGAGGCCCGCCGCGAAGGGACTTCGTTGTCCGCCCTACTGGACCGCGTGACCGCCGAGTGGCTCGCACGACGGCACAGGCGCTCCCAAGATGAAGCCGAAGCCGAAGCCGAACAAGCTGCAATTCGAAAAAGTGCTATGCCCGCCATTGGAACAATCAGCGGCAGTGATCCGACGCGCTCGGCTCGGACGGGTGAACTCGTTCGAGAAATCATCCTTCGGAAGCACCTCGAGGAATCCGACGCGCTCGCACGCCGCTTCGGTCGTCGGACCCGCTAGCTCGGGAGCAATTCTCGTGGGCACCCCGCCCACGAACGAATATCCACAAGCGGGGTGTGACATCCAACCTTGCGCACATCGCCGCAAGCGCGCAATTATGGTTGAGGGGGCGAGGGTCGACAAAAGCCGACTCGGTTACGCCCCTAAGTCCTTTGTTTCGCGGATTTTAGTATCTAAGCTCTTTGACATCCGGATTTTACAGGGATTTTCGCGCTAACATGATGATTCCAAGGATGGGAGGGGGGAGGGGAATACCCCTGCTGTCAGCAGACAAACGAGCCACCCAACCCAAGCCGCAACGGCACCCCGAAATTTATTTCGGCTCGGTATCCACAGCGTTAAGAGTGAAGACCGTAAACCTCAAGTCCGATATGCCGTCGGTGCAGGAAGCGCTGCAGCGGTTGGAGCGGGAGATGGCCGTTGCCCGCCAGGGGAAACTCGTCGTGCTTAAGGTCATTCACGGATACGGATCGAGCGGCGCTGGCGGCGACATTCGTATTGCGGTGCAGCGACGCTTGCACGAACTGGCTGAGGGCCGCCAGATTCGCGGCTGCATTTTCGGTGAAAACTGGTCGAAGTCGGATGAATCGACCTGGCGCCTGCTGCAGGCAGAGTTCGGCTTGAAAAGCGATCCGGACTTGGGCCGCCGCAATCTTGGCATCACCATCGTGTTGCTATGAGCTTGCGGAAGCTCCGGCTGAATGCGGCTTATATTCCCTGTGGGGCCGGGGGTGGACTCGGCACCACCGGAGCCGGGTCAGGAGGCGCCGCGACCGGAGCCGAGGGAGTGATCGGCGCGATTATCGGTTGCACGACCACGACCGGCATCATCATGTTCTGCTTCCAGTACGCGACCACGATTCCGCGCTGCCAGAAGCGCGGAATCAAGAGCAGAAACAATATGAGTTGGCTCAGGATAAACGCCGCGAACCACTTTTCGGGCGCGAGGAACTTCATCCAAGTCCAGATTCCGCCGAGCAGAATGATCGCCGCCAGTATCGTGGTCACAACGTAACTCGCCAGCAAACGGACAAGGCTGCGGAATGTATGCCGGAACGCGGTCCCGATTGATTTGCGGACGCCTCGCTGATCGCTCAAAACTACATCTACTTCAGCCAGATCGAACCAGATGCGGAGCGTGGTCATCACCAGGAAGATTACCGTCAGCCCGGCCATTTGTACTTCGAAGGGCAATAATTCGTTGGTGCTTTCGCCGGCTTTGCCGGTCAGCGCGCCGTTGATTGCGAACAAGACACCCGCGAAAATCCCCATCACGATGCTGGCAATGATCAGGAGTCGAATGTAGCGCCACAGGTTTCGGCCGCAGGCGCGGAAGAAATCTTCGCGCGGCAATCGGTAGGTCGATGCGTATCCCTGGAATACACCCGGCAGAAAAAGTGTCGTGAAGACGAGAAACAGAAACGAAAAATACATCGCCGGGGTTGTCGCCGACGCCATTGGTCCAAACTCGGGGCGCGCCAGGAGGTTAATCATCACCGCCAGGTCGAACCCATGCAGCAAACGGTCGGCAGCCATGCTGTGATCGAGGATGGCGTGGGCGCTCTTGCGAAAGGCCGCCGTGCCGAATTCCGCCAAAGTCAGATTCAGCAACCAGAACCAGAAAATATAGCGCTTGTTGCGACCGACCATTCCCCAGCCGCTGCTCAGTAAACTTTTCTTATCGCTCATTCGGTTTCCATCCCTCAGTCCGACCCGCGGCTGTCGCCGCTGTTGATTTGAGGCTCGTAACGGCGCGCCTCGAAGGCGCGCCCTTTCAAAGCCTTTCGCAATCCTCCGCCCTGCGGCGGCCGGTCTATACCGCCCACCAGGCCAGGGCCTGGCTGACCCACTGCGTCGCGAAGAGCCAGTATGTCGACAGCTTCTTCGTTGGCTTGGTGTTGGCCTCGACTACATAACTGTTGTTGAAATCGTTGCGGTCGATCTGCACGGTATGGTCGGGATCGATTTCCGCCGAGACGACCTTCGCCTTTTTCAGATAACTGAATCGTATCCAGCGGTTCTTGCCGTCCCAGTGCTCGCGAACCTTCTCTTCGTGGTTCTTACTGTCACGGAAGACGATCTCTACCTCGACCGGCATCACGAAGTCTTCTTTGCGATGCAGCGATACATAGGACTGGTAGACCGTATCGTCCTTGTCTTTATCCTTATAATTCCCTTTATCTTTATCCTTACCTCTATCTTTCTGCGCGTCCTTTTGTTCATCTTCGTACCAGTTCACGGGAAAGGAATTGACGTCGAGCACTTCATAGTCCATTACCTGCGAACCGTAGATAGCCTGGTTGAAGTACCAGCGCAGATCCTTAGCGGAAACTTCTTCGATCGTCTTGAGAAAGTCTTCTTTGGTGGGATGTGTGAAGCGGTACTTCATGAAGTAAACGTGCATCGCTTTGGCCATCGTGTCTTCGCCGATGATGCTTTCGAGAGTGAGCAACACGCTGGCTGTTTTGCCGTAGGTGATACCCCCATAGGAGTTGGAATTGTAGTAGTCGTAGGCATTCTCAGCGATGGGGTCGCGATCGGCTGCGATGACATAGCCGAGTCTCTGCTCTTCGCGTTCGCCCATGGTCGCACCTGCGATGTTCATGATCGAAGTGCTTTTGCCCAGGATCGAATCGAGCACCTTTACTTCCGTATAGCTGTTGATGCCTTCGTCCATCCAAGCGTCTTCGAATTCGTTGGTTGCGACCATGCCATACCAGTACTGGTGTCCGAACTCGTGCTCCACGACAACCTCGGGCAGGTACAAACCGTTCGGCATGAACCAGGTCGAATCGCCGGTGATGAACGTCGGATACTCCATCCCTCCAGCCGCGGAATCCGGTTCTGGATCGACCACGGTCAGCGTCTTGTAGGGATACGGCCCGTACCATTTTTCAAAGCGATCGAGCGTGTCCCGCGTGATTTTGTCGTGCCGCTCCGCCTGGCTCCAGTGCGCGGGCTGCATGAGGAAGCGCAGCTGGATAGGCCCCATTTGCGACTGATAAACGCTCTCGCGCACTTTATAGCGTGGGCTGGCAGTCCAGGCGAAGTCGTGAATGTCGTCGCCGTGATAGGTCACGGTCTGAGTGTTGTCGGGATTGCTTTTTTTCTCGACCATGACTCCGCTGGCGCCGACGATTTCGTTTTGCGGCACGGTCAGTTTCACGTCGAAGACGCCGAAGTCGGCAAAGAACTCGGTTGTGTTGTGATACTGGTGGCAGTTCCAGGCTCCGTGCCACCACACGCCGACTTTCGGAAACCATTGACCACCGAGCACAAAATCACGCTTCCATCCGGAACGCGCCTGGGTCTCAGGAAATTTGGTCTTAAAGGCAATCTTGAACTGCGCATAGTCTCCGGGGGCGACTGGCTTCGGTACGTGCAGGTCGACCACGGTCTTATCATCTTTATTACCGTCGTCCGGTGCGATGTACTGCAACTGCGACGTCAGATCGCCCTGGCCCACCAGTTCGATACTCTTGATGTCTTCCGAGCCATAGAACTTGTCTTCCCATTTCTCGTAGCCCGTGTCGCGGGTGCCCATGAGTTTTGCATCCCGCACAAATGTTGCCTTGGGCTGAAAAGCATTCTGATAAAGGTGGAAAGGGAAGTGGTCGAGTGCTTGCCCCGTCAAGTTGTGATAGGTGAGGACCTCAGTAGCATAGACCGTGTGCGTGGCCGCATCATACTTCGCGTCGATCTCATAATGCACCACGCGCTCTGACATCGGCTTGTCGGAGTTGATGGCCAGCGTCGTGTCGGGAATCGAAACTCCCGCTGGTGCGGATGACCCAGTTCTCGTGTGCTTGGCGGGAAGAGGGGCCCTTGTCGCGGGAGCCGCGGCTTGCGGTGCGGCGGCCGCTGTAGTCGTATTGCGATTCACGAGTGCAGTGAGTCCTAGAATTGCTGGGGCGACGACAACTAGAACTTTCCATCGAATCTGCATGAAAACCTCACCTGTCTGGGCTGCGGCCTTGAATCATATCGCAGGCCGTTCGAATGCCGCCACCGGACTGCTGTCCGCCGTTTCCTTCCAACTGTTTCCGCCGTCGGGCGGAGGAGAACGAGCGAACAATTTCCGCAAGTCCAGGCTAGCCGCTTGCACTTTTCCTATCTTGCCGACGATACTGGAACAATCAGAAGACACATCGCACCGCAATTATGAAAACGACAATTTCTCTCTCTAGTCCCGCCGCAGTCGAATCCGAATCGCTCGTCGCTGTGGTTCTCGACCACTCGAATTCCGCCTCAGGCACCAAAGAAAAAGACAAGAAGCCGGAACTCAAAGTCGCTACCACGGATCCTGCGGTGCAGGCCGTCGCTGCCGACCTGTTGGCCAGCGGCGAAGTTACCGGCAAGCCGTTTGAGACAAACCTGATGCACGGGCCCGTCACGCTGAAGGCGAAGCGCCTGCTGCTAGTGTCGGGAGGCAGCGCGAAATCATTTTCGAGTTATGACCTGCGGCGCATTGCCGGAACTGCCGCTCGCGCTCTGAAGCCGCGCGGCATTCGCAGCTTTGCCTTCGTGGCACCGCCAAGCATTCCTGCGGAAGAAGCCGTGCGCGCGATTGTGGAAGGCGCGCATGTGGGAAACTTCGATCCTGACTATTACCGCAGCGACCGCAAAGACCAGAAGATTGACACGCTCACGGTCGTCGCTAGCGGCGAGCAGGGGGTCCTAGAGAAGGCGGCCAACGAAGCGCAGGTGATTGGCGAATCGCAGAATTTCACGCGCGATCTGGTGAATGAACCTTCCAATCGTATGACGCCCACGATCCTCGGCGAGCGCGCGAAGAAGATGTCAGCGGAAGTCGGGTTGAAATGCGAAGTCTACGGCGCCGACAAGATCAAAGAATTAAAAATGGGCGCATTCTGGAGCGTAGCTCAGGGTTCCGACGAACCGCCTGCACTGATCGTCATGCGCTATGAACCGGCGGGCGCGCTCGAGAAGCCAGTCTTAGGACTGGTAGGGAAGGGAATTACTTTCGACACGGGCGGCATCTCGATCAAGCCCGCCGATGGCATGGAGAAAATGAAATACGACATGGCCGGCGGCGCCACCATGATCGGCGCCATGCGCGCCATCGCTTTGCTGAAGCCGAAAGTCAAAGTCATCGGCATTGTCTGCGCGACGGAGAATATGCCGTCGGGAAAAGCTCAGAAGCCGGGCGACGTGCAGATTGCCATGTCGGGCAAGTCGATTGAGATCATCAATACTGACGCAGAAGGAAGACTCGTTCTGGCCGACGGCCTTTATTACGCGCGCCAGTTGGGCTGCACGCACCTGGTCGATGCGGCAACTTTGACCGGAGCCGTGGTGGTCGCGCTTGGTTACAACAACGCCGGAATTTTTGCCAACGACGACGACATGTACAACCGCTTTCACGCGGCGAACGCGAAGGCGGGCGAAAAAATGTGGCGCATGCCGCTCGACGACGAATATAAGGAGCAAATCCGGTCCGGGATCGCCGACATCGTCAACTCCGGCGGACGCTGGGGCGGCGCCATCACGGCTGCCATGTTCCTGAAGGAGTTCGCCGAAGACACTCCCTGGATTCATCTCGACATCGCCGGCACGGCGTGGACGGAAGATCAAAAACCGTGGATCGCGAAAGGCCCGTCCGGCATTGCACTGCGGAGTTTGATTGAGTTCGTGAAGGGTTTCGCCGGATAAAGACGGATTCAGATCGCTGGCTACAATCGACTGGAGGATTTATGAAGCCTTTGGTGACGGTGGTTGGAATTATCGTTCTTGTGCTGGGAATCGTGTCGTTCTTCGCTCCGTTCCCGCACTATCACCATGAGGGAGTGCGCCTGGGAGACACTCACATCGGTGTTACCACGGAGCGCCACGAGCGACTGCCGGTAGGCGCTGGAATTGTGATGGTTGTGGTGGGGGCCGGTCTGATCATTGCGGGAAGGAGTTCGTGATCGATTCCGGACCGCCGTGCTGCGATTCGGGCGCACGAAAAGCAGTCACCCGCATACCAGGTTCACTACTGACGGTTGAAGAAACCAAGGTAGTGACAGTTCTTATCCAGATGCGGTCTGCATGGTCCGCGGCGGTGTGAGACGGCAGGATCGCCGAACACGATCACTGAACGAAGGCTGTTGAATAAGATCAGTGAAGCGGAACGTTGAGCGAATCCCATCCGGTTGTTATAATCGAGTTCGTTTCGCACGCCTCCGGCATTCGTGCAGTTTCGTTCGGTCGCGATTCCCGTCACCATCAGCGTGAAGCGAACAATCCTCGCAGCCCGCGGACAGCGGGTTTCGAAATGTGGCCAGGTAGCTCAGGTGGTAGAGCGCAGCCCTGAAAAGGCTGGCGTCGGCGGTTCAACTCCGTCCCTGGCCACCATCATTCTGAAGAACTTAGCGGAATCGCGTCTTACCCTCCCAGTCCGCTCTCAGTCCGCTATTTGTTTGGCGAGATTCCGTTCCTGGCTGCGATGATGGTGAAGGGCTTAGCCTCGAATAGCCCCTCGCTCAGTCTGCTTTTTGTCCGCTTCTGTCGGAGTGGCTGAAAATTGCAGTCGGCATTGCCCCTGCTGGAGGCACCGGTTTTTAGTTCCGTCGGTCCTGCCCCCTTTGGCGGAAACTTCTGAGGGCCTTTTCTATCTAAGGACGAAGGCGGGACGTGCAGCCCGCACGTAGGCTAAGATTCATCGAATTCGGAGCTTCTATTGACCATGTTGCAGTTTCCAATCATTCTTGCGCTTTCAATCGCATTAATTGCCGTGTTGGGTGGCTGGCGCCGAGATCGAAGACGTCTCTTCGAATTGCGTAAGGGTTCCCGGGATGGGGACGCTGAACGAACAGCTGCTCTTGAAAAAGCCAATGAAGATCTAAAAGCTTCCCAGGCCGATTTGCAAAGGCGCTGGCGGTATCTGGCAGAGGCTCAGAGGCTGAGTCATGCGGGGACTTTCGGGTGGCGAGTGCACAGCGGTGAACTTGTTTGGTCTGACGAAACCTACAAAATTCTGGGTTTCGCAAGAGAAACGAATCCTACGCTTGATCTGGCATTCGACAGAGTTCACCCTGAGGATCGAAGCCGCCTGCAACAGATCAGGGATCGCGCCACTCAGAACGGCATGGATTTGGATATCGAACATCGAATTCTCTTGCCCGACGGGGTCCTCAAACATGTTCATGTAGTTGCACATGCCGGAAGAGATAATTCCGGCAACCTCGAATATGTCGGCGTAGTGACAGACGTCACGGAACGCAGATATGCCGATGAAGAACGGGAGGCCCTGTCCCTCAGGTTGCAAGAAAGCAAAGCAAGACTTGAAGAAGCTCAAAGCGTCGCCCATGTCGGCTATTGGGATTGGGATCTTGAGACGGGCGAGATCATCTGGTCCGACGAGACCTATCGAATATTCGGGTTCAAACCGCAAGAACGCGCTATGGACATTGAAACGGTTAGGGGGTTGATCCACCCCGAAGACCGCGAGGCACTCTACAGCACAGTAGACGAGGAGGTTGCTGTTGGTGTACATCCCGTTCACCAACATCGGATCGTCCGTCCAAGTGGAGAAGTGCGTACCGTTCAGTCGATTACCTCGAAGCTCTGGAAGACGACGGATCTGGGACCGGAGGATGGGATTTCCAGAGAGCACAACAGACTTTTCGGCACCGTTCAAGACATAACGGAATTGAAGCAGGCGGAAGAAGCGAGTCACGCCTTGTCTCGCGATCTTCAGGAGAGCAAGGACTGGCTCGAAGAAGCCCAGCGGGTTGCTCACCTGGGCTACTGGGTATGGGATCTAGAGACGAATCAGGTGATTTGGTCGGAGGAGACCTATCGCATTTTTGGGCTGGTTCCGAAGGGCGGTTCCTTTGATGTTGCGCTCGTGCGCGAAATGATGCATCCCGATGACCGGGAAGCTGTATTTTTGACCGCTAAAAAGGCGATTGATACTGCGACACGCTCTGACTGTGAGCATCGTCTTTTGCGTCCCGATGGGGAGATGCGGGTAGTTCATAGCTTGGGTGAAGTGAGAAAAAATTCACAAGGCCGAATTCAAATGTTCGGTACGACCCAGGACATCACCGACCGGAAACGTATAGAAGAAGATCGCCAGGCGCTATCAAACGCTTTACAGCAAAGTAACGCGAGGCTTGAACAAGCTCAGAGATTGGCGCACATCGGGCACTACGAGTGGGATCTCATCGAGAATCGCGTTACGTATTCTGAAGAGCTTTGCCGTATCTGGGGAATACCGCCGGTGAAAGACTCTTTTGACGTGAGTACGATTTTTGAAAGAATTCATCCGGAGGATAGGGAAAAGGTCTCCCGCGAGG